>Ga0247810_10001527_pt1 | contig 14423 bp, 17 predicted proteins | sample UWRJL119311C1_FD_179918 | JGI IMG/M metagenome (GOLD analysis project Ga0247810, IMG submission 179918) | Plant litter microbial communities from Arlington Agricultural Research Station in Wisconsin, United States - UWRJ-L119-311C-1 | ecosystem: Environmental > Terrestrial > Plant litter >...
TATGTTTGCTGACCAGTTCTACCAGCAGGCTTTTATAATCAGAAGACAAATGCTGAATCACCACAAAGGAAAAACTGGCATTTGCCGGCATATGATCGAAGAATTCATGTATGGCTTCCAATCCTCCAGCAGATGCTCCAATGGCAACTATATATTTGTCGTGTCTTTTTGTGCTGTCTTTGGTATTTTGTTGCGTCATTACAATTTTATTGCATTAATTAAATTGCTGATCTGCACTGAATTGAAACAAGAAGTTCCTCAATGACTCAGCCATTTCCAGCTCATTTTCACTCCAGATTTCCGACTGTCCGTAAACAGTTTCCAGCCAAAGTTTAAAAGAGTTACGCGGATGATAACTCAAACCATCTTTTTCCATATTGATGGCCTGATTCGGATCGCCACCCCATTTGATATTTCTAATCCTTTCTGGTCTGAAACAGATAATGAAGTTTCCTTTGACCCCCTTAACAGGAATGAGAAGTATACCACTGGCAATATCTGCATAGGATTTCCCTTCTTCATAGATTTCTGCTAATCCATGGGTTGAAAAAACAATTCCTGTTGTTTTCCCTTCAGCCCATAAAATCAGATTTTCCAGCTCTTCTTTTTCAGGAACAATCCCTTTAGACGATAAATTTCCATTCAGGTTTACAGCAAATCCGCTGCAATTAAACAATGAAAGCAGGTTTTGGTTTTCATCTTCCATTAAACCCTTTACCACATCTCCTTTAGAAAAGATGTTTTCTGTGATCAATGCTTTCTTTTTCAGCATCTCCGCTGAAACAGCAAGTTGTTCCTGTTGCAAAACAGAAGAAATCCGGTAGGATATCTCCATACTTAACCACTCAAATATAAAGCGGCTTTCTGTACTCAGATATTTTGGACTGGTATGGTGACAAGAAATGAGTCCCCACAGTACATCATCTACCATTACCCTGATCGACATTGAAGCAGTGACGTTCATATTGGCCATGTATTCCAGGTGCACACCTGCAACACTTCTCAGATTACAATCTGAGAGATCCAGGAAACCATTGGTAATGCTATTGATCACCGGAAAAAGTTTAAACGATTTGTAATTCCTGTCTGGAATTAACCTGAAAGGATTTTTAATGTATAATGCCCTTGCCTGTCTGGGTACATCGGATGCAGGAAAAGTTTGCCCCAGGTAACTCTCCAGTTCCCCTTCGATTTCTTCCGCGATTACCGTACCGTTCCAGTCTTTATCAAAACGATACATCCTGATACCATCAAATCCGGTTATACGACGGATTTCATGAATACTTGCTTCACAGATATCCTGCAGACTAGCTGTATTTTCAAGCGTAGAGATGAAAGACCGTACTTCCTGAAAAACAGCCGAGAAGCTGCGCTCAGGTTCCTGATCATCTTTTTCAATCTCCAATATAACAAGATCACTTTTAATATGACAAAGCAGCGTTACTGAAAGCATAACTCCATCGTTGTTAAATGAACAACTATAAGGAACTCTCGTTCTCGGACCTCTTTCAATTTCTGTTTTCAGTCCGGTCAGTTCTTTATCAGTTATAAAATCAGAAAGGTTGGTTCCGATCAGCTCCCTTATCGGTTTAGAAGTTATCAGATCTACATTTTCACTTCCCTGAACAATCTCCAGTGTGTCTATATCAACAACTAATAGAAAACCATAATCCTGTATAGAATTGGTTTGATGTATAGCTAAGTTACCGCAAAATGCAGCATCGTAGTTTTTATTTTCATTCATAAGCAATACCCGCCGATGTAAGCGGAAACGGTTTAAAAATATGGATTATTCAATAAAATGAGCAAGAATGAGAAATCTAAATTGACTTTACAACTTATAGGAATGTAGATAAAATGTTTTTTAATCATTATTAAAGTTATATAAGAATGCAAAAGCCGACACATTATTCATGAGCCGGCTTATTAAATTCTAGAATGACATGTGTGCGGAGACTAGTTACTGGGTTTACAACGCTCATTCAGCTTCCATTTTTAAAAATGACTTCACCATTTAGTAGAGAAGTGGCAAAATATCTACCCACTTATAATAACAACGCCCTTTAATCTTCTTGAATTTCAGAATCTTGTACTGCCGCCATCGTTCTACGGTACGCTCACTATTCTTGAACAATGCCATTATATCACTGGTATCCAATAATCCTTTTGCATGACATTTCTTAAACGTGTTATCATATTCTTCATTGTTTTTGTTCTGGCTCATAGCGGCCAGAATTTTGTTGAGTAGAAATAGAATGTCCTGGTTCATAATGTCGCCTAATGGTAGTGAAAATTGGCCGCACAAAACTGCTTGAGATAACGCTTACCTAAAAGGGGCATCATGTTGTTACTGGAAAACACGTTGAAGATGGCAACATAGAATTTGCGGTCACTGGCAACCAAAAAATTGAGTTAAGTTGGTCGCACGGGAAGTGATTTATGCATCAGCCATAAATGGTGTAGTTGCGGATTCGCCATCTTAGTAGTGCTAACGCATTAGCTGTCTAAAAATGAAGTACCAGGTTTAGTTATCTCATTCTTGAGATGTGGAGAAGTGATCATCATTCATAAGTTAAGTCCAATAATGATTAATTCTTTAAAATGAACCAATAGTTGTAAACTATCTAAAAGCAATGGCTGCTCAAAATTGAACAGCCATGTATTAATTTTAAATCTAGGCAGACTACTTTTTGCGGCGTTCAATAGGATTCGAACGACTCTGTAATCATTTTAATCCACTATATATTTCCTTAAGGATTGATTTGTTTGCTTCCAAAAAAGATTTTAATGATTCTAACTTGATTCCAAATCCCGCTGTTTCTTGCAGGTCAACTTTATAACCTTCCACATTCTGCCAGATATAGGAATCAATACCATATTTAAACAGGCCGCTTGCGAGAGCTTCTTCTTCAGTTTGGCTGATTGCTTTAAACGGTTTGCCGATAACGTCAGAAAGAATATCAGCAACCTCGTCCATAGTAAGTGAATCACCTACTATTGCAAATTCCTCTTTATTGAATTTCTCAGGACGGGTAAATGCCTCGGCAGCAAAACGGCCGATGTCATTTGGTGATACCCAATCTATTTTAGTTTCCGGTGCGATGGGCGTGGCTATCCTACCTGTGGTAAGACTCGGGAACATGATTTCATCCATTGGTGGAAGTAAATTTATCATGATGAATGGTGGCTTTATGATCGTCCAATATGCGAAGTCCGCGCTCTTTACCGCTTCTATAGCCGCAGCCTTTTCCTCCCAGTATAATGGTTCCCAAGCTCCTTTATCCCAGTCGACAAAATTTTCATGATCACCTGCGCGGGCGACTGAGGAATGTACGATCTGCTGTATTCCTGCGGACTTTGCTGCTGCAATCAGATTATTTGCATGCCTGGTTTCCTCTCCCTTATTCCCCGGGTGTGTTCCCATTTGTACGGAAAAAATCCCTGTTGCTCCCTCAGCAGCCCGGGTTAAACTATCCAGGTCATCGAAAGTCGCTTCAGCTAGTTCTACGTTCATTGCAGCTAATGCTTTCGCTGCATCACTATTTTTATTTCTAACAATAGCTCTTACAGCGATGTTTTTAGCTAATAGCGCGTCCACAACTGCACCACCTTGGGTTCCGGTGGCACCGGCTACCAATACTAATGGTTTATGATTCATATATCTGTATTTGATTTTTTTTGTAAATTTACAGCATAGTAAGTTTATAAAATATACCAGTTACCTAAAGGATGCCAGATATACAAATTGACAAAACAGCCATTTCGCAGCAAATCAAACATCTCCAGGATGCACTTTATGTAATTAATGGTAAGTGGAAGCTGCCTATTCTGACAGCCGTTCACCAAGGCGAGAGCCGCTTTCGTGATATTCAGCGTAGCGTCAACGGCATTACCAGTAAGGTCTTGTCCAAGGAGTTAAAGGAACTGGAACAAAATAAGTTGATCGTACGACGGGTTTATGACACTAGTCCTCCCTCAGTAGAATACACGGTTTCAAATTATTGCGATAGTTTAAAAAAAATGACTGCTGAGATGATCGAGTGGGGTAAACACCATCGTGAGAAAATCCGGGAAGATTGATTCTTATTCATTAAACGGTCGTTTTAGGAGAAGCGTATTCTGAACAAATACAAAGTATTATATGAAACAATCCAATACTAGCGAACATATCAAATACATATTTCAAGCTAACGAATTAACTCAGGAATCAACTGTTCGAAAATTCCGAACAGTTCAAAAGGAAGGAAGTTAACATTGGTCTAACCGGCACAGCTTGGCTTTTTAAAGGTATTTGTTGATGGATGATAAAATCCTTGAACGACCAGGGGGCTGCCCTGTTTTTTTCCTGAAAAAATTAATAAAATAGGTCGCTTCATCAAAACCAAGTGCAGTTGCGATTTGGTTAATGTTCCAATCAGAGTGCTTTAATAGAGCCTGCGCTTCTTTTAAAATATGCTCGGCGATATGGTAAGTAGTTGTTTTTCCAGTAACTTGCTTTACCGAATGGTTTAAATGATTAATATGTACTGATAGCTTCTTTGCATAATCATTAGCTGTCTTAAGCTTAAGAGCATGATCAGGAGAATCGATAGGAAATTGGTGCTCTAGCAACTGGATAAACTGGTTTGTAATCCTTGTAGCAGCGGTAAGTTGCTGTTCATTCCTGGGAGGCGGACCGATTTTAAGGGCCTCATACATGATTATGTTGAGATAACTTCGTATCAACTCATATTTATAACTATAGGGCGCCGCTAATTCACTGGCCATTTTCTTAAATAAGTTCAAGAACGCTTGGTATTGATCTTCAGTCAGTGTTACAATATGCTCTTCATGAAGACGAAAATAAGGATAGTCTTGCAGGGGAGTTCGATTTTGCCTGGAGCTTATGAATCCGGGTGAAAATAAACAGAACCACCCCTCTTGTTTTGTAGGAGCCGATGCGCATGATGAAGGTTCTAAGATGCCGGAAAATACGAGCACATGACCATTAATGTTAACGCTTTTTTCTGCGTAACGAACTGTGCCTTCGCCTTCGACAAGTGTAATCTTATAATAATCCTTTCGTGTGAAGGGTGTTTGGTGACTGGATCCAATGCGCTTAAAAATGTTGAAATGCCCCTGATCAATGTTTTTAAGTGAATCTATCGTTTTTATGTCGCCTTGTATATGACTATAAAAATCCTCTAAGCTTTCGGTCTTAATCATCTTGCAAATTTAGTAGCTATTTGAATTTTATAATGTCATTTTAATATCGAAATCAAAATATAAGGTGGCATTTCTATAATAACTTTTTTTTGTATGTCGCTGGAATATGACGCTTTGATATTTATATAAATGCCTTTGATTATTATAACCAAATGCTGTTTATCTCTTCATAGGTTTGCGTAACAAAAAGAAAACCAATGGATTTACATTTAACAGGCAAAACATTTATAGTCACCGGCGGTTCTGACGGTTTGGGATTAGCTAGCGTGAAAATTTTACTATCTGAAGGAGCTAACGTGTTGGTAAGTGGCCGCACCGTACAGAAATTTGAACATATTGCATCGGCTTTAAAAGCCTATAGCAATCAACTGGCATTTATAGCTGGAGATAACGCTGACAGCAGCCTTCCTGAAAAGTTAAAACAGGCCGCAATCAGTCGTTGGGGACGTCTGGATGGTGTGCTTGTCAGCGTTGGTGGACCTCCTGCAGGAAAGGTATTGACCACTGATGATCAAACATGGCGCTTTGCTTTTGAAAGTGTTTTCCTTGGCGCGATAAGAATGGTTCGCGAGTTGTCTAGCGTATTGCCAGATGGAGGAGCCATTGTGCTGATCCTGGCGACCTCCGCTAAAGAAGCGATTTCAGCAGTCCCTATTTCTAATGGACTAAGGCCGGGACTTGCAATGTTAGTTAAGAGTTTTGCAGATGAATTAGGCTTACGAAATATCAGGGTGAATGCATTGCTTCCAGGAATGTTCGCCACAGAAAGAGTCAAACAGCTTCTTAAAGAACAGTCACCTGATCTTTCTGCTATATCCTTGCAACGTATTGGTAATCCAGATGAGTTCGGCCAAATGGCAACCGTATTACTTTCTTCTGCTGCATCATACATAACCGGGACGGCAATCGTTATAGATGGCGGTCAGATCAAATCGATTTAACCACATACTTGGTAAAACAATTAAAAGAAATCTTTCTCTCCCTTAAGAGGTTGCGGCGATCAATAGATTCGGCTCAATCTTTTTTCCAAAGATTTTTTTTGCATGATCCTTTCCCCAGTCGCGTAACTCGTTTATCACTTTTTCAAGTGAACGTCCACGCTCTGTAATGGCATAGTCCACCCTTGAGGGAAAAGTGTTGTGAACTACGAAGGCTCCGGCATGCCTGCCATCCCTTCCGTAGACTATGACTCTTTGATTGCCCTCCGGTGCTCTACACCCCACTCAGTAAGATTGTTAATAATAGTCTTTAATGTTTTGCCGTGTTCAGTAAGCTCATATTGAGCGATTATAGGATGAGTGTTTAAAACCGTACGGACTATCAGTTTATTTATTTCCAATTCCTTTAGTTCCTTGCTTAACATTTTATTTGAAATTCCAATTACGTCATTCAGAATATCAGAAAATCTTCTTTTGTTATAAAAACAAATTGAGGAGATGATGGCTATTTTCCATTTCCCATTTAATGCATCCATCGAATCCTGAACAGCCATTATCTCTGTTTTATGTTCATTTAAAAACTCATTTTTATACTCCATATCTTGCGTTGTTACCTCAAGGTTACTGTTACTTTTCGATACAAAGTAACAAAATTATATTCTAGTAACTTAGCTTTGCTGCTCAATATTTAATAATAAAAAATGGAAAAATTAAAAGATAAAGTAGCAGTAGTTACCGGAGCATCAAAAGGAATAGGTGCATCAATAGCCAAATTTTTTGCAGCAGAAGGCGCTAAGGTCGTTGTGAATTATGCATCCAGCATAGAAGGCGCAAACAAAGTTGTGGAAGAGATCACAGCTAACGGTGGCACCGCCATTTCTGTGCAAGGCGATGTATCCAAAGAAGCCGACGTCATCAGGCTTTTCTCAGAAACACAGCTAGCTTTTGGTAAACTAGATATACTAGTAAACAATGCAGGCATTTATCAATATGCCCCAATTGAGCGGTTGACAGCAGATTCAATTGCTCAGCAATTTAATATTAACGTTTTAGGGGCTGTACTTACAATTCGTGAAGCTGTAAAATTATTTGGCGACAAAGGCGGAAATATTATCAACATCAGTTCCGCTGTAAGTAAAACACCTGTTGCAACAGGCGCGATTTATTCTGCAACCAAAGCAGCGCTTGATGCCATCACCGTATCATTGTCTAAAGAACTTGGTGTAAAAAATATCCGTATCAACTCTCTGTTGCCTGGTGTTGTAGAAACCGAAGGTTCACAAAGTGCCGGTTTCATTGGTAGTGATGCTGAAGTAAAACTAGTTGCCAATACCCCGCTGGGCCGTACTGGTCAGCCAGCGGATATTTCAAAAGTAGCTTTGTTTCTCGCTTCAGATGAGTCCGCCTGGATCACGGGAGAAAAAATCTCCGTTACTGGCGGTATCTACGGTTTATAATAATATGTTCAATTTAACAATAAGCAAATGAGTAATTCAAAAATAAAAACTGCTTTTATAACTGGCGGCGGTAAAGGTATAGGCGCTGCAATAGTAAAATCGCTGGCAAAACGAGATTACAATGTAATATTTACTTACAGTTCATCTGAAAAACAAGCAAATAAGCTAGTAGACGAACTTGTTCTACAAGGCCAAAACGTAACGGCCATCAAAATGAACGTTGCGGATGCAGAACAGGTTAAATCTGTAATAGAACAAGTTGGAAACCAATATGGAGCTATAGATATCCTGGTAAACAATGCTGGTGTATTTAAAGAAAGTGCTTTCTCGGCCTTAGCCGCAGAGGACTTCGACTGGATGATTGATATTAACCTGAAGGGCGCGTTTCACACTGCATTATATGCTCAAAAGTATCTTCCAGATGGTGGCCGCATTGTAACTATAGGAAGCACTGTAGCAGATATTACTCCAGCAAAAGGCAATACTTTATATGCAACCAGTAAATCCGGGTTACAAGGGTTCACCAAAGGTTTAGCGAGAGATCTTGGGGAAAAAGGTATCACGGTCAATCTGGTACAACCTGGCCCCGTAGATACAGATATGAATCCGGCTGATGCACCCTTCGCTGATTTCATTCGAAGCAGGATGGCTATTCCTAAATACGGTCAGCCTGAAGACATTGCCGCGTTAGTTAACTTTTTAACTTCAGAAGAAGCACAATATATTACAGGCTCTATTATTACCATAGATGGGGGATTCAATGCTTAAGTTCAGAAAGCATCAATATAAGGGACTTTGGCTATAAGTCATAGTCCCTTTTCTTAATTGCCTCCGGCATTTTTAATTGAAGCCGTATTTTCTCTAAACGTTACGATTATAAAATAGAGACCGAACTGAAATTAGAAACTTCAACAATATATATTAAAACAAAAGGAACTTTATGAAAAATGCAATGTGCAAAAAATGCACATTGCTAATTCGCATAAATCGGCAACGCTTTATAGCTTGGATGTTATAAATTCTGTAGCTTATCGGGTTAAAAACAACTCAGAGTAATAACAAATCCCACAGAAAACTCCTTAATTGTTAATGGCGAAATCCGCCCGAAACATCTATGCTGGCACCAGTTACCCAGTAAGCTTCATCTGAAGCTAAAAAAGTAATTACAGATGCAATATCCTGCGGCTGGCCCATTCTACCTAATGGTGTGTTTAATTTGACTTGTTCTTCAAAACCTGTCCCCATAACTATGCCTGTGTTATGGATACCTTCAGTTTCAGTTGCTCCAGGGTTAACCAGGTTCACGCGGATCTTTTTAGGTCCCAATTCTTTCGAGAGGGTTGAGGTCAAAGATGCTACAGCTGATTTCGATGCGGCGTATATACCCCCACCGGCAGCTGCATTATGAATAACAACTGACCCTACATTGATGATCACGCCTCCCTTCTCCGAGAATGATTTTACCGCCTCTTGGTTAGTTAATACCGTTCCCAGTACATTGGCATTAAAATGCCAATGAAACATTTCTTCTGTGACCTCCATAAATGGTTCATATTTGTATACCCCTGCATTATTGATTAATATGTCAAGGTGCCCGAATTCTTCGAGGGTTAAATTAAATAGCTGTTTAACATCTACCTTTTTCGAAATATCAGCCTTTACAGCTATTGCCGTACCACCATTACTTTTTATCTTCTCAACAACTTTACCTGCATCTTCGGCACTTGATGCATAATTAACCACTACCTTCGCGCCTTCTGAAGCCAACAATATTGCCGTTGCAGCTCCTATACCTTTAGAAGCCCCTGTAACAATAGCTACTTTTCCATGTAATCTCATAATAATTTATTTATTGGACAAAAGTATTGCCAATAGATTAAACACGCAAAAAGTGAGGTACATACTATTTAGTTCGTGATATATATCTACTGGGATGTTTTATCTTCGTATAATGATTGTGAGAAATTTATAACCCTATGAGAAAAGTACAGTCAACAAATTATGAACACCAAAATGCATTAGCTGCCGATTGTGGCCTAACTTATGCCATGTTACTACTTTCGGGCAGATGGAAAATCAATATTTTATGGATGGTAAAAAATGGTGTGAACAGGTATGGACTGCTTAAATCTAGCATCGCAGGTATCTCCGAAAAGATGTTAACGGAGCGTTTAAAAGATCTTGAAAATATAGGTCTTATAGACAGGTTGGATTTTCAAACGACACCTCCACATGTGGAATACTCTTTAAGTGAGGCGGGATTATTGTTGTCACCTATCTTGGAAGCGCTTACCGAATGGGGGGATCAGATTAGACCGATACTTAAGTGACGCGGAATTTTTATCGTCACCTACTATCCTGAAAGCCCTGACTGAATAGGGAAGATCAGGTAACAATACTTATGGTAATCAGTCTTCGTCAATCAGCCTACAGAAATTGTCGGTTAGGCTACAAACTGTACTCTTATATCCATGATTTTCTTCCGTTAAAAGAAGAAAATCATGAAAAATAAAAACGTGAATTCTACCTCAAGCCCAGCACAAGCTTCAGGTAGATCAGAAAAAATTTGGTTCATTACTAGCGCATCCCGTGGGTTTGGTCGCGTTTGAGCTGAAGCCTAAATTAAAGAGATGGCATCCTTCCACCGTGACAATATAGATGTCAAAATCTAGCAAAAACCTTAAATATCACAGTTTAGAGGTTTTGGTTTTTATCATATCATTGAGCACAAGGAATATCCGTTCAAGCGGTATTTAGTTCCTCTGCAATTTCGTGGTATTTGTAACCCTCAAAAAACCTGCAACGTTACTACGTCTATATATATACCATTAATTCAATGGCTTTCAAAAGACAACTATAGCCTTTTAGCTCGCAAATAATGCTCGCATAATGATAGGAACGCCACATTCACTCTCTCATAATCAGCAGATTGGCTACTTAATAGTACAACTTATATGAATATTACTGAATATAATAACATATATTTGTGTAAACAGAATTAGTCATGAAAGAAATAGTTATTATCGAAAATGACAGAGAAATTCTGGAAATCATGGAATACATTTTAATAGAGCAGGGCTACAATGTTATAGCTGTATTGAATGAAACAGATCTCTTAAGTATCGTTAAACCCGATCTTATACTTTTAGATAATTGGCTGAATGGCCGTAGTGGTCATGACATATGTATTGAGTTAAAACAAGATCTAGCTACTTCAGCAATTCCTGTTATACTTATATCAGCGGGAAATAATTTGGATGAGGTAGCTAAAAGCTGTCAGGCAGATTCCTATATCAATAAGCCATTCGATATTGAAGACCTCATAACAGAAGTAAACAAACATTTGGATTAACCAGCCCTATGAGTGCGTTCAACTCAGTAAATATTCAAAATAAGCTTAATTACCAGAACTCTACATTCTCAGACGAAAATGTACTCGTTGCAGGATTAAAATTGGGGGAGGAAAATGCATTTGCTTTTCTGTACAATAAGTACGCAGGTTCACTATTGGGGATTATTGAAAGGCTTGTTAAGCTCAGAGTGCTCGCAGAAGATGTTTTACAGGAAACCTTTATCAAAATTTGTAGAAATATAAAACAATTCGATCCATTGAAAGGGCGCCTTTCTACATGGATGGCCAAAACGGCAAAAAATACGGCATTAGACCACTTAAAAAGTAAAGCAGAAACAAAAGCCAGGCTTTGTGATGATCTGTCAACATTTACTGTCGAAATAGATAGAGATCAACACTGGAGTTTTAATACGGATATCCTCGGATTGAAAAATCTAACTTTCCTATTATCGATTAAACAACAGCAATTAGTTTACATGATTTACTATGAAGGTTTTAGTCACGCGGAGGCTGCAAAAAAACTTAACATCCCACTTGGCACAATCAAAAGTCGGATCAGGCAGGCTATATGCATTCTAAAAAGATTATTTTTAGAAAAGCGTTCCGCCTAATATGATATTTTACCAATGCACAATTGTGAGTTCATAAAGCATAACTGTATGCCTTTATGTTGTATGTTAATGGATTAAAAAGACTACGCTGGAAAAGCAATAGTGAAAAAGGTGAGATTGGATCAAACTTCACCTTGATCCAGCAGAGGCAATATGATTTTTTATAACAACACCTTCATTAATGATTACCGAAGACTAAGTTTGAAAAACAAGGTGATTAATACGACTGAGGAGTTAGGTTCTCATCAATTGGTAAAAAGTTCTTCGAGAAATCAGGGGGTTTGTCATCTTATTAATGAAGACATTAACAAAGCAATGGAAGGTCTTGACAAGGTATATTTGGTTCCTTTTTTAAGGTACTTTGAGGGATACAAATACAATGAAATAGCGACAGAATTGAATATTCCTTTGGGAACTGTCAAAACCAGAATTCATGAGGCAAGAAAACTCTTAAAAAATCGTCTTAAAATGTATAATCCTAAAGCAGCATAAAGATTAAGGCTATAATTTTAACTCATACCTTGAGCAATCACAATGACAATCTCATAATGATTTTATAACTTCCGGATGTTAAAATTTATCAGTTAAAAGACTTCCTAAACATATTTGGTGATTGATCAGTGTAGCGCTTAAATAATTTATTAAAGGATTGCGGGTGCTCAAAACCCAGCTGATAAGCAATTTCAGCAATAGTGAGCCTCGTGGTACTCAAGCTCACTTTAGCCCTTTCAATTAATTGTTCGTGGATATGCTGCTGTGCGCTTTGTCCGGTCAATGTCTTCAGCATATCCGTTAGATATCTTGGAGAAACATGAAGATGTTCAGCAACTTCAAGAACTGTGGGTAAACCCTCTACCTGACTGGCGAAACGCTCTGCCAGGTACGTATTCATTTGTGTAATCAGATCATGATGAACTGCTTTGCGGGTAAGAAACTGCCGGTTATAAAAACGGTTACTGTAATTAAGCAATAGCTCGATTTGGGAAACCAGCACATCCTGACTAAAGCTGTCGGTATTGCTTTCCAGCTCAGCAGCAATATTTTCAAATAGACCAACCAAAACTTTTTTCTCTTTGTCTGAGACAAACAATGCTTCATTTACCTCGTAGGCGAAGAAACCGTATTGCTGAATGTTTTTTCCCAGCTGATAATTCCGTATCAGATCGGGATGAAAAAACAACATGTACCCGTCCTCATAACAGCTTTCTTCGGTAGACATGGTGATCATTTGATGGGGAGCCAGAAAAGCCAGCCCCCCTTCTTCAAAATCATAATGCCCTTGTCCATATTTCACATGGCCACTGAAATTCTCCTTCAATGAGACCTTGTAAAAGTTAATCAGGAAATTTTTTCCGGCATTTTCACGGCTCACCTGATCACTATCGTATTTCACCAGCGCAACTAAAGGATGCAGCGGTTTAGGCAGACCCAGATCACGCATAAATGCTGAAATGCTTTTGATAACGTTAGGCTGTGGTTTAACTTTCATGATGAAGCTAATTTAAGATTTCTCCTGTTATTAAACCACGGTGAGTACAATCTTGCCTTGAATATGACCAAGAGCAGCCCTTTCATGTGCTTTTTGAGCTTCCGCCAGCGGAAAAGAACTGTCTATCACAACCCGGACTGTTCCGTTATGGAGTAGCCGACCAAGTTCTTCCAGCTGTGCGCCATTCGAGCGAACCTGAGTGGCCGAAACCGTCACACCCAATTGATCTGCCTCTCCCTTATCTGAAAAACCTAAAGGGAATATTGGGAATAAAGCACCACCACGTTTAAGTGTACGCAGGAAACGACCGGCTGCGGGCCCGCCGACTGCATCAATAACCAAATCCAGATCCTGCACCACATCCTCAGGACGCGTCTTTGTATAGTCGATAAACTCATCTGCGCCAAGATCCCGCAGCAAAGCTTCATGTTTGCCAGATGCTACTGCGATTACTTTTGCACCTTTCCACTTGGCTATCTGCAGCGCAAAGTGCCCTACACCACCTGCGGCTCCATTGACGAGAACGGTCTTACCTTTCAGGGAAACTGGTTCATGCCTGTTTGGCTGAAGGGGATTCGGCTCATTATGCCCAAGTTCTACAAGGAACTGCCATGCGGTAAGTCCTGCCATGGGTACCGCAGCGGCTTGAATATGATCGATACCTGCGGGTTTGAGCGCGAGTTCAGAAGCCGGAACGCTGACGTATTCTGCATAGGCCTTACTTAGTCCGAAACTTGGAAAGCGAACCATGGAATACACTTCATCTCCAATGGAAAAATCATTCACATCATCGGCGATAGCCGCAATAATCCCTGAAATGTCTGTTCCAAGGATGACCGGAAAAGGCACGTTTGGCTGCCACTCAGGCGGCAACATCTTGTATCCGTCGCGCAGATACCAGTCGGGCGGATTAATGCCAACCGCATGAACGCGGACCAGTACTTCTCCAGGTTCCAATTCAGGGACTGGTGCATCCTCATATTTTAATACTTCAGGGCCACCAAACTCATGTAACCGGATGGCTTTCATCAACGATTTGTTAGCTGTGTTATCTGCTTTGTTTTTAAATTGTTCCATCTGATTTTGTTCTTCTTATTATACAAAAGTCAGTAAAGGCCTTATTTAAAAATTAGTCTGGATTGTCAAAAGTGTATCCAAAATCCCCATGCTTTTATTATTTCACAGCGTCTTCATTGTAACCTATTTTATTCAAAAACATTGTTTATGATAGTATCAGTGTGGTTTCACTCGACTTTAGTGGCTATTTAACTTTACTTTTTTTCGGGGCAAAAAGGGGGTTAAAGTAGGGTTAGAGGCCCTTTTTAGCGCTAATAAGCGCACTAACACCCCACTAACCCCGCACTAACACCC
>Ga0247810_10001529_pt1 | contig 14419 bp, 15 predicted proteins | sample UWRJL119311C1_FD_179918 | JGI IMG/M metagenome (GOLD analysis project Ga0247810, IMG submission 179918) | Plant litter microbial communities from Arlington Agricultural Research Station in Wisconsin, United States - UWRJ-L119-311C-1 | ecosystem: Environmental > Terrestrial > Plant litter >...
GCTGCACGTCAATGGAATCCAGAATAAATTTTGGGAATCGGATGATTCGGTGGTAACCTCGATAAAATCCTGTTTGAAACCCTTTTTGGGCGGATACGAAATATTACCGGTAGTGTCTTCGGGACAATGGGGCGGACAAGCTGTGGAAACCTACCGAAGAACCCAAACCGCCGATTTGCTGTACATGGCAGGTGGCGGAATCCTGGCACATCCAATGGGACCAAAAGCAGGAGTAAACGCATTACAGCAAGCCTGGGCAGGAGCCGTTGACGGTTTATCTGTGGAAGAAATTGCTTTGAAATATCCGGAATTTGCCGAATCGGTAAAGAAATTTTCGAAATAATGAAGAACCATAAATTGCTTTTGGCCTATTATGGCGACGACTTCACTGGCTCTACGGATGCTTTGGAATTCCTGACCCTGGCCGGAGTGAAAACCGTTCTATTTCTTCGAAAACCGGAACAAAAAGACCTGGATCGTTTTCCGGGAATTCAGGCGATTGGTCTGGCCGGAAAAAGCCGATCAATGTCACCGTCGGAAATGGACACAGAACTTTATAGTGCTTTTGAAAATCTGAAAAGTTTTGCCCCAAATCACTTTCATTATAAAGTCTGTTCCACTTTCGATTCGGCACCACACGTGGGAAATATTGGAAAAGCAATCGAGATTGGAAGCGAAGTTTTTAATCAAAAAACCGTTTTGGTTTCGCCATCAGCACCACATTTGGGGAGATTTTGTGTTTTCGGAAATCTTTTTGCCCGAATGGGAACTATCGGAAATGGAGAAATTTATCGTATCGACCGTCATCCTTCGATGAGCAAACATCCTGTTACACCAGCTTTGGAGGGAGATTTGACTGTTCATTTGGCAAAGCAAACGGAGAAATCCATCAATCTTGTCAATCTAACCACAATCGAAAAAGGCACATCAGCAGTTCTGGAATCGGTAGAAAACAACAAAGCAGAAATCCTGTTTTTTGACGGTTTCAACTTGGAACATCTCAAAACCATTGGAAATGTTTTTAACCAATTGGCAACCGAAAAAACATTGTTTTCTGTAGGTTCATCTGGAATCGAAATGGCTTTGGGATTAGCTTGGAAAGACGAAAAAATCATAGGAAACGAAATAGCATTTGAATCGGCAGGAGAAGTTTCGTCCATACTTGTTTTATCGGGAAGCTGTTCTCCGGTAACATCAGGCCAAATTGAATATGCCCTCGAAAATGGATTTTTGGAAATCGCATTAGAAAGCAAAGCTGTTGATATTCAGAATCAGGAAGCAATTATAAAAAATACCGTCAATCAGATTATAGAAAATTTCAATAAGGGAAAAAGCACGATTCTGCATACAAGCACTGGCGCTAGCGATCCACGTATTGCAGAAACCGAAGCGTATTTTAGATCAAAAGGAATTTCGGAAAATGAGATTCAGAAACAATGCAGTACGGTTTACGGAAGCATTTTGGGACAAATAACCAAAGAAGTCTTAAAAGCTGTAAAAATAAAAAGAATCCTTTTTGCCGGTGGCGATACTTCGAGTTATGCTGCATCTGAACTGGATATTCTGGCATTGGAAATGATTGCGCCAATAGCTCCGGGAGCACCGCTTTGTAAAGCAGTTTCGGACAATGAATGGGTAAATGGAATAGAAATGAATTTTAAAGGCGGCCAGGTTGGTACCGCTGATTATTTTATAAAAGTATTAAAAGGAGAAAAATTATGAGCGCAAAAGTTTTAGGGTTTATACATACATCAGCAACATTGGTTCCGTTGTTTCAGCAATTGAGCAATGAGTTTTTAGAGGGAATTGAAACATTCAACATAGTGGATGACAGTCTGATTAAAGATGTAATCAAAAAAGGGAAATTAATGCCCAATACGGCTTCCAGAGTAGTGAGTCACGTTAAGCTTGCTGAATCCGCAGGTGCCGATGTGATTTTGGTAACCTGCTCGTCTATTGGTGTAGCGATTGAAACGGCTGCAACATTGGCAACAGTTCCGGTAATTCGTGTAGATCAGGCGATGGCAGATGAAGCAGTGCAAATCGGTAATAAAATTGGTGTTATTGCAACTTTGCCTACAACCTTGGAACCCACCAGCGATTTAGTGAGAAGAAGAGCAGAATTAGCAGGTAAAAATGCAACCATAACTTCGAAATTATGTGAGGGCGCTTTTGAAGCTTTAATGAGTGGTGACGCAGCCAAACACGACGAAATGGTAGCCAAAGCCCTGAAAGAATTAATGAAAGAAGTTGATGTAATTGTTTTGGCGCAAGCTTCAATGGCAAGAGTAGTTGACGGTTTAAGTGCCGAAGAAAAATTGGTTCCAATCTTAGCAAGTCCAGCCATCGCCATGAAAAAACTGGCGGAGCTTTACTTTTAATAAAAAAAATTTCACCATATAAATTATATAAGCACATTTAAGCTAAGCGCAAAATAAGCAACAACTTATATGGTTTAAATAAAAGTTTTGAATAATAATATGTTTTAATAATGCTTAGTATGCGTAAATATTTTCTTTGGGCTGCCCCACTATTTTTCATCCTTGCCGGTTTTGGCTTGTTACAGCAAATAGACATACTATGGAAATTGGGATTAATCTTTGGTTTTTCAAGTATTGCCATTGGGGTAGGACACATCAAAGTATTGAGCGGTTATCAATATACGTTTTGGATTATCACAGCTGTGTGTGCCGGACTAATCTATCCTGATTTTTTCCTGCACGTCGGCAGTTTCGATATGGGCAACAAATGGCTCATTCTGATTATCATTCAAATGGTGATGTTCGGAATGGGAACTCAAATGAGTATTGAAGATTTTACAGGCATCCGAAAATCAGGTAAAGGTGTTCTGATTGGCTTGCTAGGACATTTTACCATCATGCCGATTATGGGTTTTTTAATTGCCAAAACATTTGCTTTTGAGCCCGAAATCGCCGCCGGAATTATCCTGATAGGATCTTGCAGCAGTGGTTTGGCTTCGAATGTAATGACCTATATTGCCAAAGGAAATTTGGTTTTGTCTGTAACCGTAACAGCAATGTCTACATTGGCAGCTCCTATTATGACGCCGTTTCTAATGAAAATATTTGCAGGGACTTTAGTTGAGGTGCATTTTTTCAACATGATGATGGAAATCATTAAAATCGTCCTTGTTCCTTTGGCAGCAGCAATGGTTCACGATATTTTAAAAACTTACGGGCCTGTCGCAAAAATAAGAATATATGTTTTGACCGCTATTTCAACGATTTGGCTAGTAATCATTATTTTCTTAGGGGATGCATTTCCAATTGCCGAAGATACTACAGCAGCACATATCTTAGAAATCATCAACTTTACCTGTGGCGCTTTCATCGTAGGTGTATTGTATCATTGGCTGTACAAAGCCTATCCAAAAATTGATGCGATTATGCCGTATTTCTCGATGTTTGGAATCATTTATTTTACGTTGGTGACCACAGCCGCCGGAAGGGATAATTTAATTCAGATTGGATTTTTACTTTTCCTGGCTTCGGTTTTGCACAACGGAGCGGGCTACTTTTTTGGTTATTGGCTCAGCAGATTAAGCGGACTCGACAAAAAAAGCAGTCAGACGATCGCCTTCGAAGTAGGTCTTCAAAATGGCGGAATGGCTTCCGGATTAGCAGGATCGATGGGAAAACTGGCAACTTTAGGATTGGCTTCTGCAGTTTTTAGCCCGTGGATGAATGTTTCGGGTTCTTTACTGGCCAATTACTGGCGTAAAAAAGGGGATGAGGAAGAAATTGAAATCGTTTCCGATACAACAAATTAAAATACACAAAACTCTATTATTTCGATGGAGTTTTTTTATGGAATTAAGTTTTATTGGTTTTAAAATTTGGGCATGACCACAAGGGTCGGGCTGTCCATTATATCTTTTGTTTCCTAAAGAAGGAAACAAAAGGATGCCATTTCCATCCCTCATGCGAAACGTTTCATAACAATTTTTTGGGTGGATTTATGTTTCGAATTTGTAATAAAAATAATATTATATTAGCAGTAATAATCATAGAAAACAGCTACTCAAAATAAAAACATATATGATAACCGTAAAAGTAACCTATACAGTAAAACCTGAATTCGTCGAAGCAAACAAAGAGAATATCAGCAGATTTCTAAACGACTTTAAAAAATTAAATCCATCCGAATTTCGTTATAATGTCTATTTACAGGAAGACGGAATAACGTTTCTTCATTTTTCAACTTACAAAAATGAAGAAATACAAAAGCAAATCCTCAACATTCCATCTTTTAAATCTTTTCAGGAAGAAAGAGATAAAAGCGGATTGGATGACACTCATAAACTTGAAGTTTTAAGTTATGTTGGTTCTTCCTTTGATATCTTATGAAATTAAAATTCAATACTAAAAATGTACATCAAATCCATGAATAAAAAATACTGCCTTTCCGCTTTAGCAGCCTTTTTGTTGCTGTTTCAAAGCTGCAACAATTCCAATAAAAATCAAACTTCAACTGAAAAAGATGAAGTTTCGGTTAAAGAAGAAAATCCATCAGAAACACTCGCACCAAAACCCCAAATCGGAAAACCAATTGCTGATTTTATTCCGAAAGGCTACAAGATTTTCCAGGAAATTCATGGCGACCTGAATAAGGATGGACTAGAAGATTGTGTCGTAATTATAAAAGCAACTAACAAAGAAAATATAATTACACATGAATATCGCGGAAAGCTCGACCGCAACAGAAGAGGAATTATTGTGCTTTTTAAAGCAAACGATGATTATGTTTTGGCGACAAAGAATTACGATTGCTTCTCTTCTGAAAATGAAGATGGTGGCGTTTACTTTGCGCCTGAGTTAGATGTGAGTGTCGAAAAAGGAAAACTATACGTGCATTACGGTCATGGAAGATACGGCTACTGGACTTATACTTTTAGGTATCAAAAAGCAGATTTTGAATTAATTGGTTATGATTCAAGTGATAATTTTGGACCAGTGGTGAATAGTGAAACCAGTATTAATTTTTTAACGAAAAAGAAGGTAACGAAAACCAATACAAATGAAAATGCAGAAAGTGGAGATGAGGTATTTGAAGAAAAAACAGAAAAAATAAAAGTGGATAAATTAATTCAGTTATCTGAAATTAAAGATTTTGACGAACTTGAAATTCGGAATGAATAATTATTCCTGTATTGATTAGCGTTATTTATAGGATACATTAATGTAAAATACTTAAATAGTAATTTATTAAACCCTAAATGATTAAACAGATAAAAATGAAAAAAGCAAGTATCGCATTGTTGGGAATTTTACCAGTAATTTTCGTTGGATGCAATGGCTCTGATACCTACCGCGGTTGATGGAAGGCTACAGATTCTAATGGAGCAAAATTTGAATTGTTTTTTAATGCCAAAGATTTCACCGTTAGAAATAGTTCCGGAAAAAAAGAAAAATTTGAATACAGTCAGAATTCTGTTCAAATTGAAAATGCTGTTTCCACTTACGGAATCCAACTAGATGACGGAAGAAATTATCAAATTAATTTTCCAAAATCAAACGATGAAAGTATGGGAATTATTAAGGACGAAAATGGAAATCCTATCTATACAATCGGCAGAAAAGATTTTGTTAAACATGAAGATATTTTTAAGTTCAATTAAATCTGTTTTTGTAAAAAGCGACAAAGTTTATTTTTAATTTTTGTAAGTTGAATTCTGTAAATAATTGATTTTAAGTATTTTGAATTTATTTTTTTTGTAACTTGTTTCCTGTTTTAACCTATAATCTAAAAATTATGAAAAAATCTAACTTCTTTATCTATGGGATTGTGTTATTAGCCATAGTATTGGTTTCATGTCAAGGGCGTAATAAATTGGTGAATTCCTGGAAAATTACCGCCGTCGAAGCAAAAATCCCACTTTCTGATTCAGCAAAAAGTGAAATTCTGGCTAACGGTATGCTAACCTTTACAGAAGACGGACACGTAACCGGATTTTTACAAAGAGAAATAACTGATGGAACTTATGCTTTAACAAAAGGTGGAAAAAGTCTGGTAATTAAAGACGAAACAGGAACTCCTTATCCTTGTGAAAGCACCATAACAGATGATAAATTGATATTAGACAGTAGGGAAATGAAAATAACACTCGATAAAATATAATCCCGAAATGAAAATTTAAAAATAAAACCTCCAAAATCAGCGACTTTGGAGGTTTTGTCTATTTATATAGATTTATTGTAGTATTTTTTTAGTATAATATAATTAATCCCATTGACTGCTTTTTGAAACGGCAATATTGCCTCCTCCTGTAAAGAATAAAGTCAAAGCACCAAAGAAATACAGACCAAGCAATTCTATAGCCCATCCTCCATGTTCTCCCATAGAAAATATTTCAGCGCTGTGAGCCATTAAAACAGCAACCAGACAATTAAAAGCATATATTGCTGCAGCTATTCGGGTTCTGAAACCAATTAGAATAGCAATAGGAGCAAGTATTTCACCTACTAATACACCATAAGCAATAAAATCAGGAATGCCCTTTTCTGCAAGCATGCTTTTAATGAATTCTAAACCACCGCTAAATTTCGATATTCCATGCAAAAGCATTAAAAAGCTAACTGCGATGCGCAGTATGAATAATCCTAAATCATTATTTTTTCTCATATTTTTTTAGTCGTTAGATTGTTAATAGACTCAAATATATCGAATTTGTCCTTATGATGACAGTCTGATTTAAAAATAAAAGTTTTATATTGGGGAAAATAAAAAACCGATTGGATAATACAATTGAATATTAAAATCATAGGAAATGAAACAATTACTTCAGTGGACAATCATCATTCCAATATTGGCGTGGATTCTTTTTTTTAGCGGACTTGTTGATGGAAGCAGTTTTTTTCAAATTGTGGCAAGTATCTTGCTTATTCTTAGTGTTATGTCTGCGGTACACCATTCTGAAATAATAGCCGAAAGAGTGGGAGAGCCATACGGAACTATTATTTTAGCAATTTCGATAACAGTTATTGAAGTATCCATTATTGTTTCTCTGATGTTGTCTGACGGTTCTGAAGCAGCTTCTCTGGCAAGGGATACTGTTTATGCTGCAACAATGCTGATTCTAAATGGTATCATTGGATTATGCCTTTTTATTGGCGGTCTTAAGCATTACGAACAAAATTTTTCTACGTCTTCCGTAACCATTGGTTTAGTTTCGCTGGTGTCTATTATTGTATTTACATTAGTCTTTCCTACGTTTACCGAAAGTGTTCATGGGTCTTATTATTCAGTACCACAACTTGTTTTTGCTTCTGTTGCGTGTATTGTTATTTATTCCTCTTTCCTCTTTGCACAAACTTCAAGATATAGACAATATTTCCTAACCATTGAAAATGATGAAAATGAAGCACCAGAATCAATAGTAATCAAGAATAAAACGTTCTACACAAGTCTTGCTTTTCTTATAATAAGCTTGGGAATTGTAGTATTATTGGCAAAAACGCTATCTCCTACAATCGAAAGTATTATTGTGGGCTATAGCTTGCCAAAAAGTTTAGTAGGAGTCGTTATTGCAGCTATAATTTTGCTTCCCGAAGCAATTGCAGCAATCATAGCAGCAAGAAAAAACAGACTTCAAACGAGCTTGAATTTAGCTTTGGGTTCTGCTTTGGCAAGTATTGGCTTAACAATCCCAAGTGTTGCAGCAGTTTGTATTATGATGGATATGCCCATTATTTTAGGACTCGACATTAAATCTATTGTTTTATTGGCATTATCTGTATTTACTGTAATGTTGTCTTTAAGCAAAGGAAAATCGAATATTGTTTATGGAGTAGTACTTCTGGTTAATCTGTTTGCTTTTATATTTCTGATGATATATCCTTGATATTAAATTCATAAGAATTTAACTAAGAATAACTAATGCCAAAAACAGAAAAAACAATGAGGCATAAAAAAAACTCCCTAATTTCTTAAGGAGTTTCTTGGTGGGCGATGAGGGGTTCGAACCCCCGACCCCCTCGGTGTAAACGAGGTGCTCTGAACCAGCTGAGCTAATCGCCCTTACGGGTTGCAATGTCTTGCGTTATTGCGAGTGCAAATATACGTTAGTTTTTCAGTTCTCCAAAGAAAATGCATTAATAATTCTATTTATTTGCATTAAAATTTATATTTTGCTGGAATTGAATTTGTTATCAAAGTGATTTTTTTGAACTTTTTGATGAAAATTTAGTTTCATTTAATCTAACGGCAATTCAGCTACAACAAAAGTGCTTCCGCCAACATAAATAAAATCATTTTGTCCTGCATTTTCCTTGGCTGCAGTAAAAGCATCTTCAACAGAATCGTATTTCTCTCCAATTAATTCATGTTTCTTAGCTGCTTCCTGCAGGATTTCAGTAGCCAAACCTCTTGATGAATCCGGCCTGCAGAAATAATAATGCGCTTTTTTAGGAAAAAGAGGCAAAATAGAATGCAGGTCTTTATCATTCACAACTCCCAAAACAATATGCAGATTTTCAAAAGTTTCGTTCTGAATCTGGTTCATCACAATTGCCAGGCCATGTTTGTTGTGTGCCGTGTCGCAGATTATTTTCGGGTTTTCGCCTAATTGCTGCCATCTTCCTTGTAGACCTGTGTTTTTTGAAACATTCAGCAATCCCGTTTTTAAATTCTCAGTTGAAACCTTCAATTCGTTTTGAGCATTTAAAACCGCAATCGTCTGCTGAACCGTTTTCTTATTATGAAATTGATAATCCCCAATTAAGTCCGAAGGAAAAACTTCAGAAATTAAATCAGATGCAAAATAAATTGGGGCTTTGTTTTCTTCGGCTTTAGCCAAAAAAACAGGTTGAGTTTCCGGAGTATATTCCCCAATAACAACAGCAACATTTGGTTTGATAATACCGGCTTTTTCGCCCGCAATTTCTCTTGGCGTATTTCCCAAAAACTGCATGTGATCTAAATCAATGTTGGTAATGACTGAAACAAGAGGAGTAATAATATTAGTAGCGTCTAATCTTCCTCCCAAACCAACTTCAATTATGGCAATATCAACTTTTTCAGAAGCAAAATAATCAAATGCCAGACCAACCGACATTTCGAAAAAGCTCATGTCGTTTTCCTCAAAAAAGAGTTTATGTTTCGCAATAAATTCAATAACAAAAGCTTCAGAAATTTCTTCACCGTTAATTTTTATTCTTTCCCTGAAATCCTTTAAATGCGGCGAAGTGTAAAGACCAACTTTATAACCTGCTTCCTGCAAAACCGAAGCCAGCATGTGAGAAGTAGATCCTTTGCCATTGGTTCCCGCTACATGGATGCATTTTAATTGCTTCTCAGGATTCACAAGATGTGCTGACAACAGTTTAATATTGGTCAAATCTTCTTTGTATGCAGAAGCGCCCTGAAGCTGATACATGGGTAATTGATTAAACATCCAATTAGTGGTTTCCTGATAGTTCATTTTTGAATAAAATAAGCGGTTAATTGAAATAATTTTCAATTTTATTAGTTTAATAGTAGAGTGAAAATTATCTTTATTGCAAATTTGAAATATTTTTTAGAATTAATTATTATAAACCAGAATTAATATATGTTTACCTTCATTCAATTACAAACTGATACCATTGCAAACACCGCATCTAACGTAGTTATCGAAAAAATCGCACCAAATACCGAAATCTCAGTTTTAGGATTTATTTTAAAAGGAGGTTTTTTCCTTATCCCAATCGCTATTTTATTGTTTTATACTTTTTACGTAATTATTGAACGCTACTTATACATTACAAAAGCCTCAAAAATCGATAACAGATTAATGCAGGATGTAGGAGATAAACTGAATGCCGGAAACATTGAACTGGCCAGGACAATCGTAGAAAGAAGTGATACATCTGCTTCTAATATTTTAAGAGAAGGTGTTTTGGTAATCGGAAGACCAATTGCCGAAATCGAAGCCAATATGGACCGTGCAGCCGATATTGAAATTGCTCAGATGGAAAGCAAACTTGGGCATTTGGGATTAATTGCCGGTATTGCACCAACGCTTGGATTCGTTGGAACTATTTCAGGAGTTATCAAGATTTTTTACAGCATTTCTGTAACTGAGAATATAAGTATCGGAAATATTTCTGGTGGATTGTATGAGAAAATGATCAGTAGTGGAGCAGGACTTATCGTAGGTATTATAGCTTATAGTGCTTATCACATTCTGAATGGTAAAATTGATGATTTTGCCTTGAAAATCCAGAAACAAATATTAGCTTTTGTCAATATAATCCAAAGAGCATAAGGTATGTCTATTAAGAGAAAAAGAAGATTTCATGCCGAAGTAGCGACCTCATCATTGAGTGACATCATGTTTTTCCTGCTGTTGTTTTTCCTTATTATCTCAACACTTGCAAATCCGAATGTTATTAAAATGACTTTGCCAAAAGCGAAATCTAACGAAAAAACCAATAAACAATTAATTAGTTTATCGGTTACCGAAGATAAAAAATTCTACATCGACAAACAGCCGGTAGAATTCGAAGAATTAGAAACAAGCCTCATGGCGAAAATAGGAGACGACAAAGAACAAACTGTTGTTGTTCGTATTCCGTTTAATCTTCAGGTACAGGATTTAGTTGATGTACTGCAGATAGGAGTGAAGAACAATCTGAAATTCGTAATTGCCACAAGTCCGAAGTAAATAATTATTAGTGCGTGACCACAATAAACAAAATGGGCCAATCAGCAATGTGTTGATTGGCCCATTTTTTTATTCCGGTCGGGCTATTCGCACTACTTCGGTAGCCAGCTGCTATCCCTCACGCGGAAAAAAGAGAGTATAGAAGAAAGAAGAAAGAAAAAAGAGTATAGAGAAAGAATATATAAGAAAGAAGAACGAGGAAAAAATAGATTAAACAAATAGTAAACATAAAGTATGTCATTTCGACGTAAGGAGAAATCACACTCGAAACTCCCCAAAGTAATGTCGATAATCTTTGGCGATCAGCTAGTGTGATTTCTCCTCCGTCGAAATGACAAAAAGCAGCAATAAGAAAGGCTTTTTGAAAATTTCCAGAAAGCCCTTTTTTATTCAGTTTTATATGTTTTTTAATTCAAACTAAAATTATAAATAATCTTACCAACTTGTTTCGCAGGAGCATTGCTGTCAGCATCCCATTTGGTATTCATTGCTGCAATTTTTGCCTGATCTAATAAACATCTTGCCAGATTTGTTGTTCCTTTTATTCCCGGTGTGGCACTTATTGTTCTGCCACTCTGATCAACTGTTACTTCTACAACTACTTTTCCGGCTTCATCACAGGTGTATTTTGGTGCTGGTTTTGATAATGCTTTTCGGTTTCCTAACGAATATCCTGATCCGCCACCTGAACCTCCGCCACTTCCGGCTCCGTAACCGCTTCCGGTGCCAATACCATTTCCGGTTCCGTTACCTCCGCCAGTTCCTCCACCGGAACCTCCACTTCCATAATAACCGTTGGATCCTAAACTTCCGCCTGCTTTTCCTTTATTACCTGCTACTTTATCATCACCATCACCACCTTTGTTTGAACCTTTTAAAATGCTGGATAAAGCATCGTTTGTAGAATTAGAAACTTTTGGTTTTTCAGGAGCAGGTTTTGTAATGGGTTTTTCAACCGGAACAGGTTTCTTAGGTTTTTCTTTTGTTGGAATAACAACATCAGTTTTGTCAGCTGCAGCGGTTTCTTGGGTAACAATTGCTTCCTCTTCAGGAGTCGCTTTTGCTGTAGTTTGTTTGATATTGTTTTTTACTTCAAGAACTTCACTTTTATAGTTGGCTCCAGAACCTAAATCGCTGTCTCCGAAATTCACAGTTACGCCGCCACCGCCACCACCAGAAGCCAGGGCTACATTGTTTTCCGGATTGTAAGGAGGCCAAAAACGTATAAAAAACAACAGCAATAATAAGACACCATAAATTGCCGTAGAGATTAATAGTGATTTCTTTTTATCTGAAGAATCCGTAGAAGTCATTTTGATTCTGAATTTGTAATTGTATTTAATAAAAACGTTTAAAAGTACTAAAAATTGTTTAGAATCAAAGGAGTGTTTTTTGATTTTATAGAAGTAGATTTTAGCACGCAGATTCTAAAGATTGAGCAGATTTGTGTTAAAAGATAGCTACAAGAATCAGCTTAAATCTTTTTTAAATCTGCGTGAAAATTATTTGTGAAGTTTGGGATCTTCTGAGTTCTAAAAAAATTATTGCATAAAAAAAGGGCCAAATAAATTTAGCCCTTTTCGAAATAGAGTATAAACAAATTATACTAATTGTTTCAGCGCAATCTCAAAAGCAGTTGCACTAATATTTGTTTTTGATGGATTTAAAGCGTGGGCTTTTACAATCGCATTTCTAATTATTTCTGAAGTATCGTTAAAAATAGCTTCATCTGTCATTTGAACTTTTTTCTCCATGAAATAAGCAAAAACCCTTGCCATTCCACAATTCGAAATGAAATCAGGAATCAAACTTACTTTATGATCCACTTCTTCCATAATCGATCCGAAGAAAATTTCCTTATCTGCAAAAGGAACATTCGCTCCACAGGAAATAACCTCTAATCCATTAGAGATTAAGCTGTCAATTTGACTTTGCTTTACCAATCTTGAAGCAGCACAAGGAGTGAAAATCTCAGCACCAATGGTCCAAATTTTTGAGTTGATTTCCTCAAACGGAATCATATTTTCGGCAACTAATTTGTTTCCGTCCTTGTTTAAAAATAATGTTCTGATTTCCTCGAAAGAAAACCCATATTCATTAATAAGACCTCCATCACGATCGATTATTCCAATTACTTTGGCACCCATTTCAGCTAAATAAAAAGCAGCTGCAGAACCTACATTTCCAAATCCCTGAACAATTGCTTTTTTACCTTTGATGTCGCCACCGTAAGTTGCATAAAAATGACGAACAGCTTCCGCAACACCAAAACCGGTAATCATATCGGCAACAGTATATTTACGGGTTACATCCGGTGAAAATTTTGGATTTTCAATAACCTTAATTACACCTTGACGCAATTGCCCGATTCTATTAATTTTATCAGCTTCGGTAGGTTTAAAATGGCCGTTAAAAACACCTTCCTGCGGATGCCATACACCACACTCTTCCGTCATCGGAATCACTTCGTGTATTTCATCTACATTTAAATCGCCTCCTGTGCCGTAATAACTTTTTAATAATGGTGAAACTGCTTTGTACCAACGTTGTAAAACGCCTTTTTTGCGAGGGTCGTTCGGGTCAAAATTAATACCGGATTTAGCGCCTCCAATTGCAGGACCCGAAACAGAGAATTTAACTTCCATTGTTTTGGCCAGAGATAAAACTTCATTCATATCAAGACCTTTTCTCATTCTGGTACCTCCGCCAGCCGCTCCTCCACGAAGTGAATTAATCACGGTCCAACCTTCGGCTTCTGTTTCAGAATCCTTCCAGTTAAAAACAATTTCAGGTTCCTTATTTTCAAATTGCTGCAATAAATCTTTCATTTTGATGAGATATGTTTATATTTAGCAAATATATAGAAATGATTAATGCGAATACTTTATTGTTTGTAGAATTCTAAATTTTATAATTAAAAGACTTTCGATTAGTTGTTTTTACCCAATAACTCATTTTTTAAATCCTTATCCACCGGATTTTCTGAAAGCCAGATACCAAAAAATGCTTTTTTAAATTCAAAACTTTCAATTTTTCCTTCGTATTTTTCATTTTTATAAATCCATAAAGATTTGTCTAAAGGATTGTAGATAAGGTTAAAACTATCTCCTGCTTTTGTAATTTCTCTGCCTATTAAAGCTTCCAGCTCCTGTACTTCTTTATTTAACTTTAGAATTCCTGCTTCACCAACAGATTTTTCCATTCCTTTTGCCAACGCTTTTGATAATTTTTTTGACGTAACAAGTGATGAGGTTATCTGAATTCTGATAGCCATCTCAATATCGCTTTCCAGAATAAGATTAGCATCTTGTGTTAACTGAGATAAATATAAAGCCTGAACATACAATTCTGTAAACATTTTAGAACGTTCTCCAACACCATTAAGGGGCAGGGTTTTACCTTTAAAATCAAGTGTCCTTGGAATAGTAACTCCTCCTACTTCTAATTTTTTTTGTGCATTGACTGTGGAGAACTGTAAACTTAAAATCAATGTAAGCAATAGTAAAATCTTTTTCATAATCTTGTGGTTTTTTTTTTGCAAAATTAATGCTAATTTGTTAAAATTTGTCTCATTACTCAAATGTTTTTTGTGATTTTTTTATGTTTGAGGAATGTATGTATTTAAAAATCAAATAGTAGGAGTTGGTTTACGTACTTATACGTAAAACACAGTTTTCTAAAATATAAATTGTTTAAAAGTTTTTCAGGGAATTTTTTACATCTATAATTTTACTCTTAAATTTTAAAGAAAATGCA
>Ga0247810_10001533_pt1 | contig 14359 bp, 14 predicted proteins | sample UWRJL119311C1_FD_179918 | JGI IMG/M metagenome (GOLD analysis project Ga0247810, IMG submission 179918) | Plant litter microbial communities from Arlington Agricultural Research Station in Wisconsin, United States - UWRJ-L119-311C-1 | ecosystem: Environmental > Terrestrial > Plant litter >...
CCCGGCCCTTCCCCGCCCTCCCCCCCCCCCCCCCGGGGTCCTCCCGGGGTTTGAACGTTCACATGCGGGATTTGTGTCAAAAGGGGTGAAACTTTTCGCCTCGTTTGAAACAAATCCCACAGGCGCGAGCGGGAGGTGGCAGTTTCTACCGCCGCACCGGTGCGAGCGACTTCGAGACCCCCGACCCCGACCCGCGCAGTACCGTTAGACGCATGGCCAGGGCACGAATTGCGGATGACGTCGGCATCGCGGCGGTCCACGGCGCACTCCTCGACGGAGCGACGCGTGACACGACCGCTACCGCTGTGCGGTACTCGCTGCAGTTGCTGTCCGAGCAGGCCGAGGGCAACACGGTCGAGGTGCGCGTGCCTCCGTTCGGGGCGGTGCAGGCGATCGAGGGTCCGCGTCACACGAGGGGAACCCCGCCGAACGTTGTCGAGACCGACGCGAAGACCTGGCTCGCCCTTGCGACCGGCCGCGAGTCGTGGAACGACGCGCTCGCGAGTGGGCGCGTCGCGGCATCCGGATCCCGAGCCGACCTGAGCGAAGAGCTTCCAGCCGTGGCTGCGAGAATAGGGGCATGAGCAACACCGCAGGTCCCGAACCCGAGCCGCAGGAGTCCGAAGAGGTCGTCCGCATCACGCCGGCGACCGTCACGGTTCGACGCGCCCCCAAGTTCGGTGCCTTCATCATCGTCGGCGCGGGACTCGGCGCCATCGTCACCTACATCGTCACCTCGCTCTACCCCGTCGACCCCAGCGTCGGGTTCGTCGCCCTGTTCGCGTACTTCGCCCTCTTCGGCATCTCCGGAGGTGCCGTGCTCGGAGCCGTGACGGCGATCATCCTCGACCGCATCTCGAGCCGCCGCACGCGATCGGTCGAGGCCGAGCACACGACGGTCGAGCCAGGACCCGTCGAGGGCGAGCTCGAGGACTAGCTACTCCCCGGTGAACCCGTCGAGCTGCTCGCGCAGGATGTCGATGTGGCCCGCGTGACGCGCGGTCTCCTCGATCATGTGGAGGTACAGCCAGCGGAGCGACTGGCCGTCGCCGCCCGCGCACAGGTCATCCAGTGACGCCGGGGCGCACACGGCACGCGACTCCGCGCACGCGGCCTCATAGTCGGCGATGATCGCCTCGAGGGAGTCTGCCGCGGTGACGCGGAACACCGCTTCCGGGTCCTCTTCGGTCCAGAACGCCGGGACGTTCTTTTCTCCCGCAAAGTCCTCCCGGAACCAGCTGCGCTCGACATCGGCCAGGTGGCGGATGAGCCCCGAGACCGTCGTGAGCGACGGGGTCAGGCGGGTGGCGGCATCCGTATCGCTCAATCCTCGGGCCTTGAGGACGACGGTCGAGCGCTGCCAGTCGAGGAATGCCTCGAGAGATTCGCGCTCGCCGCCGGCAACCGGGGGATTGATGCGACCGTCCAGCATGATCAGCTCAGCTGCGTCGCCTCGACCCACGCGAGGTACTCGGGGGTCACGTTGCCGGTGACGTAATCGCCGGTGAAGCAGCTCATCTCGAGAGCGGTGACGTTGGAGCCCTCGATGATCGCGGCCTCCATGTCCTTGATCTCCTGGTAGATGAGGTAGTCGGCACCGAGCTCGGTAGCGATCTCCGGGATCTTGCGGTTGTGGGCCACGAGCTCCTGCCGCGAGGGCATGTTGATGCCGTACACGTGCGGGAAACGCACCGGGGGAGCCGCCGAGGTGAACGTCACCTTGTTGGCGCCTGCCTCGCGGGCCATCTGCACGATCTCCTTCGAGGTCGTGCCGCGCACGATCGAGTCGTCGACGATGAGGATGTTCTTGCCGCGGAACTCGCTGCCCATCGCATTGAGCTTCTGCTTGACGCTCTTCTTGCGCTCGGCCTGGCCGGGCATGATGAACGTGCGTCCGACATAGCGGTTCTTGTAGAAGCCCTCGCGGTATTCGATACCGAGCTTCTGGGCGACCTGCATGGCGGCGGGACGGGACGAGTCCGGGATCGGCATCACGACGTCGATGTCGCCCATGGGCGTGTACTGCGCGATCGTGTCGGCGAGACGGTCACCGAGGCGCAGGCGGGCGTCGTAGACCGAGATGCCGTTCATGACCGAGTCGGGACGCGCGAGGTACACGTACTCGAACGCACACGGCACGAGGCGCGGGTTCGTCGCGCACTGGCGTGAGAACAGCTCGCCGCTGCGGCTGATGAAGATCGCCTCACCGGGAGCGACATCGCGGACGATCTCGTATCCCGCGCTCTCGAGCACGAGCGATTCGGATGCCACGATCCAGTCGTCTCCGACAAGACCGGCGTTGCGACGACCGAGGACCAGCGGCCGGATGCCGAACGGGTCCCTGAACGCGAGAAGCCCGTGGCCCGCGATGAGCGCGATCGTCGCGTACGACCCCTCGACGCGCTCGTGCACGCGGGAGACGGCGGCGAACACCTGGTCGGGGTCGAGTTCCTCACCCGTGACCTGCTGCTGCAGCTCGTGGGCGAGAACGTTGACGAGCAGCTCGGTGTCGGAGTTCGTGTTGAGGTGACGGCGGTCGACCTCGAACAGTTCCTTGGTGAGCTCACGTGTATTGGTGAGGTTTCCGTTGTGCACGAGGATGATGCCGTACGGCGCGTTCACGTAGAACGGCTGGGCCTCCTGCTCGCTCGCAGCGGTGCCCTTGGTGGCGTAGCGCACATGGCCGAGCCCCATGTTGCCGAGGAGCGAGCGCATGTCGCGCGTACGGTACGCCTCGCGTACCTGCCCCTTGTTCTTGAAGATATGGAAGGTCGAACCTTCGGCGGTCGCGATACCAGTCGAGTCCTGACCGCGGTGCTGAAGAAGAAGCAGAGCGTCGTAAACCTGTTGGTTGGCGGGCTGAGATGAAACGAGGCCAACAATGCCGCACATGCGGTGTCTGCTCCAGACCGTAGAGTTGTGGGTACGAAGACAGTCTTTCACGTCGCGGAACGGAACTTGACGATGGCCAATAAGTACGCAGAAGCCGGCGTCGATACGGCGGCCGGCGACCTCGCGGTCGAACTGATGAAATCAGCGGTCTCCCGCACGCACGGACCCGATGTCATCGGCGGCTTCGGCGGCTTCGCGGGACTCTTCGACGTCTCCGCTCTCAAGGCGTACAACCGGCCGCTTCTCGCGACCTCCACGGACGGCGTCGGCACGAAGGTCGCGATCGCGCAGGCGATCGACAAGCACGACACGATCGGCCAGGACCTCGTCGGTATGGTCGTCGACGACATCATCGTCGTGGGGGCGCGACCGCTCTTCATGACGGACTACATCGCGTGCGGACGGGTTGTGCCGGAACGCATCGCCGACATCGTCGCCGGGATCGCGAACGCGTGTTCCGCAACCGGTACCGCCCTCGTCGGCGGTGAGACGGCCGAGCACCCCGGACTGCTCGGGCCTGACGACTACGACGTCGCCGGTGCCGCAGTCGGCGCGGTCGAAGCGGACGCACTCCTCGGCCCGCAGCTTGTCACCGACGGCGACGTCATCATCGCGATGGGCTCGTCGGGACTCCACTCGAACGGCTACTCGCTCGTGCGCCACATCCTCGCGGCGAAGGGCGTCGGCTACACGGACCACTCGAACGAACTTGGCGGCATCGTCGGCGAGATCCTCCTCGAGCCGACCCAGCTCTACACCTCGCCGCTCCTCCGCCTCCTCTCGACGCTCCCGAACGCCGTCCACGCGCTCAGCCACGTCACCGGTGGCGGCATCGCCGCGAACCTCGCACGCGTGCTGCCCGTCGGCACGTGGGCCGAGCTCGACCGCAGCTCCTGGACCCCGCAGCCCGTCTTCCAGGTGCTCGCCGACTGGAACGGCATGAAGCTCGAAGAGGCCGAAGGCACGTGGAACCTCGGCATCGGCATGATCGCCGTTGTGCGAGCGGATGACGCGGCAGCCGTCATCACGGCACTCTCCGGTGAGGGCATCCCCGCCTGGTCCGTGGGAACCGTCTTCTCTTCCGCCCGCGACCTGGCCGGTTTCGAACAGGGTGCCAAGGGTGTCAATGGTGGCGCGGTGCGCCTGGTCGGGCAATACGCGGTCTGATCATGCCGGGGTGGTCATGACCGAGAAGGACAGGCTGTATTTCGCTGACGCGGCGGCCTGGCACGCGTGGCTCGAGCTTCACCACGAGGAATCCGACGGCGTTCAGCTCGTGATCGCGAAGAAGGGTGCCTCGCACTCGAGCGTGACGCACGCCGAGGCCCTCGATACCGCTCTGTGCTTCGGGTGGATCGACGGCATCCGTCGTGCTCTCGATGCCGAGGACTTCCTGCAGACGTTCACCCCGCGACGGCCGCGCAGCCTGTGGTCGAAGATCAACCGCGACAAGGTCACGGCACTCATCGAGGAGGGCCGCATGCGCCCGGCGGGGCACGCGGAGATCGACCGGGCGAAGTCCGACGGGCGCTGGGACGCCGCGTACTCGTCGCAGAAGAACATGGAAGTGCCTGATGACCTGCTGGCGGCGCTGTCGCCGGCAGCTACAGCGTTCTTCGCCACGCTCTCGAGCCAGAACCGCTACGCGATCCTGTTCCGGCTCGCGAACGTCAAGCGAGCCGAGACCCGGGAGCGCAACATCGAGATGTTCGCGGCGCAGCTCGAGCGCGGGGAAACGGTCTACCCGCAGAAGCCTCCGGCGGGTTGACCCGGGCGCTCAACAGGAGCATTTCGCCGCGTCATCCGCTCGACAGGAGAATCTGGACGTCACAAAGCCGCCGCTCCTGTTTAAGGAACGGATACAAACCGACTGGCGTTACGCAGAGCGGTTCTGCGCCACGTCCTCGTCGTCGTCTTCATCCTCGTCGTCCGCTGCAGCGTCGTCGAATGATTCCGGGTTGTACGAACCGGCGACGTACTCCGGCCATGCGGCCAGGTCTTCGTCGAGCCGCGGGTCACCGGTGGAGGTGCCGAGCTCTTTTTCCAGCGCGCCATAGTTGGTGTCCGGGCTGAAGTACTTCAGGTCGCGGGCGACCTTGGTGTGCTTCGCCTTCTGACGGCCTCGCCCCATGCGTGACCCCCTCATGAATCAGTCCGAAAGAGAACCCTCGAGGTTCCGGAACTAGCGAACAGGGATGGTTAAAAGAGTAACCATGAGTTTAGCACGCGGCCCCGAGGGTAACGTTGTGGTCGTGACAGCCGAGACTCCAGATACCTCAGTCGTCGTAATCGGTGCAGGACAAGCTGGACTCTCCGTCTCCTATTACCTCAAACGCCTCGGCCTCGATGCCGGGAACGAATTCGTGGTGCTCGACCGCGGCCCCGGAACCGGCGGCGCATGGCAGGGCCGCTGGGACGCCCTCCGCATCGGCTCAGCCCACCGCATCAACGATCTGCCCGGCATGGACGCGATCGGCCTCAGCTTCGAGACCGCGGATCGCACGGCGCCGGCGAAGGACGTCGTCGCCGAGTACTACCGGCAGTACGAGGAGCACTACGGCTTCCAGATCGTCCGTCCGGCGCACGTCACCAAGGTCGAGAACGCGGGCAAGAACCTGAGCGTCACGTTCACCGACGAGCTCGGCCCACAGACCGTCACGACCGACATCGTCATCAACGCGACCGGCACGTGGGGTGCGCCGTTCATTCCCTACTACCCCGGTCGCAACAGCTTCGAGGGTCGCCAGCTTCACACGAATGAATACACGGATGCCGCGGAGTTCGAAGGCCAGCGGGTTCTCGTCGTGGGAGGCGGAACGTCCGCCATCGGATTCCTGCTGGAGCTCGAGCAGTACGCGGGCGAGCTGACCTGGGTCAGTCGCCGTCCGGTCGACTTCCTCGAGGACGGCGAACTCAATCTCGAGGCTCGCGTCTCCGCCGTGCAGATGCAGGACGAGGCCGCGCGAGCGGGCAGGGCACTGCCGAGCATCGTCGCCGGCACGGGGGTTCCGCGTACGCGCCGGATCCAGGCCGGCGTGGATCGCGGCTTGCTCATCGCGCGGCCGATGTTCCAGGCCATCGAGCCCACCGGAATCCGCTGGGCCGACGGGTCGTTCCAGGAGGTCGATGTCATCCTGTGGTCGACCGGGTTCCGACCGGAGTTGCGCCACCTTGCGCCGTTGAAACTGCGGGAGAAGGAGGGCGGCATCGTCGTGACATCCGGAACCGCCAAGGACCCCCGCATCTTCTTCGCCGGGTACGGCCCGCAGGCGTCGACCATCGGCGCCAACCGCGCGGGACGCATGGTCGCGCGCCAGGTCGTCGCGACGATGAGCCGCATGAAACGGCTCGAACGCGAGGAACGCGACGAGGCCGAACTGCGCGCTCGCGAGGCGATCGATCCGTTCTCGAGCTACGTCATTCCGACCGACGAAACGCCCCATCCATAGCTCTCGGTCGCTAACAAGCGCCGAAACGTGCGAAAGTCAATCCATGAGCAACCAGAAGTCCGCCGTCAGTCGCCCCACGGGCTGGTTGCGCAAGGGAAGCCTGTCCGCACCGTGGCTGCACGCGCTCGCCGCGTTCGTCGTTGGGGCAGTGTTCGGCATTTTCCTGCGGAATATCGGCCTCGGTGCCCTGTTCTCGGGCGGCCTCATGTACGCAGCGGTCGCTGTCGCGGTCATCGTCGCAGCGATCGGTTTCGCCGCTCTCGGCCGGATCTTCACCCGTCGCCGCGGTGGCTGGGTGCTCGCCATCACGATCTTCATCTGGGCTCCGGCCGTCTTCGGCACCGCATTCATCGTGTTCTCGGATAACGGACAGTTCCAGCAGTTCAACCCGCTGCCCGCCGTCGCCGGCGGACTGGCCGCCGCGGTTGTCGCCCTCATCTCGCACGGCGGACCCCCGCGCCTCATCGGCATCATCGCGCTCATCGGGTCGATCGTCGCCATCGCTGCGGTTGTTCTTACGTCCTCCTAGGTTTTCCCCGATGATGGAGTTCCAGGCCGAACACCCAAGGAGCTCCCCATGGCTGACGGAATCGTCGTAACCCGCACCTTCGCAGCACCCCGTGAGCGCGTCTTCGCAGCGTGGACGGCCCCCGAGCAGTTCGCGGTCTGGTTCGGCACGGCCGCGATCGACGTGCCGCTCGAGTCCGTCGAGATGGACGTGCGCGTCGGCGGCACGTGGAAAGCAGACATGCACCTGCCCGAGGGACACGTCATCCACTGGATCGGCGAGTACACCGTCATCGATCCGCCCGAGCGCCTCGTCATGACGATTACCGATAACCCGGACAACCCCACGCGGGAGCCCGTCTCGGTGGTGTTCGACGAGATCGATGGCGCGACCGTCATGACGATGAGCCAGGAGGGCGCCGGCTTCAGCGAAGCGCAGCTCGAGCAGACGATCATCGGCTACAACGCGTTCTTCGACGATATGGAGAAGCTTCTCTAGCGCACCTCGATCGCGGCACCGCTGGCCGCAGTCACCTCGCCCGCCGCATTGACGGTGATCGAGACATCGCTGCCGCCGAACCGCAGCCCGGTCACGCCGATCGCCGACCCGAAGGCACCGGGGGAGACCGAGAGCGCTGTGCCGTCGTCGGTGGGCTGGAGTCCCATCGACGCGGACAGGACAGCGACCGCCGCGGCAGCGGACCACGCCTGCGGTCGGCACGCGGCCGGGTACGGCACCGGTGTGCCGACAACACTCGACGCGTCGCCGGAGTGGAGTTCCGGCATCCGATAATCGAATCCGGATGCCGCGGCGAGAAGTCCCTCGATGAGCGAACCGGCCTCGGTCGTGAAGCCCTCGTGCACGAGTCCCGCGACGGCAATGGCGGTGTCGTGCGTCCAGACGCTTCCGCCGTGATAGCTGAGCGGCCAGTAGCCGGCCGAGTCGGTGGACATCGTGCGCAGCCCGTATCCGGAGTTCAACTCGGGGGAGACGAGGTGGGCGGCAACGAGTGCCGCCTGGTTGCCGGTCAGCAGTCCCGTGCCGAGCAGGTGCCCGAGGTTGCTCGTGCCCGTGTCGACGGGCTTCTTTGCGGCGTCGAGGGCGATCGCCGGGTATGCGCCTGCCGGGTCGTCGATCCAGAAGGTCTCGTCGAAGCGCTGCTTGAGCCGCGCGGCCCAGTCACGCCAGGGCTGCGGGTCGCCGGCGCCGAAGTGCTCGAGCAGGTCGGCGCCGTGGGTCGCAGCCTCGAACGCGTACGCCTGCACTTCGCACAGGGCGATCGGTCCGTCGGCGAGCGTGCCGTCGCGCCACTGCACCGAGTCGCCGGAGTCCTTCCAGCCCTGGTTGGAGAGTCCGTGTCCGGTCTCGTCGACGTACTCGAGGAGGCCGTCGCCGTCGGAGTCGCCGAAGTCACGCATCCACTCGAGCGCGGCGACGACGTTGGGCAGCAGGTCGCGCACCTCGTCCTCGGGCATGCCCCAGCGCCAGGCGTCGTGGAGCAGGTTGACCCAGAGCGGTGTCGCGTCGACGGTGCCGTAGTAGAGCGGAGGCAGGACGACGCCCTCGCTCGGGATGCTGAGGCTGCCGCGGCGGAGCTCGTGCATGATCTTGCCGGGCTGCTCGGCCGTGGCAGGAACAGCGGCCTTTCCCTGCAGCCCCGCGAGCACGCGGAGGGTGTCGGCGGCCATCTCGGTGCCGAGCGGCAGCATGAACCGTGCGGCCCAGATCGAGTCCCGCCCGAAGAGGGTGAAGAACCAGGGCGCGCCCGCGGCGAAGAACTGCGAGTCGGGATCGGCCGTTGTCGTGAGGCGGAGGCCGTCGAGGTCGTCGAGTGCTTGCGTGACCCAGCGGGTGAGCCGGTCGTCGCCCGCTGCGATCGTCGGCACGCTCCACGGCGCGCTCTCGGCAGGAGCGCGGACGACCGCGCTCGCATCGGCGGCGATGACGGTCCAGCCGATGGCAACCTCGCCCTTCGCCGGGATGGTGACCGGCCAGGACATCACCAGCTCGCCCGCGTCGAAGGACAACGTTGCCCCCGGAGCGAGGAGCGCCGCCGAGACGGCACCCGCGCCCCACTGGGCCGCTTCGCCATCGACGAGGATCTCGGCGAGTGCTCCGGAACGACCGGACTTGACGACGTCCATCTCGGCGAGATCGGCCGCGAGCGTGACGGCGATCGTCGTCGAGACGGGGTGCGCGAGGGTCGAGGCGATCGTCACGGTCTCGCGCACGTCATCGGTCGAGACCGTCCGGGTGTGGGTTGCGCGGATGCGGGGATCCGCCGACGCGTCGTCGAGAGTGCGAAGGAGGGAGATGAACGAGACCGAGTCCGCCCCGCGCGGCACCGTGGCGATGTGCTCGCCCGGCAGGCCGCCGATCGTGACGACGACTGTCGACAGGATGCGGACATCCGATAGATAGATGCCGTGGATGGCCCGCGAGCCGATCGCGCCATCGCGCGCCGACCACGCCTGGGCGGGCGCGCGGAGGATGACGGTCTCGTCGTGGAGGAGAGGCTGCAGCGGGGTGTCCATGGGGTGGAGCTCCTTGATTGGGGATGGATCGGTGGCAGCCGTCACTCCTTGACCGCTCCTTCGCTCGTGTTGAGGATGCGCTTCTGGAAGATGAAGAACACGAGGGCGACCGGGATCGTCATGATCGCAGCGGCCGCGAGCTTGACGGGGTACTGGTTGCCCTGGCTCAGCTGGCCGGACGCGAGCGAGGCGACACCCTTCGTGAGCGGGGTGAGCGCGGGATCCTGTGCCGCAACGATGAAGTGGCTGAGCTCGTTCCACGACCCCTGGAACGACAGGATGATGATCGTGATGACCGCGGGCCGCGCCATCGGCAGCACGACCGACCAGAACACCCGGAAGGTGCCCGCGCCATCGATCCGCGCCTGCTCCTCGACGCTCGGCGGAATCGACTCGAAGAAGTTCTTCATGATGAAGACCCCTGCGGCGTCCGTGAGCAGCGGCACGATGAGGCCGATGTACGAGTCGTAGATGCCGAGCTGGTTGATCACGAGGAACTTGGGGATGAGCAGTACGACATTCGGCACCGACATGACCGCGATAAGCCCGGCAAAGATGATGCCACGCCCGCGGAAGTTCAGTCGCGCCAGTGCGTAGCCCGCGAGCGAGTCGAAGAACACCCTGCCCGCGGTCACGAACAGCGTGACGATCACGGAGTTCATCGACCAGAGCGGGAAGTCCGAGTTGGCGAACAGCGTCTCGAACGCCGCGGTCGTCCACGTCGCGGGAACGAGCGAGAGCGGATTCGCCGTCGCCTCGCCATCGGTCTTGAACGCCGTCGCGACCTCGACGAGGAACGGGAAGATGTAGATGATCGCGATGACGATGAGTACCGCGTAGAGCAGTGACGTCGAGATGACGAAGCGAGTGCTGCGGGTGCGCTTGCGGTTCTGAAAGGTGAGGGCTGGCTCTGCACTCATGGTCAGTCCTTCCTTCTGCGGGTCGAGAGGGCGATGGCTGCCGCGGTGTCGGCATTCGATCCGGATGACGGACCCGATCCGCCACCGGGTGGCAGGTTGTACAAACGCATGCGGCGCGCGGAGACCTTGCGGTCGCGCAGCACATACCGCTGTAGCAGGGTGAAGAGCACGATGATGACGAAGAGGATGAACGCGATGGCGGCACCCTGTCCCCAGCGGTTGTTGATGAACGCCGACTGGTAGGACAGGAACGCGGGGGTGAGTGTCGTCTTGCCCGGTGCTCCCTGCGTGCCCGTGTAGATCTGGTCGAACACCTGCCAACAGCCGATCAGCCCGAGGGTCAGCACCGTGAACAGGGTCGGACGCAGCTGCGGGAGCGTGATGCGCCAGAACCGCTGCCACGCGTTCGCGCCGTCCATCATCGAGGCCTCGGTGATGTCGCCACCGAGGTTCTGCAGTGCGGCGATGAACAGGAGCATGAACGTACCGCTCGTCGTGAAGATCGCCATCAGGACGAAGGCGCTCATCGCGACGGACGGCCCGCCGAGCCAGTTCCACCACGAGACGCCGAGAGCGGTGTTGTCGGTGAGGAAAGCCGGCCCGTCTGTCGCGCCGAAATGCAGGATGCCGCTCGGATCGTTGAACCAGTTCGGTCCGGTGATGCCGACGTATGAGAGCACCTTGTTGACGGCACCGGTCGAGTTGAACAGGAAGAGCCACAGCACGGTGATCGCCACCGAGCTCGTGACGGACGGGAAGTAGAACGCCGTCCGGAAGAAACCGCGGCCCTTGAGGATCTGCCGGTTGACGAGCACCGCGAGGAACAGGGACAGGGCCGTCTGCAGCGGCACGACGAGCACGACGTACCAGGCGTTGTTCTTGAGCGCGGTGCCGAAGTCGCGCTCCGGAAGCCCGCCGCCGGTCAGGAGCGCCGAGTAGTTGTCGACGCCGACGAAGTTGACGTTGCCGGAGAAGGGGCTTCCGCGACCGGTCCAGTCGGAGAAGCTCACCCAGAGCGCCATGAGCACGGGCACCACGAGGAAGGTGCCGAGCAGCACAAGGATGGGTGCGGTGAAGAGCCACCCCGAGGCGGTCTCCCCGCCACGGATGCCGGAACGGTTGCGTTTCGCGGAACCGCCCGACGTGCCAGTGGGGGTCGACCGCCTCGACGTGTCAGTCATGGTTACTGCAGCAGCGCTTCGAGGTTGGACTGCGTGCTCTCGAGAATCGCCTTCGGGTCACCGGTCTTCAGGCTCTCGATCTGCGAGTTGAAGTCCGTGATCACGTCGGCGGCACCCTGCACGGTGGGGACACCCTTCGCGTAGTCCGCTCCGTTGAGGAACGGGACGAGGTCGGGGTTGGCGGTGCTCCAGTCATCTGCTGCCGACTGGATCGACGGCATCGGACCGAAAGCCTCCGAGAACGCGATCTGCGAGTCGGCGCTCGTCAGCTGCTCGACGAGTTCGAGGGCGGCCTGCTGGTTGGGGCTGTCAGCGGCGATGCCCCAGCAGTTGGTGAACTGGAGCGTGCCCTGCCCGGCGGGCCCCGCGGGGAGCTCGGCGATCGTGTAGTTGATGTCCGGGTAGTCGTTCTCGAGGCCACCGGTGATCCAGTTGCCCTCGATCGTCATCGCGGCCTTGCCGGTACCGAACGCCTCTCCTCCCCAGCCTGCGCCGAGGTCGGCGGCGAACGCGAGCGTGCCGTCGTTCTGCATCTTCTTCACGAAGTCGAGGGCCGAGAGATTCTCCTCGGTGTCGGCTGTGGCCTCGGTGCTGTCGTCGTTCATGAGGTTGCCGCCGGCCTGCGTCATGAAGGCGCCGACCCGGGCGTACTCGCCGCCGATGCCGAGACCGACGACGTCATCGGTCGTGAGCTTCGCGGCGACGGTCTCGAGCTCGTCCCATGTCGTGGGGATGTCGGCGTCGGTGAGTCCGGCGTCCTCCCACATGTCGGTGTTGATCTCGAGGGCGAGGGTCGAGAAGTCCTTCGGGGCGCAATAGAACTTGCCGTCGTAGGTGAACGACGAGACGAGGCTCGGGTAGAAGTCGTCCTTGTTCTCGAGGTCGTCGCCGTATGCCAGGAGCGACCCGTTGGATGCGTAGCCGGCGAGGGCGTCGGTCGAGAGGTAGAACACGTCGGCCGGCTTGCCCGAGGAGAAGCCCTGCGAGAGCTGCTGGACGAGGTCGCTCGCGACCGTGACCTTCGCGTCGGTGCCCGAGTCGGAGGACCAGGCCGCGACGGCATCGTTCACGGCGGCCGTCTCGGCGTCACCGCTCGAGCCGATGAGGACGGTGAGCGCGTCATCCGATGTCGTGAGGGCGCCGTCCGAACTCGAATCGTCGGGGCTGTCGCTGAAGCCGGAACCGCATGCGCTCAGGGCGAGCACGCTCGTCGCGGCGACAGCGCCGATCATGAGCCAGTGTGAGGGGGTGCGTCTTTGCATCTGTTTCTCCTTGGTGGTGAGGGGCTGGGTGTGATTGCTAATGAGCGGCCGAGAGCGGATCGACGAAGAGCCGGTCGGCGCGTCGGGGCCGCCGAACGGCGTGGCACGGAGCGGGTCCGCTGGGGGCCGCAAGCGCGTGCGGAGGAAGGAAGGTCGGGCGAGCGGATGACGCGGCGAACCCTCGAGCGACGTGCGCGGTACTCGTACCTGCGGTCACGGTGCCCTCCTTCGGGTCTGCGTCGTCGTCCTTGACATTTGATCGTTCAAATTTCAGCAACTCTGCCTGCAATTTGATCGATCAAACTTTCGTACGCACCATATGCTCGCGTAACTGTCGGTGTCAACCGGTCGGAGTTCAAGCTGGATGAACGCTGGGGTAACGTGACTGTCGAGCAGGACCCGACCGGTGTCCGAGCTGAGAGCCGAAGGAGGCGACGATGGCGCATCTTCCCACTGTCTCCGACGTCGGTCGTGTTGCCGGTGTCTCCCGCCAGACTGTCTCGAACGTGATCAACTCGCCGGAGATCGTCAAGGCCGAGACGCGCGAGAAGGTCGAGGCGGCGATCGCCGAGCTCGGCTACCGTCCCCATGCCTCAGCCCGGCGCCTGCGCACCCGGAAGAGTTCGACTCTCGGCATCCGTCTCGATCCGATGACCAACGGCATCTCGGGATCCGTGCTCGACCGGTTCCTCCACGCGCTCACCGAGCAGGCGGATGCTCGCGGGCTGCGCGTCATGCTCTTCACTGCAACGGATCCGGACGACGAGATCCGCCAGGTCAAACGCCTCCGCGACGGCGCCGACGTCGACGCGTTCGTGCTGACCTCGACGTTCTACGGCGACCCGCGCACGGAGTGGCTCATCGCGCACGACGTTCCGTTCGTGACCTTCGGCCGGCCGTGGGGCGTCGACGACATGAACGACGAGAGCCACCTGTGGGTCGACGTCGACGGCAACAGCGGACTCGCTGCCGCGACGACCCACCTGCTCGAGCGGGGCTTCACGCGCATCGCGTATCTCGGCTGGCCGAGTCCGTCGGGCACGGGCGACGACCGCCGACGCGGCTGGCGCGGAGCGATGGAATCCCACGGTATCCTCTCGGCACTCGAGCTCGACGGGCTCGAGCTCGTCGCCGAGGACGGAGTCGCCCAGGGTCGCGACGCGGTGCGCGCACTCGCCGACACGGGAGTCGAGATCGACGCGGTCGTCGCCGCGAGCGACTCGCTCGCCCTCGGCGCACTGCTCGCGCTCGGCGCCAGCGTCCCTGTGATCGGTTACGACAACACCCCGGTCGCCGAGGCGATAGGACTCTCGAGCGTCGAACAGCCCCTCGACGAGGTCGCCGCGGGAGCCCTCGCCCTCCTGCTCGGCGAGACCGGCGGCGAGATCGTCGGTCGCACCGATGAGCCGCGCCACCGGCTCGTCACGCCGCGGCTCATCGTGCGCGAGCGCACGGCGTCGGTGGGTTAGCTTTCGACAAGCGCTAGCGCGCCAGCAGGTACCCGAGAGCCGCGGCACCAATCCCGAGCACGAGGTTCGCGACGACCGAGAGCACGGCCACGCGTGATTTCCCGTCGAGCACGAGCTGCACCGTCTCGACGCTGAAGGTGCTGA
>Ga0247810_10001535_pt1 | contig 14337 bp, 10 predicted proteins | sample UWRJL119311C1_FD_179918 | JGI IMG/M metagenome (GOLD analysis project Ga0247810, IMG submission 179918) | Plant litter microbial communities from Arlington Agricultural Research Station in Wisconsin, United States - UWRJ-L119-311C-1 | ecosystem: Environmental > Terrestrial > Plant litter >...
TAGTTACCTAGCACAACGTCCTGACCAATGTTTAGGACTGGTGCACCATCAGCTGGCTTCAGAAGGTTACTTGTGGCACTCATGAGTTCACGAGCTTCACGCTGCGCATCATCTGAGAGCGGCAAGTGAACTGCCATTTGGTCACCATCGTAGTCAGCGTTAAATCCGTTGGCTACAAGAGGGTGAAGTTGAATCGCTTTACCTTCTACAAGCTTAGGCTGGAAAGCCTGGATTGAAAGACGGTGAAGTGATGGAGCACGGTTAAGAAGTACATACTTCCCTTTTGTGACTTCATCAAGTGCGTCCCAAACGAGTGCATCACCAGCTTCGATCAAACGAGTTGCGCTGCGGATGTTGTGTGCATGTTCGTTTCGGATCAACCATGAGATGACGAAAGGCTTGAAGAGTTCAAGTGCCATCTGCTTTGGCAGACCACATTGATTAATCTTAAGCTTTGGACCAACCACAATAACTGAACGGCCAGAGTAATCGACTCGCTTACCAAGAAGGTTCTGACGGAAACGACCTTGCTTACCTTTAAGCATGTCTGAAATTGACTTCAGACGTCGGCGTCCACCAGTAGCATTCACTGCACGTCCACCACGAGCGGCTGAGTTATCTACAAGTGCGTCAACTGCTTCTTGAAGCATACGCATTTCGTTACGGCGGATTACTTCAGGAGCATTAAGATCAATAAGTTTCTTAAGACGATTGTTACGGTTAATAACACGTCGGTAAAGATCGTTAAGATCTGATGTCGCAAAACGACCACCTGTAAGCTGTACCATCGGACGTAGGTCCGGTGGAATCACAGGAAGCACAGTCAGTGTTAAGCTACTTGGCTTAATGCCAGCAGCATGCATTCCTTCAAGTACCTTGAGGCGCTTAAGAAGCTTCTTCTCTCGTTGACCCTTTGCACTTTGCACTTCTTCTGAAAGTTGCGCAATAAGCACAGGAAGATCAATCTCATCAAGAAGGGCTTTCATCGCAGTACCACCCATGCCAACAGTTACGAGTTCTTCGTATTCCTCTGGAAGGTTTCGGTAGTCAGTTTCAGCAAGCATCGCACTTTTTACAAGGCTATCTAGCTGTGACTTTTTAAGCGTGAAGTTTTCTTCAAGCTCTTCGATTTCTTTTGTCTGAGCAGTTGCAAGCGCTTTTACATCAGCACCTTCTGCTTCAGCTTCTTTTTCGTAGCGCATCTTGATCGCCATGCGACCTGCTTCTGTTTGCGCTTCAAGATCGACAAGATATTGATCACGCTTTTCTTCGTCAACTTTTAGGATGACGTAGGTTGCAAAATAAGCGATTCGCTCAAGATTTCGTACAGTAAGACCGAGAAGAAGACTCATCGCACTTGGCGTACCACGCATGAACCAAATGTGTGCAACTGGTGCAGCAAGGTTAATGTGTGCCATACGCTCACGACGTACGATTGACTTCGTGACGAGTTCGCCGTTCTTATCAATCGCCGCTTCGCGTGAACGAACACCTTTTAGTTTGTTATCGTGCGGATTGATGTCTTTGACTGGACCGAAAATTCGCTCACAGAACAAGCCATCTCGCTCTGGTTTCTGAGTACGATAGTTAATCGTCTCAGGCTTTGTTACTTCGCCATGACTCCACTTGAGGATGTCCTCTGGGCTTGCAACAGCGAGGCGAACAGCATCAAAGTCAGCGATGCCATTACCACCTTGGTTAGCTACGACGCGTGACATATTACGCCTCCTCCTTATCATCTTCAGTTAAAAATTCTTCCGCAGTCTCGATAGTGAGTCCGTCTTCTTCAAAGTCGACATCATCAGCTTCATCAAGTACTACTTCTTCATCACCAGTGTTTGGATCATCCATCGGTACTGTCTTGTCTTCTGGACCAGCAACGGCAATTACTTCCTCAGCATCAATGATCACTTCATTCCCATCTTCTGATTCATCAAGTAGATCAACACGAAGGCCGAGTCCTTGAAGCTCTTTCACGAGGACATTGAATGATTCAGGGAGCTTTGGACCAACGATTGGCTCATCTTTGATGATTGACTCGTATGCTTTCGCACGGCCATAGACATCGTCTGATTTGATTGTGAGCATTTCCTGGAGTGTACTAGCTGCGCCATACGCTTCTAGTGCCCACACCTCCATCTCACCAAATCGCTGACCACCGTTTTGTGCTTTACCACCGAGTGGCTGCTGCGTCACCATAGTGTATGGACCAGTTGAACGAGCGTGAATCTTGTCGCTCACCATGTGGTGAAGCTTAATAATGTGCATAACGCCAACAGTTGTTCGCTCTTCAAATGCATCACCGGTACGGCCGTCAAATAGTTGTGATTTACCATCACGGGCAAGACCAGCTTTTTCGAGTTCTTCTGAGATCTTTTCGTCTGATACACCATTGAATGGAGGCGTTGCTACCTTGTAACCAAGTGCACGTGCTGCCATACCGAGGTGAGTTTCAAAGATCTGACCAATATTCATACGACTTGGGACACCGAGTGGGTTTAACACCACATCTACTGCCGTTCCATCAGCCATGAATGGCATATCTTCGACTGGAAGAATTCGTGCTACAACACCCTTGTTACCGTGTCGTCCAGCAAGCTTGTCACCAACTGCAATCTTACGTAGCTGTGCAACGTAAATTTGAATCTGCATGAGGACACCAGCTTTTAGCTCATGACCGTTCTCACGTGAGAAGATCTTTACACCGACAACTTTACCACCACCTGCATTATTCATGCGCTGTGAGGTATCACGTACATCTTTCGCTTTTTCACCAAAGATTGCACGAAGCAAGCGCTCTTCTGAACTAAGTTCAGTTTCACCCTTTGGTGTAATCTTACCAACGAGTACATCGCCAGCTTTTACTTCAGAGCCAATTTGGACGATACCATTTTCATCAAGATGTCGAAGAGATTCTTCACTCACATTTGGAATATCACGAGTAACTTGCTCAGGTCCGAGTTTCGTTTCACGTACTTCAACAGTGTAATCCTTGATATTAATGCTTGTGAGACCATCTTCTTTCACAAGGCGGTCAGAAAGGACAATCGCATCGTCCATGTTGTAGCCTTGCCATGGCATAAAGGCAACCGTAAGGTCACGACCAAGGGCAAGTTCGCCTTCAGCAATTGAGGCACCTTCGATAAGGATGTCACCTTGCTTCACTTTTTGACCACGAACTACGACAGTCTTCTGGTTGATCGAACGATCATCGTTAGACTTCATGAAGTGAATCAATTCGTAGCTTTTAACACCGTCTTTGTACTTAACATCGACAGTATCACCATCAGCCTTTACGACTTCACCGTCTGCTTCTGCAACGACGAGTTGAGAAGAGTTTTTCGCGATTTCTGCTTCGATACCTGTACCAACTGTTGGTGACTCAGGGTTTAGAAGTGGTACCGCTTGCTTCTGCATGTTCGTACCAGTAAGAGATCGGTCAATACGGTTTTTCTCAATGAATGGGACAAGAGAAGCTGGCGCACCAAGCACCTGCTTGTTAGCCGCATCCATGTATGTCACTTCGCTTGCGTCAACTTGCTCAGGAAGAAGTCCGTTACGAGCAGAAACACGCTCTGCAACGAATGCACCTTTATCGTCAAGTTCAGCACCGGCGTCAGCGATGACTTCAGTGATTTCCTGTGAAGCATCAAGATAGACAACTTCATCAGTCACTTTGCCATTCTTTACCTTGCGGTATGGTGTTTCAATGAAACCGTACTCGTTTACCCGAGCATATGATGCAAGGTTAAGTACAAGTCCAATGTTTGCACCTTCCGGTGTTTCTACTGAACAAAGACGACCATAGTGAGTCGGGTGAGCATCACGAACATCAAATCCAGCACGCTCACGAGAAAGTCCACCAGGACCCATTGAGCTAAGGCGGCGTTTGTGTGAAAGTTCTGAAAGTGGGTTTACCTCATCCATAAGCTGTGAAAGCTGTGAACTTGCGAAGAATTCGCGAACTGCAGCAACAACTGGACGAGCATTAATGAGTTGGCTTGGCGAAACCGTCTCAAGGTCAGACATGCTCATACGATCCATTGCATTTCGTTGCATACGGAGCATACCAACACGGAACTGACGAGCAACAAGCTCACCGACGAGTTTTACACGACGGTTTGAAAGTGCATCAATATCATCTTGTGCTTCTTGTGAGTTATTCAAACGAATAATTTCAGAGATAATTGCGATAAGGTCGCTCATCTGGAATGTTCGGTTTTCAGCAATGTTTGCAACGTCAAGACCAAGACGTTGGTTGAGCTTGTAGCGTCCAACACGTGAGTAGTCAAAACGCTTGAAATCAAAGAACATGCGTTCAATCATCTGGCGGGCGTTATCAACAGTAGCAAGATCACCTGGTCGAAGACGGCGGTATACTTCGATCAATGCCTCGTTTGAACCACGAGTCGTGTCCTTTTCAAGTGTTGCTTCGATGTACTTAGTTTCACCAGTATCAACACCTTCAAAAAGTGCTTTGACTTCAGAAGTCTTACTGTGACCAAGTGCACGAATCAATGTCGTCACAGGGATTTTGCGGCGGCGGTCAATTTTTACAAAGATAGCACCATTTGCTGCTGTCTCGAACTCAAGCCATGCGCCACGGCCTGGAATAAGCTTTGCACCGTAGAGATTGCGACCTACGGCTTTATCAGCTGTGAAGAATACACCCGAGCTACGAATAAGCTGTGATACAACGACACGTTCTGTACCATTAATCACGAATGTTCCACGGTTTGTCATCCATGGGTAGTCACCGAGATAAATATCCTGTTCTTTTACTTCACCTGTTACTTTGTTTGTCAGCTCGACACTTGCATGTAGCGGTGCATCAAACGTAAGGTTGTTTTCTTTTGCGAATTGCTCAGAGTTTTTAGGCTCTTTAAATTCATACTTGCCGAATCGAAGCTCAAGCTTCTGACCGGTGTAGTCCTCGATTGGGTTAATCTCAGCGAAAATTTCGCTTAGTCCTGTCTCGATAAACTCACGCCAACTTGTTCGTTGGTGGGCTATGAGGTCTGGTATTGCTAATGCCGTGTCGTCTTTAGTAAAGAATACACGCTTAGCCGTAGTTGGTTTCTGTGTTGCCACGTCCACGTCTCCTCGCATTAGATTGTGTTATAACAGGCGCCGAAGTTATCTAAACTGGGAAATGAAGAGTTTTGGTCTATAACACGCAAAAACGCCCCGCCAAAGGCGTGCGTGTATAAATCACCCAGTCTACGCAATCTTCATTGCTTCTAATTATGAAGCAAAAGGTAGACTGGGTCAATAGCTTATATAGATTTTACGACTTTGTCGATGATTCCGTACTCAACAGATTCTTTGGCGCTCATCCAAAAGTCACGATCAACGTCTTTTTCGATCTTCGAAAGTTTTTGACCTGTGTTTTTAGCGAGAATTTCGTTGAGCTGCTTCTTAAGGTAGATTCCTTCACGCAGTGTGATCTCTTGATCAGTAATCTTACCCTGAGTGCCAGAGCTTGGCTGGTGAATCATGATACGGCTATTTGGTAATGCGAAACGCTTGCCCTTTGCTCCGCTTGAGAGCAAGAATGCTCCCATACTTGCCTGCAGACCAATACCGTAGGTTGCGACATCTGGCTTGATGAAGTTCATAGTATCAAAGATAGCAAGTCCGTCGTAGACGGATCCACCTGGGCTATTGATATAGAGAGAGATGTCAGCATTTGGATCTTCATTTGCTAAGTGAAGTAGCTGCGCGACAATCACGTTAGCCGTGTGCTGATTTACATCTTCGCCAAGGAAGATAATTCGATCCTCCAGTAATCGAGAATAGATATCATAGCCACGCTCGCCGTCACGTGTGCGGACTATTACATTTGGTACAAGATAGTTTGTAGGCTGTGTCATACATTCAGTATATATAAAAACTAGCACTCTCGTCAATAGAGTGCTAAAAACTTAAGGACTTCACTCTCGGGCAGAATGAAGTCACTTACGCAGGTTGCGTGGGTGGTAGTCCAGGTCTCCCGTCATCTTCCAAAGAAAGTACATTGCAGTTTTTTGAATCCATCGAAATACGAATACATTTTCTTTCATGAACTTCTCCTATCTCATTTGCCCGAGAGTGAGTAGATTATAAAACTATTTGTTTAGTTCGACAAGCGCGTCGACTGTCTTCTCAGTCAATAGTCGATTCACAAGATCACGGCGGACTTCTGGTTCGTCAAATCGCTTCACCATATCAGGGTTGTTTGCGTACTGTACTTTATAGCCAGTGACAAACTCTTCCTCTTCTTCATCAGTCGCAGTAATTTTTAGCTTCTTAGAAAGTTCAGCAAGTACAAGCCCAGCTTTTACGCGCTTTTCTGCAGCAGGAATGACTTCTTTCGTCACCCATTCGTCTTTATCTTTGAATTTCTGGGTAGAAAAATACTGATCAATTGTGAGTCCTTGATACATAAGGTTTTGCATCATATCCTGCTCAATACTCTTTGTTTGATCATCGAGTAGTAGCTGTGGGGCCTCGACTTCACTTACTTCAATCAGCTTACCGACAAGTTCGTCTTTGCGCTTCTCAGCCGCTTCGCGTTCTTTCTGTGCAGCTAGCTCACGTTTGATATCTGCTTTTAGATCTTTAAGGGTTTTTACATCTTCACCAGCACCAGTTTTTTGAGCGAATTCATCATTGAGTTCTGGTAGCGCTTTTTCTTGTACAGTCTTAAGTGTCGTTTCAAACACGACATCTGCACCAGCGAGCTCAGCCACGTGATAATTATCTGGGAAAGCCAGCTTGAGGTCTTTTTTATCACCAGCTTTGAGTCCGACGATACCTTCTTCGAATCCTGGAATAAATGAGTTGCTACCAAGCTCAAGTGCATAGTCTTCAGCCGTGCCGCCTTCAAATGCAATATCATCTTTTTTACCGACAAAGTCGATTACCACGTCATCACCGAGCTTTGCGGCTCGTTTAACTTCTTTTTTCTCAGCCATGCCCGCGCGCATTCGTTCGATAATGTCATCGACTTCTTTTGCAGTGACACTTGATTTTACGTGTGGCACATCAAGCTTTTTATAATCACCGAGTGTTACCGGAGGAACAATTTCGACTTCAGCGGTAAACTCTAGTTCACTCTTTGGAACGAACTTTTTGACAGCCACTTCAGGACGAGCCAGAGCCTGAATATCTTCAGTGATAAATGCTTCAGCGACTGCTTTTGAAAGCGCGTCGTCAAGTGTTTGCTCCATAAGCTGATTCTGATCAACGTACTTTGCAGCAACACTTGCTGGTACTTTTCCTTTTCGAAAACCAGGAGCTTTCACATTTTTTGATAGTTTCGTAAGTGCTACTTGTTCAGCATCTTCAAGTGCTTGCTTATCGACAGATATAGTAAGCTCGACTCGTGTTGTGGATAGGTGTTTTACGGTGGTTTTCATACAGTATTTTATTGTATCATATCTGCAATAAACAGATTAGGACAGTGTAATCGTATAGGCGCACATGTAGCCATCCCCAAAAGGTCCACTTGTTGTCATATATAATTCAGCGCCGGAGATAGCCGGGCATTGATTCACTGATTTATAAAATGAATATAGTGCAACAGCGAATCCGAAGTTCTGATATATAATCCCCTTAAACTTTCTTCCATCACAAGTAATCTCTTGCTCACTAGGTTCAGGTATCGTTGATGAGATCGTCTTAATAGCATTGCCAAATGCCGCCTCATAACCAGCTGGACCTATACCACTACATGCAGCTGGCGCCGTGTTATCTGTGAGGTTGCCGCACACTGATCCAACTTTACCCGCACAAGATGTTGTCCCTGGGAAGTTTTGGTTCACAGCATGGTAACCGCGAATCGCTTTAGCGTATGCTACCATTGCTATAACTGTTTGACTATTTTTTGCTCGTTGCTGAATACCGTTATAAGCGACAATCGAAATCGCGGCCAAGATCGCAATCACGACGATAACAATAAGTAATTCTACAATTGTAAATCCACGTGATTTCATATTCTAAGCATAAGGAATATAGCGGAGTAAATCAACTAAAGAAGCTGATCGAGTTCGTCCGCCGAACTATGCCTGCGATCTTTTATCTCCGTGACTACACGCTCGAAGCTAAGCTTCTGTTCATCGCTTGATTTCGTATCTTTTAGTGCATATAGCTCTGTTTTGATTTCATCTTCACCAAGAAATACCATGAATGGAATTGTCTTTTTGATTGCAGTTTTAATTTGTTTATCAATTTTGCGATTAGTAATATCTACTTCAACGTTTAATCCTTCGTCTCGCCATTTACTCGCAAGGCGTAACGCATCATCAAGTACGTGCTCTCCAAGTACAACGAGATATAGTTCTGTCGTCGATGTGAGCTCAGGAAGGAGCTTGTGCGATGAAAGAAATAGTTCTGTCGTCGTAAGACCTGGCGCCATACCGACAGCACTGATAGGCTCGGCACCGAATAATCCAACGAGGCCATCGTAACGACCACCGCCAAATAGTGAGCGATTATTCTCAGGGTCCGTATCAAAGAATTCAAATACCGTACCAGTGTAGTAATCGAGCCCACGCATCAGCGTAATATCAAATACAGCATTCGTTACTCCAGCCGCCTGAAGCTTCGCAAAGAGTGTCCGGACTGCAAGCAACTTTTCACTTTCCAAAAGCTCAGCGGGTAACGCATCAATCGACTTTGCAAGTAGTAGCTCGGAGATTTTTTTCAGTCCAACTGGCGCTTTTTCTGCACCGAATATATCAATTGCTTGATCTCTAAAATCTTCGTTTGAAATCTTATTTTTTCGATCAAACAGCTTTATCATGAGCTGTGCTTGCACTTCATCAAGCTCCAGATAGTCATGCATCATAACGTTGATAACGTCGCGGTTATTAATCTTAATAATAAACATTTGTTCGCTTGCGCCAAAATTCTTCAGGACCATTGAGCCAAACGAGATAATCTCTGTTTCAGCTTGAATCGTATCGACACCAAATATATCAACGTTTAGTTGCCAAAATTCACGCTCACGGCCGCGCTGTGGACGTTCGTAGCGCATGAAATTCGCAATACTAAATAATCGCGCCGGATATGCAAGTTCTTGCCTACGCGCAGCCACCATCCGAGAGATACTTGGCGTCATCTCTGGTCGGATTGCGACACGTCGATCGCCACGATCAATAAAACTATAGGTCTGATCATTAGCAAGCTCATTGCCACTTTTTGCTGCATAGACTTCAAGTGGCTCAAGCATTGGCGCGCCGTATTCCTCATAGCCGAAGCTCTGCGCGGTCTTTTTCCATGTTTCAAAGATATAATTTTGGATACGCTTATCTTCAGGATAGTAATCCCGCGTGCCTTTGTAGGGCTGACTTGATAACGAACTCATGGTTGTCATTTTCGCATTTCCTTTCGTAAATAGCAATCTTACTATGTAAATAATGTCAGTTTGTTTTGCTTTGCTGTATCGACTGTAACGCTAGCGCCAATGGGAAGCGTCAGCATTGGGCTCGTATGGCCAAAATCAACATCCGCAAGTATCGGAATAGTTGTACCAAACTTACGGTATATAACATCATCTACATCAATTTTGTTCACTCGCGATGATGTCTCAAACCTTCCGACTAGTACCGCTCTTACTGACATAGGCTGCAGTAAGAGAGATTCAAGACGGCGATCAAACTCACGAATAGTATACGCATCCTCACTATCCATTTCGATTGCGAGAATGATCCCTTGCATCAAATCAGGCATATAAGGAGTACCCTGTAATAAATATAATGAACCCAGATTACCACCTACCAAGATACCGCTTGCTCTACCAGGCCGGATAATTCGCCAGGGCTTAGGTGTTGAATAATACTTTTTATCCGAAAGCCATCCGTCATTTTGTGGCGTTTCAATAATATTAGGAAATTCAAGCACTGCATTTAAAGCATTAAGTGTCATTTCCCAGGTTTTATCACTACCTAGGTCAGAAAGAGTTGGACCGAGAAGAGTTGTCTGCCCTGTCTTAGCATAAATTGCATTTACTAATACAGTAATGTCAGAAAAGCCAATTAACGGCTTCGGATTACGCATGATAATATTCCAATCAATGCCAGAGAGTAGCTCAATAGATGACCATCCACCGTTCAAACATAGAATAGCTTTTACGTTATCGTCTAGATACGCCGCTTCGAGATCTGTAATTCTCTGTGCGACCGAAGCAGTACCGAGTCTAGTCCGAGCTTTGATATTCTCACCAAAAGTCACATGATAGCCGTTTGACTCAAGTCGACGTACGGCAAGGGCGTATTTACGGGCGCTACTAATCCTCCAACTCGCTGACGGAGCTATCACTCGAATTTCTGCACCTTTGCCCAACTTCCATCGCAGATCACTCATCCTACTACCCCCTTCATTATCAGTTTATCTGATTGTTGCTCAGACAAAAATGATACATCCACCCAATCACGTTTTTCCGTATCGAAAGCATTCGCTATCAGCGGCTGCACGCCTAAAGCATCGACGCTGGCACGAATAGCAGGAGCCATGACACGGTCAAAAAATTGTGATGGTGGAGTATCGAGTAATACCGCTCGACCTGATGCGTATAGTCCCATCAATGCCTTGTAGTAATATGGTGACTTAGAACGCTCCTGCTTTGACCAGCCAAATTGTTTTGCCTGAAACGTGTACCAGCCGCTCATGTCAGTTACTGGCGTTGAACGAGACAAACCTTTTTCTTCAAAGACTATATTTCGTATAGCTCCCCAATACTCAACTACGTTCCCGCCATACACAGTCGTAGCTTCTGCGATAGCTCCAGGCCTTTGCATCTCATCCACGACCCAAAGCCTTCGCTTTTGACCTTTTGCTAGCTCTAAAGGCGCACGATAGCAATCGACAAGTCCGGGATTCGCCGTCACATACTCAGATTGCTCATATGTCGCAACGGCATAATCCAATCCAGCTGCAGTTGCAATTTGTGCAGCCTTCACTTCGAGTCTTGAGCCGCGCGAAAGGTAAGGTGCATAGACTCCTATTGGTCGCTCCGGAGTTGTATCAAAGCCACTAGGCCACACCTCACCTAAATATTGTCCGATTTTTCTCTGTAAGTTAGTATCTTTTAATCGTTCTTCGGCCTGATCGTAAATTTCCTCGACACCGATATATACATCTTTCATCGTATTTTTCCTTCATATCATTTAATAAGTAAAAACGCCGGAACGATGTCCGGCGTACTATTTCTGAAAAAAAGCTAAACTACCCGACTCGCTCCGGCGATGTATGTACATGGTGCACAGTCAAATAAATCATAATTATATAGTACTACAGTTTAAAGCTTATGTCAATCTGTGACGACGAAGCCATTCGTACATAGCGATGCCTGCGGCAACACCAACATTCACTGACCTAGTGCTACCGAACTGTTCGATGGCGACTATTTTGTCACAGCGTTTAAGCAGTTCGCCCGATATTCCCGAGCCTTCGGAACCAAATATCAGAATGACATTTTTCTCCAATGTCGTTTCTGAAAGAGGAGTTGAACCTTCTACGTTATCGATAGCGATGAGCACTTTTTGTTTTGCGCTCTGGATGAATTCCTCAATAGTCGCATAATAAACAATATCTAAGTATTTATCCGTCATCATCGCACCACGTTTGTTCCACTGCTTACTACCAATCACGTGGATTTTGCGTACTCCAAATGCATTGGCATTTCGTACAATCGTCCCCATATTAAAGTCACGTTCGAGATTTTCGATCGCAATTTCAAGACCATGAGCGTCTTTATCCAGCTCACTTTTTATTGTCTCGACAGTCATTCCTTTAAACGAATCTAGTACGTTACGCGTATCATCCATTTACACATCTTCGAGGTTTGCACATAAAAATGCAACCATTTGCTCAATCTTATAGGTCACATCGACACCAAGTCTATAGCTAGTGAGTAGCGTATCTTGTAGTATAAAGAGCGCTTGACGCACGTCCTGATACTCCTCAAGATCGCGAACTTGCTTAAGGCGAAAGGTTATTTCGGTAAAGAGTGGATCGTACTCATCCTCATTGTCTGGATCCGTTAGCTCATCCCATCTACTATCGGAGGGGAGCGCTGTCACCTTATTGGCTTCAAACACACGATCTCGTGATACTTGCTTTAAGGGATTATCAGATACATCGCCTTTGCCCGCGAAGTTTTGTATTGCTTGAGCAAGTTCATGTGGGCTTTTTGAAATACCAGGATGTTCAAGCTGAGAAAGAAATAGTTGTATAACAGTTTTTTCATCCATATTGCCTGCCTGCTCAAAATCAAATGGTTCAACATTTGGTATTTGCTCGATACTCATGTATCACTCCTTTTTAGCATTAAACAAAAAACCGCCTGGAATCCAGACGGTGAAATAGGTGCATCGTGATTGAACGAAAAGTAATAGTTCATTCTCATATGACTATTATACGCTTCAAGAGCGGCTGACGCACGTTTTAAATAGTAATACTAGAATCGAGAAAGGCCGTCAGAATGGTTTGATCGATAACCACTTCGAAGATTTGCTGCGAGATCACGTAGCTCAGTAGGCTGTTTCACGCCACTATTTAAAATATTGTGTGGATCAAAGATATTCTTAACTGCTGCATACAATGCTACTATCTCAGGATCAAACGATTTATGAGAACTATAGCTCTGTGTGCGTCCCTCGGCATGTATACCGTTAAGATAGCCACCGCAACGCTGAACAAGCTGTGCTATCTCATCTGTCAGCTTAAAAACGTTTTGTTTTCCGCCCACTGTCTTAAGATTTAAAAATGGACGAATATACCAAATACCATCAAACGGTCGTCCGTACAATGGTAGATCAATCTTAAATTTCTGTGCAAGTTGACTAAGGCCTTCGCTAAACTGACCAAGCCGATCAAGTGTTACGTAAACACCGTCAGCAATCGGAATCGAAGCTTGATCACGTGATTCCACCTGTGCGCTCAATGAAGAGAATGTCGTTACACCAACAAGTTCGCTAGTCGAAAGCGTATCAGTCGACTTAACATTCGCATTAAACTGCGTAAAATGCTTGGTAAGTTTCTTGATTTTCTTTTGAACCGTCCTGGACGTACCATCAAATTGCGTCGTCAGCAACGCCTGGAATCCTTCTGTTTCTTCATCGGAATACCCTAACTTCTTTCCTGTATCGAAAATTCTTGAAAGCGTGTTTTTATCGAAATATTCAAGTGAACTCACGCCGATTTTTTCAATGCCATCAATCGCATCACGTGCTGCTGCTTCGTCACTGAATAAAGCGACAACCGCACCTTGAGTTTGTGGTGCAACTTCGGCTTTAATGATCATTTCAGAGATAATCCCAAGTGTTCCCTGGCTTGCCAGTAGTAGTGGCGCGAGGTCCAGTGATCCATCTTTTCGTTTAACGTATTTTAATGCTGAGTATCCTGCAACGTTTAACTCATCGATTTCTTGAATCAAGTCTTTGTTCTCATCAATTAGACCATCAATACCACGATAGATATCGGCTTCAAATGTCTGCTTGCCTTTTATCTTATTTAATTCACGCTTTGATAAACGTTTCGTCTGAAGCAGATCACCATTCGCAAGTACGACCTCAAGTTGGTCAATCCAGCCATCACTGTCTGAATCAGTACGACGAGATGCTATCGTCCCTCCAATTGTTGAAGCACGATCAACATTTGCAAGTTCAGGTACGTTAACACTATAGAGCGATAATGAATCTTGCAACGTTGCTACAGTCGCACCGGGTTGCAATCGTACGAGACGTTGCTTCGAATCAAATTCAAAGACATGGTCCATGTAAGTAGATAGAGAAATGATAACACCTGAGCCAATCGCTCCACCAGTTGTATCAGTACCAGCGCCGCGTGGAGTGACAGGTAATTTATGACCTTTTTCTGCAAGTTGCCATGAAAATCGAAGTAACTTACGCACGTCATTTGTATTACGAGGATACGCAATCATCTCGGGAGTAATCGTGAGCGGACTATTATCGACGGACAACTGTTCGAGTACCGATTGATCAACAATCACTTCGCCAATCAAATGCTGATTTAAATATTGAGCTAACTTATTCATTTACCCCTCTTGTCGCCTACTGTTTAGATATCTATATCATACCACAAGCAGAATCCTTTTAGGCTTTATCTTACGAGCGTTATTTGCTATAGTAATGGACATACGCGGATGTGGTGGCTACGTGAAACGGAAGTATTCGTAGACAGGCGTGCGTGAGAACAAACTATTAGTACGCGGATGTGGTGGAATTGGTAGACACGCTAGCCTTAGGAGCTAGTGCCCTCGGGCGTGAAGGTTCAAGTCCTTTCATCCGTACCATATAAAGAAGATCCAATTGGGTCTTTTTTATTTGATAG
>Ga0247810_10001537_pt1 | contig 14331 bp, 13 predicted proteins | sample UWRJL119311C1_FD_179918 | JGI IMG/M metagenome (GOLD analysis project Ga0247810, IMG submission 179918) | Plant litter microbial communities from Arlington Agricultural Research Station in Wisconsin, United States - UWRJ-L119-311C-1 | ecosystem: Environmental > Terrestrial > Plant litter >...
CGAGCTCGCTCCCCTGCCCGATGGCCCGCTCCCCGAGATCGAGACCTTCGGGCATACGAACGACGCCCACCCGCTCGCTCTCGCGCAGTCGGTGCTGAGCCACCCGATCCTTGCCGCTGCGGCGACCGACGCCGATAAATTGACAGCGGATGCCATGGCCGCTGGCAGCTCGTCGCTCGAGCGTCTCGCCGCCGGAACGGCCATCGACGCAGGCGGTCTTGTTCCCGACGAGAACCACATCAACAGCTGGACCCAGAACGTGGACCAGGTCGAGCCCCTCGAAATGCTCGAAGTGCAGCTCGCCAATATGACAGCGCCGTTCCTGCTCGTGAGCCGGCTACGGCCGTCCATGGCGTCATCCGCTGCTCGTCGCACCTACGTCGTGAACGTCTCCGCCATGGAGGGCGTGTTCGGCCGCGGTTACAAGGGTCCCGGCCACCCGCACACCAATATGGCGAAGGCCGCGCTCAACATGCTCACCCGCACGAGTGCGCGCGAGATGTTCGAGACGGACCAGATCCTCATGACCGCGGTCGACACCGGTTGGATTACCGACGAGCGTCCGCACTTCACCAAGGTGCGGCTCGCCGAGGAGGGCTTCCACGCTCCCCTCGACCTCGTCGACGGCGCCGCCCGGGTCTACGATCCGATCGTGCGCGGCGAGGCCGGCGAGGACGTCTTCGGCGTCTTCCTCAAGGACTACAAGCCGGGCGACTGGTAGGCCCTATTACGCCCGCATCGCCTCGAGCGTGAGCGTGCGGTTGGTGATCCCCTCGGCGACGACGCGAAGGGTCAGGTTGTGGCCGCGCGCGTACTGCCGCATCGTCGTGAAGGCTTCTTCGATCGAGAGCGTGCCGCCGGCGGCAAGAACGCCTTTGGCCTGTTCGATGATGATGCGGCTGCTGAGCGCGCCCTGGAGCTGCTCGGCGGCGACGCCGGTCTCGCGGATGCTGCGCTCCTGGAGGATTCCGATCGTCGCGACGTCGGCAAGAGCCTGGGCGACCGCCTGGTCGCGCACGTTGAGTTCGACACTCGCGGTACCGAAGAGGTTCATCGCGCCGATGATCTGTCCGCGCAATCGCATCGGGGTCGCGTAAACGGACTTGAAGCCCTTCTCGAGAGCCGCAGCCGCGAACTCCGGCCAGCGATCGCTGTGTGCCGAGATGTCCGAGATGGAGATGGCCTTGCCGGTCGTGAAGCACTCGACGCACGGCCCCGCTCCCGAGTCCAACTGCATGATCTCGACGAAGTCAGATGCCTCGCTCGTTGAGGCCATGAGCTGGAGGTCGCCGTTCGTGTCGACGAGAAACAGGCCGCCGGCCTGGGTATCGAGGAGCGCCGTGCACTCCTGCACCAGGGTGTCGAGCAGGTCGATGATGTCGTAGTCGTCGATGAGCGTGTCCGCTACCTTGACGAAGGCCTCATTGAGGCGTTGTTCCCTCGACGTTTCGTTCACTAGGGGTCCTAACGTGTCGGGGTCGCCAGCCTACCCCCGGGAATCGCGAGTACTCGGCGCGTACACTGGGCATCGCACCCCCCATTCCAACACGCGGCCGTGCATTCCGGCTACGCCGACAGTGAGAGTGCCCCACGATGGATGAGTCGGCCGCACAGGAGGATCCGCCGATCGGCGTGAGATCCTGGCGCACGACGAGCCTGTGGTCGCCATTCCTCACCGCGCTGCCCATCACGGGCGCATCCATCTCCGTCCTCGATGACGGCCAGCGGCAGTCCACAGTCGGAACCTCGGATTCGCTCGCCGCACAGCTCGATGAGCTCCAGTTCGATCTTGGCGAAGGTCCCCGGTGGGAGTGCCTGGCAACAGGTCGCCCGGTGCTCGTGCCTCGTTTCGATGAACAATCCGGAGCCCAGTGGCCGATGTTCGACCTCGCTGCGCGCGAACTCGATGTGGGAGCTCTCTTTGCGTTCCCGCTGCACCTCGGTGCCGCGGTCGTCGGCGTCGTCGACATGTACCGGTCCACTCCCGGGAAGCTCGACAACGCTGCCCTGGTACGGGCGACGGCGATCGCCGACGGGATCGCCCTGCGTGCCGTTCGATTGGCCGTAGCCGGCGCGGACAACGAGAAGGCTCTCGACACCCAGCGCAATCCGGCCATGCGGCGCGAAGTCCACCAGGCAACGGGCATGATCCTGTTCCAGCTCGACACGTCCGCGACCGAGGCGTTCTCCCGCCTGCGAGCCCACGCATTCTCGTCGGGACGATCGATGCTCGACGTGTCGCGGGATGTGCTCGCGCGCCGCCTCGACTTCAGCGAGTTGCCGGAGGAGTAGCCGACGCTCAGACCGATTCGCGCTACGTCGCGTATCGTTTGATGCGTGACAGTTCGAGCGGTTCCTCCCCACGATGAGGCAATCGGCACTCGCCGGTCTGCTGCGGTAGACACCCGCATCGAGCAGACCGCGCTCGGAATCCTGCGCAACCGCGGCCCCCTCGCCGTCACGATCGAATCCGTCGCCGCCGAATCGGGCGTGGCGAAGACGACCATCTACCGCCGGTTCGACAATCGCGAGGCACTCCTGCGATCGGTCATCGGCTCCGCGACACAGATCGTGGCAATTCCCGCCGAGCTGACCGCGTACGAGACCCTCCGCTGGTACCTCGGCCATGCGCGCGACACGATCGAGTTCATCGTCGGCCGTGGTGCAGTGGCCGCGATCCTCGTCAACGACGATCCCCAGTTCACCAAACTCATCCTCGAGATGATCCGAACCCGGAGCATGCCTCTTCGCGAGAACCTCCAGCAGAGGGGCCTGAACGGCGAGCTGAAAGCGGGACTCGACATCGAGCTCGTCATCAGCGTGCTCCTCGGAACGTTCGTCTCTGAGTCGATCCGCGGACACGTGACCGACCAGGACTGGGCCGACGATGTGCTCACCCTGCTCTGGCCCGCGCTTGCACCATGACGGCACCACGTTCCATGCGCGCTGCGATCATCTTCAACCCCGAGAGCGGTCGGCTCCGCCGCCTGCGCACGATCGTTGCGGCTACAGAGTCCTCGGCCGGCTGGCAGCCGACGCTGTGGATCCCGACCACCGATGCGGGACCGGTCGACGGCCTCGTGGACCAGGCCGTTGCGGCATCCGTCGACCTCGTGATCGCCGCAGGCGGCGACGGCACCGTCCGTTCGGTCGGAGCGGCTCTCGCCGGGCGCGGACTCCCGTTCGGCATCATCCCCGTTGGCACCGCGAACCTCCTCGCCCGCAACCTCGGACTCCCCCTGCGCCGGCTGGTTACCGCGACCCGCATCGCATTCTCGGGCGCGGAACGCCCGCTCGACGTAGCAACGATCGACTACGAGCTCGCCGACGGATCCGAGTACTCGCACGACTACTTCGTCATGGCGGGCTTCGGCGTCGATGCGGACATGGTGACCAACACCGTCGCGCTCCAGAAGGCCCGCTTCGGCTGGGTCGCGTACGTCATGCCCATCCTGCGCTCCCTGCAGAGACGACCGGTTGACACTGTCACGTACTCACTCGACGGCGGCGCGACGGACACCGCGACCGTCCACTCGTTCATCGTCGCCAACAGCGGCACCATCACCGCCGGACTCCGCCTCATCCCCGAGGCCCGCCTCGACGACGGACAGCTCGACCTGCTGACCATGCGATCGATCACCGGCCGCGACCGGTCCACGCTTGTGCGTTGGCTCGCCCCGTTCAACGTCCCGTTCCCGACGAAAAGAATGCGACGAACGGATGCCACGGCGCACGCCGCGAACAGCCCTGGAGGCACCTTCCACTACGCGAAGGCAGCCGCTGTCTCCGTGTCCCTCGAGGAGCCGGCCGTCATGCAGGCGGACGGTGACCTCCTCGGACCGGTCGTCAGAGCTCGCTTCTCCGTCGCCGCGGGAGCCCTCGCGGTTCGGGCCCCGGCCTACGACAGTGCGGCCATCCGGGCACCGAAACGTTTGGCTATTGACATTACCTAGTTGGCTAACTATGTTAGCCATATGACGAACACACCGACCACTCGATACCTTCCCGTTCCGAACCAGGGACGGATCGCGTACGACGTCCAGGGCTCCGGTCCTCTCGCGCTACTGGTCCCCGGAATGGGCGACCTGCGCGGCGGCTACCGCTTCCTCACCCCCGCGCTCGTCGCGGCGGGCTACACCGTTGTCACCACCGACCTGCGCGGCCATGGCGATAGCGACACGGCGTTCTCGAGCTACGGCACGAACGACACCGCGTCCGACATTGCCGCGCTTCTGCGCGAACTCGGCGAGCCCGCAACCATCGTCGGCAACTCGATGGCGGCAGGGTCCGCCGTCATCGTCGCCGCCGAGCACCCGGAGCTCGTGAGCGGTCTCGTGCTCGTCGGCCCCTTCGTCCGGCCACCCGCGACCTCGAAGGCCGAACTCGCGATCTTCCGCATCCTCATGGCACGCCCGTGGGTTGCCGCCGCTTGGAAGGCCTACATGCCGACGCTCTACGCGGGCATCAAGCCGGCGGACTTCGCCGAGTACCGCGCGACGGTCGTTGCGAGCATCAAGCGGCCCGGATACGCCGACGCCTTCAGCCGCACGACCCACGCCGATCACTCGCACGCGGCGGAAAGCCTCGCCGCCGTGACGGCCCCGACGCTCGTCGTCATGGGCGACAAGGACCCCGACTTCAAGCAGCCGCAGGCCGAGGCAGAGTGGATCGCCACCACGCTGCACGGGACGACCGTCATGGTGCCGGACGCCGGCCACTACCCGCAGTCGCAGCGACCGGAACTCGTGTCCGCCGCGATCGTCGACTTCCTCAGCGCCGTCACCCACAATGCCTAGGGCGGGCCTCGGTTCCGCCGCTGTCATCGAGCGAGCGGCGCAGCTCCTCGACGACAACAGTGCGGACGGCCTCAGCCTCCCCGCTCTCGCGGAAAGCCTCGGGGTGCGCGTGCCGTCCCTGTACAAGCACGTCGATGGCCTTCCCGGCCTGCGACGCGGCGTCACCATCCTTGCGAAAACGAGTCTCAGTGCCGCCGTCGGCCAGGCGACGATGGGCAGGTCGCGTGACGAGGCCATTGCCGCGATGGCGCTCGCCTACCGCGACTGGGCACTGCAGCATCCCGGCCAGTACCCACTCACCGTGATCGCCGCCGTGCCGGGCGATGACGAGGACATCGCGGTGTCGAACGCATTCCTGGAGGTCGTCTTCAGCGTGCTCGCCGGCTACGGCCTGCGGGACAGGGACGCCGTCGACGCGACGCGCTACCTGCGCTCGGCAATGCACGGCTTCGTCGCGCTCGAGACGGGCGGCGGCTTCGCGATGCCTGTCGATACGGACCGCAGCTACGCTCGCCTGGTCGAGAGTCTCGTGCACGCCTTCGCGACCTGGGCGCAGGACTAACGCGCGTTCAACAGGGCATTCTGGCCCGTACGATCCGTCGACAGGAGAAAATGCGGGGCGGATGACGGGGCATCCTGTTGACCGCGCGTGCAGCCACACACGGAGAACGGGCCGCGGGGTTACCCCCGCGGCCCGTTCGTCGCGTGATCGGCTACTTCTCGGCGATGACGTCGCTCGCGACCTCGGCCGCGACAGTCTTCACGGCAACCGGAGGAACGAATCCGGGGATGATCTTGCCGGGGTTGAAGTTGTCCTGCGGGTCGGCCGTGTCGAAGAGTCCCTGCATGAGGGCGACGCCTCCGGCGGAGATGTCCTGCTCGAGCCACGGGGCGTGCTCGACACCGACCGCGTGGTGGTGCGAGAGCGTCCCGCCGTTGTCGATGAACGCCTGCTGGATGGCACGCTTCACGACGTCGTACTCGGCGATCGCGTCCTCCTGGTAGACGAAGGCGAACGTGAAGTACAGGCACGCGCCCGAGTGGTACGAGTGCGACAGGTGGGACATGATCCAGCCCTTGACGCCGAGCGAGTCGTACGCGCCGTTGGCAGCAGCGTACACAGCATCGTGCATCTGGTTGAGCTTGGACCACGGGGCCGCGGTCTCCGAGACGTCCGCGGCAGCACCGCGGTCGAGAAGGAAGTCGCGCAGGTAGGGGGTGTCGAACTTCTTCTGGTCGTAGAGAACGCCCGGTCCCTTGCCGACGGCGATCCCGCCGTGCTTGCGCACGATGCTCGCGACGATCTTCTTCTCGTACGCGACGTGGGACTTGCTGCCCTCGAAGCCGATGAAGGAGAGGTTGATGCCCTCGAGGTCCCAGCCGCGGCGCTTGAGCAGCGCCATGAGAACCTTCTGCGGGTCGAAACCGGTCTTCTCCTTGCCGGTGGCGAAGGAGAAGCCGCTCTCGCGAGCGTCGGAGACGCGCGTGACGATCGGTTTGGCATCGCTCTCGGAGATCTCGTGCATCGCAGCGATGCCGGCCTCCCAGTTGCGGAACAGGTAGCCGTTGATCTCGCGCAGCTCGGGAACGCGGTGCACGTTGACGGTGACCTCGGTGATGACACCGAGCCGACCCTCGCTTCCGAGGATCATCTCGCGGACGCTCGGTCCGGTCGACGAGGACGGGAGCGGGCGGATGACGGTGATCTCGCCGGGACGCACGAGACGCATGCCGCGCGCGATATCGGCGATGTCGCCGTACTTGTCGGACTGCATTCCGGAGGAACGGGTCGCGACCCAGCCGCCGACTGTCGAGTGCGTGAAGCTGTCGGGGAAGTGTCCCATCGTCCAGCCGCGCGCATTGAGCTGCTCTTCGATGTCCGGCCCCTGGGCGCCGCCCTGGATGCGGGCGATGCCGGATCCCTCGTCGATCTCGACGACCTTGTTGAGAAGGCCAAGGTCGAGCGAAATGACAACACGCTTCTCGCCCGCGATGGGCTCGAGGCTGCCGGCGATGTTGCTGCCGCCACCGAACGGGATGATGACGAGGTTCTTGCTCGTCGCGTAGTCCACTACCGCCTGGACCTGGGCCTCATCGGCGGGGTACACGACGACGTCGACTGCACGCTGGATCGCGGACGAGCGGATGCGCAGGAGGTCGCGGATGCTCTTGCCGTACGTGTGCACCACGCGAAGCTCGTCATCCGTCGACACGTTCTCGGCCCCGACGATCGTCGAGAGCGCGGTCACGAGCGGCTTGGTCGCCTTGGACTTCGGCGTCGAGAGTGATTCGAACGAGATCGGTTCGGCAGCGGGGCTTGCCAGCAGGTCGAGTCCGACCGCGTACTTGACGAACGGCGCGAAGGCGGGCTTGTCCTCGAAGTGGAAGCCCACTCCCTCTTTACCCCAGCCCCACCACTTCATGTGCTTGACGTCGGTCATCGATGTCCCTTCTGAACGACAGGTGAACTATTGGCCGCGTCGCCGGTAGCGCGCAGTCTCACAATCTCGGAAGCGAGTCTCGCAGAGAAACCCTCGGCGGACTCCCCTACGGCGGCCTTCATCGGCGCACCGAAAACGACACCGACGGGAACACGGCCGGCGACCGGCCAGTTCTTGCCGCGCGGCATCGCCTTGTTGGCATCGACGAGAGCGACGGGGATGCACGGCACGTCGGTAGCGATCGAGAGCGCGGCGGCCCCGGGCTTGAACGGTCCCATCTCGCCGGTGCGCGATCGGCCGCCCTCGGGAAAGATCAGGAGGGGAACACCGCGCTCGAGCAGTTTCTTCGACATGCCGGGCCGCGTGCGGTTGCCGGTGCGGTCGATCGGGAAGCTGTTGAAGAACAGTGCCGTGAGGTGACGACGCCACTTGACGTCGAAGAAGTAGTCGGCCGCTGCGCCCGACGCGAGGTAGCGCGCAAGGTTGCGCGGCAGCGATCCCATGATGAGTGGTGCATCGAGATGGCTCGAGTGGTTGGCTACGACGACGAACGCTCCGGAGACGTCGGCGAGTTTCTCCTTGCCGAGAACGCGCACCCGTGTGTTCGACCAGACCACGGCCTTGAGGAGGCCGCGCTGGGCGACGAATCGCGTCGCTGCGAGGGCGGGGGATGAGAACTGGTCGTACTTGCGGGGCATCAGGGCTTTCCAGATTCCGTCGAGCCGGTTTCGGTAGCGACAGCGCCGTCGCCTGCACCGGTTCCGCTCGAGTGGTCGTCGTCGGATGATTCGGAGCGGCCCGACGAAATGGCGGCCGAGACCCAGCGCACGCCGGACTTGGGAGCGTGCCGGGCAAACCAGATGAGTGTCTTGTACCGAACCGTGGGAATGGAGATGACCTTGCCGCGCGACACGTCCCGCAGGCACTTTTCAACGAGGCTGTGCGAATCGACCCAGAGGAAGTCGGGGATCGAGTTCGTCCGGATGCCGGCGCGCTCGTGGAATTCGGTGCGCACCCAGCCCGGGCACAGCGCCGTGACCTGCACACCCGTCTTGCGGAGCTCGACGGAGAGCCCCTCCGAGTACGAGGTGACCCACGCCTTGGTGGCCGAGTACGCCCCCATGGTGATGAAGCCCGCCGTGCTCGAGATGTTGATGATGTTGCCGGAACTGCGCGCACGCATCGCCCGCGCGGCGGCGCCGCCCAGCACGAGCACCGTGCGGCACATGACCTCGAACGCCCGGTCGAGGGGCGCGATGTCGCGTGTAAGAAGAGAGGTATGGATGCCGAATCCCGCGTTGTTCACGAGCATGTCGATCGGACGCTCGGTGTCCTCGAGCCGCTCGGCGATCCGGGCAACGTCTGCGCGGTCAGAGAGGTCTGCGGAAATGGTCTCGACGTTCGTCGGAAGCTCCGCTGCCATCTGGGCAAGTCGGGTCGCGTCGCGGGCGACCAGAACGATGTCGTATCCGCGGGCTGCAAGCGACCGGGCGAAGTCTGCGCCGATGCCAGACGTTCCGCCCGTGATGAGAGCCGTGGCCATGTCCTTCACCTTACGCTACGGGGAGCGTAGCGATAGTTGCGTAGACTCTGAGGCACTGGTCGCAACTTTTTCCGGGGGTACACGATGACTGAGCAACTGAAGACAGGTGCTGCTGACACGCCCGGGCCCGACCTTCGCGCGCCGGCTCCGAACTTCAGCGTGCGCGAGTACGCGCGCACCGCTGTCGGCACCCACCGGCCTGAACTCGACCTCGACGCGTTCGTCGAGACGCCGCTCTCCCCCGCTACGCTGCGCGTTCTCGTGCAGCTCCAGGCCGTGGAGCACGCGACGATGAACCATCTCCGCAACGTGCTCGTGACGCCGTCCCACAAGGATTCCCGCGTCACGGCGTTCCTCACCACGTGGGCGTTCGAGAAGTTCTGGATCGCCGACGCTCTCGGAGCGGTCGTCGGGAAGCACGACGTGGCGGCGATCACCGCGCAGTCCGCGAAGCATCGCGTCGCGGCATCCGCTCGCCGGTTCTTCGATCGCTTCTCCCCCATTCGCGAGTCGCTCGTCGCCAACCACATCGGTGTCGACATGATCGCCGTGCACATGGCCATCGGGTCCGTCGACACCTGGCTCTCCCTCGCCGCGTACTCGCGCATCGAGGCGCTCGAGCCGCACGTCGAACTCGCCCGCACGCTCGAGCGCATCCGCAGCATCAAGGAACGCCACCTCGAGTTCTTCGTGCCGCAGACCGAGTTCCGCCTCGAGGAATCAGCGGGAGCACGCACCCTCACCGCGAAGCGCCTCAAGCGCGAGATGTTCCCGACCGGCTCTAACGAGCAGCCGCACTCCGAGAACTCCTACTTCTTCGAGCACCTTTTCGCCTCCGCCCCCCACCTCCTTGACGAGATCGATTCGCGCGTTGACGCGCTTCCCGGTCAGAACGGACTCTCCCTCATGCGCAAACACCTGAAGGCTGCTTCGTGACCGCTGCAAAACGCGCTCCCCTGACCAACGAGCACATCTTCCTCACGGGAGGCACCGGCTTCCTCGGCCAGGCAGTGCTCGAGCGACTCCTGTCGACCTTCCCCGACACCCGCATCTCGATGATGATCCGCGGCAAGGGATCGAACACGGGCACGGCCCGCCTGCAGACGCTCATGCGCAAGCCCGTCTTCAAGAGCTGGATCGCAGCGGTCGGTGAAGAGGAGGCCAAGCGCCAGGTCGCCGAGCGCGTCACCGTCATCGAGGGCAGCCTCTCCTCCGTCGAGCTCCCGAGCGACATCGACATCGTGATCCACAGCGCGTCGACCGTCTCGTTCGACCCGCCCATCGATGAGGCGTTCAACACCAACGTCGGAGGCGCACGCACGATCTACGGCGCCCTGCTCAAGAGCGGCAGCGACCCTCACGTCGTGCACGTATCGACGGCATACGTCGGCGGCATCCGCAAGGGCATCAACCCGGAATCCTCGCTCACCCACACCGTGGACTGGCAGGCCGAGACGGATGCCGCGAACACGGCGCGTGAGCGCGTGGAGTTCGAATCCCGCCAGCCGGAATCGCTCCGCCGTTTCCTCAACGCCGCCAAGGCAGCCCATGGGAAGACCGGACCGCAGGCCACCGCGCAGGAAGCGGAGATCGCGCGCTCCGAGTGGGTCACCAACCGTCTCGTCGACTACGGCCGCATGCGCGCCGAGAGCCTCGGCTGGACCGACGTCTACACGCTCACCAAGGCCTTCGCCGAGCGCGCCGCTGAAGAGCTGTGGGCCGGTGCCGGTCACCAGCTGTCGATCGTGCGCCCGTCGATCATTGAGAGCGCTCTTGTACATCCGTTCCCGGGCTGGATCGACGGCTACAAGGTCGCCGACCCGCTCATCATCGCCTACGGCCGCGGACTCCTCCCCGACTTCCCGGGACTCCCGGACAGCGTTCTCGACATCATCCCGGTCGACTACGTCGTCAACGCGATCCTCGCAGCTGCCGAGACGAAGCCCACCGTCGGCGAGGCTCGGTACTACCACGTGAGTTCCGGCGCGAGCAATCCGCTGCCGTTCCACGAGATGTACGAACTCGTCAACGAGTACTTCACCAAGAACCCGATCCCCAAGGACGACAAGGACATCGAAGTTCCGCTCTGGCGCTTCCCCGGCGGTCTGAAGGTCGAGAAGGCCCTCGCCAAGCGCGAGAAGCAGGCCGAGACCGCGTCGAAGCTGCTCACGCGCCTGCCGATGACGCCCCGCACGCGCGGCTGGCTCGACACCGTGAAGAAGGGCCAGCACGACCTCGGTACCCTGCGCGCCTTCACCGACCTGTACCGCGCGTACGTGCAGACGGAGATCATCTTCGACGACGCCAAGGCGAAGGAGCTCCACGAGTCCCTTCCCGCTGACGCGCAGGCGAGCCGCGGCTTCGACGTCGCGAAGATCGACTGGCACAGCTACTTCCTCGACACCCACTTCCCCGCCGTCACGACGCTCACGCGGGCGTTCGCCACGCGCCCGAAGGCCAAGCAGAAGTCGGCAGCGGCCCTTCCGGTGCGCGACGACGTCATCGCGGTATTCGACCTCGAGGGCACCGTGCTCGAGTCGAACCTCGTGCAGCAGTACCTCCTGCTCTGGGCCGGAAGCGTTCCACGCAGCAAGTGGCCGAGCGACCTCGCGAACTTCGCGTTCAACCTCCCGCGCTACGCGAAGGCCGAGCGTCGCGACCGAGGAGACTTCATCCGCACGTTCATGCGGCGCTACGAGGGATTCAAGGTCGCGGAGATCGAGCGCCTGGCCCGCGGAAGCTTCAAGCGCGCCATGCTGCGTCGCGCCCTGCCCGACGCGCTGCGCCAGGTGCAGGCGCACCGCGACGCCGGCCACCGCACGATCCTCGTGACGGGCACGATCGACCTCATGGTCTCGCCGCTCGCGCCGTTCTTCGACGAGGTCATCGCCGGTCGCATGCACGAGCGCGACGGGGTGCTCACGGGCTACCTCGCCGATCCCCCGCTCGTCGACGAAGCGCGTGCCGCGTGGCTGCGCAACTATGCGCTCGTGAACGGCATCGATCTCAAGCACTCGTACGGCTACGGCGACAGCCACGCGGACATTCCGTGGCTGCAGCTCGTCGGCAATGCGAATGCCGTGAACCCCGACGTCCACCTCTATCGTTATGCCCAGGACAAGTACTGGAATGTACTCGACTGGAAAAAGCGAACGGCTTTGGACTCGGCTACGAACCAGACGAAACCCGAAGCATCGACAGCGGAAGGAGCGGGAGAGTCGGCTGTACGCTGACGATCCACAGCATCCCATGGCATTTGATATCGACAAGTACTCCGAGACATCGGTCAGCGTCAACTGGAGCGACCTCGACTTCGACGAGTTCAAGACGAATCCGCTTCCCGAGGCAACGCTGCGCGCACTGCGCTACATGTGTGACGTCGAGTACCACACCGTCTGCTACCTTCGCGATCTCCTTGTCACCCCCTCCCACGAGGCCGATGACGTCAGCGCGTTCATGACGATGTGGAACCGCGAGGAGTTCTGGCACGGCGAGGCTCTCGCCGCCGTTCTCGCCGCCCACGACATCACCGTCGACTTCGATGAGCTCAAGGCCACGCGCCTCAAGCTCGGCTGGAAGGACCGCCTCGACCCCGTCAAGCAGTCACTGCTTGGCAACCTGGTCGGCAAGGAGTTCATCGCCACGCACATGACCTGGGGTGCCGCGAACGAGTGGAGTGCAGTCGCCGCGTACAACCGCATGGCAGAGCTCGAGAAGCACCCGGTTCTCGCCGTCCTTCTCAAGCGCATCGCGAAGCAGGAAGCCCGCCACGTTGCTTTCTACACGACGCAGGCACGCGCCCGTCTCGCCGCATCGAAGAAGGCCCGCGTCTTCACGCGCTTCGCCCTCTCGAAATTCTGGGGACCCGTCGGTTCCACGATCGAATCGCCCGAAGAGGTCACCCACGTGTTCGGGCACCTGTTCGGCAGCGAGGACGGACTCCGCGAGATCCGCAAGCTCGACGACCATATCTCGAAGCTCCCGGGCCTCGAGGGACTCAAGATCGTCGAGAAGGCGATGTCGAAGTACGGTGTCGGCACGGGTACCGCGACTCCCGTCGCCGTCTAGAACGGTGCTCGGGGAGCAGGCCGTCGCGTTCCTCCGCGACGCTCCTGATGCGACCCGTGTCGTCATCCGCTACTCACTCGATGAGGGCGCGACGGATGCCGTCGGGTACCTCAGCGGGAAGAACACGACCCAGTGCGTGGTCGCGACGCCACGAGGTCTCGTGACGATTTCCTTCGCCGATGTCATCGCAGCGAAAGAGGTGCCCCCTCCCCCGGCGCCGCGCAATCGACGCCCATGAGCAGGGAAGAACCCGCAGGCCGCGGCCAGCACCGGCGGCGGCCTGCGGGTATTAGCCGAACCGACCGTTTACGTAGTCGAAGGTACGGCTGTCCTGGGGGGAATCGAACATGAGCTCTGTGGGTCCGTGCTCGACGATGGAGCCCGGGGTCCCCGCTTCCGCGAGGAAGAACGCGCACTGGTCGGAGACGCGCTGCGCCTGCTGCATGTTGTGCGTGACGATGACGATGGTGACCTCGGATGCCAGTTCCTTGATGGTCTGCTCGATGCGCCGTGTCGACGTCGGGTCGAGTGCGGAACACGGCTCGTCCATGAGGAGAACCCGCGGCTGGACAGCGAGCGAACGCGCGATGCACAGGCGCTGCTGCTGTCCACCGGAGAGTCCGCCACCGGCCTGGCGCAGGCGGTCCTTGACCTCGTTCCAGAGTCCCGCCTTCATGAGGCACGACTCGATAAGAGCTTCGCGATCCGACTTCGCGAGCTTCTTGCCCGTCAGCGCAAGCCCCGCGATTACGTTGTCCTGGATGCTCATCGCCGGGAACGGGTTCGGCTTCTGGAAGACCATGCCGATGTGGCGGCGGGCATCGGTGATGCGGCGACCCGCGTCGTAGATGTCGTGGCCATCGAGCATGACCTCGCCCGCAAGCGACGCGGTCGGCACGAGCTCGTGCATGCGGTTCAGGGTGCGGAGGAATGTGCTTTTGCCGCAGCCGGACGGCCCGATGAGAGCGGTGACCTCACCGGCCTCCATGGTCAGCGAGACGCGGTCGAGCACCTTGTGGTCGCCGAACCATGCGGAGATCGAGCGCGCGTCGAGCGAGGCGAGCGACGACGGGATCGTTGCAAGGAGTTCGGTCGGGGCGTCCGGAACGATGTTGTGAACAAGGGTGTCTGTTGTCATGGGTAACTCCTAAAGTCACATCACGTTGGGAAGCACGATGGTCACCTGGTGGGCTGCGAACAGTCCGAGGGCGATGAGAACGGGAACGGAGACGACCCAGGTCTGCCATCTGCCCCAGAACCGGCGGCTGATGGTGAACAGGGCGATCATTCCGCCGAGAAGGATGAGTGCGAGCACGAGGAGCGGCCACGCGGCAGGGTTGCCGGACATGGTGAGCTCGGATTCGTCGAGCGCTGCGTACGAGAGCACACGCTCAGGGGTCGGCTGCACGTCGGACGTGAGCTGCGCGTCGACGCGGACGATCGACTGCGGTAGGAACGGGAGACCGGAGCCGCTCACGAGAGT
>Ga0247810_10001538_pt1 | contig 14325 bp, 10 predicted proteins | sample UWRJL119311C1_FD_179918 | JGI IMG/M metagenome (GOLD analysis project Ga0247810, IMG submission 179918) | Plant litter microbial communities from Arlington Agricultural Research Station in Wisconsin, United States - UWRJ-L119-311C-1 | ecosystem: Environmental > Terrestrial > Plant litter >...
AACAATTAATTTGCAGTTGTTTTCAATTAAAAAATCGACGTTTTTTTTACTTAAAGCAACAATTTCTTCTTTGGTTTTTTGACCATAAGGAGCATTTTTACTATCTGCTAAATAAATGGTTTTTTCGTTTGGAAGTAGTTCGTGAATAGCGCTCCATATTGAAGTTCCTCCAATTCCGGAATCAAAAACGCCTATAGGATTGTTGTTGTTCATAAAACAAAGTTACATTTTTTCAAAATCTAAATTCGTACTTTTTATTGGATTTTAAAGTTAAATAAATTAGAAATTTAATTGGTTATAAGCCTCTTTTTGTAAAACGAATCTGAAATATTTCTTTATATTTACGACATGAAATTTATCTGGTTTTTGTTTTCAATTTATCTGTTTTCATTGTCATTGCTGCCTTGCAATGATATAGATGATTGTACCGATTTGGCAAAAACAGAACTTCATAAGAACCATTCCCAAAATAAGAAATCAGAGACTCAAAACGATCAGTGTGCTCCTTTCTGTTCTTGCGCCTGTTGTGGAGTTCATGGTTTTCAATTTCAAAATCACATTTTTAAAGAAGAAAAAAAATCCGGCTTTGCTGATACTAAAAAGCAAACAGTTTTTTATGTCTTTAATACCTACAAAACAATTTATTTAGGAATCTGGCAGCCACCGAAATTAAGTTAAATCAGTATTGACTTTTTTGTCCGTAGTTTTTGCTTCGGATAATATTAATATCTATTTAATTTAATATCAAATGACAAAATATGTAATTATTTTGGCTATGTTCATGTACTCGTTTGCATATAGTCAAAACACTTTAAAAGTTATCGTAAAGGATAGCAAAACCCAGACAAATTTAAATGGAGTTTCTGTTAAAATTCAAAATAGTACTGTTTCAGGAATAACAGATGATAACGGATTTTTAGAATTAAATGCTATTCAAAATGGAGAGCAAAAAATTAATTTTGTTCTTTTAGGTTATGAAGAATTTTCATTAAATGTAATTTTTCCAAAGCAGAATGGCGAGATTTTAAATATTCAATTGACCGCAAACGAAGAAGAAGAATTGGATGAGGTCATTGTTCAGTCAACCCGAACCAGCAGAACAATCAGAAATACACCAACGCGAATCGAATCTATCGATGCTGAAGAACTCGACGAGAAATCCAATATGAAGCCAGCTAATGTAAGTATGGTGCTGCATGAAAGTACGGGCTTACAAGTACAGCAAACATCTGCCACAAGTGGTAACGCAAGTATTCGTGTTCAGGGTCTTGATGGTCGTTATACACAGCTATTGAAAGATGGTTATGCCAATTTTGGAAATTTCGCTAGTGGTTTGAGTATACTTGAAATTCCGCCTTTGGATTTACAGCAGGTTGAGGTTATAAAGGGACCTTCTTCTACATTATATGGAGGGGGAGCAATCGCTGGTGTGATTAATTTTATTTCGAAAACACCAAAAGAGAAAGGAGAATACAATTTTATTCTGAACCAATCGAATATCAATCAGACTAATATTGGGGCGTATGCCTCACAACGAAAAGGTAAATTTGGATATTCGATACTAGGTTTGGTTAACTTTCAAAAGGCTTTCGATGTAGATGATGACGATTTTTCTGAAACTCCTAAATCTCATAATTTTACCATAAATCCAAGGTTGTTTTATTATCCTTCAGAAAGTCTGAGTTTTATGCTTGGTAATAGTTTTACTAAAACAGATATGGAAGGTGGAGACATGCATGTTATTGACGGAAAGTCCGATGCGTACCATGCATATTTTGAAAAAAATAAAACCATTAGAAATACAACAACTTTTGAATTAGATAAAAAATTTGAAAGTCAGAATAGTTTTAAATTGAAACAAAGTCTTAGCTTTTTTGACAGAATAATCAATATTCCGGATTATGAGTTTTCAGGTTTAAATGTGAATGCTTTTACAGATGCGTCTTATGTTATCAGTAAGGAAACATATACATTTATTACTGGAGCAAATTTGGTTTATGATAATTTTGAACAAAGAAATTCAGGTATCCTGGATGCCAAATCTTTTACTACAGGCGTATATATTCAGCACACATGGGATGTTTCAGAAACTGTGAAATTAGAAAATGGTTTGCGATTCGATAATGTGTCGTATTCGAACAGTAATTTTTCTAAAAATCAAACTTTTTTCTTACCAAAGATTTCTGCATTGTTTAAAATAAATTCGCAATGGAGCAGTAGAGTTGGAGCCGGATTAGGGTACAAAATTCCAACTGTTTTTACAGAACAGACTGAATCTATTCAATATCAAAATGTACTGGCATTACAGAATGTGGTTGCCGAAAAAAGCATTGGTGGGACAGCGGATATAAATTATAAAGCAAATATTTTCTCTGATTTGAAATTTTCTGTTAATCAGATGTTTTTTATAACAAAAATCAGTAAACCTTTAGTTTTGGAGAATGATACGGATGATTACTTTTTTGTAAATGCATCCGATCCTGTTTTAAGCAAAGGTTTTGAAACCAATATTAAATTCATTTATAAAGAAGATTTTAAACTTTTTGCAGGGTATACTTTTACAGATGCGAAAGCGAAGTATTTAACAGGAAATCAATTTCTGCCTTTATTGCCAAAAAACAAAGTAAATCTGGCTTTAATTTATGAAAAGGAGAACAATTTTAAAATGGGATTAGAAGGTTATTTTACCGATGAACAATTTTTGTATAATGGTACAAAAACGCCAACTTATTGGGAATTTGGCTTCATGGTTGAAAAAACACTGTGGAATAACTTTGCCTTTTTTATTAATTTTGAAAATTTTACCGATACACGACAAAGTAATTATAAAAGAGTGGTGAATAATCCTCATAACAAACCAACCTTTGATGATATCTGGACACATACAGAAGGTTTTACGATTAATGGAGGTGTGAAAATAAAATTATAAAAAAACAAAAATGGCTCAACTTAGTTGAGCCATTTTTGTACTAAGAAATTGTTTTCTTAGAATCCTAAATCTTTTTTAACATCAGCAGTAAGGTTTGGGCCATCAGCTAATAAAAGAGTTGAACCGTCTAGAACGTATTGAAAACCTTTAGCTTTTCCAACTTTTTGGATAGAAGCTCTTACTTTATCCATTAAAGGTTTTACCAGATCACTTTCTTTTTGTTGTAATTCTTTTTGAGCATTGTCTCTGTAATCACCAATTCTCTTTTGCATGTCCTGAACTTCTTTAGTACGCTCCGCATTAACTGCATCAGTTGCTGTTGTAGATTCAGCGTCAAACTTTTTGATTTTTGTTTGATATTCCTCAATCATCTTTTTGTATTCAGCATCGTATGTACCACTTAATTTTTGTAATTGAGTTTGAGCATCAAGCATAGCTGGCATCTTCGACATAATCTCGCTAACATCAACATGAGCTGTTTTAGCCTGCGCATTCATTGTATTGTTTGCAGTCAAAATAAGCACTGCAGCAATTAGTAAAGTTTTGATCTGTTTCATCATTTTAAAATATTAATTAATTATTGGTCGTATTTGTTTTTTGTGTTTCGGCTTCTTTTGCTTTTTTCGCCGCTTCTCTTTCTTCTAAAATTTTCTTCTTTTTTTCTTCTAACTCTTTTTTACGCTGTTCATAAAGTTTCTGTCTCTCCTCAGCCTTATTAACTCCAGGCTCAGCAGTTGTTGTTGGTTCTGGCGTTGCTGCAGATGTTGCAGGCTTAGCTGTTGCATCAGTTTTAGTTTCCTCTGTTATTGTTTTTGCAGTTTCAGAAACCGTGCCATTTTTTTTGGCAGCTTTTTCAGCAGCTATAGCATTTCTTTTATCTTCGTATTCTTTTCTTTTCGCTTCTTGTTCTAATTTTCTATCTGCAACTAATTTTTCTCTGGCTGCTTTCCTTGCATCTAAAGCTTTCTGTCGATCTGCCATTGCTGGGTTTTCGTCAATCTCATTTTCAATATTTTCTTTGGCCTCTTGCTCTTTCAATTGCTTTTTAGTAAGCTGCTCCCTTTTTTCTGTTCGGTTTAAAATACGGATAACCTGATCGCTTATATCAAATCTTTTAGCTGAAAAAAGCATGGTCAAATCGGATGATTTATCAAAAATAAAATCATAATTTTTTGCCTCTGCAATATCCTGAACAGCAGTAAAAACCTGATCTTGTATTGGTTTTGCTAAAGATGCTTTTTGATGCATTAAATTTCCGTCAACTCCAAATTGCTTTTGTTGGTATTCCAACATCTCATTTTCCAGAAATTTAATTTCTGTTTCCCTTTCCTCAATGAGTTCTTTTGTAAGTAAAGCTTTTTCGGTTTTAAGGCTTTCTTTTAATTTATTTATTTCTAATTTTTTGGTTTCAATTTCTTGTTTCCATTTAGTAGCTTTTAAGTCTAATTGAGATTTAGCTTCTTTGTAATCAGAAACATTTTCTAAAATATATTCCATGTCGATATAGCCAATTCTCGTCGATCTTGTTTGCGCCTGACTTGTATTTGCTGCACTCAGGGCTAAAAATATAAATAAAAATTGTTTTCTCATACATTAGTTTATTTCAAAATTTTCAAACAAATATCATTTTTTTAAAATTGCTGTCCAATAATAAAATGTATTTCCTGACCATGTGCTTTTGTTTCACCTGGCTGAGCATCAAAACCATAACCAAAATCAATACCCAATAATCCAAATGCAGGCATAAATACACGTAAACCAAAACCGGCAGAACGATATAAATCAAAAGGATTATAATTTTTGAATCCATCATAAGCTGAACCTGCTTCTAAAAATGTTAAGGCATAAATAGATGCTGATGGTTTTAGCGTAATAGGATAACGTAATTCCATTGAGAATTTATTGTAAATAGTTGCTCCAACTTGTTGTCCATATCTAGGATCGGTTTTGTCTTCGATAATTGGTGTTAAAGAGTTGTTTTCGTATCCTCTTAATCCAACGGTTTCTCTTCCATCCATAGAATAGTTGGCCATACCATCTCCACCTAAATAAAAACGTTCAAAAGGTACAATACCTCTGTCCTGATTATAAGCACCCATAAAACCAAATTCGGTTAATGTTCTTAAAACTAATTTACCATAGACTTTATTATACCAATCTGCTTTAAATTTAATTTTATAATATTCAAGCCAGTTGTATTTTTTCTGATCTACTTTTGCAGGATCTGCAGCAGCATCCTCAGACGTACTTACATTCCCGCTAGAATCCAGATAATCTCCTTTTTGTATCATTACTCCATTTGCATCTTGTCCGCCATCAGCTGTAGCTTTCATTTTATACTCTTCCTGATTTCCTAAGGTTGAATAATCAATACCATTAAATAAAGAATAAGGAGGTGTTACTTTTGCTGAAACACTAAATTCTGATCCATATGTTGGAAAAATAGGGTTAATACCTTTATTGCTTCTTGTAAGACCAATAGTATAGGCAAGGTTTCTTGATGCTCCATTACCAAAGGTAAATAAGCCTGTATAATAATTATTTAAATCATAATGCTGGTAACTTACAGATTGAGACAGTACGAAATAATCATCCGGAACAGTCAGTCTTTTTGCAAGACCAACTTGTAAAGTTAAGATGTTAAAGCTTTGATCTTTATTTACGTTTCGTCCGTAACTATAATTGAACTGTTTACTGTAAGAGATTGATGAACTAAATTGTACAGGTTTTTTTCCTCCAAACCAAGGCTCAGAGAATGATACGCTATAAGTTTGGAAATATGTACTTCCTTGTAAACGCAGCGATACTTTTTGGCCATCTCCCATAGGTAATGGTTTGTAGGCTTCCTTTTTAAACATATTTCTTGCTGAAAAGTTATTAAAAGATAATCCTAAGGTTCCTATAAAACCTCCACCGCCATATCCACCTTGTAATTCTACCTGACTAGAACCTTTTTCAACCAAATTGTATTCGATATCTACTGTTCCGGCTGCGGCATCTACATTTTTAAATTTAGGATCAATTGCTTCAGGGTCGAAAAATCCTAATTGTCCAATCTCACGAATGGTTCTTACCAACAATTCTTTACTGTATTTTTCGCCTGGTTTAGTTCTTAATTCACGGTAAATAACATGGTCATTAGTTTTATCATTTCCGACTACTGATATTTTGTTGAAATAAGCAATTGGCCCTTCAGTAATTCTAATTTCAAAATCAATAGTATCATTTGCTGTTTTTACCTCTACTGCATTTATATTCGAAAATAAATATCCATTGTTTTGGTATAAGTTGGTAATATCTTCACCATCCGGTTTTGTTTTGTCTGCAATTCTTTTTTCGAGTAAAACACCGTTGTAAGTTTCTCCTTTTTTAATTCCTAAATAGCGATTAAGCTGCTGATCAGAGTAAACGGTATTTCCCAAAAATTTAATATTTCCGAAGTAATATTTGTTTCCTTCTTCCAAATTAATTTTAATAGCAAGCATGTTTTTTTCTTTATTATAATTGACTGAGTCATATATAATACGTGCATCACGATATCCTTTTTCTTTATACGAGGCAATAACCTTTTCTAAGTCTGTTTTGTATTTTTCAGGAATAAATTTTGATGCTTTCAGGACACGAAACAGATTTTTTTGTTTGGTGTCTTTCATAGCACCTCTTAACTGAGTGTCTGTGAGTTGTTTGTTGCCTGTAAAATCAATACTGCTGATTTTTACTTTATCCCCCTTGTCGACACGAACGAGCATATTTACATTGTTTCCTGCGATAGTGTCGGGTGTAGTTGTGATAGTAACTTTTGTGTTATAAAAACCTTCTTTTTTGTATTTATTTTCAATGTAATTTTTTGTCGTAGTAATCAAATTTTCATTTACAATCTTACTCTTTGTCAGGTTGTTATCTTTTATTAATCCTTCAACTTTGCTCTTTTTAATACCAACAAATTTTACTTCGTTTAATTTAGGAAGTTCTACTATGTTTAAGTCTAAATAAATGCTGTCATTTTCTACCTTATTTACGTAAAAAGCAATTTCGTCAAAAAGACCAAGCTTTCCTAATTTTTTGATTGCACCACTAATTTCTTCACCTGGAACAGTGATTTCTTGCCCTTTTTGCAGGCCTGAAAATGTAACTACGGTTTGTTCATTGAAGCTTATTTTACCAACAACAGAAACTTTTGCAAGAATGTATTTTTTTCCCTGATCAAAAGGGATTCTTTCTTGAGCTTTGATTTGAGAAAAACTACCCAAAAGAAGTAGGGTAAGTACTATTTGTATTCTTTTTTGTAACACTAAAATATTATTTAATTTGTTCACTGGTTTTTCCAAATCTACGTTCTCTTTTTTGATAACTAATGATAGCCTCATATAAATCTTGTTCTTTAAAGTCTGGCCAGAGTACATCAGTAAAATATAATTCTGCATAGGCGATTTGCCACAGCAGGAAATTACTTATTCTGTGTTCTCCACTTGTTCGTATTAATAAATCTACGTCAGGTAAATTTTGCGTGTAAAGATGCTCATTTATAATTGAATCGTCAATAGCGTCTAATGAAATTATATTATTTTTAACTTTATCACTGATGATTCTTACGGCATTTACCAATTCTTCTCTGGATCCGTAACTTAAGGCTAGTGTAAGGGTTAAACGAGTGTTATTTTTTGTCTTTTTGATAACATCCATTAATTCTTTTTGAGCAGATTTCGGCAATTTATCAAGATTCCCAATAGCATTAAGTCTGATGTTGTTTTCTTGTAAAGTGACAAGTTCTTTTTGTAAAGAATTGATTAGTATTTTCATTAAAGCCTGCACTTCTAATTTTGGACGATTCCAGTTTTCTGTAGAGAAAGCATATAGTGTTAGAAACTCAATGCCAAGTTTGGCACATGTTTTTATAGTTTCTTTTACTGATTTAGTGCCATTTTCATGTCCAAAAGCACGAAGAAAGCCTTGCTGTTTCGCCCAACGCCCATTTCCATCCATAATAATGGCAAGATGTCTGGGTAAATTTGTCTTATCTATAGATTCTAATAAATTCATTTTATTCAGCGCAATAGCAAGGTTTTTGTCCAAAGGTATATGTTAAAGTTACTCCCGTAAAAACATACCAATCATTATTATTTAAATTTCCAAAACGATTATCTGCAAACGAATCGTCTTCAGGGTTGCTTCCGTCAATATTGTCTGTTAAAGTGTATCGTGCTCCAATTTCAGCCGCTAAAACTAAGTGACGGCTAACGTTTGATTTTAATCCTAATATAATAGGTATAGCAAACGAATTTGATTTTTTGTTTTTTTCTGTCACTCCGCTTTCCACATATAAGTCATCGTATCTAAAATAATTTATACCTGAAAATATATAAGGAGTGATTTTAGGATCTGAATCATGTAGATTAAAATCAAAAAAATTAAATTCCAATCCTGCTGAAAGTTCTTTTACCTTGTTTTGAAAGGTAAAACCTCTTTTATTTCGTGCCGACTCTTCAGAATCCGAATCATTTCCTGCAATTGTAGATTGTGTGTATGAAAAACGATAGGAATGACGTGGGCTTTTATTCCACTTATATAAAATGCCAAACGCAAGTTTTTCAGGAGCTATATAAGTAGTACTTCCAACATCTCCAACAAAGTTACTTCCACCAAGAAAAACACCAATCTCATGTATTTGAGCATTGAGTGTTATAAAGGGGAAAAAACATAACAATAAATTAAAAATTTTCTTCATTTAATTCAAAATTGCGTGCAAATATAATAATTATCAATACGAATCAACGTTCCTTTGGTTAAATGTGTCTTTTTTTAAATTTACCGTATGATTTTGAGACATTTAATGAAGATTCGATATATGCAAAACGAGAAAAAGTACTAATATCGTATAGTTGGGATTGTAAAAGAGTTAATTTCTTTTGTCCTCTCCCCAAAGCAATTTGTTTCTGAGAGTTTTTAAGAAAGTTTCTCCTGGAATTTCAACCATTTTAATTTTAAAACCTGTTTTTTTAATGGTTAAAATCGATTCGTTTTTAATTGATGCAATTCGCGAATCTAAGGATACTAAATATTGATCCTCTCTTCCGGAAACACGAAGTTTGATTTCAGTATCATCAGGTATAACTAACGGTCTTGCATTTAAATTATGTGGAGCAATAGGGGTAATTACCAGACTTTTTACATCTGGTGTTAATATCGGCCCCCCACAACTCAAAGAATATCCCGTCGAGCCTGTTGGTGTCGACAGAATAAGACCGTCTGCCCAATACGAGTTCAAATATTCATTGTTTAAATAGGTTTCAACGGTAATCATCGAAGTTGTGTCTTTTCGGCTAACAGTAACTTCGTTCATTGCAAAATTTAAGTCATCTTCGATAGCGTCATTTTTGGGATCGCACGTAAGACTTAATAAAGTCCTTTCTGATATAGTGTAGTTTTTATCAATTACAAATTGTAAAAATCCATCAATACTTTCTTTTGGAACAGTTGCCAGAAAACCTAATCTTCCGGCATTTATTCCTAAAATTGGGACACCGGAATTACGAACTAAAGTGGCGGCTCTTAAAATTGTTCCGTCGCCTCCAATACTAATCAACATTTCAAAACTATCATCGAGCTCTGTTTTTCCTGAGAAAGTCTTATATTCTTTTGTAATTAATTGTTTCTCATAAAGCATTTTTAGAAAGTTTTCTTCAATCACCATTTCGACATTATTGGTGTTAAAGAACACAAAGATGTCTTTGATGATGGGTTCGGTACTATTTTGATAATACTGTCCGTAAATGGCTACTTTCATTTTTTTGAATTAGATAATGAGAAAATTTGATGATGTACCAATGTGAAAATTATCTAATTGATCCATTTTCTAATTGCCACATTATAATTATATATTAAGGTATTTGTCTAAATAATCAGAACGCTCTTTCAGATTATTGATATAGGTGTCTTCCTGATGTTCTGAGATAATTTCGTAATTGTATCTTCTGAAAGTCTGAATGATTTCATTCATTGGTCCCACACCAATTTTTACTGTAATATGAACATTTTCCAAATCGGCTTCAGATATAAAACAACCCAAAATTTTTCCGTTATTACTTTCAACAATTTGGGTTACCTGAGCCATAGAATAATCTAAAAGCCCTTTTTGAACAATAATAATACCGCCCTGCTCTTTTAAAAATGGAGTTTCCTGAAAAAATTTCATGATATCTTCCATTTCATAATATCCAGTATAGGCATTATTTTCGTCAAGTACCGGAATTACATTCGTATGATTTTTGGCAAAAATTTCTAAAACATCCAGCCAAATCATCGATTTTCTGGCAAAGAAACGCTCTAATGTATATTTGTAGTCAATGATTTTCTTATCAGTATCAAAAGTTTCAACATCATCAGAAGCAATGCTTCCTATGAAGATTCCGTTTTCTGTAACAGGAAAATGAGAAAAACTTAATTCAGCAAAAAAATCCTGAACTGTCGTTATCGTTTCCTGACTGTCGATTGCTCTAAAATCGTTGGTGATATAGTTGGTAATTTCTGTCATAAGTCGTTTGAAGATATTTGATGCAAAATAATCAAAAAATAGCAAAAAACGCTACGTTTTACTTTGTATTTTTGTCGTAACAAATATAATGTTACCAGAATTAATAATCTATTTATATGACAAAGTTAAGTGTAAATATTAATAAAATTGCTACCCTGAGAAATGCACGTGGCGGAAATGTTCCTGATTTATTAAAAGTTGCTACAGATATCCAGAATTTTGGAGGCCAGGGAATCACGATTCATCCACGTCCTGACGAACGTCATATTCGTTATCAGGATGCACGTGATTTAAAAGCAATCGTACACACAGAATACAATATTGAAGGAAATCCACAGCATAATTTTATTGATTTGGTATTGGAATGCAAACCTGATCAGGTGACTTTGGTTCCGGATGCCATTGGTGCAATTACATCTTCTGCAGGCTGGGATACTATTAAAAATCAATCTTATTTAACTGAGGTTATTCAGGAGTTTCAACGTAACGGAATCAGGACTTCAATTTTCGTTGATCCGGTTTTAGAAATGATTGAAGGTGCCAAAAAAACCGGAACTGACAGAATTGAATTGTATACGGAAGCCTTTGCACACGAATATGCTTTAGGAAATAAAAATGGAATTGATCCTTATGTGAAAGCTGCAGAATTGGCAAATGAATTAGGATTAGGAATTAATGCCGGACACGATTTAAGTTTAGATAATATTCAGTTTTTCAAACAAAACATTCCGGCTTTATTGGAGGTTTCAATTGGACATGCCTTGATTGCAGAAGCACTTTATCTTGGTTTAGATAATGTGGTGAATATGTACTTGAATAAATTGAAGTAGATTAAAATTAAACAATTGTAACCTGATGTAATTGGGTTATAATTGTTTACTTTCGCACTTTTCTTATTAAAAATCTAGTGTCGAAATCAATTATTATATTTTGTTTATTATGTTTTTCCGGTTTATTTGCGCAATCTCAGGCCAATATAAAAGGAAATGTAAAGTCTTCTGAAAATGAAAATTTAATTGGTGCCGGTATTTTTTTTGAGTTAAATAATGTACGTCATTCTGCATTAACTGATGAATTCGGAAATTTTTCAGAAAACATTTCTTTAGGAAAAGTCATTATTACAATTAGTCAATTGGGGTATCTTAATAAAACCATTAATATTGATTTTGTAAAAGATACAATAATCTCTGTTGTTTTAGAAAAAGATATTTCACTTTTAAAAGAGGTAATAGTCGAAAATGACAGGAAAAATGGCATTTCGAGTTTATCTGGCGGGAAACTGTCTTTTAATTTAAAAGAATTGTCTTCAATGCCAACTGTATTAGGAACAACTGATATTGTAAAGATCCTGCAACTTACTCCGGGAGTACAAAATTCTGGTGATGCCAATGGATATTTGTATGTAAGAGGAGGAGATCCCGGCCATAATGCAATACTATATAACGAAGCGCCAGTTTATGGAATGTCACATTTACTAGGTGTTTTTCCGTTTTATAATACGGATCATATCAAGGAGGTTGAATTTGATAAATCCAGCTCAAATTCAAAATATGGTGGACGTTTAAGTTCTACAACATTATTGATTTCAAATAAAAAAACACCTTCAGAATTTTCGATTCAGGGGAATGTTGGGATTTTGGCATCGCAGCTAACTTTGGCTTTGCCAATTAATGAAAAATCCGGAATTTATTTATCCGGCAGAAAAACGTATATTGATGAGATTGTTGGGCCATTGGTAAATACAGGGTCAAAAAGTGATGATGTTCAGGATATGAAATACGGATTTTCAGATGGTAATATTACTTTTATTTCTCAGATTTCTAAAAACAATTCGTTTTCAGTTGATGCTTTTATTAGTGGAGATAATCTAAAAATTCAGGATGATAACCTTGCTTTGCAAACTCGTTTAAAATGGAGTAATTTTACCGTTTCTCCAACTTTGGCTACAATATTTTCTCCAAAAATAAGTATGTCCAATTCGGTTTATTTTAGTCAATATTCGAATGATCTGAACATGGAACAAGCAACAATTCAGTTTGGAGTTTCTTCTTATGTTAAGGATTTCGGTTTTAATAATGCTTTTCGTTATTGGATGAAAAATATTCCTGTTGAATCTGGTTTGCAATTTGTACATCATAATTTACAACCTCAAAAAGTTAATATCGAAAATCTGACGGATAGCAATAATATTTCTCAAAATAATATAATCAATTCTAATGAAGTAGCTGCGTTTTCTACTATTAAACCTAAATTAACAGATAAATTAAGTGCTGAATTGGGGCTAAGGATAAATTATTATGCATCAGGATCAGATGATTCATATTTACATTTTCAGCCTCGTATCATTCTGAATTATTTTGCGAATGATAAGTATTCCTTTTATGCATCTTATAATAAACAATATCAATATTTAAGTTTAATAACAACTTCCAGTGTTGGAATTCCGACAGATTTTTGGATCGCCACTTCTGATGGTATAAAACCTCAGTCATCAGACGAATTTTCAATTGGTTCAAATCAAAATATTTCAAAGAACCTGGTTTCTTCTCTTGGAGGTTTTTATCGTTCAATGAAAAATTTACTTGAATATCCCTATGGCATAACTCAGTTTAATGAGATTACAACTTTAAAGAATGATTTGTTAGTTGGAAAAGGAAAAGCCTATGGTTTTGAAATGATGCTGCGGAAAAATAATGGAAGATTCAATGGCTGGCTGAGTTATACTTTGAGCTGGTCAGATCGAAATTTTGACGAACTCAATAACGGAGCAACTTATTTTGCCAAATACGACAGGCGCCATAATTTTTCATTGGTTGGAATGTATGATTTAAATGCGAAATGGAATTTTGGAGTTACTCAAATATTTAGTTCGGGGAATCGATTTACCATGCCAACATCGTGGTATTTTATCAATAATAATCCGGTGAAAGAATATTCAGAATATAATAATGCGCAGATGCCCAATTACATTCGTACAGATGTTTCTATAAATTATTTCTTTTTCAAAACTAATAAAAAAGAAAGTGCTTTAAATTTTTCAGTTTATAATACTTTCAACATTGATAATCCAATTTATGTTGTTTTGGATGTTGAAGTTAATGAAGATAAGAATAGTGTGGTCGTAAAGCAGGAAAAGAAGGTTTTGTATCGAATTTTGCCTTCGGTAAGCTGGAGATTTAAATTTTAACCGATGAAAAAATATATAGTCCTTTTTGCTGTTTTATTAATGATAAGCTGTACGAAAGATGATTTGAGTAAACAAATTAGTCTTGAGTCTAAAATTGTTGTCGAAGGATGGATTGAAGAAGATGATTATGCGCAGGTTTTGCTTTCCAGCAGTATTCCGGTTACAGATGTAATTGATACTACGAATGTTTTAAACCATGTAATACGATCCGCAAAAATCACTATTTCTGATGGAATTAATTCAGAAGTTTTAAGAGTTAAAAATGATAAAAACCGAGTGCCTCCATTCGTTTATTACGGAACGACTTTGAAAGGAGAAGCCGGAAAGGAATATTCATTGAAAATCGAATATCTAAATCGTATTATTGAAGCTGTTACGGTAATTCCTAAAAACGTTGAGCTTAAAAGTGCAGAGTATGTAAAAAAAAATGCAGCAGATACGACAGGTTATATTTTTGTGAAATTTGATGATCCTTTAGAAGATAAAAATTATTATCAGATTGCTACAAAAATTGATGTTGAAGAACCTGTTTTTGTTCCGGCATTATATGGGAATTTAGATGATAAAAACTTCAGTTCATCGGAGATTTCTTTACAGATAAACAGAGGGATTTTGCTTTTTCCGAAAACTAAATTTATACCCTATTTTGCTGACGGGGATTTAATTCATGTGAAACTG
>Ga0247810_10001539_pt1 | contig 14318 bp, 16 predicted proteins | sample UWRJL119311C1_FD_179918 | JGI IMG/M metagenome (GOLD analysis project Ga0247810, IMG submission 179918) | Plant litter microbial communities from Arlington Agricultural Research Station in Wisconsin, United States - UWRJ-L119-311C-1 | ecosystem: Environmental > Terrestrial > Plant litter >...
TGACGGCGGCGAGCTGCGCCGCCTCGTCCAACTCCGCATCCGCACCGGAGAAGACTCCCCCGCGCATCGAGCCGGCGTCGCGCAGGCGTCGGGTGACCGCGCGGGTGTCGATACCGCTGATGCCGATGACGCCCTGTGCCGAGAGGTCGTCGTCGAGCGACCGCTGCGCGCGGTGGTTCGACACGAGGCGGGAGGGGTCGCGGACGACGTAGCCGGAGACCCAGATGCGGGCCGACTCGGTGTCCTCGTCGTTCATGCCGGTGTTGCCGACGTGGGGCGCCGTCATGACGACGATCTGTCCCGCGTAGCTCGGGTCGGTGAGGGTCTCCTGGTAGCCGGTCATGCCGGTGGCGAAGACGACCTCGCCGAGGGTTGTGCCGGTGGCGCCGTAGGCGCGACCCTCGAAGCGGGATCCGTCCTCGAGGACGAGTACGGCCTTCGCTGTCTGTGTCACGTGTTGTCCTGTCCTGTCGTGTACTGGGTCGTCGCCGCGTCGAAACCCTCGGGGTCGTCGAGGCGGAGGAAGCTGGTGAGCTCGGTGTCGCCGAGCATCCAGGTGATGGCGTTGAGCCCGTTCGGTTCGACACCGCGGTCGATCGTCCACGTCGCCCGCTCGATACCGGTGATGTCCCCGACGGGGATGAGCACGTCGCCGAGGATCACGATGCCGGCCGAGGTCACGACCGCGTCACCGCGCTCCCGGTAGCCGAGGCCGTGCGTCGTCACCCGCTGCAGGCGATCGGAGGCGAGGGTCGTCGCGAGGTAGAGGCCGGTGAACGAGGCACCGTCCTGCGATCCCGTCACCCGGGTCGGCGCCGGGACCTGCACCTGGCGTGAACGCCGCCGCCAGCCGAGCACCATGAGGGTGATCAGCAGGGCGATGACCGCCACGACGACGATCGCGGGCACGACCTTATCCACGGGCGACCTCCGCGGCATCGACGAGGACACCGTCGAGCACGGTCGCGGTGCCGCCGTGGACGGTCGTCACCACGCGACCGGGCAGCTCGCGGCCGAGATAGGGCGAGTTGGTGCTCTTGCCGTGCAGATGCTCCGTGCCGAAGATCGAGCGGGCCGCGGTGTCGACGAGGGTGAGGTGGGCCGGCGCTCCGACGGCGAAGGGCTCCGCGTATCCGTCGAGCAGGCCGATGCGTGCCGGTGCCGTGGAGAGGACGCGCGCCACATCGGCGTAGTCGAGCTGACCGCTCTCGACGACGGAGGCGATCACGACGTTGAGAGCCGATTCGAGGCCGACCATCCCGAAGGACGCCTCGTCCCAGGCGCACTCCTTCGATTCCGCGGGGTGCGGTGCGTGGTCGGTGGCGACGATATCGATCGTGCCGTCGGCGAGGCCGGCCCGCAGGGCGTGGACGTCCTCGTCGCGGCGCAGCGGGGGGTTGACCTTGAAGCGCGCGTCGTAGCCGGCCACCAGCTGCTCGGTGAGGAGCAGGTGATGCGGGGTGACCTCGGCGGTCACGTCGATGCCGCGGGCCTTCGCCCATCGAATCACGTCGACCGACCCGGCGGTGGAGACGTGGCAGACGTGGAGGCGGGCGCCGACATGCTGCGCCAACAGCACGTCCCGGGCGATGATCGCCTCCTCGGCCACGGCCGGCCAGCCGGCGAGACCGAGCTCACCGCTGAGGACACCCTCGTTCATCTGGGCGCCCTCGGTGAGCCGCGGCTCCTGCGAATGCTGCGCGATGACACCGCCGAAGGTCTTGACGTACTCGAGCGCACGGCGCATGAGCAACGCGTCGGAGACGCACTTCCCGTCGTCCGAGAACACCCGGACCTGGGCGCGCGACTGCGCCATGGCGCCGATCTCGCTGAGACGCTGCCCCTCGAGGCCCACGGTCACGGCGCCGATCGGGCGGACCGTGGCGTAGTTGTGCAGGTCGCCCAGCGCCTTCACCTGCTCGACGACACCGGCCGTGTCGGAGACGGGCATGGTGTTCGCCATGGCGAAGACGGCGGTGAAGCCGCCCGCTGCGGCCGCGCGCGTGCCGGTCAGGACCGTCTCGCTCTGCTCGAAGCCCGGCTCGCGGAGGTGCGTGTGCAGGTCGACGAGACCGGGGAGCGCCTGCAGGCCGGCCGCGTCGATGCGCGTCGCCCCGGTCGGAGCAACGTCGACGAACACACCGTCCTGGACGAAGAGATCGGTCGAGGTGCCGTCGGGCAGGACTGCACCGGTGATCTGGAAGGCGGTCATTCGGTACCTCCGGTGAGCAGCATGAAGAGAACGGCCATCCTTATCGACACCCCGTTCGCCACCTGTTCGATGACGGTGGACCGGGCGGAATCCGCCGCGGCGGACGAGATCTCGAGGCCGCGGTTCATCGGGCCGGGGTGCATGACAAGACTACCCTCGGGCAGTCGGGCGAGCCGCTCGTCGTCGAGCCCCCACTGGCGCGAATACTCGCGGGCGTTCGGGAAGAACGCGGCGTTCATGCGCTCGCTCTGGATGCGCAGCATCATGAGCACATCGGGCCGTGCGGCGATCGCCTCGTCGAGATCGAAGAGGGTCGTGACCGGCCAGGTGTCGATGCCGACCGGGAGCAGCGTCCCCGGCGCGACGAGGGTGACCTCCGCGCCGAGCGTCTCGAGGAGCCAGACGTTCGACCGGGCCACTCGCGAGTGAAGGATGTCCCCGACGATCGCGACGCGGACACCGTCGAGCGCGCGTCCGCGGCTCGCGTCGCCGTGGATCCGCTTGCGCATCGTGTAGGCGTCCAGCAATCCCTGCGTCGGGTGCTCGTGCGTGCCATCGCCCGCATTGACGATGCCGGCGTCGATCCACCCGCTCGTGGCGAGCGTGCGGGGGGCTCCGCTCGAACCGTGGCGGATGACGACACCGTCGGCGCCGATCGCCGCGAGGGTCTGCGCGGTGTCCTTGAGGCTTTCGCCCTTCGACACGCTCGAGCCCTTGGCCGCGAAGCTGATGACGTCGGCGCTCAGGCGCTTGGCGGCCGCCTCGAAGGAGATCTTCGTGCGTGTGGAGTCTTCGAAGAAGAGGTTGACGACGGTCTTGCCGCGGAGCGCGGGCAGCTTCTTGACCTCGCGGGTCTGCGCGGCGGCCATGTCTTCGGCCAGGTCGAGGATCGCGATCGCCTGGTCGCGGGAGAGGTCGCGGGTGCTGAGGAGGTGCTTCACGCGATGGCCACCTCGTCCTCTCCCCCATCGACCTCGGCGAGGCGCACAAAGATGCGCTCGTCCTTCGAACTCGGCAGGTTCTTCCCGACGAAGTCGGCGCGGATCGGCAGTTCGCGGTGCCCGCGGTCGACGAGGGCGGCGAGACGAACGACCCGGGGACGACCGATGTCGTTGATCGCATCGAGCGCGGCGCGGATGGTGCGGCCCGAGTAGAGGACATCGTCGACGAGAACGACGGTCCTGCCGTCGATGCCGCCGGCCGGGATCGACGTCGGGGACGGCGTGCGGGTGGGGTTGCGGGAGAGGTCGTCCCGGTACATCGTCACGTCGAGGGCGCCCCACGCGGCCGAGCCGGGCTCGATCTCGTTGAGGGTCCGGGTGATCCGTTCGGCCAGCACGACGCCGCGTGTCGGGATGCCGAGAAGCACGAGGTCGCCGGAGCCACGGGAGGACTCGAGGATCTCGTGTGCGATCCGAGTCAACGCCCGGGTGATGTCAGCCTGCTGCAGCACGGGGCGTGCAGTCATTCCGACCTCCTTCCCCGCCTCTCTGGACGGACTTAAAGGATGCCTGTTGGTACCTCTCCGACTATACCGCTACGAACCCCAGCGCTCGAGCAGGCGCGGTGGAGCTGAGGGAATCGCATCGCGATTCCGCGACCCCAGCGCGGCGGGACTCAGCCCCGCCGGTCACGAACCCCAGCGCTTGAGCAGGAAACGCTCCAGGACGCCGATGAGGGCGTCCGTCACCTTGCCGAACACGCCGAGCAGGATGATCGTGAGGAAGAGCCTGTCGATACGCCCGTTGTTGTTCGAGTCGCTCAGAAGGAATCCGAGTCCCATCGAGGCGCCGAGGAGCTCGCCCGCCACGAGGAACAGCCACGACTGCGCCAGGGCGAGACGGAGTCCGGAGATCACGGTCGGCACGACCGACGGCAGCTGAACGAGGCCCAGCAGCCGGACGCCCGAGTACCCGAAGGCTCGACCGGCTTCGACGAGCTGCGGGTTCACGTGCCGCAGCGCGTAGGACACCGTCGTGTAGACGGGGAAAAAGGCGCCGATCGCGATGAGGACGACCTTGGAATCCTCGTTGATGCCGAGGTAGAGGCCGAGGAGCGGGACCCAGGCGAGCGACGGGATCGCCCGCACTCCCCCGAGGGTCGGCGCCAACAGGTGGTTGCCGATCCGGGACAGGCCCACGATGGCGGCGACGAGCAGGCCGATGATCGAACCGGCGAGGAAGCCGAGGACGACGCGCTGCACGGAGATCGCCACGTGGATGCCCAGCAGACCGCGGTTCGCGAGGTCGACCCCCGCCAGCACCACGGCCTCCGGCGACGGCAGGCGGTAGGACGGCACCAGCTCCAGCGAGACGATGAGCTGCCACAGGCCGAGGATCGCGAGCGGAAGGGCTGCGCCCAGCGCCACGCGGACGCCGAGGGGAAGATCACGCGCCCTCCGCGGGCGCGCCGGAGCGGATGATCTCGCGGTCACCGTGTGTGCGAGATCATCCGTCCGGGTTGGTGCGGTGCGAGTCAAGTCAGCCGATCAGGTCGGGGTCGGCGTTCTTCACGAAGTCCGTGTTGAACAGCGTGTCGAGGGCGTCGTCGATCTGGTCCTGCGACGCGACGGCACCGGACTCGACGAAGATCGGGCCGATGACCGCGAGCACGTCCTTCTGCGCCTTGCCGGGCTCGGGGTCGATGTCGAGGTTGGTGCGCTCCAGCAGGACCGACTCGGCGATCGCGATGTCGATGCCGGCGACGTCCGCCAGGATCTGCGCGGCCTCATCCGGGTTCTCCGCAGCCCACGCGCGTGCCTTCTCGTAGGCCGAGACGACGACCTGCGCGACATCGGCGTGGTCGGTGAGGAAGCTCTCCGTGCCGTTGAGGAAGCCGTAGCTGTTGAAGTCGGCGTTGTCGTAGATGATCTTCGATCCGGCGGTCACGACGCTCGCCGAGAGCAGCGGGTCAAGACCCGACCAGGCGTCTACGTTGCCGGCCTCGAGGGCGGTCTTGCCGTCCGCGTGGGCGAGCTGCGTGATGGTGACCTCGTCGAGGCCGATCCCGGCCTCCTCCAGCGCCTGGAGGAGGAAGAAGTAGGGGTCGGTGCCGGCGTTGGCGGCGATCGTCTTGCCCTTGAGGTCCTCGACCGACTCGATGTCCGAGTCGGCTCCGACCAGGAGCGCAGACCAGTTCGGCTGCGAGTAGATGTCGATGGCCTGGATGGGCGAACCGTTCGAACGGGCGAGAAGCGCCGCGGAGCCGGCCGTCGAGCCGATGTCGATGGATCCGGCGCGCAGGGCGTCGTTGGCGGCGGAGGAACCGGCCGACTGGATCCAGTTGACGGTCACCTTGTCGCCGAAGGTGTCCTCGAGCCAGCCCTGGTCCTTGATGATGAGGCTCAGCGGGTTGTAGGTGGCGAAGTCGATGTTGAGCGTGTCGGTGCTGAAGCTGCCCGGCAGGGTGCTGACGGGCGCGGGCTCGTCGAGGTTCGATCCCTCGCCGGCGACGCAGCCGGTCAAGGCGAGCAGGGCGGCGGTCGCCACGGAGGCGAGCGCGAGTCTCTTGCGGGTCATGGTGTCCTTCTACGGGGTGAGGGCTGGGCTACAGGGTGTGGGCAGGGTGATGGGTGGAGACGCCGAGCCCCTCGAGGAGCTGGGCGCGGAGGTGCGCGAGGGACGCGTCGCCGCGGTCCCTCGGACGCCGACCGGGGACCGTGATGATCGATCGGATGGTGGCGCCCGAGCCTGCTGTGTAGCCGGGTTCCGTTCCGAGGAGCACCACGCGGTCGGCGAGGTAGAGGGCCTCGTCGACGTCGTGCGTCACGAGGAGGATGGTGGTCGGTTCGGCGCGGTGCACGTCGAGCAGGAGGTCCTGCATCGTCAGGCGGGTGAGCGCGTCGAGCGCCCCGAAAGGCTCGTCGAGGAGCAGCACGCCGGGGTTGCGTGCCAGTGCACGGGCCAGAGAGGCGCGCTGTGCCATACCGCCGGAGATCTCGCGCGGCCGCAGGTTCGACGCGTCCGAGAGCTGGACGAGTCGCAGCAGCTCGTTGACGCGCGACCGGCCGGACTCCTTCACCGTGCCGCGAGGCAGGCCCACCTCGACGTTGCGAGTGACGGAACGCCACGGCAGGAGCCGGGGCTCCTGGAAGGCGACTGCGGCGCGGTTCTCGATCCCGCGGACTGTCGAACCACCGACGGAGACGGAACCGGCCGTCGGAGCGTCCAGTCCCGCGACCTGACGCAGCAGCGTGGACTTCCCGCAGCCGGACGGACCGAGCAGCACGATGATCTCGCCGGCGGCGATCTCGAGGTCCACATCGCGCAGGACGACGCGCGCGTCCTCCCCTGCGCCGAAGGTGCGGCCGACCCCGGAGAGGTCGACGGGCAGGGCCTCGGCGGTGCGGGTGGATGTGGTGATCGTCACGACAGCCACGTTACGGACTCACCGCGGGCGGCAAATCACGTGACGTAATCTGACGAAACGTTACGGGAGGCCGCTCAGGCCCTGGTCTGGGCGATGCGCGCGAGCAATCCGTTCACGAACCCTGCGGAGTCCTCGGTGCTGAGCACGGTAGCCGACTCCACGGCCTCCGAGATCGCGACGCCGTCCGGCACCTCGTCGTTGTGGAGGATCTCCCAGATGCCGATGCGCAGGATCGCGCGATCGACGGCGGGCATACGGGCGATCGGCCAGCCCTGCGAGTAGGTCTCGATGAGTTCATCGATCTCGTCGCCGTGCTCCGTCACGCCGAGGACGATCTGGCGGGCGTAGTCCCACGAGCCCTTGCGCTTCTCGTCGCCCATCGCGCGGGCGGTCTCGTCCGCGAGGATGCTGTTGATCGACTCGCCCCGCACATCCGCGCTGTAGAGGATGTCGATGGCGCGCTTCCGGGACTTGCTGCGTGCTCCCACGGTCAGTCGGTGACGCGGCCGAGGTACGACCCGTCGCGGGTGTCGACCTTGACCTTGGTGCCCTGCTCGACGAACAGCGGGACCTGGATCTGGTAGCCGGTCTCGACGGTCGCGGGCTTGGTGCCGGCGTTCGAGCGGTCGCCCTGAAGGCCCGGCTCGGTGTAGGTGATCTCGAGGATCACGGACGCGGGGAGCTCGACGTAGAGCGGGTCGCCGTTGTGCAGGGCGATCGTCACGTTCTGGTTCTCGAGCATGAAGTTGGCGGCGTCGCCGACCTGGGTCGCGCTGACGGCGATCTGGTCGTAGGTCGACAGGTCCATGAAGGTGTAGTTGTCACCGTCGGTGTACAGGTACTGGAAGTCGGAGCGGTCGACGACCTCGGTCTCGATCTTCGCGCCGGCGTTGAAGGTGCGGTCGACGACCTTGCCGGTCATGATGTTCTTGAGCTTGGTGCGCACGAAGGCGCCGCCCTTGCCCGGCTTGACGTGCTGGAACTCGATGACCGACCAGAGCTGTCCGTCGATGTTGAGGACGATGCCGTTCTTGATGTCCGCGGTGGAGGCCATGGGTGTTCCGTTCCGTATGGATGTGAGAAGTCTGCTGGGCGAAAAGCCCCAGTGAGTCTACCGGGTGGCTCGCTGGATGGCGTGCAGGGCCAGAACGTAGGAATCGAAGCCGAATCCCGCGATGACACCGGACGCCACCGCGGAGATGGTGCTGAGGTGACGGAACTCCTCCCGCGCGTGCGGGTTGGAGATGTGCACCTCGATGAGTGGCAGGCCCGCCTTGGTGACGAGGGCTGCGGCGTCGCGGAGACCGTAGGAGTAGTGCGTGAAGGCCGCGGGGTTGAGGATCACCGGGCTCTGCGCGTCGACGGCCTCGTGCAGCCATCCGATGAGGGTTCCCTCGTCGTCCGTCTGCCGCAGGTCGACGGTCACGCCCTCCCCCGCCTCCACCTCGAGGAGCGCGGTGAGAGCGGCGAGGTCCTGATTGCCGTAGACATCGGGCTCGCGGCTACCGAGGCGGCCGAGGTTCGGGCCGTTGAGGACGAGGATCGAGGACATGGGTCGAGCCTAGCGGCGAGCCCTAGTGCCCGACCTCCTGGTAGGCGGCGAAGAGCAGGGCGTCCTCCGGGCCGGTGAGCGTCGACGGCTTGCCGATCTCGTCGAGGACGATGAAGCGGAGGTGCCCGGCGCGCGCCTTCTTGTCCCGGCGCATCGTGGCGAGGAGGGTGTTCCAGCGACCGACCGGGTAGTCGATCGGCAGGCTGAGGGACTCGAGGATGCTGCGATGACGATCGACGGCGGCGTCGCTGAGCGGACCGGTGAGGCGCCCGAGCTCCGCGGCGAAGACCATGCCGACGGAGATCGCGGCGCCGTGTCGCCAGTTGTAGCGCTCCGCGTGCTCGATGGCGTGGCCGAGGGTGTGCCCGTAGTTGAGGATCTCGCGGAGGCCGCCCTCCTTGAAATCCTGCCCCACGACGCGGGCCTTGAGGTCGATGGAGAGCTCGACGACGCGACGGAACTCCGCACTCGTGGTGTCGGTGACCGTGTCCACCCCGGCCTCGACGATGTCGAGGATCTCGGTCGGGCCGATGAACCCGCACTTCACGATCTCGGCGAACCCGGCGAGGATCTCGTTGCGCGGCAGGGTGTCCAGGTGATCCAGGTCCGCGATGACGGCGGTGGGGGCGTAGAACGCGCCGACGAGGTTCTTGCCCTCGGCCGTGTTGATGCCGGTCTTGCCGCCGACCGCCGCGTCCACGATGCCGTTGACGCTCGTCGGCACCTGCACCAGCTTCACGCCGCGCAGCCACGTCGCCGCCACGAAACCGGCCAGATCGGTCGCCGCTCCACCGCCGAAGCCGATGACGGCGTCGGAGCGGGTGAAGTCGGTCTGCCCCATGATCTGCCAGCAGAAGGCAGCGACCTCGATCCGCTTCGCACTCTCGGCGTCGGGCACCTCGGCGAGAAGGACCTCGTAGCCGGAGTCCATGAGGTCCGAGCGGAGCTGGTTCGCCTTCGCGCCGAGATGCGAGGTGTGCACGATGAGCACCTTGGCGACCGAACGGCCGAGGGCGCTCACCACGTCGGTGGTCAGGGCCCGACCGACAAGCACGTCGTAGGGGTCGATGCCGGAGACGGTGATGCGGGTGGTGGTCATGTGGTGCCCTCCCGGACCCAGTCGGCGATGTCGTGCGCGATCTTCTCGGCGGGCAGTGTGGACGTGTCGAACGTGCGGTCGGCGAGCCTGTCGTAGAGATCGCGACGCTGGTCGTGCAGGCGGATCCAGGACTCGATGCCGTCCGCGACGAGAGGCCGTTTGGTCTCTCCCGCGATCCGCGGGGCCACGGCCTCCGCGGTGATCGTCATGAGGCCGACCCGCAGAGGGACCAGGTCCGACTGGGTGTCCGCATCGAGCACGGCTCCCCCGCCGAGCGAGATCACGCCGTGCTCCCCGAGAGCCTTCGCGACCTGCTCCCGTTCGAGCTCGCGGAAACGCGGCTCCCCGTGCTCGGCGAAGATGTCGGCGATCGCACCGTGCTCCGCGACGATCCGCTTGTCCGTGTCGATGAAGGGGACCTCGAGGAGGCGGGCCACCCGCTTGCCGATCCGTGTCTTCCCGGCGCCCATGGGGCCGATGAGGACGAGGACGGGCCCCGCCTCAGCCACGATCGGAGGAACCGGTGACCAGCTCGGTGCGCAGGGAGTCCGGGATCGCGGCGAGGTATGCCTCGAGGTTGCGGCGCGTCTCGATGAGCGAATCGCCACCGAACTTCTCCAGGACGGAGTTGGCGAGGACGAGGGCGACCATCGCCTCGGCGATCACACCCGCGGCCGGCACGGCACAGACGTCGGAGCGCTGGTGGTGGGCCTCGGCCTCGCTCCCGGTCGCGACGTCGACCGTGCGGAGCGCCTTCGGAACCGTGGAGATCGGCTTCATTCCCGCCCGGACCCGGAGGATCGTGCCGGTACTCATGCCCCCCTCGGTGCCGCCCGCCTTGTCGCTGAGCCGGCTGATGAGCGAGCCGTCGGTGACCAACTCGTCGTGCGCCTCGGACCCGCGTCGGCGGGTGGTCTCGAAGCCGTCACCGACCTCGACCCCCTTGATCGCCTGGATGCCCATGAGTGCTGCGGCGAGCTGCGCGTCGAGACGGCGGTCCCAGTGCACGTAAGAGCCGAGGCCCGGCGGGACACCGTAGGCGAGCACCTCGACGATGCCGCCGAGGGTGTCCGCGTCGTCGTGAGCGCGGTCGACCTCGGCCACCATCGCCGCGGACGTGGCCGGGTCGAAGCAGCGCAGCGGATCCGCGTCGAGGGTGTCGACGTCCTCCGGCGTGGGCAGAGCTGAGTCGTCCGGCACCTGGACGGTGCCGATGGAGAGTGTGTGCGAGACGGTCGTGATGCCCAGTTCGGCGAGGAAGGACCGGGCGATCGCCCCGAGGGCGACCCGCGCCGCGGTCTCTCGGGCGCTCGCCCGCTCGAGGACATTGCGTGCCTCGGGGAACCCGTACTTCTGCATGCCGACGAGGTCGGCGTGGCCTGGGCGCGGCCGCGTGAGCCAGGCGCCGCGGCCCTTCGGCAGAGTCTCGAGATCGACGGGCTCGGCGCTCATGACGTCGACCCAGCGGTGCCACTCCGTGTTGCCGACGCGGAGCGCGATCGGGCTGCCCATGCTCTCCCCGAAGCGGACGCCGGCCGAGACGGTCAGCTCGTCCTGCTCGAACTTCTGTCGCGCACCGCGGCCGTAACCGAGGGTGCGACGTTTGAGATCGGCACGGATCGCGTCGAGGCTCACGGGGACGCCCGCGGGAAGGCCTTCGAGCATGGCGATGAGTTCAGGGCCGTGGGACTCACCGGCGGTCAACCAACGAAGCATTGTCTTATCCTCCCACAGGGCCTAGAGGCCGACCGTCGCCCGCATCGCGGCCAGGACCTCGGCCTCCCGGGGCACTTCCTGCTCCGGATCGCCGGAGACGAAGATGCGCACCTGCTGCACGGCCTGGTGGACGAGCATGTCCAGCCCGTTGATGGCGGTCGTCTCCCACGTGGAGGCGAGCGGCGTCGGCCACGGGTCGTAGGTCACGTCGAAGAGCACGCTCGTCCGGCGGAACTCCTCCGGGAACGCGACGGGAACCGGTACCCCGTTCGGCAGCGTGTTGATCACGTAGTCGGGCGCGGGCCGCCCGGCCACCTCGTCGAAGGGGACGACCGACCACGGGACACCGAGGCGAGCCCCCAGGGCATCGGCCTTGGACAGGTCGCGTGCGGCGATCTGCACGTGACCGACCCCGCCGAGACCGGCCGCTGCGATCGCACTGCCCGCGGTGGCCCCGGCGCCGAGCACGAGCGCGTGGCCCGTCAGCGACACATCGTGGTCCTGGAACGACCGCATGATCCCGTACACGTCCGTGTTGAAACCGGACAGTCGGCCGTTCTCGAGGACGACCGTGTTGGCGGCACCGGTCGCGTCGACCAGGTGATGACGAGCGTCGAGGAGGGGCAGCACGTCCCATTTGAGCGGCATGGTGAGCGACAGGCCGCGCCACTCCGGGGTCAGCCCGTCGATGAATGCCGGAAGCCCCGCACCGTCGACCTCGGCGCGCCCGTACTCCCAATCGAGGCCGAGGACCTCGTACGCGGCCGCGTGCAGGGCGGGCGATTTCGAGTGGGCTATCGGTGAACCGAGGACGGCCAGACGGGTGGTCACGATCGTCAGTTGTCGAAGTCCGGGTGCTCGCGCAGCCAGGCCTGCCACTTCTTCACGCCCTCGTTGTGCTCGGCGAGGGTCGTCGAGAACTGGGACTCCCCCGTCTCGCCGTTCACGAGGACGAAGTAGAACCACGGGCCGTCGACCGGGTTGAGGGCGGCCTGGATCGCCTCCTCGCCGGGGGCCGAGATGGGGCCGGCCGGCAGACCCGGGTGCACGTACGTGTTGTAGATGTTGCTCGCGTCGCTGCGCTCCGCGCCCGTGGTGAGGATGGAGGTCCCCCCGGCGCCGTAGCGGACGGTGGCGTCCGACTGCAGGAGCATGCCGGCGTCGATGCGGTTCCAGAACACGCGGGACACCTTGCCCATGTCCAGGGGGCCGCTCTCCTTCTGGATGAGCGCCGCCATCGTGAGTACCTCGTGCCGCTGTTCGACGGGCACGCCCGCGGCGTCGAGCTTCTGGTACATGGTGCGCACCATCTCGCTGAGGATGTCGCGGGCCGTCCAGGAGGGCTGGAAGGTGTAGGTCGCCGGGAAGAGATAGCCCTCCAGGCTCGGGGCGGACGCCGGCACACCGAGGTTCACATAGTCGGCTGCCGCCGCCTGGAACTCCTCCAGCGGGATGTCGGTGCCATCGGCGAGCGCCTGGATCACCTGCGGGAGGGTCTTCCCCTCGACGATGAGCACCTTGTCGATCACGTGGTTGGCCGGGTCCTGCAGCGCCGCCAAGGCGGCCTCAGAACTCATCTCGCCCTGGAGCGCGTAGGTGCCGGGCTGGAAGGTCGGCGACGGGTCGAGGGAGATGAGGTGCTGGTAGAAGGCGTTCTTCGTCATGGTCACGCCCGCGTCGAACAGGGTGGCCGAGATGTCGCTGCCGGTGTCGCCGGTGACGATCGCGATCTCGACGACCTCGCCGTTTCCGGTCCCCTCGTAGTCGATCGGAAGCTCCCAGCCCAGGACCTTACGGATCTGCGGCTCGAACAGCGTCCAGGCCCCGAAGGCTGCGCCCCCACCGAGACCGAGGATGACGAGGAGGACCCAGAGCCAGGTCAGTCGGCGGCGCTTCTTCGGCGGCTCATCGCCCCCGGCAGCGCGGAACGAGGCACTCTCGGGACGGTCACGGACCGGCTCGCGATTGCCCTCGCGCTCGCGCAGCTCGCGGCGGGTCAGAGGCTGCTCGGCTCCCCGCGTCTCGCCCGCGCTCTCGGCGCCCGGTTGGCTCGTGAAGATCGCATCCCAGCTCGGCTCGTTCGTCACTGATCGTCTCCTACGTCGGGGGTCACCACTACACCGGGGATGGAGACACCGGAACGCTCGTGGTCGAGGGCGTGCTGAAGGATTATAACGGCGGCAGCCTGGTCGATCACGGACCTCGACTGCTTCTGCGAACGCCCGGACGCCCGCATCGCGGCGTGCGCCGACACCGTCGACAACCGCTCGTCCACGAGCCGGACCGTGATCCCGGTAGCCGACGCGATCCGATCGGCGAAGGAGCGGGCGTCGCCGGTCGACGCCGTCTCGGAGCCGGACAGCGCCAACGGGAGCCCGACCACGATCTCGAAGGCGTCGAGCTCGGTCGCTATCGCCAGCACCCGCGCCACGTCGCCGTCGCCGCGCTGGACCGTCTCCACCGGGGTGGCGAGCATGCCGTGCAGGTCGCTACGGGCGACGCCGACACGGACGGTGCCGACGTCGACCCCGATGCGGACGCCGCTACGCACGGATCAGCCGGAGACCGACGAACGGATGGCCTCGAGGGCCTCGCCGATGCGGGAGAGATCCGAGCCACCGCCCTGGGCGAGGTCGTCCTTGCCACCGCCGCCGCCACCGAGGATCCCGGCGGCGAGACGGGCGAGGTCGCCCGCCTTCCGTCCGGCGCCACGAGCGGCCTCGTTGGTCGCGACGATGACCACGGGGCGCCCGGCGACATCACCGGCGAGGGCGACGACGGCCGCCTCGGACCCGAGACGCTCCCGGACGCTCATCACGAGCGAACGCAGATCGTCGCCACTGCCGACGGTGCCGAGGTTCTCGGAGACGAGGGTGACGGAACCGGCAGGGGCGGCATTCGCGACGATCGCGGGAACACGCTCGGACAGGGCCTTCGCCTCGTACTGGGCGATCTTCTTCTCGGCGGCCTTGAGGTTGGCGACGAGTTCGGCGATCCGGTCGGGGAGGTTCTCCCGCGGGGTCTTGAGGTTGCTGGTGAGCTCGGAGACGATGGCACGCTCAGCGGCCAGGTCACGGAACGCCTCGATGCCGACGAGCGACTCCACCCGGCGGGACGTCGAGCCGACCGAGGTCTCGCTCACCAGGTTGATGAGACCGATCTCGGAGGAACGACCGACGTGGGTTCCCGCGCACAGTTCGAGCGACCAGGGGCCGCCGATCTCCACCACACGGACCGACTCGCCGTACTTCTCGCCGAACAGAGCCATCGCGCCGAGCGACTTCGCGTCGTCGAGTGCCATGATGCGCGTCTCGACCTCGAGGTTGTCGCGCACCTTGAGGTTCGCGATCTCCTCGATCTCGCTGCGGGTC
>Ga0247810_10001541_pt1 | contig 14277 bp, 14 predicted proteins | sample UWRJL119311C1_FD_179918 | JGI IMG/M metagenome (GOLD analysis project Ga0247810, IMG submission 179918) | Plant litter microbial communities from Arlington Agricultural Research Station in Wisconsin, United States - UWRJ-L119-311C-1 | ecosystem: Environmental > Terrestrial > Plant litter >...
TGTAGATTAAGGAACCATTCGTAGCAGAGCCTCCTCACAAAACGGAATGAGAAAAGGAGGATAAATCCCATAGTAGAGCTTGCCTATAAAATGGGTATTAGCAGTTGCTCTCTCAGCGCTACAAGATATTAATCACCACAACTCCAGATAAAATAAGTCTTGTCCATTTGAATGACTGACTGCTAGTCAACGAGAGAATTGTGTGCAACAAGATTTCAGCAAATGCTACTCTACCAAACCATTGGTGAGCTCCAATGCTTGTCCGTAGGGAGATCCCAAGCAAATCTGTCATGAGGCTCAAACGGGGACCGCACAAAAGGGGAATCAGATTGACGGTTGACATTGTTGCAGCACGTATAGTTATTTCTGATCTAGGATTCACCCCAATAAATGGTTGTAGAATAAGAAGGATATTCGTAATGATGTATCCAGCAGTCAAGAAAATCTCAAGGCGCATTCCCGTCACAATGCAGCGCCTTACAAAGAAGAACGAAGCTGAGAACCATTTGGAAGTAATCGCAGAATAAATAACACGGATCAAGAGCCATATCGCAATAAGGCAGGCGGAGATGAATGAGTACCAGGAAGGTATGTCCATCTGACCGAGTTCGAAAAACACCAAACGTACGTATGATGATAGTGACATGATATAAAATGACTGTGTGTCGCTAAACTTCGAATGTTAGAAAGTTGTGGAAAACTGACTGAAGCATAAAGATTACACTGTGCAAGCCAAGCAGTGATCGCAACCATCAGGATTGTGATGCCCCAGAGGTTGACCCACAAAACTATGGGGTGGTTATCTTAGTGATCCTTCACTGATCACTTATTGATCATTCAGTGATCATCCAGTGATCATTCAACTGCTGGTAGTGATGACTGAGCTCCATTCAAATGAGCAACAGTGATACCAGCATGTTCGAAGTGCCATCCATATAATGACGGGTAATTCACACTATAGAAATAAGATCAGTATCGAGTCTAATCATGGACAGCAGGGCAAAATCAGAGCAGTTTCGAAAGAGGAAAAACAACTATTTTAGAAGGGGTTACGAAATCGGGGCCGCTTGCGATACGGAAATCTTCGTCCTCTTCAAAAGGAATGGCAAATTCCACACCTTCACAAACGTGGAAGAAATAGCATTGCCGACCCATGAAGAATTAGTGAGTAAAATGTATTGAAGTAAAGCAATTTCGAGTCTGACCGTTATAAGCAACGTAATTTAGTCACATCTAAAACTGCTGAAGACTACAAAATCCCCTATCGGGCAAAGCAGATCACATTATCCCCACCACATACGTTAACCAATCAGTCTGATTTTTCTCTACTTGGGATTATGACTCCAGAATCGCCACAGCTAGATATATCAGCCCAGCAATTTGGAGGGGTAGATTACAGAAGCCCATTTTGTTCTTGGAATTAAAAGTTATAATTAAACCTGAGCCACCATGAGTGATTTTGAGATTTATCACGTAGTTCTCTGGATTTTTGAGAGAGTGCATGTAGCTATACAGAGATGTCATCTTACAGGTCGGTGTAAGTGACCAGTTGCTGGGTGGATTATTATTCACAGCTTCATGTATAATAGATCTCTTTGTGAAACGAGACAGCTTAGGTAAATCGAATGATTGTTTCTCATCTAGCTAAATAAAATTCTTCTCTAACCAGACCTTATCCCGTTATCCTTCTTATCAATCTAACTATGGCAACATCATAGCCAGTGGTGGGCCAATGATGGCAATCATAGGCAGGCTTGTATGTAGTGCAAAACTAGAGCTGGTGCTAGCGAGCAGAGTGCTGAGGGAAAAGTTAGACGGCTGCGCTGTTGAATCGATGAGGAGGCTCGAGGGTAGCAGAGACGTATATTCGATTGTTAATGTGAAGCCCGGCTGCTCCTTGACCTCTTTCTTGCTGATGATGCTGGCACTCGTCTGTGGAAGGAGGCTACGTCCCAACATGTTAACCACCGAAGACGTTGCATTGCTGACACACTCACAGCGAATCCGTTCCTTTTCTGCATATTTCAATGAACAGAGGAAAAATACCAGTGCAAGTGCCCTGACTAGATAAAGATTCTTCTTGCTGTTTCCGAAAGGTTTTGGCATCGTAGAAAAGACGCATTCCGGTTCTCAGGTGATTCTAAGGTGTGCTTGTTGACTATGACCAGTTTGAATTGGGTGGGTTACTCTTGTCAATCGTTCTTGGGAAATCCCATTCAATTTCAAGTTGAAAGATCTGTGAGTGTCAGTAGAATAGGACCATCATTTAACTTCCCGGGTAAAGCCAGCATTTATTTGACTGTTGGATGACCAATTCACAACCGTTGGTCAATTGTCTCCATATATTGCTAAGTTGTGTCACTGAATATGGTTTAGTTGAACTCGGATAAGATCGATCACACAGTATATAAATAATGATTTATCCGGCGAAACAGAGTATCAAATAACTTCAATAGAGACAATAACAAGCAGTTGAAATGGCAGGCGCTGATAAAAAGCTCGACAAAACGAATGTGGGTGGGAAATCTGCGTCAAGCACTAATCCTCCTGCCAATCCCGAAAATATGGATGTGGATGAGAAATCTACGTCAAATGTTAACAACGTTACTGAAGAGACCAGAGTGAATGAGGTGGAGCGAGTACTAAAATGCAAACCCCAGGACTGGTACGGTATCTTGGGTGTAGACACCGATTGCAAACCACTGGTAGCGCGCAGGGCAGCTCTCCGAATTCTTCTTTTGATAAAAGATAGGTTCGAAACAGGCACAGAGGAGATGAGATCAAAATCAAATGAAGCCACAAAACGTAAAGTACAAATCCATCTGCAACGTATGATGCTAACTTAGTCTAGTGGTCACCAACGCTGTGGAAGGGTTAAAAGCGGGAACTCATTACGTTGAATTAGACGAAAATGGTCACAAGGCCAACTTCCCACCAGAATCCCAACCATACACCCCCAGTGATGAGGTGAAGAAGATATATGAGCAGGCGACAGGGTCTGTCTTGGTACTTTTCAGTGGTGTTGAAGATACAAGTCTTGCTACGCTGGAAATCCACCAGTACAATGAGAATATTAGAGATATCATTCAAAGTGGTAATTCTAACGCAACCGTTCTGGAACAGATCAGCGGCTTCATTGATTTAAAAACCATTTCTAGCTATATTCAATTACGAAAGCAGCATGAAGACTTGGCGGCTAGGGATACCTCAACACTGTCACCATCTGAGAGAGTGAAGTCAGCCAATTCAAAAAGAATCCTTGGTCAGATGGGAGGAGTCATAGACCAGCTGAACCAGTCGAAGGGGTATCCTTCTAATTGGAATTGGGATAAACAAAAACACCCTGGAGTTTGGATCGCAAAACCCTCAAACACCACTAAGGCAGTAAAATCATTTCCACCAGGCCAGACCAGCAATGGGGATACTATCTTAGGCTATCTTCCAGCATTTAAGCTGGATGGTCAAGGTGGCCAAGTAGTCGAGAGGTGTTCATTCGTTATAGAAGACGAAAATACTGAATACAACCGAGGTAATATTAAGATTGCAAGCTGGGAAGAGGTTGGATCAGAAGCAGGGCAACTGTACCTGGATCAACCAGAGGAGGAAAAGCTCTTCGTACCTCATTCACAGGCACGATACTGCACCCCTTTAAAGAAAATGAATTTCCTAAGTCTTCTTGGCTTCTGGGCAGACTGGTCACCAGATAGGTACCGTTGGGGACGGGCTTATTGTTGGATTGAACTTCAAGATGGTACACATGATATTGTGACCAAAGGCTGTTTCGAAAATATTGTCGGATCAAAAGAACGTGCCTGGGACCAGATCACAGATTTATACGACAAGGATGAGTCAATGTACATTTGGCGCAACGAGCCTGTGGGGAGAAGGAATAAAAGCATTCGAGAAGGACCATACGGCCCGGTGACGATTCGAAAAAGAAAGCTGATCGACAACGGGCCCCAGCTCAACCAGCAGGAACAAACAGCAACAGAAAATGTCAATGATACACAGCCACAGAACTCAAAGGACGAGACAGATATAGCTCTGATTTTGGCAAGACTAGAGCTTGCAGCTGTAAAGAACACGGAGCGAATGGCTCAGATGGAATCTCAAAATGCAACCATTCAAGTCGATTTTAAGAATCTGGTTTCCAAGATGACAGAAGTGCAGGTATAATTTGCCTCATGATTTCTTGCTTTAGCTTCTGTGGTAAAGGTTTCCGGGCAAAATCTGCTAAATCTGAGCCTGAGCTGTTGGTATTTGGAGCGAGGAAGAGTCAAAATTGTTTTCTTTTGTGCTGTTTTGTCACGCGTTGTCTCTTCTAAGAGATTTTCCTTGATCAGTCTTTACCGATTTATAGTAGATTTCCTTCCCAACTCAATTTAGATCAAATTCCAGTTTTATAACAATGTGCATACCTAAGATTAAAGCTTCTGAGTCACCATAACATATATATTACCCCCATAAGTCTCACTCTGACGGTGACCATTCATTCGTTACCTCTTCATCTCTGGCTCCCCAAGCAAGCAAATGATATTTCAAATCAGTTGACTCCTTCTTTCTCCTCTTGGCTGATTTCATTTCCGCTTCATTCTGCTCAAGCAGACGGATTTTCTTCTCTCTTATGGCTATGATGTCCTTTTCTGCCTCCTTGATCATGTTACAAAGGCCTGGTATAGACATGCTCATCCATTTAAGCTCGTTGGTATAGTGCTTTGTAGGTGAGGTTCTCTGCGGTCGTGAACGTTTCGGTGAGTAGTTGCCTTCTAACGTCTTCTCTCCTGAAATTGTGAGTTAAAAATTCAGCAGAAAGCGCGATAACTTACTGCTGCTCATAATGACAGGTTTCTCAAACTTATCAGACCGCCGTCGTTTCTTCATCTGTGGTTTGTCTGAATCAGAGTTCAGGTTGCTGACCTGATGCTTCCAGCCTACGGTGAGAAACGGATTAGAATCTGTAGCTATACCTGTTGCTTCACCTCACTAAGTGCGGAATGAAACTCACATTCACTTGATGGTGATAGTGATCCAATTGGCGGCATCCTCCTGTCTACGTTTGATCCAACGGCAGGATGGATAATACGCTGGCGAGGTAGCTCTGATGCGACATCTAGATACTCCTCATTGTCGCTAGTCAAATCGATCATCGGGCTTTCTGATATGAATTTAGGTAACTCGTGAAGGATGGGGGAAAGCGGAGGCGTAGAGAGTGAATGCGGTTTGGCCGGAGCCACAACATGCACCACCTCATGATCTTTGGCTGATTGCTCAGGTTGAAAACTTGGGTTTGATGAGCTTATTCCGCTCAATGGCGTGGTTGAGACTTTTGTGTTGCTGTCGTGTAGCTGCTGTGAGCCCGAGGCATCCATAGACTCACGTTCGTCTCTGACTGTGTTGACTCCAGTATCATGATTTTCAATTGGTTGGCTAACCGAGGGTATAATTAGATTTCCCTTCGCTTCCCATCTTTTGAGTAATTTAACAATTCGCTTGCTAAAATCAGATGGAATTTGTTCCTGACGCTTGATCTTTCTAAGAAGCTTCCGAATTTTGGTAGCATCTAGGGCACTTTGCGAAGGTTTTCCAACATTTTCCAGTTCCTTCAGATATGAAGACATGACTTCCATCGTCTCTTTTTTTGGCTGCTCATCTGTAGACAAAAGTCCATTTTGCAGATAGCGCCGCAAGCGTTGAAATATTTCCTAGATAGAAGGTTAGGTTTTATTGCCTCCCCTAAGTTAAATGCCCAGTAATACCTTTTGTTTTTGCTCTGATTCCACTTCTGCTTTCAATGCGTCATCACCTCGTTCAGTAATATTTTCTAGGGGTGTTTGGACTATCGACTTGGGAGTGGGATCGATGGAACCAAATTCCGAAGCTTTAGTGGTAAGAACATGGGGTGCTATGTCCCTTATTGGATCGGTGGCCTTGACAGGGATAGTTTGTGTTTCCTCTGTCGTGGGTTGGACTTCTGATAGCAACCCTTCCTTGCTCCGTGGCGCACCTATCAGATCCATATCCAAGAAGGCATCGAAATCAAAATAGGTTGATGATTCTATGTCTGATGGACAATAGACATTATCACATCCCTGGTTTTCCATAATTATACCTGGGGTGTTTAGTGTTGAGGTCGCGTTGGTCAAAGATGTCTATCGACTGAGGACCGAATGTGCAGTGAAATAAAATATAATAGGACGACCTTATGTTCTAGAGTTGGGAATGACACGACTTCTTATACTTCTCCTCGAGGAATCGACCCACCATCAAATTTCCACTCCACCTCCTTGTCCAAGGCAGTGTCATCTATGATACATCTCATGCATGAGAAAATTTGCCAATCGCAAGGCAGACTGGCAGAATTGTTCTGATGTATCGGACTTCAAGCACAAATCGAGACAGGTTTTCTTCTTTGTGGGGCTGGATGATGCCGACAGAAGAAAAATAGTTACTACCTTCCAATAAAAGTGCGGAAGCCACCATGATGGTGCAATGCACTACAGACGCGGGAAAATTCAGCTCCTAATCTTTTTGCCCCGTCAACTGAACTAAATAAGCCGCTGGCCAGTTGATCATCATATGACCCTTGAGTGCGCCTGTGCTATATTCAAGCTAGACGAACCTTCGTGGAATACGAGGGACAGTTTGAGGTATTACCAAATAATGTTGAAGTGGAGTGATTTTCAACTTCATAATTGGTAGCCCCACGACAGGAAAGCATCTTCTCGGTGGCGCAGTGGACACCAGCGTCTTTTCGCAACTAGGATAGTTTTGGATCTACATTGAGCTGATAAGTGATGATGGCTGCCACTGCCTCATCTATTTCTGGCAAACTTCGGGAGGAATAGTAAGAGAAGACCTCTATCCGTACTCCACATGTGAAGTAGCTGTTTGTATTTAGGGAGTACCCCATCCCTTCAGTCTTTTATCCCAATATTGCGTAAAGTGTTCTCGTGCAATCAAACACCTTTTCAGACTAAATTTTGAACCAGAAAATGCAAGCGATACGACTATCTAGCGTGAGCGATGATCAGAACCTCGGATGTTCTATCGTCAAACCTGATTTCCGTTATCCAGTTAGCCGAGAAGTAGCTACGGACAGACAAGAGCACTTTGTACACAGACTGCGAGATCTCTCTTGTACCGCATCAGAGCAACGGACCATGGCTCTCAAATTTAATGGTAACCTTATTTGTACTAGTACCTACATACTGTTTTCTAATTAGCATACAGAGGCGACTTCTCATGACTCCATGACGCACCAGTGCTCGGCGAACGATCTAAACTCATCAGCGGACTTCCAGTGCTTTGCCGAGACGTTGCAACAAGCTACTCAGCCTGGAGAGTTTGAAGAGACAAATTCCAGTGTTGAAATGCAGGTCGGATGTACGGAACTGCTGCCCGGGATTACCTTCAGAACCCTGCGACAGTCTGCGGCTGCCTATATCCCCCGGTTGAGATTACGTACAGATACTTCTTCTATGGCGCTTCAGGCGGTGACCAATGAGACAATCAATGCCTCTGGAGCTCTTAGAACTAATAAGCGTCAACGGGAACAAGGTTTAGATCTCTCGTCTCAGAACAACAAAATCGAAAGTGAGTTTCGCCTTGCATCATGTCAATTTAGGCTTACGTATTTTAGGTTCCGATGGTGGATTCCAAAGGCGGAAAAGTGTCGAAATTGATTGCGACTGCGATACTGATCATTCTTGGTGGATGACAATTAAGATTGAGGATCTAAAAGAAGTGCTTCTGGCGATAAACAGAATAAAGAGCTTGGTATACCAGTCAGATGATCATATTATGGACGGGAGTGTTATTGAACTTCTACAGATCTCACAGAGTTCACAGCTGATTTTGGAGAGTGTGATAGACGATATGAGATCAGAAGGTGGGAGAGAGATATGATGATGAAAAGTAAGAGATAGCTCTAGATTTTAATGTCCCTGTTGCAATCAATCCTTTTTATCAGCTTCAGGCTGCTTCTCGCTGCCCATTGTGCCCATGCTGCCTGAATTTTCACCAGACGAGATGTAAAGCATTCGAATCACAGCTTCCAATGTTTTCACCATCAATTTGGCCTTCTCGAACTCCTGAGTGATAGCGAAATGTGAGCTCGACACAAGTTGAAAGTGATAGCTCATCATTTTGCAATTTTCTATAGCTTGCTTGTGTGCTTCAATATTCTCATAGTTCTGCTGTCGAAGCCTCTGATTCTTGCGAGCCTCGTGTCTGAGCTTATTATGGACAATCGACAATTCTCTATCGGCGTCGTTGAGACGGTCTTGCAAGTCGTACGCTTCGGCGACATTCACTTTCTCCATTGCAGGCGTCTGCGGACTTTGTTCAAGGATATCGATTGGAGTAAGACCTTCCTGCTATATCTATTAGACAAGTGTCTTTGGCGAGCGTTGCAATGGCTTACCGAAGTCATTCTGATACTGGGCGGCTTTATATTTTATTGTGGCGCAAGATCGCAGAAGCTTTAAATAAACCTTATGAATTTTTTATGATCTTCTGATGGTGCACAATCAACTTGGGATATCGATCAACTTTTGAAGTACTTTCCTGATTCTTTTTCATGATAATGAGTTGCAGCAATTATGTGAGGTGGATGTTCATGTGGGTCAAGTCGTGGTCGAGTTGACCAAGATAAGCGAGATTTAGCGAGGTGGTAAAGGGGGAATAAAACGGCTGGCATGACTTAGTGCTAGGATCAAAGGTAGCACGTGAGCTTAACTGAAATACAAGATAAAAAGCAAACTAGTCATTGAGGTGACTACAGAATATATACACTCGAAGGTCCACTTTAGATAGCTTCCAGCTTTATTTCACTATCAATTGGTGGCGCTTGCTTAGATAAAATATTTGCAAGAGTATGTTTGCGATTCCTCATCAGTAACCTATACCTGATGTTTATTTGGGCCGGTCCCCTCCACGATTTGTGCGCCCACATGCTTGCGATATCCTGCGTACATAGGCAATGTAAGAGAATCAGGTCTCTTAAAAGTGGCGTATCGAGGGACGTTCTGGACGTAGGGTCCATCCGGATACGGTGGAGGAGATATCTCTCGGGTGGTGGAAAACTTCGAAAGTAGTTGGCAGCGCGCACGTCGAAATATTGACCCATCAATCATATCCTGTACTGTATTAACAGCCTCCTCCGCCCCTTTGAATTTGTTGAAGCATATAAAGATACACATCACTATACTTGTTAGACTAGCTCATTGCGAAAGGTGTTTGATTTGTACCTATAGTTATATCGTCTAACTTCTTGATCTTTAATTTTGGAGTTAAAAATGAGACTCAGCTCAAACCTCGAATATTTAGGAACTGTTCAGAAGTTACCTCATCCCTCAATTCCTTGAGGGCAGCTCATCACCAATTGTGCGACAACTTGATCCCTGAAGTCGTCACTATCAGTCCCCATAATGAGAGGTCATTCAACAACCCTCACAACTCTGCTGTTTAGGTTTACCATACGTATAACCTATATATGTCTAGTATATGTAACTCTCCGAAATTCTTGAAGGTCAAAATCATGCCGTCTGACATCAGTTTTAAGCGAAAATAGTTCTTTATATAGAGCTGATCACCTTCAAATATACTATCGGCAACATATCGCAATGGCAGCTTGTGCTCATCAGTATTGGCTCCGTGTACACCAGGGTGAAAATGGTGTCGAGCTACAATACACAAATCGACTCCACCATATCTCGACCTTACTTCCAGATCCTGCAGAGCAACGCCCATCTCTACTATTTTTCATTGGCAAGCAGTTCAAAGGGAGAGCGCTAAGAGCTCTATATCCTGATATTCCCATCTTGAATTCTCGGAAGTACGGCATCGCGAATATATGTGTCAATTCAGCTACCAAAAACGATAAACATCCACTTCTCATCGCCGATACCGGTCCAGATTATACACAAGTCAAGCTAAGAGGCACAAGCACCTGCCATGAGACAAAGAACCATAAGGTGGCTTGGCTGGATGAGAGTAGCCCTCAAAGACATCAGAGACTGGCTGAACATGCGGTGGCTAGACTGTTTTCCTTGTTTATTGATATACTGTGTATTTTTGCACAAGATTGCGGCGGTCTTAATGGAGTAGTAGATTTATTAACGGCCTGGATAGCAATCGGTTCGGCGTCAAGCCTCCCTATTACTGTCCGTCCTCGATTGCTTGTTGTCACGAGTATCCCTGGCGATGTTTTCGCATCTGAAGCCCTTCAATTTCGCCTAAGGGTTCTTTCAGACCGCAAGTTCCCGGAGTTATTCTCTTCATTAAATATAGTCAACGTGTTGAGTACCGATCGAACTCCCTCCCGCGAGCATTTCAGTGGTCTGGCTGAGGTTATACAGCATGAAACTCATTTGATTCGTGCGGAGAGAGTCAACTCCCAAGCCCTCTTCTCTATGGTACATATCAGCGCTTTTTTTAATGCAGCATTGTGTCAGTTTGCCACCTCGGCGCAAGTCTTTGACTTTATCCACTGCTCGAGAGAAGAAACCCCTGTTTCTCACAACTTCCAGCACCACCTGAGAAGCTTTATGAGCTTATGTTGTGAACTCAATTTGCCTGCAAATGCTATTTGGGAGTTCGTTGCTTCGGTGGTTGTTCTTGACAGTTTCCCTCCTAACATGCACAGTATGCATTCTACTCACAAGCCTACGTTGTAACAGAATTAATCAGACTTAGTGTTCAATCCTTCAGATGTCTTCCGCAGCTTATATCGTCAATTTTGCATCTTGGGTATACATGACTATGCAACCTCGCAACATTTAGACGATGACCTGATCAGTGCAGACATCGAGGCACAGATCATCTCTATGTTCTCACAAATCAAGTATGGTGGACAGTCAGCTACGACGATTCGTCAGCGAAGCTTAGTGCGAAATACCCAATATTGGTCGTTATTAAAGCCTACCCTCGACTGTCTCACTTGTCTTCAGAGGAATTTTGAACACTACCTAGCATGCGGACATGCCATATGTGACGTTTGTGTTGCCAACTTTGGTACGCCAACGAGGGGGAAAGAGTACCGTTATAATCTCTCTTCCTGCCCTATCTGTCAGAAAAGAATTCAATTTCAAGCCAGAATATTGCCGCCCACCTGTAGAGTGAGATTTCTAGGCATTGACGGCGGTGGTTCTAGAGGCATCGTTTCTTTAAAATACATGGCAGAGCTACAACAGATGTTAGGCCTGCCATATCCGTTGCAGGAGCAGTTCGATTATAATATTGGGACGAGTTCAGGTAATGCAAACCTCAAAAGTTGACGGGCTAGGCTAACAATTAATGGGCGGTATTGCGGCGATTGGGTTCTCCGGTAAGAATTGGTCTCCAGATCAATGTCTTACATTCTTCCCTAAGTTTGCAAGACTTATCTTTCCACGAAAGCGAGGTTTCAAGTATTCATTCTGTGCTATATTCCAACGGATCTTTGCCTTCTATTTTGCAGATGGTAGGTATGATTCAGATATTTTAGAGAAAAAATTGCAGGAAGCACTTGGATTAGGCGGTTTATTTCACTCGATAGAATCACGTCCGTCGGGAATCAAATTTGCAGTTACTGCAACGACAATATCGGATGCCACTTTATGTTTGATCTCGAATTACAATGGCGAGAGCGCTCCTGATAGAGAATCAGGTATTCTAATCTTTCTCCCATTCACCCATAACTAATTCGCCAGGGTACAAACACCTCCGTGCTAAGAGGACGACAAATGAGGTTTTACTATGGGAAGCGTAGGTTCATTCGTTAAATAATTCTGTGCTTGTTAATGATTACTAGCGCGAGATGCACAACAGCAGCTCCCACGTAAGTCCGATACGAAGCAATTTAATACCGATATTAACTGAACTAGTTACTTTAAGCCAAAATACCTCGAATCGCACGGGACATTCCAAGATGGTGGGTTGAAATACAACAACCCCGTACGGCCTGGCTTGCGCGAAGTTCGCCGCATTTGGGGTGACGTGGGCTGCGATTTAGTGCTTTCAATTGGGACGGGTTTTCAGCAGAAGCTTTTGTCGCCAGTAGCCTCTAACGTCCGAAACCTTCTACAGGATGGAGCTCTGGCACGTGTTTATCGAGCCTCTATGCAGTCATTATCACTCAATGGCCAGCTCAGCTGGGAAGATCACTGGCATGGTCTCGACGAGGAAGCGAAGAAGCAGCATTTCCGGCTGAATTTACCCCTTGTAGATCGTGAACCGGGAATTGATGATGTTGACAAGATGCAGTATCTTCATGATCAAATCCCCTCTCACTTGGGCGATATGGAGGGTATTGTTAGGGCCTTCAAAGCAGTAGAATTCTTTTTTGAGCTTGACCAACCTCTGATATTTGAAGGTGGAGGCTTTACATGCCACGGTTCTATCCTGTCTCGGAGTCCGGACAGTAGTGCCCTAGTTCAAAACCTAAGAACAACGTACCCTTCTGCGCAGTTTTTAAATCAGGAAGCTTCACTTGGGTTCTTAGGGCTGAATGATCTCTGCGAGTCGTGTGGGCGCTTTCAAAAACTGGTTACATTTCACATTCGTCACCCTTCAGATCGAGTCGACCTCCGGTTTTCGTATAATAGATTGTTCCGTCGGAGTATCAGCGCGTTTCCACAGCCAATGGAATGGTTTGTCAAACGACAGAAACTTAATGCGAAGTTCGGACTGCCCGATCATCTAAACAGAAATAAGCGAGCTCAAAATCCAGTCTGCAGCTGTGTACTTATGCGTTACCTTGATAGATCTGATGGACTATCAACAAATAAACGCACTTTTAACGTACAAACAAGAACACAAAATAAGAAGCGGCGCTTGAGATAAAGGAAAGATGATGTATCATATTTTAAATTTGGAACATAACTCGGATTAATCGGTTGTTATCAATGAGCTCTATTGAACTTCTCAAGGGCATTACTTAAACCTTGTGGCCTCACCTTCAAGTGACTCAATTTCTTCTTCCTTGAAGTTACAGTGTTACGTGGCGCGAACATGAGTTCAATTGAGAAGGGTTTAGGATGTCCAGATGTAGCATGTTTCTTGGCACGTGGGACGGACGTTAATAAAGGTACATTTCGACTAACGTCCATCCCTGCGTGCCGAAAAACCCTGTGTGCCGAAAAAAATGATAGGTACTTTGACTTTAAGCATCCAAGAATCTATACAAATGTAAACATCTCTTATATTTTTTAATAAAGCTATATTCTATGGCCGTTTATAGACACTTTAGACCCCTCTTATTAGAAAATCATGCTTGTGTTGTTGCTCTTATGTCTGGTTTACAAAGAGTGTCCTTTTCTTAACATACAGGGTTCCTTTACCATAGCTCTCCTACTAAATTTATCTTATCTCTAATATTAATAGAAGGGTCTTATTTAAGCTTTAATGCCTTATACTTAAGTAGGATATCTTTATTAGCTTTATAGCTGTTATAGCTCGCAAATTTATATATGATTGCTACGCAGATCTGTACCTCGGATCAAAAGCGGGGGACGATTTCGGTTAGTATACAAGCCCCTGTAATATTTACACTGTAATTTTAACTATAACTTAATTAAGGTTAACAGCTTAATAATAACTCCAATGCTTGGCGTAGTTAATCTAGACACGAAAATCGTAAACACAATCTCGAATAAGTAATATAGTAACAGACTTGTATCTAAAGTCATATTATTCTAGTATTAACCCGCTCAACTTTGCTTAAATATCGCATGCTAGAAATTCTGCTAAGTGGTGACTTAGCCAGCTTGTATTATGCTTATATAGATTTGTGACAAATCTCTTGAATAGAATAATTTTTAGAAAATTCTAGAATAGAAGTGGCGATTATAAAGTAATATAAAAACAGATGGTTCCCTAAGACCCTCTAAGAAATAAAGATACTTTTAATTTTTATATAACAAGCTTTGCTTTCTTAAAGCAAAGTAATGAAATTCTCCCAGATAAATGCCCTATAACAAGAGTTCTGTTCCAAGTAGCTGAACAAAGTTGCCGATAATCAGGAGGTAGCCAAATAATATTTATATCGCTTTCTACTACCCAATCGTTTAAAACTAGAATAGTGGGCTGTAGCTTGCCGTCGGGGGAGAATGCCATCGAATCGACCGGGCCAGAATGGCCCTTGAGCGTCTGCACCAATGCTCCCGTCGCAGCGTCCCAGAGCCGCACCGTTTTATCACCAGAGCCCGACACGACCTGCTTGCCGTCGGGTGAGAAAGCCACGGAATGGACCCAGTTAGTATGCCCCTCGAGCGTCTGTAGCAAGGCTCCTGTCGCAGC
>Ga0247810_10001542_pt1 | contig 14273 bp, 12 predicted proteins | sample UWRJL119311C1_FD_179918 | JGI IMG/M metagenome (GOLD analysis project Ga0247810, IMG submission 179918) | Plant litter microbial communities from Arlington Agricultural Research Station in Wisconsin, United States - UWRJ-L119-311C-1 | ecosystem: Environmental > Terrestrial > Plant litter >...
CGGGTGAGGCCATCCAGATTCAGGCAAGCTTCGGTGTGAAGGTCAGCGCCGGAAGCAAGCTGAAGGCTGCCGCTAAGTAGCTTCGGCTGCTTCTCAGCAATTCCTTTCCGAGGAGGGACGACGACCGCGAGGTTGTCGTCCCTCCTTTGTTTAACCCCGGCGCCGCTCGTGCGTTCCGGGAAGGGATGGTGGGGCGGCCTGGTTGACGTGACTCCCGTCAATTCCGCAGCCGGCCTCGAATAAGCTCATATGGTGAATCGTTCTGCCCGTCTCCTGGGCCCAGCCCTCCTTCTTGTGGTTGCGTTTGCCGCGCTGCTGGTGTCGCTGGCCTACGGCGGGGGAGCGGCAGCCCCCTTGATCACCGATCCCGGTGCCGTGGTGCGTTACGGGCTCCCCGTGGTCAAGCTCCTCGTGAACATCGGTGCTGCGGGCACCCTCGGGGCCCTGGTGCTCGCTTGCTTTGCGTTGGTACCCACCAAACCCGAGTTCGGGCGGGCGCTCGACGTCGCCGCGGGATCGTCGGCCGTGTGGGCCGTGGCCTCCGCCGCCAACGGGTTCCTCATCTTCCTCAGCATCTACAACCAGCCGGTCAGCTTCGACGACCGGTTCGGTGACCTGCTGTCGACCTTTATGACCGGCACCGAGCTCGGCCAAGCCTGGCTCGCCACCACACTGATCGCCGCGGCGCTCACTGTGCTGTGTTTTGCGGTGCGCAATCAGTCCGCGCTGGTCTTTGTCACCCTGCTGGGCATCGGCGGCCTTATCCCGATGGCCCTGCAGGGTCACGCGGGTGGTACTGAGACGCACGACGCGGCCGTCACCGCCATCTGGTTGCACATTGTGTTCGCCGCGATCTGGCTCGGTGGTCTGCTCACCATCATCTTCAGCCAGCGCCTGCTCACCGGAGCCCGCCTGCAGTCCGTCGTTGAGCGGTATTCGACCCTCGCTCTCATCTCATTCATCGTGGTGGCCGTGTCGGGCTACGTCAGCGCGGAGATCCGAGTGGGAACGCTCGACAACCTGCTGACCCCGTATGGCGTGCTGGTGCTGGTGAAGGTTGCTGCCCTCGGAGCGCTCGGGCTATTCGGTGTTGCCCAGCGGCGATTTTTGATCGGCCGGATGCAGAGCTCCGCTACGGGCGGCCGTGGCTACTTCTGGTGGCTGGTCACCGCGGAGATCGCTTTTATGGGCCTGGCCTCCGGTGTCGCTGCCGCGCTCGCCCGTACCGCGACACCGCAGGCGGAGATCCCGGCATCCGAACTCACCAACCCCAGCCCCGCCGAACTGCTCACGGGTAGCGACCTGCCGCTGCCTCCCACCTTCGGTCGATACCTGACGATGTGGAACTTCGACCTGCTGTGGATGCTGATCTGCGCGTTCGGGATCTTCTTCTACATCGCCGCGGTGGTGCGCCTGCGTCGCCGGGGCGACACCTGGCCTGTGCACCGCACGGTGCTGTGGATCGCGGGCCTGGTGCTGCTGTTCTGGATCACCAACGGGGGAGTAAACCTCTACCAGAAGTACCTTTTCAGCTCACACATGCTGGCGCACATGATGCTCGGCATGATGGTGCCGGTTCTCCTGGTTCCCGCTGCGCCCGTCACTCTTCTGCTGCGCACGGTCGCTAAACGCACCGACGGCAGCCGTGGTGTGCGCGAATGGATGCTCCTGCTTGTAGGTTCCCGCTACTTCGGCTTCCTCTCGCGACCCCTCATCGCCGCCGTGCTGTTTGTGGGCTCGCTGTGGGCGTTCTACTACACACCGCTGTTTGGTTGGGCGACCGAGGACCACATCGGCCACGAGTGGATGGTGGTGCACTTCCTGCTCACCGGCTACCTCTTTGTGTCGTCGTTGATCGGGGTCGACCCCGCACCACACAAGGCCCCGTATCCAATGAAGTTGCTCATCCTGCTGGGCACTATGGCGTTCCACGCGTTCTTTGGCCTGTCCCTGATGACGGGCACGGGCCTGCTGCTCGCCGACTGGTACGGCGCGATGGGCTGGGATACCGGTATCTCGGCCATCCAGGACCAGCAAACCGGCGGAGGCATCGCGTGGAGCGTGGGGGAGATCCCCACCATCGCACTGGCGATCGCCGTGGCTCTGATGTGGTCGCGGAGTGACGGGCGCGAGTCCAAGCGGTACGACCGCAAGGCTGACCGCGACGGGGATGCGGAACTCGAGCAGTACAACGAGATGTTGGCCTCGAGAGCATCCCGAACGACCCAGCGCTAATTGCGCTACTCGAGCGGCTGAATCGACAGGTTCTGGCCGTTGATGGTGATTGTGTAGGCCACGTCGAACGGAACGTCTTCGTCGAAGGCGGTGCGGCGACCGTCGAAGAGGGAGCGGACTTCAACAACCAAGTGCGCGGCCGCCTCCGTGCGGGGCACAAGCCAGTTGCCCACACCGTCACCGGGGATGATCTCGATCGCGGGATACGTCGCGATGGACCAGGCGGGTGTGGTGTCGACGCGGTTGTCGAAGGTTTTGCCGAACGGGCACCCGGTGGGCAGCAGGACTTCTTGGGTGGCGCACTCGTCGAGGAAATCGTTGAGTTCGGTCGCCACCTCGTCGACAAACGCCTGGTTGGCTTGAGCGTTGACTTGAACGGCGGTGACGCTGCCGGGCTCAACTACGGCGGCGTCAATGGTGTCAGCGCTGAGGAACGTCGATTTGTGGTCGAAGGAGTACAGGCCGGGCACAAACACGGAGTAGCCGCTGGACTCGGTCGAATCCTCGGCGGTGGTCAGCTCCACACCGTTGGCACGGAACTCATTGTTGTGGAGCACAGTCACCGCGACGGTGCCGAGCGGGGTGCTGTCGAAGGTCCAGGTGGGGAAGAGGCCCAGGAATGCGCCCGTCTGGCGCACGCGATAGTCGCTCTCGAGGGTCTCGCCGCCCAGCGTGTACTCGAACGTCACGGTGTGGACGCCGTCGGAGCCGGTGTGATCCGTAACCTCGCGGATATCAGAGAGGTCGCCGAGCGCGTCGTCAGTCAGGAGGTCGGTGGCGGCGTCTTCGGAGGCAAGGACGCCCGGAAGTTCGCGCGCGGTAGTGGAGTCTTTGCGGGCCAGGGCGTCGAGGTAACTGCCGACAAACCCACCCGCGCTGTACAGGGTTGAGCCAAGCACGGCGACGGTGATCGCGAAGCCGCCGAGGAGAACCACAAGCGCGACGGACCAGAGAATGAGTACACGCCGCATTCCCACATCCTAAGCTCGCCACACGGGGCCTCGTGCGCCAACCGGCCGCGCGCGCACAGACCCGGGGGTTCCCGCGCGGGTAACCTTGTGTTCATTGTGACTAAACACCGTGGAGAGCAGCTGTGACCGACCTAACGCTCTCGGCCGAGCAGGCCGCGGTGTTCGACGCCATCGAGACGACCCGCGAGAACATTTTTGTAACCGGTCGCGCGGGCACGGGTAAGTCGACGCTGCTCAACCACCTGTCGTGGAACACCTCAAAGCAGGTGGTGATCTGCGCCCCCACGGGTGTCGCCGCCCTCAATGTTGGCGGCCAGACCATCCACTCGTTGTTCCGACTCCCGATTGGTGTCATTGCTGACCACCAGATCGATCAGGTTCCCGAGCTGCGCAAACTGCTCAACACCATCGACACCCTGGTGATCGATGAAGTCTCCATGGTCAATGCCGACCTGCTCGACGCTATCGACCGCAGCCTTCGCCAGGCCCGTCAGCGCCCACACGAGGCGTTTGGGGGAGTGCAGGTGGTGCTTTTCGGAGATCCGTACCAACTCGCCCCCGTGCCGGGCGACGCCGACGAGCGTGCCTACTTTCAGGACCAGTACCGGTCGATGTGGTTCTTCGACGCCAAGGTCTGGGAAGAGACCGACCTGAAGATCTACGAACTCACGGTGATCCACCGCCAGCACGAAGACGAGTTCAAACACATGCTCAACGCCGTGCGGCACGGTCGTGTGACCGCGGAGATTGCCGGCCGTCTCAACGAGACCGGCGCGCGCCCCGCGCCGACGGACGGCGCGATCACCCTCGCCACCACGAACAGCACGGTGACCCGGATCAACGCCACTGCACTCGCACGGCTGTCCGGCCGGTCGATGACGGCAAAAGCGCAGATCACCGGCGAGTTCGGCGGTCGAGCGTTTCCCGCCGACGATGCCCTCGAACTCAAACAGGGCGCCCAGGTGATGTTTCTGCGCAATGACGCAGAACAGCGATGGGTCAACGGCAGCATCGGAACGGTCACCCGCATCGACACCACGGTGTGGGTCGAGGTTGACGGCGAGACGCACTCGGTGGTGCCCACCATCTGGGAGAAGTACCGCTACACCTACTCGGCGGCAACGAAGTCGCTCAAAAAGGACATTGTGGCGGAGTTCACGCAGTTCCCGCTTCGGCTGGCGTGGGCTGTGACCATCCACAAATCGCAGGGCAAAACGTACAGCCGCGCGATTGTCGACCTAGGTTCACGGTCGTTTGCACCCGGCCAGACCTACGTGGCGTTGAGCCGGATCAGTGCGCTGGAGGGGTTGTACATGACCCGTCCGCTGCGTCCGGCGGACATCATTGTCGACACCAACGTGCAGCGGTTTATGGCCGGGTCTGTCGCGGTTCCGGGAATTCAGGCCTAACCGACCCGCTGCCGATGCGCTACCGACCCATTGTGGGTCAGTGAGTGGAGTGGGTCGGTGAGCGGGTGGGTCGGTGAGTGGGTCAGTGTCCGGGGTGTTCGGGAAGATCGAGCACCGACGTGTCAGTGGTTCCGACGCGCGGAACAAAGCTGTCGCTGTGCTCACCGTGCGGCTGTGCGTAAACGCCAGCCTCGGTCGCAGCGAGGGCCGGGGTGGTGAGTGCTGCCACGGCGATTCCACCGATCAGAAGACCCGTGAGGTATCGACCGGCAGAGGGCATCCTGCTGGGAGCGGAGAAGTCGACGCCCCGTCGCAGCTGGACCGCGAGAACAACGGCGATGAACAGTTCGAGGAGTGTGGCGAGGCCCAGGGCCGTGAGACCGAGCGATGAGGCGACCGTCGGCGTCTGGAGTGCGGTCGCAGCGGCCGTCAGAAGGCCCCACAAGAGGATGGGAAGCAGGGCGCCGAACAGAACCCAGCGGGGATACGCGATGCGCTCACGCATAAACGTCATCACACCCCAGCCGAATTCGACAATGCCCAGCAGCAGCAAAACTGCTGCGATCGGAAGAGGAGAGCTGATGACCAGTGCGAGGTGGATCATTCCGGTACCCAGGGCGGCAAATGCGAGCCAGGTGCGGGTGATTGTCGACACGGTGTCCCTCTCCTCTTCCGATGGTGGTGCAGGTGTGGTGCGGGTGTGTGAGTTAGGCGCGGGCGCGGGCGGACTTGTCCGCTCCGAGGCCCACGGCCAGAAGAACAGCAGCGCTGGCGAAGTGCAGCACGTTGTCAGCAGCGTTGATGGCCAGGATGTTGAAGGTCGATCCGACGAGGAACAGGCCGACAATGCCGAGGACCAGGTACACAGCACCAACGGTGGTGTTGAGCGAACGGGCGGCCGGGACGCTGGAAAGTCCGGCGATGAGGAGTGCGGCGCCAATCAGAAGGTGAGCGACGTTGTGAAGGATGTTGACCTCGAAGAGGCCGAGCAGCAGTCCGCCGCTGGTGTCAATGAATCCGACTCCGGCAGTGACGGTGAATCCGAGCAGACCAACAAGGACGTATACCGCGCCGAAGACAACTCCGAGCAGACGGTTCGGTGAACTGGACATTCTGGTGCCTCCTGTAATTGCGACGGGCGGGACGCCCATCCTGTACACACCCATTCGTTCTGTTGCACCAATCGGATTGGTATTGCTGAGGATTGGGTGAATTGTGGTGAAGTCCCAGCAGACCGGCAGCAGAACGGCAGGTGTGGAGCGACGGGTTCAGCCAATCAGATGTTCACGCATAAACAGCGCGGTCCGCGACAGCGCGAGCTGGGCCGCGCGCGGGTTTACCAGGTCGGGGATGCTGCCGTTGGCGAAGGAATGCTGCGTGCCCGGGTAGGTGTGGGCGATCACCGGAGTGCCGTGCTCTTTGAGGCGCGCAATAAAGTCGTCCGGGTCTTCGTTTTTGCCCCACTCGTCGAACTCGGCGAACTGGAGCATCGCGGGACAGGGCACTACCCCGTGGTCATGGGGTGCGAGGGTGGCGTAAAACGCGACCACGGCATCCACCGCTCCTCCCTGCGCGTGCAGCAACGCGAGCCACCCGCCCATAGAGAAGCCAACTACGCCGAACCTGCCGGATCCCTCACTGCGAGCGGTGGCGATGATGTCATCGAGCTCCGACAGGGAGCGGCTGACGTTCAACGAGGTCATCAATCGGGCAGCATCTTCTGCCGTTGACGTGGCAGTGCCCGAATAGAGGTCGGGCACACTCACCCGGAATCCCTCTCGGGCGAGAACGGCCCCCACGGTCTCGAGCCAGGGGAGGCGCCCGTACCAGTCGTGCACCAGCACAACGAGAGGATCACCGGCGTTGCCCCACCACAGGGGGATGCCCGGTGAAGCAATCGGAAACAGATCGGCCACGTCACTCACTCCCCGTACCGTCGGATCCTTCCGCCATTGGGAGGCACCGAGCCACAATTCTCCGAGGCTGAGCTCGCGTCACACACACACACATCGTCGACTCGGCTCGCCAGGGAACTGCATCCCTCTAAGGATACGAGGTTGTGGCCTTCCCCGGCCCAGCAAATTTGTTCCAGTGGAAACCGGAAATTGGTACATTCTTGCAGAGGAATATAGGGACTGACGTATATGACGTCACTTGTATGTTGTTGACGCGCGCAACTAGACAGAAGTATCTGGTTTGGACGGAAACCGCTCGCTACACTGGCCCGATCGTGGCCCGCTGACACGGTCGTGTGACCGTGCCCAGCGGCGGGCCACCATGATTTCCGGGAGAGTACCGTGCCAGAAATACCGCCGATTGATCCGAGTGCACTCCCGAGCGGCGATGGCTGCGTCGACTGTCTCGCCGCCGGTGGGTGGTGGCTGCACTTGCGCCGCTGTGCCGCGTGCGGACACATCGGCTGCTGTGAATCGTCGCCCTCGCAGCACGCCAGCATTCATGCGAGCACGCCGGGGCATCCCGTTATCCAGAGTTATGAACCGGGAGAGGACTGGTTCTGGGACTACACGGAAGGCGTCTACCTCGACGGACCAGAGCTCGCCGCCCCGCAGAGCCACCCCGAGTCCCAGCCCACCCCGGGTCCCTCGGGCCGCGTACCCGAAAACTGGCAGGAACTGCTGAACTGACTCGTCGTGGAGCGGGTCGCCGGTGAACGCGTCCTCTAGGCTCGCCTGACACGTCGTCAGTGAGAAAGAGTGCCTTATGACCGATCCATTTCCGCTTATCCCGGTCATCGACGGCCACAACGACCTCCCGTGGGCGTGCCGCTCCGGGCGGGACTACTCGGTCGCAGGCCTCGACTCCGAAACGGACTCCTCCCGCACCTCGCTGCAGACCGATATCCCCAAACTTCGCCGCGGCGGGATGCTCGCCCAGTTCTGGTCGGTGTGGGTGCACACCGATGTGGTTGGTGCGGACGCGATCCAGGCCACACTCGAGCAGATCGACTTTGTGCACCGGATGGTCGCGGCCTACCCCGAGACGTTCGAACTCGCGACGACGGCCGACGACGTCGAGCGTGCCGGAGCGGCGGGCACCATCGCGTCCCTGCTCGGCATCGAGGGTGGCAACCAGATCAACAATTCGCTGGCGGCGCTGCGCGAATTTGCCCGACTCGGGGTGCGATACATGACCCTCACCTGGAACTCCACCACCGAGTGGGCCGACGCTGCGACGGACGAACCGAAGTACAGCGGCCTCAACGACCGCGGCCGCGAGGTGATCGCCGAGATGAATCGCATCGGCATGATGGTCGATCTTTCCCACGTGTCTGCAGCGACAATGCAGGACGCGCTCGACGCCAGCACGGCGCCCGTAATTTTCAGTCACTCGTCGTGTTTTGCCCTCAACCCGCATCTGCGGAACGTGCCCGACGCGATTCTTGCCCAGCTCGCCGCCAATGGTGGCGTGCAAATGATCACCTTTGTGCCGGCCTTTATCTCCGCCGCATACAAGGCGTGGCAGGACGCGGACGAGGTGGAGGAGAAGCCCGTGGTGACGGTGAGCGATGTGGCTGACCACGTGGAGCATGCACGCCGCGTTGCGGGTATCGACCATGTGGGCCTCGGCGGAGACTATGACGGGTGCCCCGATATGCCCGTGGGGTTGGCGACGGTGGCCGACTACCCGAACCTGTTCGCCGAGCTGCGCCGTCGCGGCTGGTCCGAGCCCGATCTGGCAAAGCTCGGGTACCAGAACATCCTCCGTGTGCTCCGCGCGAACGATGATGTATACCGGAGTTTTACCGCCTAGAGCTTGGGAGCCATGTCGTAGGTGACCCATGGGGTGGCCGTGGCGTGCGCGTCGTACACCCGGCGGGCCCTGGTGTTGGTGGTCGCGGTGATCCAGCGGACAAGCTGGGCTCCGTCTTCGCCCGCGATCTCCGCAGCGCGGTCGAGCAAGGCGCCACCGGCCCCGGTGCCCCGTGCCTCCGGTGCGGTGAACAGGTCGTCGAGATAGAGCCCCATCCGAGCGACGGACGGTCGCGCGAACGTGCGGAGGTTGGCCAGCCCGATGAGTGTTCCATCGGGACCGACGGCGACGAGGCCGCGCATGGCGTGCTGGTGTGTCAGTACCCAGTGCCAGGTGGTGGCTACGACCGAAGCATCCGCCGGCAATTCATAAAACGCACGGTAGCCGCTGTACAACACAGCCCACGCATCGGCGTCCGCTTCGGTGATATCACGAACGGTGGGCGCGGATTCTGGGCTCATGGAGCAACGCTATCGAAGCGCGACGGATTCTGTCGCGGCGGTGCGAAGCAGGGTGCGGACGCGGTGTAGGCCCCTGTCGGTCGCTGACGAAGTTCGAGTCACCGCGAAGTTATACCGGACGATCGGGCGGGTAAGCTCGCGCATCGCGACCCCCTGCGGGAGCTGGGTGGCGCCGAGCTGCGGGATGAGGGCGACTCCGACGCCGGCCGCGACCAGGGCGAGCTGCACGTCGAAGTCGGTCGCGGTGGCGACCGTGCGCGGCGCAAAACCGGCGAGCCCGCACGCGCGCTGCACCATCTCGTGGCAGGTCAGCTCGGTGTGGGGAACGATCCAGTTGTGTGTGCTGTAGTCCGCGAGGTCGGCCACATCCGGCGTACTCCGGTCATCAGGAACGGCCAGGCGAACGGTCTCTGTCATCAGCGGGAAGGCCTCCAACCCCGGGGCCGTGATCGGGGGCATATTCGAGTAGGAGTGCGCAATGGCCAGGTCGACCTCGCCAGCGGCAAGCGCGGGGAGGGAATGACTGGGCTCGAGTTCGGTCAGAGTGAGTGACAGTGCCACCTCGTCGCTGTCCCGAAGGGATTTCCACGCGTCGGCGACAAACGTGCGTGCTGCGCTGGGGAACGCCGCGACGGTGTAGTGCCCGGCGCCCCCCTCGCGCAGCGAAGTCACTTCCATTTCGGCGACCGTCAGCATGTCGGAGATCTGGTGGGTGTGGCGCACCAGCAGCTTGCCCGCGGGTGTCACTCGAACGCGACGCCCATGCCGCTCGGTGAGGGGGAGGCCGACCTCGCGTTCCAACGCCGCGAGTTGCATCGAGATGCCCGGCGCGGTCAGGTGGAGTGACCGAGCCACGGCGGCGATGGTTCCGAGCTCGTCGAGTTCGGCCAGGAGTTTGAGCTTGCGGATGTCCAGCACAAACTAATTCTTAGTGTTCAGGCAATAAAAAGTAAATGGATATTTGTATTGGCCGCGAGCATCCTGAAGCCATGACATCAATTCGTGTGCTGGGTGCGGGACTCGCGGTAGTGCTGCTCTGGGCGAGTGCTTTTCCGGCCATTCGTGTCGCCGCACCGGAGCTGGGGGTCATCGGGCTCTCCTTTGTGCGGCTGGTGGTGGCGGCCATCGCCCTTCTGGTGCTTGCGCCCGTGCTCAAGGTGCGGCTGCCGGCGCGGCGAGACATTCCCCTGATCGTGGCGTGTGCATTTTTCGGGATGGCCGCGTATCAACTGCTGCTCAACTGGGGCGAGCTTGATGTTCCGGCGGGCACGGCGAGCATTATTGTCGCCGCTGCCCCGCTGGTCTCGATTGTGATCGCCGCGATCGCTTTTGGCGAACGGTCGTCGCTTGTGAGAATTGTGGGCAGCGGCATTGCGGTCGCGGGGGTCGCGATGGTGTGCCTGGCGCGCGCACAACTCAGCTTGTCTACGTCGGTGTGGATTGTGGTGGCGGCGATGGTGGTGCAGGGGATTTATCACCCGCTGACTCGGCCGCTGCTGCGCAGGTATACCGGGGTTGAGGTGGCGACCTATTGCATGGTGGTGGGAACCGTGATGGCGCTCCCCGCGGTGCCCTGGGGATGGGACCAGATGCAGCACGCTGACCCATCCGCGTGGGCTGCCGCCGTGTACCTCGGTCTTCTTCCGTCCGCCCTGGGATTCGCCATCTGGGGATACGCCGTTGCCCGGCTGCCCGTTGTCACCTCGACCGCGCTGCTGTATCTGGTGCCGCCCGTGGCCGTGGGTATTGCGTGGGTCTGGCTGGGGGAGCTGCCGGTGGCGTCTGAGCTGGTCGGCGGAGCCGTGGTGATTGTGGGAGTTGTGGTGATTGCGCAGGGCGCACGGCTGGTCGACGCAATCAGGGGAGCGCGAGCACCAGTCCCGTGTGCTGAGCGGCTACGGCGGTGAGTCCGGCCTCGAGGGCTTCGCTCGCACGCGGCGCAATCTCGGGGGAGATCCCGTCGGCCAATCGCGTATCCGCACCCGGCCAGACGACGGCGGTGACATTGCTGGTGGGCTCGGGCAGTTGGGCGCCGAGCAGAACGAACTGCTGGTCGAGGTTTGATGCGGTCGCGCTGTCGAGCGCGGTCAGTATGGCCTCGCCGAGCACAACAATCACGTCGGGTTCGTCGGCGAGGGCATCCTGCAGTAGGGCGTCGGTGTCGGTCGCTCCGGTGGCATCAGCCGGCAGGATGCGGATGGATGCTGCGCCGTGCAGCGCCGCGAGTGCCCGAAGTTCTGCGACCGCAGCCGTGGTGTCTGCGGCCGCGTCGCCCGTGACGTCGGGGGTGATGATCGTGAGGGTGAGGCCCGTGGGGATCCCGTCGGGGGCGGCGATCGAGGGTGCAGCGACGGTGCTGCCGGGTGCGGGCACCTGCGACGGGGCCGATGCGACGGGGGAGGAGCCGGCCGACGCACTCGAGTCGGACCTCGTCGACGACGTGTCGGGGTTTGTGCTGGGAGGGTTCGTGCCAGCGGGCGAGCATCCCGTCAGTCCACCCACCACAAGAGCCGCGGCGACGATGAAGGTGGCCGCACGAGTGGTGAGTGGGAGGAACGACGGGAGTGGGGCGAAAAACACGGGTACCTCTGGTCTGAAATCTGGGGGAGTGCGTGGTGCGGTGGTGAGCCGGGAAATGCTGATGCGGCTCCGGCTGAACGGAGGGGGGCCGTTCGGCCGGAGCCGCACTAGTGCAGGTGGTACTTACGCGCGGTTACGGCGGCGGCGAATTGCGAGGAACAGCCCACCTCCGAGGAGAAGCATGACCGCGGCGAAGAGTCCACCGGAGACCTCGGCGCCCGTGGACGCGAGGTTGCCTGAGTTCGAACCGGTTGACCCGTTGGAACCGTTGGAACCGTTCGACACGGCGACCGGAGCGGTCGTCGGGGTTGTCGTCGGGTTTGTGGTGGGAGCGGTCGTCGGAGCCGGGGTGGGGTCGGCGGTCGGGTCGGGAACCGGGGTGGGGTCCGTCGTCGGGTCAGGCGTCGGAGTCGGGTCCGGTGCCGGGGTCGGGTCCGGCGCCGGGGTCGGGTCCGGAACCGGAACAACAACCGCACTGACTACAACAACACCACTGACGCTCGTCGCGTCAACAAAGCCGGTGCGGGCAGCGGTCTCGCGGACGGAGAGGGATGTGCCCGCGTCCGCTGCGGTCGTCGTGTACGACGCGGAAGTCGCTCCCGCGATCGCGACGCCGTTGCGCAGCCATTGGTAGCTGATCGATGTCGGCGCCGGGGTCCAGGTTCCGGGAGCGGCCGTGAGGGTCGCACCTTCAACAACTGCGGCCGGGCCAGCGATCGTGGCCGGAGTGACCGGGGCAAGCGCACCCTCGGTCACGGTGACGGTTCGGGTCGCCGTGGACGTGTTGCCCGCGGCATCCGACACCGAATAGTCCAGCGTGTAGTCACCCAGCACAGCGGTGTCGACGGAGCCGTCAACCACGATCTGGTCGGTGACATCGCCATCAACGGCGTCGAGAGCACTCACACCGGCGAGGGCATCGAACGTGCTGCCAAACTCGATGGAGGAGTTCGCGGGGATCGTGAGCTCGGGAGCAACAACGTCGGCCTTCGACAGCGTGACGCTGTCGACAACGCTATTGACGGCGTTGGTTCCGTTGCCTTCGCTGCGGAGGGTTTTGACGGTAATCGACTCGTCGGTGACCTCGATGTGCGAGTAGTTGCGCACACGCTCCTGATTGGTGACCGAGGCGTAGAAAATGTTGCGATCTTTGAAGTCGTAGTACTTCGATCCGCTCGAGGAGTTCGCCGTGACGTAGAGAACTTCGCCCTCTTCTGCCGTGACCTCGGTTTGCCCGGGAAGCTCGGTCGCGTTGGCGCGGTCGACACCGTTCATCAGATAAGTGCGGGTGTAGTTGTGATCGTGGCCCTGGAGTACGAGGTCAATCCCGAGGTCCGAGATGATCGGGGGCAGTGCGGCGCGCAGGTCGATAATGCTTTGATCGGTCTGGTGCGTGCCGACAGAGTAGATCGAGTGGTGGAAGGCGAGAACCGTCCACTTGGCAGCTGCTCCCTGTTCTGCCATCACTCGCTCGAGGAACGCCTTGTGGGTCGAGACGTCTTGGTTGTTGGAGTTGATGTTCATGTAGAGAACATCTTTGTAGGTGAACCAGTAGTCACCACCGGAGGAGTTCGCGTTGGACGCGGGGCCTGCGGTTGGGTCGTTGTTCGGAACCGTGTAGTGCTGCTCGTAGGCCTTGGATCCGACGTCGTGGTTGCCGTTGGTCGGAACCAGCGGGATCTCGCGGAGCTGGTCGGGAGCGAGGAACGCGTTGTACTGCGCTTCGTTGCCCGCATTCTCGACCTGGTCACCGGCGGAGAAGATCATCTCGCTGTTGGGGAATGCCGCCTCGGCGACGTTCATGGTGTCGACCCATCCGGCCTGGTCGTTCGCGACGTTGCCCGATGCACCGATCTGGGGGTCTCCGACGAACAGGAAGTCGTAGTCACCCGAGAAATCCTGGGTGGAGAACGATTCGGTGTCTGACCATCCGTTAGTTACATTGCCGACGCGATAGACGTAGTCGGTGTTCTCGGCGAGGCCCGTCATGGTCGCGGAGCGGCGCTGTTCACCGCTGGAGGTGAGTGATCCGGCCGCCGGGAACGTGCTGGCCGTGGTGGGGAACTCCGTACCGGTCATGTCGGATGCCTTGGCAACCTGCAGGGCCTGGGGAGAGTCAATGTCGGAATACCAGGTGACGCCGCGTTCGGTCTCGTCGGAGCCGATTGTCATCACGAGGTCGCTGAGCTCAGCGGGAGCGTTGGCGAGTACCGGGGTCAGCGACTTGAAGTCGAAGTAGATGTCGGAACTGGTGTCGCGGTCTTGGTAGACGGCGACGGCGATGGTGTTTTCGCCGACCACGAGGTCTTCGGCATCGATGGTCATCGTCTGCGCGACGGGGTCGCCACCGCTGTTACCGGCGTACATCAGGTTGCGCTCTGACGCAGGTGCCGCTTCGATCGCACCGTCGATGAAGCCGGCAACCTTGTCGCCATTCACAAATACCTGCGCGGCGTCGTCAACAACAAGTTCGCCCTTGAGGCCCGAAATGTCAGCGAGCTGCTCAGCGGTGAGGTCGAAGCTGCTGCGGAAGTGGAACGTCTTGACGTCGGGAGCGGACGTGCCATTGATGTACTGGTTCAGCAGGGTGTTGATGGGGAAGTTCGCGCCGATTCCGGTCGCCTTGCCACCCTTGGCTCCAAATGCGCCCGTGTTGGTCTTCCAACCGGAGTCGTCGAACGACGACGAGGTCCAGTTCGTACGGTCGGCGTTGCCGGCCGACGGGTCGGTGTTGTTGTCGGAGTACGACCAGGTGGTGGCCGTGGTGCCGATGAAGGTGGCGGGGAAGGTTGCCGCTGCTTCGGCGGCGGGCGCGACCGCGGTGGCGGCCCCGCTTCCGACGACCA
>Ga0247810_10001544_pt1 | contig 14265 bp, 7 predicted proteins | sample UWRJL119311C1_FD_179918 | JGI IMG/M metagenome (GOLD analysis project Ga0247810, IMG submission 179918) | Plant litter microbial communities from Arlington Agricultural Research Station in Wisconsin, United States - UWRJ-L119-311C-1 | ecosystem: Environmental > Terrestrial > Plant litter >...
GCCGTAGTGCTGGAAACCGATATCTCGGCACTGTTCGACGAATACGATGTTCGCCTGGACATGTTCGACCTCGAGATCCTTGCCAAGAACAAGCCTTACACCAATTCGCGGGAGGCAACCAAAACCGTTTACGGAAGCGAAGACGGCCGGCCCCAGTTCCTCGATGCTTACTTTCAGCAAACCGGCTATTGCGGGGGGAAAAACTTCTTCGCCCTGGAAGGTTTGCAGGATCAGCTCGAAGCCAGCGGAAAGCTCGAAGACCTGTCGGCAAGAGCCACCATTTCCAATATCTTCTTTTCGAAAGAGACCTTCGTTCAATACTACATGCAGGGTGATATCGCTACGCTGAGCCGCATGCTGAAATCTCAGCTCAATTCCATTCCGGGGGCCTACGATGCGCTGATCACCAGACGCAACATCGTCATGGCAAACGGCCTCGATACGCTGATGAGAAAACAATCCGTCTTCTGCGCGATCGGTTCCGGCCATCTCCATGGTTCCGACGGGGTGATCCAGCTGCTCCGGAACAAAGGATTTACCGTCCGGGCCGTCACGGCAACTTACGCCAACGAAACAACAGCCGATAAGAATAAGATGAATTCCTGGCGGACTTATGAGATCATCAGCGATACATTCCATTTTTCCATTCCGCTTTCAGGCAAGCCGGTAGCATTTTCTTCCACCGATAATTACCGCTTTATCTACCAGGAGCTGGGTCAGGGAAATACCTACGAGCTCATTGTAAGAAAGACCGAGGAAGACCTTGCGGAATGTAAATCGGAATTCATCGATAACCAGCGCCAGCGCCCGAAAGAGATCCTGCTCGAAAACGGGCTCAAAGCCGTTGAAGGATTGTACATGGACGAATGGAAAGGCTTGCAGTGGAAACGCATTATTATCAAAGACAACCTGACCTACATCCTGATCTGCTACGGAGGAAACAAATTCATGCACTCCAACCGCCCGCAAAGCTATTTCAATAAGCTTGTAATCCTTTAATTCCACGAATGCCCTGCCGTTAGGAGCGCAAAAATCAGTGCACTGTGTCCGAGTGCTGGCGGATTCGTGGTAAGTTCCGCATAAATCAACAGAATAAAAGGGTAATTACTACATTTGATCAAATAAAAATTGAATGCAGATCACCCGCTCACTGGCTCCGGTACTGGAGCAGAAACTTTCCGAAAGCAAGATCATTGTGCTTCGCGGACCACGCAGATCAGGAAGAAAGACCTTGCTTTCCAGCATACTTGAATCAAGATCCGAACAGCTTATTTCCATCGATTGCAGCGATAAAAAACAGAAGAAAGCCATCGATGAAGTAGCGCTTTTTGCCGAAAAAACAGCCGGGCATTCCATCATTATCCTGGAAGAAGCCCAATTACTCGTAAATCTGCAGGCAATCATCGATCACGCACTTGGTGATGACGCCATCGAAAACCTCGTGCTTTGCTGCTCATTCGAGCCGGCTTTGCAGGAAGAATTGTGGGAAGCCTTGCGCTACCAGGGACTTGAGCTTCAGCTCCTGCCTTATTCTTACCCCGAAATGGCACAGGCCAACGGTTTGGGGAACGAAGAAAAAGAAGTAGAGCAGCGGCTTATTTTCGGCTATTACCCCGAGATCGTCGCTAACCCGGAAAATGCAGAGGCTTTACTGCTGACTTTGCTCGAACAAAGTATTTTCACGCAGCTTGGAGCCGGAGAACGCATCAATAAAAGCGAACAACTGATCCATTTGCTGCGTCTGCTGGCGTTTAATATCGGCCAGGCGATCAGTTACAACGACCTCGGTCAGCAGTGCGGGCTCGATAACGAAACCGTGGAGCGGTACATCAAGCTGCTGGAGAAAGCGCATTTACTCTTCCTGCTTCCGTCATTTTACAACGGAAACCGTTACGAGCTGAAGAAAAGTCATACCGTTTATTTCGTCGACAATGGCATCCGGAACGCATTGATCCGCCAGTTTCAGCCGCTTACTTTCCGCAATGATGTGGATATTCTCTGGAAAAACTGGGTGATCTCAGAGCGTAGAAAAGCCAATATACTTGCAGGCCGTACTCCGGATTGTTATTTCTGGAAAACACATACCAAACAGGAAATTGATTACCTTGAAGCCAGCGAACAGGAAATCTCAGCGTTTAAAATGCAGTGGGATAAGAAAAAGAAGATCAGGATCCCGGCAAGCTTCACGGAAGCCTATCCGCAGATCAAAGCATCGGGAATCAACCGGTCCACTTTCTGGAGCCTGATCACGAAGAAATAAGACATCCGTTTAAAAGAATAGCATGAAAACAAAAGAAGAAATAGTCAACAACTGGCTTCCCCGCTACACAGGAGAAATGCTGGAAAATTTTGGCGAATACATCCTGCTTTGCAATTTCCACAACTACGTGGAGAAATTTGCGGAAGACAACGGTGTTGCGCTGGTCGGTAAAGGAAAGCCGATGCAGTGTGCTACCGCCAACGGAATTACCATTATCAATTTCGGAATGGGAAGCGCTTCTGCCGCAACGGTAATGGACCTGCTGTCTGCCATTAAGCCGAAAGCCGTGCTTTTCCTGGGGAAATGCGGCGGATTAAAAAAGAAGAACCAGGTGGGCGATTTCGTGCTTCCGATTGCAGCCATCCGTGGTGAAGGAACCAGCAACGATTACTTTCCTACAGAAGTTCCGGCGCTTCCGGCATTTGCGCTTCAGAAAGCCATTTCCACAACCATCCGCGACGCCGGTTTCGATTACTGGACAGGAACGTGCTACACTACCAACCGAAGAGTCTGGGAGCATGACGAGCAATTCAAAAGCTACCTGAATTCCATCCGCGCAATGGCGATCGACATGGAGACAGCTACCATCTTTATGGTCGGTTTTGCCAATAAGATCCCGACAGGAGCATTGCTGCTGGTATCAGATCAGCCGATGGTTCCCGAAGGCGTGAAAACAAGCGAGAGCGACAGCAAAGTAACCTCTGATTTCGTGAACCGCCACCTCGAAATTGGTATCGAGTCGCTCAAGCAATTGAAATTCCATGGGAATACGGTGAAGCATCTTCGTTTCTAGATTCAGTGGTACTTTTTTAAGTTGATTTTTCTTTTTAGGAAACTTACCCCGGTAGCTTCCGAACCCCTGTTTTTGTTGAGATATTCACATTCAGGGTGGCCTCCTGAATGCTTCTGAACTTTCAAGGATGGACAAATAATGTCTGATCTTTCGTTTGGGTGGTAGCAATTAATCGCTAAATTCATCCCAAACTATACGAAAATGAAAAAATCTCTAAACCTACTCGGGGCGGTTCTCCTTGCTGCCTCGACGTGTTTGACTGTGCACGCGCAGGCCGAACGCAAAAAGGGCAACTGGCGGAGTGTCAATGAAACAGCTATCCCCGCATCAGGAACCCGCTACATTCTCCCGACAAAATACCTGACCTTTCAACTGGGACTGGAAGAAGTGGCTCAGAAGCTCAGTCTCGTAAAACGGGAAACCGATCCGGCTTACGTTCCGGTCTACCTGGAGCTTCCCAAACCGGACGGAACTTATGGAACCTACCGGATCTATGAAAATGAAACGATGTCGCCTGAGCTTTGTGCTACTTTTCCCGAGATCCGCTCATTCGATGGTGTTCCGGAAGACGGAAGCGGTGAAGTGGTGAAGCTGGACCTGACTCCACAGGGATTTCACGCCATGATCCTTTCTCCTTCGCAGCCAACGATGTTCATCGATCCCTATTCCCATGGCGGCGATCTTACTTATTACATCGTTTATTCCCGTGCCGATTTCGTAACAGATAAACGCATGGAATGTTCCGTACCATCTCCGCTTACGGAAACAGTGGAAGATAATAGTGTTAAGTCTTACGGTAACTGCCGCAAAAGAACTTACCGCCTGGCACTTGCCGCAACGGCGGAATATACAACATTCCAGGGTGGGGCAACAAACGCCCAGGCTGCCCAGGTAACGACCATGAATCGTGTGAACGGGGTGTATATGCGCGATCTTGCCGTTACACTCACCCTCATCGGGACCAATAATCTGCTGATCTACACAAATGCCGGCACCGATCCTTATACCAACGGGGACGCCGGTCAGATGATCGATGAGAACCAGGCTAACGTAACGACCGTAATAGGCTCCGGTAACTTCGATATCGGCCATGTGTTCGGAACAAACTCGGGCGGTCTTGCAGGACTTGGAGTTGTTTGCTCCAACAGTCAGAAGGCGTCAGGAGTTACAGGAAGTGGCGCTCCGGTCGGAGATCCTTTCGATATCGACTATGTTGCTCACGAAATGGGGCATCAGTTCTCCGGAAATCACAGCTTCCGGTCGGCAACAGGTTCCTGCCAGGGAAATGCGAATACCGCAACAGCTATGGAGCCTGGAAGCGGAAGCACGATCATGGCCTATGCCGGTATCTGTTCACCGCAGGATGTTCAGTCCAATTCCGATGATTATTTCCACGGTGTAAATATGAAAGAAATGCACATTTTCCTCGTGGGAGGCGGAAACACCTGCGCAGTCGGTACAACGATAGCTGCTCAGTCTTCGCCGGTAATCACTGCACAGACAGCTAACGTAACTATTCCGATGAACACCCCTTTCGCGCTCACGGCAACGGCAACAGATCCGGACGGAGATGTGCTCACTTATTGCTGGGAACAAATGGATAATGAGTCGGGAGCGGGTGCAGCCCAGCCGCCTGTAGCAACCAATACGGGTGGACCGAGCTTCCGATCTTTTGATCCTTCAACCAGCGGTACACGCTATTTTCCTTCGATCTCTACACTTATGTCGAACGGACCGTTTACATGGGAACGCCTTCCGACAGTTGGCCGTTCTATGAAATTCCGATGCGTAGTAAGAGACAACGAAGCAAACGGAGGTTGTAATGACGATGCCGATGTAACGCTCACTATCAGCGCTGCTGCCGGACCTTTCATTGTGAATTATCCTACTGCAACAGGTGTTACCTGGCCGGGGAATTCCAGCCAGACCGTTACCTGGTCGGTAGCCAATACGAATGTTGCGCCGGTTTCCTGTGCGAATGTGGATATTATGATCTCGGTGAACGGTGGAACGACTTTCACGGTTCTTGCAGACAATGTTCCCAATGACGGAAGCCAGGTGATCACTGTTCCGAATACCGCCTCCACTACAGCTATCATTATGGTGATCTGTGAGAACGGTACATTCTTCGACGTTTCTAACAATGTATTCACGATCACAGCTGCAACAAACGATTACACGCTTGCACTTTCGAACACTTCGATCAGCGCCTGCCAGGGAACGAATGCAGCTTATACCGTGAACGTCGGACAGATCGGATCTTACACAAGTCCCGTAACTTTATCCGCAACAGGATTGCCTGCCGGAGCTACTGCTTCCTTCTCACCGAATCCTGTAACCCCGGGAAACAGCAGCACAATGACTGTTTCCGGAACAGCCGGAGTAACACCGGGAACTTACAACTACACGGTTTCCGGAAGCTCAGCTTCAGGTACGCATACGACAGCTGCAACACTTTCCGTTACGACGGGAACTTCAGTTGTGTCCACATTAGCTTCACCTGCGAACGCTGCACCATCTGTAGGTCTGCCGCCATCATTTACGTGGACGAATGCCAATGCGGGTATGACTTACGATATCCAGATCTCCACCGATGCAGGATTTGCGACTATTGTTGAAAGCGCTACAGGACTTACATCGACTTCGTATACCGCGACATTGCTTACAGCCGGAGTAACCTATTACTGGAGAGTCAATTCCTACAACTCGTGTTCAACGGCAGGAAACTCTACGGTTTTCTCCTTTACAACAGCTTCATGCGGAACATTTGCGAGTACGAACGTACCGGTAGCCATTTCCGCAACCGGAACTCCAACCATTACTTCCACGCTGACGATACCAACGTCGGGAACCATCAACGACATCAGTGTGGTGAACCTTACGGGAACGCATTCTTGGATCAACGACCTGACAGTAACGCTGAAAAGTCCGTCGGGAACGATCGTAACGCTTTGGGACGATATCTGTGACCAGGACGATATAGCCAACTTCGACGTTGAATTCGATGATGAAGCCGCTGCCGGAGCTTTGCCTTGCCCTCCTACGGATGGGAATGCTTACCAGCCTCAGACCGCTTTGTCTGCTTTTGACGGTCAGAATATGGCCGGACTGTGGACACTGACAATTCAGGATCATTTTAACCAGGATGGAGGAAGCCTGGCAAGCTGGGGATTGAATATCTGCTTTACACCGGCTGTGCCTTGCAACAATCCTGACGTGCCAACTATTTCCGGGGCCACTTCTTTCTGTGCCGGGGCTTCTACAACACTGAGCATTGCAACAGGAAACCTGAACGATGCAACCGCCTGGACATGGTCGGGAGGATCATGCGGTGGAACGGCTGCCGGAACAGGAACAAGCATTTCTGTAACTGCACCTGGAACTTATTTCGTTCGCGGAACAGGAGGATGCGTTACCGGCGGCACCTGCCAATCGGTTACAGTGACCCAGACTACGGTGAACGTGGCAACTACACTGAATGGGGGAGTTATTTCATCCAGCCAGAACGGAGCGACTTACCAGTGGCTCGATTGCAACAACGGAAACGCTCCGATTGCTGGTGCAACGAGCCAAGCCTTCAGTCCGCTGAATTCGGGAAGCTACGCAGTAACTGTTACGACCGCGGGCGGTTGTACGGGAACAAGCAGCTGTGTGAATTACGTAACAAGCGGTATCAATGAGGTGAGCGAGCTGCCTGTAAGCCTGTACCCAAACCCGACAACAGGGATGATGACCGTTCAGTTCGGAAAATCAGTACTAGTATCGGAAATGAATGTAACGGACGTCACAGGAAGAATTGTACGCCTGCAGAATGATTTCACAGCGGAAACCATCCAACTCGACCTGACGAAAGAAAGTAAGGGAGTTTATTTCCTGAATCTAAGGGTAGGGAACCAGTTCCGTACGTTGAAGATCACGAAACAGTAAGAGAGATCTGTCAGAATAAAAGAGGGCGATTCCGGTTATCGGGATCGCCCTTTTGTTTTTATGATTCACAAAGCTGTAAGATCAGTTCCCTGTCAGGGACATTCAATACCGCACTGAACAGGCTGCTCTCGTCGACGGTTTTGCTTACGGTTCCCGAAAAATGAAGCGCGTTGACACCTGTTTCTTTTACCACTCCGGCATTATCAGGACGAACGCCACCACCGGCCATGATCTCTATTCTTCCGGCAGCGTATTCCACCATCTCTTTCAAACCTTCCAGGCCTTTGGCAACAGAAGCTGCCTGGCCGCTGGTGAGAATGCGCCTGAATCCCATGTTTATGAGCTGATCCATCGTCTTCTTCCAGTCCTTTACTTCGTCGAATGCGCGGTGAAAGGTGAGGTCCATATTTCCCGCTGCCCGGTGCCAGGCTTCGAGCGCGTCTTTATCCAGGCTTCCGTCGGATTTTAAGGCTCCCACAACTATTCCCTTCACACCGATCTCCCGGAATTTCATAACGTCGTCTCTCATTACGAGGATCTCGTCATAAGAATACTGAAAACCTCCGGCCCGCTGGCGGATCAGGATGTGCTGCTCCAGGTGAAAGGTCGAATGGATCCAGGAAACCATCCCGGTTGTCGGAGTAAGGCCTCCCTGTTCAAGCGCGGTACAGGTTTCAATTCTTGTAAGCGGAAGTGTACTCGCTATTCTGGCGGCTTCCAGTGAAGCAACACATAATTCGTATTCCATAATTGATTTTTAAGTACAGGTTGTCTCTACCTGATCATTAATTCGTCGATGAAGGTCCATGGAGTGTAGCCCGCTCCCGGTTGTCCTTCGGGAATGTGCTCATCGTTCACCAGGGTAATTCTTACAAATCTGGCTTTCCCTTTCACCATGGCTGAGATCGCTTCGGAAGTAATGGCAGTGGTGCTCAAAAGCTTGTAGTTCTTTCCATTGGTGCTCGCTTCGATCATGATCGTTTTCGGTCTGTAGATCCAGGAGCCGGGATCGTTCAGGCAACCCATTTCTACCTGCGAGATCTTCATTTTTCGACCTAGATCGATGGAGAACTGAACAGTATCGTTGTCGAATCCGAGCCACTGATCGCCTTTCCACGGACGTTTTCCAACCACTCCATCCGTTACTGCCAGCGCACCGTTGTGGTCGAACTTCGGATTCGGAGGTGTTGTGAAGGTTACCGGTTTTCCCAGCAATTCATGAAGTACATATAGGTGATAGGTCGATCGCAGCGCCTTGTCGTTCATCCTGGAAGTAAGCTCGATTTCCAGCACACGCCTGTCGGAGGTTTGGGGAAGCTTGAATTCCGTGATCGAATCACCGTACCAGCTCACCCACATGTTTTCTAGCGGCTTCACGATCTGATAAGCAACTCCACCATTGATACTGGTCGGAACGAGCGAAGGATCGAGGTAAGCGGTCGAATAACTGATCTTCGCGGTGCTGAGCCGGGGAAGGTAAGCCGCGGTCATTTCCTTTACGAACTGCGGGTAGGACGGAAGCGAATCTGTCCAGAGAACCTGCGCCATTGCAATAAGCCGCGGGAAAGCGCTGTACTGAACGTCTTTCATTTCACGAAGGTATTCTGTCCAGAGATTGCCCTGCCCGCCGAGTATAAATGCGGCTTCTTCTGCCGACAGCTCTTTGGGAACAGGATTGAACGTATACACTTTCTCCAGAGGAAGAAATCCGCCGATGGCTAGCGGCTCGTCCGGATGTCCGCTCTGGTAGTAATCCAAATAGCAGTAAGAAGTAGGCGTCATGACCACGGGATGTTTTTGCCGGGCCGCTGCGATCCCGCCTTCGGCCCCACGCCACGACATCACCTGCGCGTTCTCTGCCAGTCCGCCTTCCAGAATTTCGTCCCAGCCAACGAGCTTTCTTCCCCTTGCCTGGAGAAATTCTCCCATTTCGCCGATCACATACGATTGAAGCTCGTGTGAATCGTGCAGACCATTTGCTTCACGCACTTCTTTGCAGTGCGGACACGCATCCCAGCGAAGCTTCGGGGCTTCATCGCCGCCAACATGGATGGTTTCGGACGGAAAAATGGCAATGATCTCTTCCAGCACCTGCTGAAGGAACAGAACGGTTTCCGGCTTGCTGCAGAAAATGTCGTCGAAAACGCCCCACAACCCCGGAACTGGAAGCTGTTCGCCTGTGCATCCCAATTCGGGATAAGCCGAGAGGGCTGCTCTTGCGTGTCCCGGCAATTCGATTTCAGGAATAACTGTGATCCCCCGGGCAGCAGCATAACGCACAATTTCGGTTGCTTCTTCCTGCGTGTAGAATCCGCCGTATTTTTCGATCTCGTATTCCCTTGGAGTGCGACTGTAGTGGCCAATGATCGTGCTGTCGCGCCAGGCCCCGATCTCTGTGAGCTTCGGGAATCGTTTGATCTCGATCCGCCAGCCCTGGTCGTCTGTCAGGTGCCAGTGAAAACGGTTCAGTTTCAGCATCGCCGCCTGGTCGATGAATTGCTTCACTTCGGGTATCGTAAAGAAATGCCGGCTGCAATCCAGATGAACGCCGCGGTAGCCGAATGCCGGCTTGTCGTCTGCTTTTACGCCTTCCAGGGTGATCTGTTTGCCGGTTTGCGCGCCCATCCATTGATCGAGTGTCTGTAGAGCGTAGAATAATCCTTTGTTTGTGCCGTAAGTGATCTTGATGCCGCTTTTACCGATCTCCAGTCCGTAGGCTTCTTCATCCATGTCCGCCTGCAGTGAAAAGGAAAGGTCTCTGGCAGTGCCGCGGTCAACTTCCTTGAAGGTAATTCCGTGAAACAGCCGGTACTGATCTGCCACCACAGCAAGAACTTCATCGATCCCGGGAGCTGTATTGTAACGGATGACTTCCCGGAACGTGTAGCTCTCAGCGGTTCTCACCAGCGAAGCAGGCTGGGGGAAAACACGCGATTGCTGAGCTTTAATGGTCGGAGCCGCCAGTAAAGCAAGCAGCAGGAATTGGAATTTCATTAATTGAATGCTTTAATGGTCGTGATGATGTTTTCCAGCATAACAGGAGCAATGGTTTCGGTAAGCTCGCCGTATTCCGCAATTGTACAGGTGTTGCAGATTTGCATGAGGTGATTCAAACCTTCGACAACTGCGCGTCTGAATACGGGATTTTTCGACAGTGATTGTTCGAATGCCGGAAGGTTTGCTGCCGCGTCGACCTGGAGATCTTCTGATCCGAAAAACGCAGCTGCCGGCCCTTTGTACTTTTTGAGATACACGGCCGGATCAAATGCCAGGAACTCTTTTCCCCAGTCGTTGTTCAGGAACAATGCGTTGGCGGAAACGAACTGATTTTCGGAAACATTTACGGCATCGGCAGGAGCTTCTTTGTAGCTTTTTCTCAGGAAAGCGTAAATCTGATCGGTTGCTTTCTGCCGGTCTTTCGTTTTCAGAATAATGTCCGACATTCCTTCGAAAACACTCCTGTTCCATGCTGCGACCCGTTCGCTCTTCCCACTTTTTAAGGGAATCTCGTACTGCTGCTGCAAAAGCACCTGCTTACCGGTGAGCCCGGGAGCACACAGGAAAATAAGGAAACCGACCTGGCTGCGGAATTGTTTTTCTGCAAGCAGGATGTGCATTCCTCCCTCGCTGTGGCCTATCAGACCTAGCTTATGGCCTTTCAGCTCCGGCTGCGTTTGAATAAAAGCTATTCCGGCTGCAACATCATTTCCGAAATCGGTAAGGGAAGAAGTGTAGTAATTCGCTTTCGATTTTCCGGCTCCCCTGTCGTCGAAACGCAAGCTTGCGATCCCGTTCCGTGCCAGCTGATCAGCTATTACCAGGAAGGTTTTGTGCCCGAGTATGGAACAGTCGCGATCCTGGGAACCCGAGCCAGAAGCAAGAATAACCACCGGGTAGTTTTCACTCGTGTTTACAGGATAGGTCAAAGTTGCAAAGATCTCGGTACCGTCCTCCGCATTGAAGTAAGAAACGTCTTTCGTTGTATAAGGAAAAGGCGCTTCGGGAGTCTGCGGGCGGAAAGGAACGATCTTTTCGCGTACTTCCCGAACGAAAGCAACGGGCCATTGAATTCCGGACTGGGACATCGTTCCGTAAATGCTGTCGCCGGCTGCGTCGTAAACCGACTGAAAGCTTAGCCCTGCTGCCGGCCATTCAAAGGAAAAGTCTTTGCCGTTCCAGGCGACTTTGGAACATTTTGTCTTCTTTGCTGCGGCAGCTTCGGGGTTGGAAATGAGAACGGAGCTGTCGGCTATGTTTACTTCCAGGTCCATGAGCATAGACTGGCCCATTACTTCGAAGGCCGAATGCCAGGTTCCGTCAACCGGTGACTGGGCGTGTGCAGATTCAGCAATCAGCGAACCAGCCATGGAACACACGCAACAAAACAGCAATTTCCGTAAGCTATTCATTTTCATCTGGCGAAAAGATTAATTTGGACAATAGTCTTTATCTTAGCCCTCTTGGACTTTACAAAATAATGGAATTAATGCGACGTATCCTGCTCATTTCTCTATTCTTCACCACGATTTCCTGCTTTGCACAGAAAAAAGTGATAGACGCCTCTGTTTATAACGACTGGAAACGTGTGGGCGACATACAGATCTCGGCCGACGGGAAGTTCAGTGTTTATTCCGTGAAGCCACACCGCGGCGACGGTTACCTTTACCTGGTGAACAACGAAACCGGCAAAAGGGATTCGATCGCACGCGGAACAGAGCCTCAATTCTCGGGGAAAAGCACTTTCCTCGTTTTTAAGATCCCGGCGGGCTTCGATACGCTGCGCAAGGTCGAGCTGGAAAAAGTTGCCAAAGACAAATGGCCGAAAGATTCTCTCTGCATCTGGTTCCTCAACGATACGGTTGTTAAGAAGATCGCCAATGTGAAGGAATACAAGCTCGGAACCGACAGCGACTGGCTGGCTTACCTTTCGGGCAAGAACGAGTTCCCGAAAAACTACCTGTCCAAAAAAGAAAAGCGAAAAGAAGCAAAAAGCATTAAAAAGAACGGCCCGGTTAAAACCGACGGAAAGCTGCTGGCTATCTGGCATCCCGAACAGAAAAAGCCTGTATACTATAAGAACGTTACCAGCTTCGAGGTTTCAAAGAACGGCTCGCAGATAGCTTTTACCGATCATCAGAACTACAAGAAAGCCGATTCGGTGCGACTGAACGTTTATTCGACGGCCAATTCGGAGATCTGGAAGAACAACCGCCGCTATACCGATATTCCGCAGCTGAGCTTCGGGACCAGCGAGCGTTACCTGACCGGACTGTACACCACCGATACTTCCGAGCAGAAACGCTGGAATGCCTACCTGTTCGATTGTCCGAAAAAAGAATGGACGACCTTCATCGATACGAGCATGCGTTTTGAAACCAACAGGGTTGTGACCAACAATTACAAACTGCGCGTTTCCCGCGACGAGCAGCAGGTTTATTTCGGTGCGTGGGATATTCCTGATCCGGAAGTGAAAGATACCCTGCTCGAAAGCGAAAAAGTGAAGCTCGATCTCTGGCACTGGAAAGATGCGCGCATGCAGCCCCAGCAGCTTGTGGAGCTGAAAGAAGACGAAGCGAGATCGAATATCCAGGTCTATCACATAGCGGATAAACGGTTCGTGCAGCTCGGACAGGATTCTTTACGAATGCGTATCCCTGTTAAGGGAACGGTTCCTTACGTGCTGGCTACCGGCGCCGAAGCTTACGAGTGGCAAACCTGGAAAATGCCGCTTCCATCCAATTATTACCGCATTTCGACAGCCAGCGGCGAGATCGTTCCGCTTAAATATGGGGTTGTTCACGATACCTGGCTTTCACCGGAAGGCCGCTATTTTGTTTATTACAACGAAAAAACGAAACAGCTGTACGCCATGGATGTGGATGTAGAGACCGAAACCTGTCTTACCTGTACGGAGAAGATCAACTGGTACGAAGACGTTAACGGAATGCCCGTAATTCCGGCGCCGCTCGGGATCATTGGCTGGTCTGACAAAGAAAACGGCGTACTCATCCAGGCCGAGCACGGCATCTGGTACTATAATTTTGAGGACAGCAAGCTGAAATCAGTTACCGCAGCGCTCACAAAGGATACGAACTATGCTTACACGTTCGGAAGCTGGAGCGCAGATAGTGTTTACCTGTCGCCGGAGAATCTTTACCTGGTCCAGCTTAACAAGAAAACCAAAGCCGAAAATGTTTACCAGCTTGGAGGAACATTCCGCGAGCCATCGTTTACGCTACTTGCCGGCTCCGATCATCATTACGGCGGATTCAAAAGGGCAAAGAATGCTCCGGCCATTTTATTCCAGCGCAATTCCGTGATCGATTATCCTGACGTGATGCTGCTTTCGAAAGCAGGGGCAGCACCTCAACGACTGTCTTTTGCCAATCCGCAGCAGAGCCAGTACAACTGGGCAACGGCAGAACTTATTGAGTGGACGAGCTACGAAGGCATTCCTTTACAGGGAATCGTTTACAAGCCGGAGAATTTCGATCCGAATGAAGAATACCCGATGATCGTATACTATTACGAGCTTTACTCCGATGAGCTGCACAATCATTATGCGCCACGGCCGACAGCTTCGGTTATTTTCCCAACGGAATATGCTTCCGCGGGTTACGTGGTCTTCTTTCCTGATATCCGTTACAAACCAGGACACCCGGCTAATTCGGCTTACGACTGCATTATGAGCGGAACGGATGCCGTGCTCAAAAAATACAGCAATATCGATCCAAAACGCCTAGGTCTCCAGGGACAAAGCTGGGGCGGTTACCAGACTGCCCAGCTGGTTACGATGACCGACCGTTATGCCGCTGCCATGGCGGGAGCGCCGGTGAGCAATATGTTCTCCGCTTATGGCGGGATCCGCTGGGGAAGTGGCTACAGCCGCCAGTTCCAGTACGAGCATTCGCAAAGTCGCATAGGAAAAACGATCTGGGAAGCTCCTGAGCTTTATATAGAGAACAGTCCGATCTTCCACCTGCCGAAAGTGAAAACACCTTTGCTGATCATGGCCAACGACCAGGACGGAGCCGTTCCATGGTACCAGGGAATCGAGCTTTACACGGGCTTGCGCCGCTTGCAGAAACCGGTCTGGCTGCTCAACTACAACGGCGACGATCACAACCTGATGCGCAACGCCAATCGTATCGACCTCAGTATCCGCATGCGCCAGTTCTTCGATTATTACCTGCTTGGCGAACCTATTCCGCTTTGGCTGAAAGAAGGGATCCCTGCAATCGAGAAAGGAAAGGAATTCAAGCTGAAGACCGTAGAATAAGCTGCT
>Ga0247810_10001545_pt1 | contig 14256 bp, 15 predicted proteins | sample UWRJL119311C1_FD_179918 | JGI IMG/M metagenome (GOLD analysis project Ga0247810, IMG submission 179918) | Plant litter microbial communities from Arlington Agricultural Research Station in Wisconsin, United States - UWRJ-L119-311C-1 | ecosystem: Environmental > Terrestrial > Plant litter >...
TTAAAAACATTTTCACTAATAATAGAAATAAAATTTAAGGAAACATGCAGCGCTAAAAACGTGATTAAGAATATTCCCGAAAGGGCCATAGCCACTTTCTTTAAGATGGAAGCATTCAATAGTGCAGATTGTGCCATAATTGTTTAAGTAGTTTGTTTTAAAAAATTACACAAAAATAACTCAATTAACAAAGAACTACAACCATTTCGCTGTTATTTATAATGATTTTAAAATAGACTACGTAATACGTATTTTTACGTATGAACAATGTTGTATCCCAAATTATTTCATTATAAAAACTAACAATAGTGTCATTTAACCAAATTTTCAGCATAATAACGAGCTTATCAATAGATAAAAGTTTGTCATATTATTATTTTAAGTAAACTTTTAATTTGTTTTCTTCAAAAGTTACTACCTACCGAAATTTTATAAGGTTAAAAAATTGTCATTCCACAACATAATTTTACCTTTATCGGCTTAAAATTTAATAATGAAAACAGGAATTGACGCTATCTCTTTTGATGTAGCCAACATACATTTACCCATAAAAACTTTGGCTGTTGCCAGAAATATTGAACCCGAAAAATTAGAAAAAGGTCTTGGATTAATAAAAATGACTTTACCGGACGTTCATCAGGACGCGGTGGTTTTTGGAGCAAACGCTCTGACAAAACTTATTCTTGAGAACGAAATAAACCTAAACGAAGTTAGCCGGATTTATGTTGGAACCGAAAGCGGAATCGACAGTTCGAAACCCATTAGTTCTTTTTTGATTAGCTTAATGGAACAAAAATTTGGCGAAGATTCTCTTGCCGAATGCGATGTTGTTGACTTTACTTTTGCCTGTATTGGCGGTGTTGATGCTTTGCAAAACTGTATTGACTTTGTAAAACTGAATCCAACCAAAAAAGCAATTGTTGTCACTACAGATTTTGCCAAATACGATTTGAATTCTACCGGAGAATATACTCAAGGCGCTGGAGCACTTGCAATGTTGGTAACTTCGAACCCAAGAATTATTGCTTTTGATGAAAATTGGGCGACAAGTACAAAAGGTGTTTTTGACTTTTTCAAACCTTACAGAACTATCTCAAAAGAAGCGATTACTCAAAATGAAAGCAACGATCCATGGTTTGATAATTTAGAAGCCGAAATCGAAATTCATAAAGACCAACCGGTTTTTGATGGTCAATATTCAAACCAATGCTATATGGATCGTACACGAAATGCGTACTTCTCGTTCAAAAAACTAAAAAACACTACCGAAACTTTATACAATACCTGGAACAACATTATTATGCATCTTCCGTATTCTTTTCAGGGACGCAGAATGTTGTCTGAAATTTATGCTTTAGATCACGCTGATAAAATTATTGTAGAAAATATCGAACCAGCAGATTATCAAACTAAAATTAAAGAAGTTGGAAAATCTGATGAGTACAGAAAGTTTGTAATCGAGAAATTACAACCTGCGGAATTGGCTTCTTCTTTAATAGGTAATCTTTACACAGGATCTATTTTCATGGGATTATTATCGACTTTGGCGCATTATTATAACACCAAACAGGAAGTTGCAGGAACTAAATTTGGATTCCTTGCTTATGGAAGCGGATCAAAATCGAAAGTTTTTGAAGGAACAATTCAACCGGAATGGCAATTGGCTTTAGCCAAAGTAAAACTTTTTGAGAATCTGGAAGAAAGCGTAGAAATTGGTTTTGAAACTTACGAAAGCCTTCACAAAAAAGAACAAAAACAAAGTGTAAGAACTCCTAAAAACGAATGGGTTTTAGATCGAATTGAAAAGGAGATTCCTAATTTGATTGGGGCGAGATATTATAAATGGATTGATTAAGAAATTCCAAATTCCAATAAAAACCGAAGCAGAATTGCTTCGGTTTTTTTATTAGCACAATCTTGTCATCCTGAGCGAAGTCGAAGGACACGCAAGTAGCTCGACAATGTAAATCTCTTTGTGTTAATTTCGTACTTATCCTTCGACTTCGCTCAGGAGGACATACTGTATGCTTAAAAGATCTTTTCGCAGAAAAACATTCAATCCTTTTTATGCTGTTCTGTATAATTCTGATTTCCCTTAATAGCTTCATCATGCACGTTCATTCCGTTTGACATTCCGAGCATAAAGGCGGTTATAATTACTATGAGTTTTCGTTTGACCCAATAAAGAACTGGCCGCTTAGATTGCTCTAAACGTTTTTTATTATTTTGTTTATACATTTTGAAAATGATAAATGATTAGACATTATTTTATCATCGTATACGATGAAACGCATACTATTTAGAAAATAAATTCTCTAAACGTTGTATAAACTTTTACGGTAATTATTTGAAGTGATTATTTCGTTTACAAAAACAGACTGTCTTATAAATGAATTTATTTTTTGATAAAGAAGTGCCCGTGTTTTTTGAAAAACCTGAATTTGAAGACTAAAAACCACTGCAAACTCAAGAAATTTTACAGGAATTAAAAACGAGCTTTTTATTCTGGAAACAAATTGACTGAATGTATATAAACGAGAATTTTTAAAATCTAATTCTGTCTTTAGAATCACATAAGAAGATTGATAATAATCTGATGATTTTGATTGAGAAACTAAAGTACCATCACTCGCAATCACGACAAAAGCGAGAAAGAGCGAGATTATATATTTTAGATATTTATTCAATTTATTCTGTTTAATTATTATTTATCAGCTAAACGAAAGTACAAATTAAAACAAAACCTACAATTTCGAAAACTGTTTTTGTTTATTGGTTTTCAATTCGATAAAGCAAAAGTCCCAATCCCGAAGTAAAAATTATACAACTCAGCAACTTAAGTTGTTTTGTTGTCATAATTAATTTTTTAAATTGATGAGACAAAACTACTATAGAGATATTTCTTAACAGTCTGTATTATTGAGTTTGGTATAAAACTATCGGTTTTAGGTACAGAATTATAATGCCAATAAATTTTCTTTATAATTTTTGGAAACCGGAAGCTCTATTTGGGTTAGAATTATTGTATTTGGATTTCTCCAGGACTTAAAATGCGCAGGATTTATTAAATGAGAACGATGTATCTGCATTAAAAAATCAAAATCTTCCTGGACTTTTTTAAGCGAAGACCGAATCAGTTTTGAAACGAGTTTACCGTTCTCGATATAAAAAATCTCTACATAATTTTGAGCATTTGAAACACAAACCAAATCTTCTTTTTTTATTTTTAAAACATCCAGTTTATTTTCTCCCCTAAAATTCAAAATATCTTCTTTTAAAGGAATCAGTTTAATCAAATACCTTCTTGCCAGAATAATTACAGGAGTTAAAATCAAGGCAACTTTAATAAATATTACAACAAAGAACTCTTCAAAACTATATCCTCCATTTAAAATGGGACTTTTATAATAGGCGTAAATTCCAAAAAAATAAATAATATAAAAAAATAACAAACTGATTATTTCATAATTTATATTCCATTTTGATATTTTCTTATAAATGCCTTTTTGAACTACTGCTAGAATAGCATAACACAAAAAAGCCATTACACTAAAACCAAAACTAATTAAAAACCAAGCTCTCAAATTTATTGTTCCGTCATCAAAAGGTTTTATGATGAAAGCAAAAATAAAAAGCCATAAAGCGATTAGTAAACCTACTATTAGATTATGTTTTATCGATGTATTGAGTTTTTTCATTAATTACTTATAAATCGTAAACTTATTATGCGATAAGGTAAAACCAAGATTTTCATAAATCAAGACATTTTCTACTCGCCTTTTATTTGTTGTGACTTCAATGCTCTTCAAATTATTCTGATCTGCATAATGCATTATCTTTTCGATCAATTGTCGCCCAATTCCTTTTCCACGATGATCTTTATGAATAAAAAATTCCTGAATCTCACCCACCAATCCGCAATGATGTAAAAGATTTTGAGTATGAAAGCTAATAAAACCGACACCTTCGCTTTCGTTTTCAGCTATTAAATACAAATTCTTTGGATTTGAAATATTTTCATAAAAAATTTCTTTGAATACTTCGAAATCTAATTCTTCATTTTCGAGTTCACAGATTGCTTTATACACAAAATCTAAATCCCCGTTTTCAACTTCTCTTATTTCTGCTTTTACTTTCATAATAAGTTTACAAATACTCATTCAATCCAAGACGTTCAAATTTCACTTTATATTTCTGAACATAGCTATCCCAGTTTTCTTCATTTTTATAAACAGAATAAGCATAATCAACAACTTCTTTACTAAAATGATTCCCAAAAATAGCATCTAAATTCTCCATTCCAGCATCTACAATTCGTTTTAAAATTGATAATTTATCTTTTCCATTTTCTTTACAAGCTTTATCAAGCCATAATCCTTTGCCCATTTTCACATATTCTTCAAGCAAACTATCGGTAATAAATTCAGAAGGAACATCATTTATGTCGGGTTCGTGTTCGCCGTTTTTGAATGTCGTTAAAATCAATTCTTCAGAATAAAATTCATTCGGGATAAGCGAAATCAGCGTGCCGCTTTGAGCTGCTTTTAAACAAAGTTCCTTTGTTATAAATTTATCTGGTATTTTCTGAATAGCAAAGCCATCTTTTTCTACTAATCTTTCGCAAAGTTCACGCGTAATAAATTCCTGATCAACAAAAGGCAATGCGTGAAAAGTAATATCTAACGCTAACTTACTAAGTTCAGCAGTTTTAAATTCCTTCGGAACCAATTTTAGATCTCTATAATTTAACTTTACTCTGTTTTGCCAATATTCATAGTTTTTCGCAGGCGGGTTATTTTGTTTTAAAACCAACTCTCCATTTTCTAATTCGCGTTTTAATTCTTCGAAAGTTTCGATCAAAGGATTTTCAAGATGTTTCCGCAATTCTATCGAGATAATATCTTCTTCGCTTTCATCATCATATTCAGAACTATTTTTAGCATCAAAATCATCTGTTTTATCGTTGTAATAAAACAAATCGTTTTTTCGATCTGCAAATGTGGTATAATGATCTTCGACTATAAAAACGGGGGCTTCAATAATGCCTGAACATTTAAAATTTCCGTGATTATACGACGTCATTACCACTTCCTGAGCTTTTACATTACCGGTTATTTCGACATAAGAACCACCTAATAGTAAACTTTGACAAGTTACATTTCCATTAATAAAAACATAAGGTCCGTAATCACCTTCGGCATTTATAATTGTTCCGGTTGTCGAGAAATTTCCGTTTATTAAAATTCCTTCGATTCTTATTTTCTCCATTTCTTTTAATGAAAGATTTAAGATCTGGCCAAGCCATTTTTTCTCTTTATCTTCATAAAGATCCAGATAGAAGTTGCCTTTTAAATTAACATCTTCGTTCGCAACCAAAAAGAAATCTTCGTCGTTCCATTCATCGAAATAATCAAATCCTTCATGATCGATTAGAAACGGAAATTGGGATTTTACTTCTTTTATTGTTATTAATTTAAAGTTTGAATGCTGCATTTTATTATTCCTTAATTCTAATTAATTTCAACTCCATTACAGGCAAATATCGATCTTTAATAGAAGTTTCGATTTGTCCCACTTTTATAAATCCGAATTTAGCATAAAATATTTCAGCATTTGGTTCAGAATTGAGAACTATTTTTTGAACGTTTTGATCTTTTATTCGAAGCAGAAAATCATTCATTAATACTTTCCCGAATCCTTTGCCAATAAACTCAGGCAAAACAAATAAATTATCGAGTTTTATAGTATTTTCACTTTCGTGAAAAAATGAATAATAGCCAACAATCTCCTTATCTACCATTAAATTAAAAACTGAATTCGTCTCGATATATTCTTCTGAAACCGTTAGAAATGGAGACCAGATTTCTATTTGTTCATTAGAATATCCCCAATAAGCTTTTGACTTTTTGGTTATTTGGGTTAAGATTTCGTGATCGTTTCGGATTGCTTTTTGTATGGTCATTATTCAATAAATCTTGAGTTAATATCGATTTTGTTTTCGGTATGGATTTCAAATCCTAAAACCAGATTTAAGAGTCTAGTACTAACATTGTATTCTTTTTGCTCCAACAATAAAACTTCCCTCAACATCAGTAATAAATGCTCCATAGGGATCAACATATTGATTAGCATTATTTTTATTTTCAATATTAAACCAAAGCGAAAAATTATAATAGCCATCACTAAAATTATTCTTTACAGAACCTTTAAATTGCAAACTAGAAAAAACCATATGATAATCTTCTATTTTTTCATCTTGATTTATACTACTTCCAAAAGCTTCTGCCAGAGCCAGCAATACTTTTTTAGATTTAGACAATAGTACAGGCAAACTGTTTTTATGTTTTATATTCTTAACAAAATCAACAAAAAGATCCCAGTCGATTTGACTTTGATCATATTCATCTTCATAAATTTCAAAATTAACCTCTATATCATTAACATACTGAGTTGACATGTAACATTTTGCACTTTCGGAATATACAAAATCAAATTTTTGATTATCAATTTGAAGTGTTTTCATAAGAATTGGAGTACGAGGTCTAATTTATAAAACAGTATTGTTTTCAAGCCAATATACAAAATACTACAATTTAAAAACTGATGTTCTAAATAAATAATTAGATTACTAATGATTTAGCGTGAGGGATAGAGGCGGTATCCTTTTATGAAGCGGAGCGCAGTAAAAGATATAGCCGAAAGCCCGACCCGTAGGGACACGCCATTATTAAGATTCTAAGGTGCTGAGTTTTCTAAACCTTTGTGTCAATTGTTAGTGAGGTTGCTTCGTTCCTCGCAATGACAAAAACTTCGCGCCTTAGCGCTTTCGCGGCAAACCAAAACAAATAAGAAAACTTTAATAAATCAATCTTATGCCACTTCTGTAAAAATCACTAATTTTGAAATTCGAAGTTCAAAACTCACATTATTATGAAATATCATCAAATAAACAGCGCTCTTTTTGTAAAAAATCGCAAAAAATTCACGGCAGAAATGAAACCTAACAGTGTTGCCGTTTTTAATTCAAATGACATTTACCCGGTTAGTGCTGATAGTACTTTGCCATTTGCGCAACACAGAGATATTTTTTATCTAAGCGGTGTTGATCAGGAAGAAAGTATTTTGCTTTTGTTTCCGGATGCGCCTTATGAAAACCAAAAAGAGATTCTTTTTTTGAAAGAAACCAACGATCATATTGCGGTTTGGGAAGGTGAAAAGTTAAGTAAAGAACGCGCATTTCAGGTTTCAGGAATCAGAACGGTTTATTGGTTGCAGGATTTTCATAAAGTTTTGAACGAAATGATGACGTATGCTGATACAATGTATATTAACACCAACGAACATTATCGTGCAAGTGTTGAAACTGAAACTCGCGAAGCTCGTTTTATAAAATGGTGGAAAGAGCGTTATCCTGCACATAACGTAGCAAAAAGCAACCCGATCTTGCAACGTATTCGTTCTGTAAAAGAAAGCGAAGAAATCGATTTGATTCAACAAGCTTGTGATATTACTGAGAAAGGTTTCCGTAGATTATTGTCGTTTGTAAAACCAAATGTTACTGAATATGAAATCGAAGCCGAATTGATTCACGAATTCGTTCGTAACCGCTCAAAAGGTTTTGCTTATACACCAATTATTGCTTCGGGAAATAATGCAAACGTTTTACATTATATCGAAAACAATCAGCAATGTAAAGCCGGAGATTTGATTTTATTGGATGTTGCTGCTGAATACGCGAATTATTCAAGCGATATGACCAGAACAATTCCGGTTTCGGGAAAATTCTCAGATCGCCAGAAAGCGGTTTATAATGCTGTTTTGAAAGTAAAAAATGAGGCTACAAAAATGTTGACTCCGGGAACGCTTTGGAAACAATATCATATTGAAGTGGGTAAAATCATGACATCTGAATTACTTGGTTTAGGTTTACTTGACAAAGCCGATGTTCAGAACGAAAATCCGGAATGGCCAGCTTACAAAAAATATTTCATGCACGGAACTTCTCACCACATGGGACTTGACACGCATGATTACGGATTGCTGCACGAACCAATGAAAGCTAATATGGTTTTTACGGTTGAACCAGGAATTTATATTCCGGCAGAAGGTTTCGGAATTCGTTTAGAAGACAATGTTGTCGTTCAGGAAAAAGGAGAGCCTTTTAACCTAATGCGCAATATTCCTATCGAAGTTGATGAAATCGAAAGTTTGATGAATTCTTAAGAGAATATAGATTATAGAAAATAGAATAAAGACGGCTGGCAGAAATGTTAGCCGTTTTTTTTACCATATACGTGATATAAGTTCATTTAAAATTGAACCAATACGTAGTAATTTTAACTCAAATGAACTTATATTACTTATATGGTTTTAGCTTTTCTTATCTTTGCAAGTATAATAAAAACACTATTTTGAAAACTCTTTTATATAAAAATACCAGGATTTCTTATACTGATTCAGGTCAGGGAACTGCAATTGTTTTGCTTCACGGCTTTCTTGAAAATAAAAAAATGTGGGATGATTATGCTACTCTTTTCGCTGAAAAATATCAGGTTATCACTATCGACTTATTAGGTCATGGTGAATCTGATTCGTTGGGATATGTTCATTCTATGGAGGAGAATGCAAATGTTGTACACGAAATTTTAAAACATTTGAAGATTGAAAAAGCTACAATTGTGGGGCACTCTATGGGAGGTTATGTTGGTTTGGCTTTCGCCGAATTATTCCCAAAGAATATCAATAAATTGGTTCTGCTCAATTCTACATCAAAAGCAGACAGTCACGAGAAAAAAATAAACCGAAATCGCGCCATAAAAGCAGTAAAACAAAACTATGTAAACTTTGTAAGTCTTGCGATTGGTAACTTGTTCAGTGAAAACAACCGAACACGACTGGCTGAAGAAATAGAAAAAGCAAAAGTTGAAGCTTTAAAAACTCCTTTACAAGGAATTGTAGCTTCGCTCGAAGGAATGAAAATTCGAAAAGACAGAGCATCGCTTTTGCAAAAAAACTTATTTCCGGTTTTATTGATTTTAGGTAAAAAAGATCCGGTTTTAAACTACGAAGAAAATATTACACAAATCGAAAATACAAACGCAAAATTAGTTTCTTTTGAAGACGGACACATGAGCCAGATCGAAAACAAAGAAGAACTAAAAACTACTTTATTGGATTTTTTTGAATAATTATAATCCACTTTATAAAACCAAAAAAGGCTGCTCAAAAAATATGAACAGCCTTTTTCTCATTATTGGGGCAAACTTATAATTTTGATATAATGTCTTTTTTGAATTTAGACAAAGTTGCTCTTGTTAATCCAAGATTCGCTTTTGTTGAGTCAACCGCTAAGTAAATAAAATACTTACCATCTTCAGAAACATCTATAATATGTATCTGATCTGTAAGTGTTATTAAGATATCATTGATTTTTTGATCTAATCCCAAAGCTTTAATAGCACTTAATTTTGCTTTTACCACTTCTAAATTATAAGCAGATGCTAATTCCGGGTCAAAATTAGGATTTAAAGAAAGCGAAGAGTAAGACATTCCTGTTTCAACCTCGGTTACTGAAACAGCAATAAATCCGTTGATATTTTCTTTTAAATCGTTTTGGAAATTCTGTAAAAAATCTGACATGTTTTAATTGTATTTAAATTAATTATTGAAAACGGTATCCATTTTGCGCAGCAAAAGTCCCATTTTACTTATATCTTTAGAAAGCAACGCAACACAGTTATCCTGTTCGTCTTTATTGGCCACCACAATACCATCTTTGTTCTTAATCATGACTTGTTTAAGATCTCCATTATTTACATCTTCAGACATTTCTAAACACATCTTTAATATCATTCCGATCATCGCTGCTACATTTCCGTCATACTCTAAATTAACCGATTCGAGCAAAATACCATCTATGTTAAAAGTTAATCCAGATTCGGCTCCAGTCTCTTCTACGAGTGTGTTTAAATCAATCATATCGTTGTTATATCATTTTTAAGAAGAGCCAAAGATATTTTAATAAATAGAATTGTCCGATAAACACTTGTTAAAAAAAAGACACACGTAACCGTTTGAAACACTTTTATTTATACGATAGTGTTTCTTTATTTTTTAAATAAACTTTCTAAAAAACGTTAACAAAAAAAGAAGATTTAACTAAAAAGAGATCAATCTGTTTGAGATATCCTAAATAGTATTTTAACATTTGCAAGACCATCTGTTTACAGCAAGTTTTTCCATAGCTTTGCAAAAAAATTGAACAAAATGAAAACTGTTGACGAACTACGTTTTGACTTAAATGTAAAATTGATGAAATTTAGAAGATTTCGTTTTGAAAACGGAAGCATAAACAATCCTAATTTGCAGGAAAGCGCAAAAAAGGGATTTTTTAAAAAGATTTTCAGCTAAAAGCCCCCTACAAAAGCTCCAAATCTACCAAATAACCTTTTGACACAAGTTCTGCATTATTCCTGATATAATGCGTTTTACCCTCTTTGATCAAAACCAATTGAGTTGAAATTTTGATTACATTTTTATAATTGTGATCTGTAATAACGATTCCCTTTTTGTCTGAATTTGCCTCGATCATTTCATTGACAACATCTACCATCAAAGGAGATAATCCATTATAAGGCTCATCTAACAAAACGAATTTTGAAGGATTCGAAAGAACAATTTTAATTTCCAAATACCGCAATTCACCACTTGACAAATGACTTATTTGTTTCCCTAAGAGAGGCGCAATAAATGGATCATTGTTAAAAAAACTAATTTTTTGTTTATCGATTGATAATGACACTGCTTTTTTTACCGAAAAGTGATTTGGAATAAATTGTTCCTGCGACAAATAACTAATCTCACTGAACACATTATTGTCATTGTTTTTTGAAACAGAATCGATACGGATACATTTATTAGGTGCCGGTATTATTCCGAAAATAATTTTCAATAAAGTTGATTTTCCCGAACCATTTCGTCCTAACAAACCAATGATTTGCGAGGTTTCACATTTTAGATAAACATCTGAAAGAATTACTCTGTCATTGTATTTTTTTTGAATTCCGTCAACTTCTAAAATATGCTTTTTCAAAATATTTTCTTTAATAAAAAAATTATCAAACCAATTAAAACTGTAGCAATAAAAGTCATCAAATAGCTGGAAAGCAAAAGCCAGAGTTTTGAAATTCCGTTATTCGAATAAAATAAATAATCATTTTTTCTATACAACTCTTTAAAACCAATACTCATCAAAAATCCGAAACTCAGGAACATTATAAAAAAGTAATCAAAACCTCCCAATAAAACAGCAATAGCACAAACAGTTAAATTAATAACTAAAGTGGTTTTAAAAAACTCGAAAATGTTGTTTAGCTTTCTGATACTTTACATTATTTTTTCCTCAAAAGGAATATTAATATTAAAAATTTCGTTAAGCAGAATAACAATTTCTTCTAAATAATTCTTCAAAATCTCATTTGAAACCACCATATCCAATTCTTTTTCCTCTTTAAATCCAAAAGGAAGAAATCCGGATTTTAGATTTTTAAACGAGATGATCCCAACTTCAATTGGCAAACCAGCAGCCTCATTCTCAAACATAAACGCATAAGCCAAAACCTGAATGATTTTATCGTTTTTAAGCTCCTGTGTTAATCCGTTCCATGACTTTAGTATAACATTGTTTTTTTCTACTTTACCGGTCTTATAATCGATAATTCTTATTTTTCCGTTACGTATTTCAATCCTGTCGACATTTCCTTTTATTAAAACCGGAAAAGGCAAATTTGGATGATTTAATGTGCGACCGTATGTTTGTTCTAAAGCTATAATTTTAACTGCATCTCCATTTTTAATAGCTTCTAATTCCATTTTCAAGAAGTTCGAAACATTTCGCTTTGCCACTTCAAAAGCCAGAAGATTACGTCCTTTTTTAATTTCACCTTCTTTATAAACTACTTTAAACTGTCGTAAAACTTCATCATCTAACAATTTAAAACAATTTTCAAGATCTGCCTCAGAAATAAACCTGCCCACAAAAGGATCATACAACGCTTTTAAAGTTTCATGAATTATTGTTCCCAGTGTATTTAATGCGATATTTTCTTCTACCTCTTCTACTTCGCGAATACGAAGTATTTTTTGAAAATAAAACTCAATCGGATTTCGAATATAACTCGTCAATGCCGAAGGCGAAAAACCAGCAGTTGCAATTTCCTTTAAACGTTCCATAACCGCATCAGATTTTGGAACTACCATAGGCTGATAGGCCGATGTTGGCAAAACAGGATTATAAATATCAAATGTCAGATTGTGCTTCGATTGCTTCTCGACCTCAAGCTGCGTTATAAAACGGCTTCTTTCTCCTGCATCTAAACCATCATTTTCGGTATTATAAATCAGATAGATGTTTTTAGCTCTTTGCAATAAGTGATAAAAGTGATAGGTATAAATGGCATCTTTTTCCTTGAAAGTTGGCAAACCCAATTCTCTTTTTACATCATACGGAATAAATGAATTCTGAGATTTTCCTGCAGGAAACTTTCCTTCATTCATAGAAGTTACAATCACGGTATCAAAATCAAGAACACGACTTTCCAAAACTCCCATGATTTGTAGCCCATGCAAAGGTTCACCTTCAAACGAAACTTCGGCCACATCAATAATTTGCTTATAAATCGCATGCAAAGTATCAATATTATCAATATGGTGATGTTGCGAATAATAATTAATCAATTTGTTAATGACTTTAAAAACAGCAAAAACAAATGCTTTTGCAATCTTTTCTTCTTCATTGTCATTGCTAAAATTCTCTTTGATTAACAGCAAAAGTGCCGATACATTTTCAAGAACTGCAATCGATCCGTTTTCCCATTTCTGAAACAACAATTGAAACAATTGCGACGGATAAGAATTAAGTTCAATAATTCGGTTATGAGTAATAAACGTATAATTGTTTTCTTTGATGATTCGAACTAAATTGCCTGAATTTGCATAAGGTTCAACTAAAGGATGGGTCAAAATATCAAGTACATCTTTATAATAAAACACATAACTCTCGCCTTTTCTGGAAAGTGCATTGGTATGCATTTTAAACAATTTTGCAATCAATATTTGTGATGGATTATTCTTCCCGGAATATCCCATTGTAATATTCAAACTTCCAACAGAAGAAGGTAATGAATACAAAACAGGCATTAATAAATTTTCCTCCCCCAGTACAATAGCCACTTTATCGAGCGATGTTGCAGGGTTTTCATTAATTATATTTTCGACAATACTTCCGGCTAATTTGGCCTGCCCTATTGTTTTAGGAGTTCCTATAACCTGAATATTTTTAGACTGAGAAAAATCATCTACAATCCATTCAAAAATATTTGTTTTATAATGTTTCCAATTCTCTTTAAAACGACGAACAAAAAGTCCGGCATCATGATACGGATCATTAAGAAAAGTTTGATCTACATCCCAATAAATTTTAGCCTGATCTAACGCCAATAAATGTTGTACAATTTTTTCCTCAGCAGCATTTAAAGCATTAAAACCGGCGAAAATAAAATTTCTATTTGCAATAGTATTCGAAAAATGATTCAGATTATTTACTGCTTCTCTATAAATCAAACCTTGATATCCAATTGATTTATTCAGTAAATGATTGTACAATGAATCATAGTATAAAGGCAGAAGTTTCCAAAAATCGATATAATTTTCTAAAAGTTTGGTTTTATTTTCGACTTCAATTCCCCATTTCTTGATATCTTCTATATCTTTCAAATAGGATAAAACATGAACCGGATCTAATAAGTAGCGATCGATTTCATTAAAATCCTGCAAAAGCGTTTTAGCCCAATTGGCAAATAACTCGAAGGATTGCTGATTTTGTTTTTCTGTTATAGAAAGATACACTTCATAAAACTCAAACAAAAGCTCAATTGAATCTATAGATCTTATTGAGGCTACATCTTGTACAAAGTCTTCTATACTAATAATTTCTGGAGAAAGAATAGTATTTTTAGTTTCATTTTTTAAAGCTTCAATCAAAAAAACCTTTGCTCTTTTGTTTGGCAAAACAATAGTAGTTTCAGTAAGCTTATCCGAATAATCCTGAATTATAACAGTTGCTATTTTTCCGAGAAAAGAAGTATTTATCATTGTATAAAAATAAAAAAAGCCATTCAATTAAGAATGGCTTTTAGTATTTATTTAGAAAGTAAATTAGATTTTACCTTGGTATTTAGAACCAATGTGTCTAATTTC
>Ga0247810_10001548_pt1 | contig 14230 bp, 11 predicted proteins | sample UWRJL119311C1_FD_179918 | JGI IMG/M metagenome (GOLD analysis project Ga0247810, IMG submission 179918) | Plant litter microbial communities from Arlington Agricultural Research Station in Wisconsin, United States - UWRJ-L119-311C-1 | ecosystem: Environmental > Terrestrial > Plant litter >...
TTACTTTTACTTCGAAACCATAAGTAAGTTTTGATAAGCAAAGCGCTTATCGTCTAATTAATTTTTTAATTACGATAATGGAAAAGCGTAAATTAAGTTTCTGGGAAATTTGGAACATGAGTTTCGGATTCCTGGGAATACAAATGGGGTTTGCACTTCAGAATGCGAATGCCAGCAGAATTCTTCAGATTTTTGGCGCCGACGTACATGAATTATCATGGTTCTGGATTATTGCTCCCCTCATGGGATTAATAGTGCAGCCTATCATTGGCCATTATAGTGATAAAACCTGGGGGAAATTTGGACGAAGAAAACCATTTTTTCTTGTAGGTGCCATTTTGGCTTCAGTCGGTTTAATCTTAATGCCACAAGCCAATATTTTCATATCGGTACTGCCCGCTCTTTGGGTTGGAGCCGGAATGTTGATGATTATGGATGCGTCATTTAATATTGCCATGGAACCTTTTCGTGCCTTGGTTGGTGACAATTTAAGAACTGATCAGCGAACAGCTGGTTTTAGTATTCAAACTTCCTTAATTGGTTTTGGAGCTGTAATTGGTTCGGCATTGCCTTATGTTTTAACCAAATGGTTTGGCATTTCAAACAGCAGTATTCCAGGGAGCGTTCCTTTAAACCTGACTTTATCTTTTATTATTGGTGCAGCGGTATTGATTGGTTCTATTTTGGTTACTTTATTTACAACCAAAGAATACTCTCCGGTAGAATTAGCGCAATTTGAAGATCCGAAAAGTGAATTATTGGCAGAAGAACAAAGATCAAAACTTACGGACATTTTTACCGATTTTGCCAAAATGCCAACGACCATGCGTCAGCTAAGCTGGGTACAATTTTTTTCCTGGTTTGGATTATTTGGAATGTGGGTTTTTACCACTCCTGCCATTGCGCACCACATTTACGGATTGCCATTGAGTGACACTTCAAGTCAGCAGTATCAGGATGCGGGAGACTGGGTCGGAATTCTGTTTGGTGTTTACAACCTCGTATCGGCGATCATTGCTTTATTTTTCCTGCCTTACATCGCTAAAAAAATCGGTAGAAAATCAACCCATTCCATATCCTTGATTATCGGTGGAATTGGTTTAATTTCTATTTATTTTATGCCAGATGAAAACTGGGTAATACTGCCAATGGTTTTAATTGGAGTGGCCTGGGCGAGCATTTTAGCAATGCCGTATGCCATACTTGCGGGTTCAATTGCGCCTAAAAAAATGGGTGTTTACATGGGGATTTTCAACTTCTTCGTTGTTATTCCACAAATTGTGAATGCATTAATTGGCGGCCCAATTGTAAAATACCTTTACAACGGAGAAGCAATTTACGCCTTAATTACCAGCGGAGTTAGCTTTTTAATTGCTGCTCTTTTAGTCTACAAAGTAAAAGATGTAGACGATACTATCCAAAAATAATAAAATAGCATTTCCCTTATAATGAAAAAAGCATTCCTATTCGACCTTGACGGAGTCATTGTCGATACCGCCAAATATCATTTTTTAGCCTGGCAGAAAATCGCTCAGGAATTAAAAATCAATTTCACACATGAACATAACGAATTACTTAAAGGAGTAAGCCGCGTTCGTTCGTTAGATATTATTCTTGAATTAGGAAACGTTCACGCTTCTCAGGAAGACAAAGACAAATGGCTGATTCAAAAAAATGAAGAGTACTTATCTTATTTAATTGACATGGACGAAAGCGAGATTCTTCCCGGAGTTTTTAAAATTCTTCAATTATTAAAAGATAAAAACCAGGGAATTGCGTTAGGTTCTGCCAGCAAAAATGCAAGACCAATTTTAGAGAAAACCGGAATTATTTCCTATTTCGATGTTATTGTTGATGGAAACGATGTTACCAATGCAAAACCGGATCCGGAAGTTTTCCTGAAAGCAGCTCAATTACTAAACATTGATCCAAAAAATGCAATCGTATTCGAAGATTCTGTTGCAGGAATTCAGGCAGCAAACATAGCAGGAATGGTGAGTGTAGGAATTGGTGAGGAAACAATACTGCATGAAGCTAAATACATTTTTAAAGATTTTACCGAAATAAGCTCAGCGTTTATTGAGAAGTTAATCAATTAGAAAATGTGATAATTAGAGAATGGGTCAATTAGAAAATGAGATAATTTACTAAAACTGAATTATCCAATTGAAACAAACTCACAAACAGTTAAAAATCATCAATCAAATACTAAAAAACAATCATCAATTAGAAAAATAAATTAGAAAACGTCAACCAAATAATTATCAAATTGACACATTTTCTAATTATCTAATTGCTCAATTATCTAATTAAAGAAAAAATGAATCAGGATTATATAAAACCAGACAATTGGTCCATCATAGAAGAAGGCTTTGATGTCGACAGCGTAAAATCATCCGAAAGTCTTTTCAGTCTTGGAAACGGCGCTATGGGACAACGTGCCAATTTTGAAGAAACGTATTCCGGAGAAACTTTTCAGGGAAGTTACATTGCCGGAATTTATTACCCGGATAAAACCAAGGTAGGCTGGTGGAAAAACGGCTATCCCGAATATTTTGCAAAAGTCCTTAATGCGCCCAACTGGATTGGAATTAATGTTGAAATCAACGAGGAAAATCTGGATCTTGGCAAATGCGCTGAGGTAAAAAACTTCCGCAGGGAACTGAACATGAAAGAAGGCTGGTACAATCGCTCTTTTGAAGCAACTCTAAAAAATGGAACGGAAATCTCGGTAAATGTACGTCGTTTTCTTTCTTTGGATTTGGATGAAGCGGGGATTATCAAATATGAAATCACCCCTTTAAACAAAGACGCAAAAATAGTTTACAAGCCTTACATTGATGCCGGAGTTACGAATGAAGATGCCAACTGGGAAGAAAAATTCTGGGAACCTCTTGAGGTAAAAAAAGGAGCAAATGAGGCTTTTGTAACCGCTCAGACTTTTAAAACGCATTTTAAAGTTACGACTTTCATGCAAAATACGATTCTGGCAAATGGTGAAAACATTCATGTTTCGCCATCAACAACTGATTCAACTCAAGATAAAGTTCAGTTTACTTACGGAACTATTATTGCAAAAGGCCAAACCTCAGCCATTCAGAAGATTGGTGGGTATACGGTTTCTTTAAACCACGAAAATACTTTGGCTGCAGCCGAAAAAGTAATTAAATCTGCCGTTAGTTTAGGATATGATGCTTTACGTCAAAACCAAATTGAAGCCTGGAGCAAAATCTGGGAAATGTCGGATATTACCATTGAAGGCGATGTTAAAGCGCAACAGGGAATTCGTTTCAACATCTTCCAATTAAACCAGACTTATTCCGGAAAAGATTCCCGTTTGAATATTGGTCCAAAAGGTTTTACCGGAGAAAAATACGGCGGATCTACTTATTGGGATACTGAAGCCTATTGCATTCCGTTTTACATGGCAACCAAAGATCAGCAGGTGGCGAGAAACTTGCTTACGTATCGTTACAATCAATTGGATAAAGCGATTGAAAATGCGAAGGATAACTTAGGTTTCAAAAACGGTGCGGCTTTGTATCCAATGGTAACCATGAATGGTGAAGAATGTCACAACGAATGGGAAATCACACACGAAGAAATCCACAGAAATGGAGCGATTGCTTTTGCGATTTACAACTATTACCGTTACACCGGAGATTACTCGTATATTCCTGAAAAAGGTCTGGAAGTTTTAATCGGAATTGCGCGTTTCTGGCACCAAAGAGCTTCTTTCTCCAAAGAAAAAAATCAGTATGTAATTCTTGGAGTTACAGGTCCAAACGAGTACGAAAATAACATCAATAATAATTTCTACACCAATTATATTGCAAAATGGTGTATTGATTATGCATCAGAACAAATTGCTAAAGTGGCGCTGGAATATCCTTCAGATCACAAACGCATTTTAGAAAAAGTAAGCCTTTCGGCGAATGAAATTCAGGAATGGATAAAAGTGGCTGATAATATGTATTTTCCAACTTCTGAAGAATTAGGGATTTATCTGCAGCAGGACGGTTTCTTAGACAAAGATTTGGTTCCGGTAAAAGATTTAGATAAATCACAACGCCCAATCAACCAAAAATGGTCCTGGGATCGCGTTTTGCGTTCGCCTTACATCAAACAAGCCGACGTTTTACAATGTTTCTATTTCTTCGAAGATCATTTTTCGAGAGAAGAATTAAAACGCAATTTCGAATTCTACGAATCGTTTACCGTTCACGAAAGTTCGCTTTCGCCATGCGTACACTCGATTCAGGCTGCTGTTTTAGACAAAATCGATATGGCATACACTTTTTATCTGAGAACTTCCCGTCTGGATTTGGACGATTATAATAAAGAAGTGGAGGAAGGCTGCCACATCACGTCAATGGCCGGAACATGGATGAGTATTGTAGAAGGTTTTGGCGGAATGCGAGTTAAAAATGATCAATTGCATTTCTCGCCAAAAATTCCAAAAGAATGGAAAGGCTATTCCTTTAAAATTAATTTCAGAAATCAAATTCTAACAGTTTTTGTTAATCATAATGAGACTACTTTTACTGTAGACAGTGATCAGGATTTAACGATTATAGTAAATGGAAAACCGATAATTGCAAGTAAGCAGCTTGTAAATGTCAATTAAATTACAACCCTTTAAAAACTAAAAACATGAAAAACTTATTTTTCGCAAGTTTAATTCTGTTGGCTTTTAGCTCAATTGCAAATGCACAACAACTAAAATCACCCGAAGGAAAGTTCGTAATGGAATTTTCGCTTCAAAATGACGGAACTCCAACGTACAATTTAAAATACAAAAATAAAGAAGTTGTAAAAACCAGTAAATTGGGTCTTGAACTGAAAGATGATAAAAAATCTTTGTTGAATGATTTTACCATTGCTGATAGCAAAACTTCCGCTTTTGATGAAACCTGGAAACCGGTTTGGGGAGAAGTGGACAATATCATAAATCATTATAACGAATTGGCCGTAACTTTAAACCAAAAAGGAACAGACAGACAAATCGTAATTCGTTTCCGTTTATTTGATGACGGTTTAGGATTTAGATATGAATTTCCGGCTCAAAAAAATCTGACTTATTTTACCATTAAAGAAGAAAGATCGCAATTTGCCATGACTGGAGATCATACCGCTTTCTGGATTCCGGGAGATTATGACACACAAGAGTACGATTACACCAAATCGAAATTGTCTGAAATCAGAGGCCTTTCTGAAAAAGCATATACCGCAAACGTATCGCAAAAAAACTTTTCTCCAACAGGAGTTCAGACTTCTTTGATGTTAAAAACCAATGACGGAATCTACATCAACTTACACGAAGCTGCTTTAATCAACTATTCTTGTATGCACCTGAATCTTGATGACAAAAATATGACTTTCACTTCTTGGTTAACACCGGATGCAAAAGGAGATAAAGGATATATGCAGGCACCAAGCCATTCGCCTTGGAGAACGATTATTGTAAGCGATGATGCCAGAGAAATCCTGTCTTCAAAAATGACGTATAACTTAAACGATCCATCAAAAATTGAAAATACTTCCTGGATTAAACCCGTAAAATACATCGGTGTGTGGTGGGAAATGATTACCGGAAAAAGTTCCTGGTCGTATACCAATGATTATCCAACAGTGCAGTTGGGAGTTACCGATTTTTCAAAAGCAAAACCAAACGGAACGCACGGAGCCACCAATGCCAACGTAAAAAAATATATTGATTTTGCTGCACAACATGGTTTCGATGCTGTTTTGGTTGAAGGATGGAATGAAGGCTGGGAAGACTGGTTTGGACACTCAAAAGATTATGTTTTTGATTTCGTAACGCCTTACCCTGATTTTGATGTGAAAGGTTTACATGAATATGCAAAATCTAAAGGTGTAAAAATCATTATGCACCACGAAACTTCAGGTTCGGTTCGTAACTACGAGCGTCACATGGACAAAGCCTATACATTCATGAATGACAATGGATACGATGCTGTAAAAAGCGGTTACGTTGGAGATATTTTACCTCGTGGTGAAAACCATTACAGCCAATGGATTGTAAATCATTACCAATATGCCATCGAAAAAGCAGCTGATTATAAAATTATGGTAAACGCTCACGAAGCAGTTCGCCCAACTGGAATTGCCAGAACATACCCGAACTTAATTGGAAACGAAGCAGCAAGAGGAACAGAATATCAAGCCTTTGGAGGTTCTAAACCAAATCACGTTACGGTTATACCTTTTACACGTTTAATTGGAGGTCCAATGGATTATACTCCGGGAATCTTCGAAATGGATATCAGTAAAATGAATCCGGATAACAAATCGCATGTAAACAGCACCATCGCCAATCAATTGGCATTATATGTTACAATGTACAGTCCGCTGCAAATGGCAGCCGATACTCCAGAAAACTATAACCGTTTTCCGGATGCATTCCAATTCATTAAAGATGTGGCTGTAGATTGGTCAGAAAGTAAATATATTGAAGCTGAACCTGGCGATTTTATCACCGTTACCCGAAAAGCAAAAGGAACAAACAACTGGTTTGTTGGAAGCGTAAACGGAGAAACTGCTCGTACCTCAAACATCGATTTCAGCTTCCTTGAAAAAGGTAAAAAATACACCGCAACCCTTTATGCTGATGCCAAAGACGCGCATTACAAAACAAATCCGCAGGCTTACACCATCAAGAAAATTGCCGTAACAAGCAAATCAAAATTATCGCAGCTTTCTGCTCCGGGCGGAGGTTATGCGATTAGTATTATTGAAACTAAATAATTAATTAATCCTATAAGAAATGTAAGTTCATTTAAATAGAAATTCCACTAATTTTTGTCTTAAATGAACTTAAATTATTTTACATGGTTTACATTCATCTTTACTATGAACAATCCAAAAACTTCATTCCAAACCAACCAAATATTTTGTAAAATACTTCTATTTGTTCTAATTTTTTCCGCTTCTGCGAAAGCACAAATCCAAAAAACAGAACCTCCATTTTGGTACGCAGGAATGAAAAATCCGGAATTACAGATTATGTTCTACGGAAAAAATATCGCACAATATGAAGCTTCGGTTTCTAATAATGTGGTGATTAAAAACGTAGAGAAAACGGAAAATCCAAATTACCTTTTCGTAACAATTGATACGCAAAATTTAAAGGCTTCTGAATTGGTTTTCTCTTTCAAAAACAAAAACAAAGTAGCATTTACACAAAAATATTCGCTTAAAGAAAGAAGAGCCAATTCGGCCGACAGAAAAAGCTACGATGCATCAGACGTAATGTATCTAATCATGCCGGATCGTTTTGCTAATGGAAATACGAAAAACGACAGCGATGCCATTTTAGCAGAAAAAGGAAATCGCGCAGAACCAGGCGGGCGTCACGGTGGTGATATCGAAGGAATTATTAAAAACTTAGATTATATTTCGTCTCTTGGAGCAACTACAATCTGGAGTACGCCTTTATGCCAGGACAATGACGCGAGACATTCGTATCATGGTTACGGACAATCTGATGTTTACAAAATAGATGCTCGTTACGGAACAAATGAAGACTACGTTCGTTTATCTTCAGAAATGCACAAAAAAAACATGAAACTGGTTATGGATTATGTTACCAATCACTGGGGAATTACACATTGGATGATTCAGGATTTGCCAACAAAATCATGGATAAATCAATTTGAAAATTACACCCAAACACATCACCGACGTGAAGTTATAACTGATATTCACGCTTCAAAATCAGATCAGGAAATTTGTGTTGATGGCTGGTTTGTGCCTTCAATGCCCGATTTGAATTTAAGAAATCCGTTAGTTGCAAAATACTTAACTCAAAATGCCATTTGGTGGATTGAATATGCTAATCTTGATGGATTCAGAGTCGATACTTATAATTATTCTGATGCAACGGCGATGGCGAATTGGGCAAAAGCCATTACAACAGAATATCCGAATTTTAATATCGTTGGAGAAATCTGGATGCACAATCAGGCGAATTTAGCGTATTGGCAAAAAGACAGTAAAATTGGCGAAATTAAAAACTACAATTCCAATTTACCAAGCGTAATGGATTTCACTTTGCACAATCAAATTAGTTCTGCTTTTAATGACGACGATGCGAATTGGGATAATGGTATGATTAAATTCTACAACAATTTTGCTATGGATTTTTTATACCCAAATACCAATAATCTTTTAGTTTTTGCTGAAAATCATGATACTGATCGTATCAATGACAAGTACAAATATGATTTCACGAAATATAAAATGGTTATGACTTTACTGGCAACCGTTCGTGGAATTCCACAATTGTATTACGGTTCAGAAATTGGAATGGGCGGTGATAAAGGTAAAAATGGCGATGCCGGTATTCGTCAGGATTTTCCGGGAGGATGGATTGGCGATAAAAACAATGCCTTTACCAAAGAAGGAAGAACCGCTGAACAGGCAAAATATTTCGATTTTACTTCCAAATTATTCAACTGGAGAAAATCGAATGAAGCCGTTCATTTCGGTAAAATGACACATTATATTCCGGAAAACAATACCTATGTTTATTTCAGATATACAGATAACAAAACGGTAATGGTGGTTTTCAATAATAATGCGAAAGAGCAAGTTGTAAAAACCGATCGTTTTAAAGAAAACATCAAAAACTTTAAGTCGGGAAAAGATGTTTTGACTGGAAAATCTTTTGACCTTTCTTCTGAAATTACATTGGAACCAAAATCCGCTTTGGTTTTAGAATTGGAATAAAATCACATAAATTTTTTAAATAAAGGCGCAAAGTTTAGAAACAATAGTTTTCTTTCTTTGCGCCTTTGTACCTTTGTGCCTTTGAAACTGATTCCAATGAATAAATTGCTAAAAATAGCACATCGCGGTGCCAAAGCTTACGAACCCGAAAATACTTTACAAGCTTTTCAAAAAGCATTGGATTTACATGCTGACGGAATCGAACTGGACGTTCACTTAAGCGCTGACGGACATATAATCGTAATGCACGATGAAACCATCGATAAAATGACAAACGGAAAAGGAGCTGTAAACACATTTGCTTTAGCCGAATTAAAGTCATTTTTAATCGCTGATAAACTTCAAATCCCAACTCTAAATGAAGTTTTTGATTTAGTCGACAAAAAATGTTTTATCAACGTCGAATTAAAAAATGCTGATACGTCAAAGAATGTCGTTTCTTTAATCGAAAAATATATTACCGAAAAAGACTGGAACTACGAACATTTCATCATTTCAAGTTTTGACTGGAATGCTTTAAAAGAAGTTCACAATTTAAATCCAAATATTCCGATTGGCGTTTTAACCGAAGAAGATATTGATACTGCTTTGGCTTTCGCCGAATCAATAAAAGTAAAAGCAATTCATCCTGATTTTCAATTATTGAATAAGGAAAATGTTCGTCAAATTCAGGAAAAAGGATTTCTGGTTTTTCCCTGGACAGTAAACACCGTAGAAGACATTCAAAAGGTAAAAAGTTATAACGTAAACGGAATTATCTCTGATAATCCAGATAAAATATGAGTCAAAATTTCGACATTATTATTGTTGGCGGTGGTGCTGCAGGATTTTTTACAGCGATAAATATTGCAGAGAAAAATCCGAAACTGAAAATTGTCATTTTAGAAAGAGGAAAAGAAGTGCTTTCTAAAGTCCGCGTTTCCGGTGGCGGAAGATGCAATGTAACGCATGCCTGTTTTGAACCGAATGAACTGGTTAAATTTTATCCGCGTGGCGAAAAAGAGCTTCGAGGTCCTTTTCATCAGTTTTGTTCCGGCGACACTATTGAATGGTTTGAAAAACATGGAGTTGAATTAAAAATCGAAGACGACGGAAGAATGTTTCCCGTTTCAAATTCATCTCAAACCATTATCGATTGTTTTTTAAAAGCAACCGAAAAATCAGGAATAAAAGTATTGACCGGACAAAGTGTACAATCAATTTACAAAGCCGAAAATCATTGGAAAATTGACACCCAAAACGATAAATTTATTTCAGAAAAATTAGTAATGGCAACCGGAAGCAATCCTAAAATCTGGGAAATGCTTCAAACACAAGGACACGCAATCGTTAGTCCTGTTCCTTCACTATTTACTTTTAATATCAAAGATCCAAGAATTAAAGAATTACCGGGAGTTGCAGCGCAGGTTACCGTAAATGTAAAAGATACCAAACTAGAATCAACCGGACCTTTATTAATCACACATTGGGGAATGAGCGGTCCAGCAATCTTAAAACTTTCAGCCTGGGGAGCGCGAACTTTATTCGATAAAAATTATCAATTCACTATTTTTGTCAATTGGCTGAATGATGTTGATACTGAAGATGCTGAAAAAATCCTGAAAGATTTAAAACAGGAACACGCAAAAAAAGCGGTTTCAAAAAAATCACCTTTTGACTTTCCGAATCGTTTGTGGGAAAGTTTGGTTTTGGCTTCCCAAATTGAAGCAGAAACCAAATGGGCGGATTTGTCTAAAATTCAACTGCAGAATTTAGCTTCACAACTCACAAAAGCAACCTTTCAGGTAAACGGAAAAAGTACTTTTAAAGAAGAATTTGTTACTGCAGGCGGAATCGATTTAAAGGAAATCAACTTCAAAACCATGGAAAGCAAACTGCATCAAAACCTTTATTTTGCAGGTGAAATAGTAAATATAGATGCCATTACCGGCGGGTTCAATTTTCAGAATGCGTGGACAAGCGGGTTTATTTTAGCAAACAATATGTAACAGAATGAAATATAAAGGAATTATTTTTGATTTAGACGGAACTTTAGTAAACTCATTAGAAGACATTGCAGATTCCATGAATAAGGTTCTTCTGGACCTTAATTACCCTATTCATACGTATGATGTATTTCAGTATTTTATTGGCAGCGGCTTACGGAATACCGTTTCCAAAGCATTGCCTGCATCAAACAGTACAGATGAGCAAATTGAAATCTGTTTGGAAAGGATGGTTAAAGGATATAGTGAATCCTGCACACTAAAAACAAAACCGTATGAAGGCATTATCGAATTATTGGACAATTTAGCTTCCCGAAATTTCAAATTAGCCGTTTTCTCGAATAAAGCGGATGAACTGACAAAAAAAATTGTCGCAGCTACTTTTCCGAATTATTTCAGCAATATAGTAGGTTTGAGCATTGAATCCCTTAAAAAGCCTAATCCGTTTGAAGCAATAGAAATAAGCGAAAAATGGAACTTAAAACCAGAAGAAATCATTTTTATAGGTGATTCTGATATTGATATGCAGACAGCAGTTAACGCCAACATGTTTCCTGTTGGTGTAACTTGGGGATATAGAACAGAGGAAGAATTGAAAGCTAGCGGTGCAAAATTGGTGATAAATAATCCATTAGAGCTAATTGAAATATTGTAAAGTAACACCTACGGGTATTATAAAAATATAATTAACAAGATTTTACATATTTGACAAGTTTTCATTAAGACAATTCTAATAATTTTACTTTCAGCAAACTAATCCTGTATGAGAGTAAAATTACTTACCACAATTTCTTTTTTTACCTGTCAACTTTCCATTTCACAGACAGAAAAATTACTTCGCGGAAAAGTTTTCTCTTATAATAATCCGCTTAATAAAGTTGAGGTAATTAATAAAACGGCCCAAACTAGTACGACAACAAATGAATTTGGAGAGTTTTCTATTTTAGTAAAAGAGCAGGACAGTTTATTGTTTTTTTCAAAGGATTATTTATTTACAAGATTGAAGCTAACTTTGAAAGATCTGGAAAAAAGCTATCTCATTGTTGAAATGAGTCCAAAAGCTGAAGAATTGGAGAATGTTGTAGTTTCCAGATCTGTTTTTAATAAAACTGAACTTAAAAAAATCGCCAATAATAGAGAGGAAATAAATAAAATCAAAATTCGCAAGCAATTTGATGATGTTACCACAAAGGTTACTGTTTATGATGGTCAAATTAAAAATGCTATAAATTTTAGTTACCCAATTTTTGACAAACCGAAGAAAAAAATTGAGCCTGTTGATGACCGTTTCAAAAAACTAATTATTAGTTCTTGTCCACCTGAATTCTTCATTAAAAATTTAAAAATAACCTCTGAAGAAAAAGAAATTTTTATAAAATTCTGTGATGCCGATCCAAAATCTTCGATACTTTTAGAACATCCAAATATTTTGGCTGTTATGGATTTTTTATATTCAAAAAATGAAGAGTTTAAAAAGTTAAGCGCAGAAAACCAAAACTAAGATACTGTTGTATGAAAAGCAAAATTATTTTAAACTATCTGTTTAGCCACCAGATACTCGCATTCAAAATTGCCGCAAAACCTACCCATGCCATATAAGGAATCAAAAGATATCCTGCGGTTTTATTGATTTTAATAAATTTCAAATACGTCTCATAAATCATCAGCCATAAAAGAGCAATTTCAATTAAGGCAAGCATCGGATTTTTTAATCCGAAGAATAAATACGACCAGATTGCATTTAGAGCCAATTGAATGAAAAAGAACCCCAGAGCTTTTTTAACTTCTGTATTTTGTTCCTTTATTTTATCCCAAACCAATCCCGCAGCAATTCCCATTAAAATAAAAAGCAAGGTCCAAACTGGCATAAAAACCCAATTGGGCGGATTAAAAACTGGTTTTGCAATAGTAGGATACCAAGTTTCAACTCCTGTTTTTGTAAAGGTTGATGAAGAATATCCAACGGCTAAACAAACAATTACGGCTATGGCAATTTTGGTTATTTTGTTCATTTTTATTTAAATTTTATCCAAAAATAATCAAAAGCAAGTTTAAACCATATAAGTTACACAAGTTCATTTTTTAATTTTAGTTTCGCTTACATTTTCTTATATAACTTATATGGTGAAATATTTTAAAAACTATCTTTGCCAAAATTTATAATTCATGTTTACAGCAGCTGATTTTATTCCTAAAAAATATACTTCAACCATAGAAAGCGGAAACTTTGAATGGAGCGCTCCCAGCAATATTGCATTAGTCAAATATTGGGGAAAAAAAGACAATCAAATTCCTGCGAATCCTTCGGTAAGTTTTACGTTGAATAATTGTAAAACGATTACTAAATTGGGTTTTGAGAAAAAAGAGGCTTCGACAAATAGTTTTTCTTTCGATTTGCTTTTCGAAGGAAAACCAAAAGAAGATTTCAAGCCAAAAATCAGGAAGTTTTTAGAACGAATTGAAATATATCTGCCTTTTTTGAAGGATTATCATTTTACGATTGATACTCACAATACGTTTCCACACAGCTCCGGAATCGCTTCTTCGGCTTCAGGAATGGCAGCTTTGGCAATGAATTTTATGAGCTTAGAAAGAGAATTAAATCCTGAAATGACTGATGAATATTTTTATGAGAAAGCATCATTTTTAGCCCGTTTAGGTTCAGGAAGTGCCTGCAGAAGTGTAAAAGGTAATATTGTAGTTTGGGGAAATCAGAAGAATATAAAAGGAAGCACGGATTTATTTGGAGTTGAATTTCCATATATGATTCATGAAAATTTCGAGAATTATCAGGACACCATTTTATTAGTAGATAAGGGAGAAAAACAGGTTTCAAGTACCGTCGGGCACGATTTAATGCACAATCATCCATATGCCGAAAGACGTTTTGCTCAGGCACATGAAAATCTGGACCAATTAATTGCCATTTTTGAAAGTGGGAATTTAGAAGAATTCATTAAAGTTGTAGAGAGCGAAGCACTGACTTTGCACGCTATGATGATGACTTCGATGCCGTATTTTATTTTGATGAAACCAAATACGTTACAGATTATAAATGCTATTTGGAAATTTAGAAGCGAAAGCCAAATCCCGGTTTGTTTTACCCTGGATGCTGGGGCTAATGTGCACATTTTATATCCGAAAAATGTAGCAGACAAAGTATTACAATTTATTAAGAACGAATTAGTTGGCTTTTGTCAAAATGGTCAGTACATTTGCGACGAAATTGGAGAGGGTGCAATTGCATTATAATTTTGCGTATCTTTAATTAAATTTTTAATTCTTTTGAGAAAAGCAGGTTAAAAATGGACAATTTGTAAGTTTAGAATCCATTTTAAAAAACATAATTAAATAAGCCCCAAATAAAACGAAGACATAAAAACAGACTATGAAAGGACCATTATTTTACTCAAAAATATTACTTTTTGGAGAGTACGGAATTATCCGGGATTCAAAAGGACTTTCTATTCCTTATAATTTTTACAATGGTGCTT
>Ga0247810_10001549_pt1 | contig 14224 bp, 14 predicted proteins | sample UWRJL119311C1_FD_179918 | JGI IMG/M metagenome (GOLD analysis project Ga0247810, IMG submission 179918) | Plant litter microbial communities from Arlington Agricultural Research Station in Wisconsin, United States - UWRJ-L119-311C-1 | ecosystem: Environmental > Terrestrial > Plant litter >...
GGCGCCGTGAAGGTGGTGATCGTCACCGACGAGCCGGAGAAGTACGAGGGCGTGAAGGTGGCGGGCGATCCCGAGGTGAAGCACCGCGACCTGCTCGACGACATCCAGCGCGAGTTCCGCGAGATCAAGGGCACCACGGCCATCATCTACGACCAGACCTGCGCCACCGAGAAACGCCGCCGCCGCAAGCGGGGCACGGCCGTCGACCCGGCCAAGCGCGTCGTCATCAACGAGCTGGTGTGCGAAGGCTGCGGCGACTGCAGCGTGCAGAGCAACTGCTTGAGCGTGGAGCCGCTGGAGACCGAGTTCGGCCGCAAGCGCACCATCAACCAGAGCACCTGCAACAAGGACATGAGCTGCCTGAAGGGCTTCTGCCCGAGCTTCGTCACGGTCGAGGGCGGCGCACTCAAGAAGAAGTCGAAGGCCAAGGCCAATTCGCCTTTCGAGATGGGCGCGATGCCCGAGCCGGCCGTGCCGCAGCTGGCGCGCGACCAGGTCTGGGGCATCGTGGTCGCCGGTGTCGGCGGCACGGGCGTGATCACCATCGGCCAGCTGCTCGGCATGGCCGCGCACATCGAAGGCAAGGGCATCGTCACGCAGGACGCGGCCGGCCTCGCGCAGAAGGGCGGCGCGACCTGGAGCCATGCGCTGATCGGCGACACGCAGGACGCGATCCGCACCACGCGCGTGGGCACGGCCGCGGCCGACCTGATCCTCGCCGCCGACCCGCTGGTGGCGGTGAACGCCGAGACGCTGGCCCGCATGCGCGAAGGGCGCACGCACGTGGCGCTCAACAGCCACAGCACGCCAACGGCCGCCTTCGTGCGCAACGCCAACTGGCAGAACCCGCAGGACGATTGCGCCAACCAGATCGCGCGGATCGTCGGTGTCGACGGCCTCGGCAGCTTCGATGCCGATGCGGCCTCCGTCTCACTGATGGGCGACAGCCTGTACGCCAACCCGATGCTGCTCGGCTATGCCTGGCAGAAGGGCTGGGTGCCGTTGGATTACGCGTCGCTGATGCGTGCGATCGAACTCAACAACGTCGCCATCGAGAACAACAAGACGGCCTTCGAATGGGGCCGCCGCGCGGCGCACGACCTTGGGTCGGTGCAGAAGCTGGTGTCGCCCGGCCAGGTGATCGAATTCAAGAAGCGCGAGACGGTCGACGCGCTCGTGGCGCGCCGTGTCGAGTTCTTGACCGGCTACCAGAACGCTGCCTACGCGGACCAGTACAAGGCCTTCGTCGCCAAGGTGCAGCAGGCCGAGACGGCGGCCGTCGGCAAGACGACGATCACCGAATCGGTGGCGCGCTATCTGTTCAAGTTGATGGCGTACAAGGACGAATACGAAGTTGCGCGTCTGCACACCGACCGTTCGTTTCTGGACCGCGTCGAAGGCATGTTCGAAGGCGACTTCAAGCTCAACTACCACCTGGCCCCGCCGCTCATCGCCAAGAAGAACAGCAAGGGCCAGTTGCAGAAGCAGAAGTTCGGCCCCGGCATGCTGACGGGCTTCAAGGTGCTGGCGAAGCTCAAGGGCCTGCGCGGCACGGCGCTGGACATCTTCGGCCGCACCGAAGAACGCAAGACCGAACGCGCGCTGATCGGCGAGTATCGCGCCAGCATCGAGGAAGTGATCGCCGGGCTGAACGCGGGCAATCACGATGTGGCGCTGGAGATCGCGAAGCTGCCCGAGCAGATCCGCGGCTACGGCCACGTGAAGGAACGCAATCTGGCGGCGGCGCGTACGCGCTGGACCGAGCTGACGGGCAAGTGGCGCAACCCGACAGCGGAGCGCGTTGCGGCCTGAGTTGCTGCCGCCCATGAAAAAAGCGCCGTGAGGCGCTTTTTTCTTTTCGGGCTCAACGCGGCAGGGTCAAGGCAGCTTCAGGGCTTGGTGTCCGCAAAGCTTGGACGTTGCATCAGCTTGTCCTGCAGCTTGGCGAGGTTGCCGTACTGAGCGCGCCAGTCGATGTCCGGAAAGCGGAACTCGATCCAGCCCAGCGCACAGCCGACCGCGATGTCCGACAGGCTCAGGTGGATGCCGCTGCAGAAGGGCTTGTCGCCCAGGCCCTTGGCCATCGCGGCGATGCCACTGGTCATCTTGGCGCGCTGGCGGTCCATCCAGACCTGGCTGCGTTCGCCGTCGGCACGGCCGGCCCAGGTCGCTTCGAGGCGGCACAGCACGCCGGCGTCCATCACGCCGTCGGCGAGCGCTTCCCAGGTCTTGACCTCGGCGCGCTCGCGGCTCTGTTGGGGAATCAGCTTGCCGACGGGCGACAGTGTGTCGAGGTACTCGACGATCACGCGCGAATCGAACATCGCTTCACTGCCTTCCATCACCAGACAAGGCACCTTGCCCAGCGGGTTGGAACTGGCGATGGTGGTGTCGGCCGACCAGACGTCCTCGAGGACGAACTGATAGTCGAGCCGCTTCTCGGCCATGACGACACGGACCTTGCGCACGTAAGGGCTGGCGTTGGATCCAATCAGTTTCATGCGGCTCTCTTCTCTCGGGGGGACGTCGTTGTAGCGTTTTGATTCTAGTGCGCAGCCTTGCAGGACCGGCGGCCCGTTGGAGGTAGGACGGCCGCACACATGCAGAATCGTGGCGCATCACCAACGAGGGAGCAGAGCGAGATGGACACCGACGCACCGGCCGGCACGGCCCCCCAGCGCCACCCGATAAGTTTTACTGCCAGCGGCAGCGAGTACTTCCGCATCTGGATCGTGAATCTGCTGCTGATCGTGGTCACGCTCGGCGTCTACCTGCCCTGGGCGAAGGTGCGCAAGCTCCAATACTTCTACGCCAACACCTGGGTCGACGGCGACGCGCTCGGCTTCCACGGCGAGCCAGCGAAGATGCTGCGCGGCACGCTGATCGCCGCCGGCTTCCTGATCGCCTATTCGGTGGGCAGCAACTTCTCGGGCTGGGCCGCGCTGCTCGCCGCCGTGGCCTTCGTGGCACTGTGGCCTGCGCTCTTCAGGGCGTCGATGCGCTTTCGCCTCGCCAACACCAGTTGGCGTGGCCTGCGTTTTCGCTTCACCGGCGACACGGCCGGCGCTTACGCGGCGCTGATGCTGCCGCTCGCTCTGGCCCTGCTGCCGGTGGCCTTCGCCGGCATCAGCGCCGGCGAAAGCATGGAAAACGGCAAGCCCGGCGCGCCCTCGGCGGCCGCGGCCGGGTTCATCGGCGTGGGCATGCTCGCCTTTTTCGTAGGTCTCCCCTTCTTTCTCTGGAAGCTGCGTCGCTATCAGCACGACCACTACCGGTACGGCGGGCTGCAGACCCGGCTGAGCGCCGATGTCGGTGTGGTCTACGGCATCTTCATCAAGCTGATGGCGCTGAGCATCGCCGCCATGGTGGTGGTGGGCGTGCTGGCCGCCCTGTTCATCGGCATCGGCGCGTTCGGGCGCAAGAGCAACGGCCTGGGGGCGCTCTTCTTCGCCTCCATGTTCGTCATCGGCATCGGCGGGGTGTTGATCTTCAACGTGCTGCCCAAGTCGTACCTCCAGGTGCGGCTGCAGAACCTGATGTGGTCGACCACCGGCAACGACGTGCTGCGCTTCGACAGCCGCCTGAGGCTCGGGCCCTACCTCGGCCTGCAGTTCAAAAATTACTTGCTGATCTTCCTCACGCTCGGCCTGTACTGGCCGTTCGCGGTGGTCGCGACGCGACGGGCACAACTCGAGGCGGTGGTACTGGAAACACGCGTGTCGCTCGACGAGATCACGCGCACGGCCGGCGAAGACGACCCGGGCGCGGCCGGCGACATGGCGGCCGACCTGTTCGGCCTCGACATCGGGATGTGACGCCTTGAACGACGCGCCGTCCGACGAAGATCCGACCGACACCCTCGACGCACGCTATTTCGACGGCCGCAGCAGCCGGCCCCATGGCGTGCAGCTGCGCATGACACGCGACGGGCTGTGTGTCGCCCCGCTGCCGAGCTCGGGGCGCGCGAGCCCGCCGGTCGCGCCGTTCGCGCCCTTCACCGTCAGCCCGGACCAGGTGCGCTGGCCCGAGCGCACCCGCCACGGCGGCCGCCTGGCCCAGCTGCCGGAAGGCGCGAGCCTCCAGGCGCTCGACGTCGTGCGTTGGGACGCATGGGTCGCGCGTCATGGCGGCCATGCCGAAAGCCGGGTCGTGCGCGCGCAGCAAAGCTGGCGCGGCGTGGCCGCGGCGCTTGTGCTGCTGCTGGCCGCCATCGCCTGCATGTACCAATGGGGATTGCCCGTGGTGGCACGTGGCGTGACGGCGCTGGTACCGCTGAAGGTCGACGTGCTCATCGGCGCCAAAGCGCTGGCTTCGCTCGACGATTCGTTGCTGCAGCCCAGCGAGCTGCCGGTGGCCGAGCAGGAACGCCTGCGTCGCCGCTTCACGCAGATGGTGGCGCAGGCGCACCCCGAGGGCGCGGCACCCTGGAACCTGCAGTTCCGCAAAGGCCGCGATCGGCGGCTCGGGCCGAACGCATTGGCGCTGCCGGGCGGCACGATGGTGCTCACCGACGAACTGGTCCGACTCCTGCCCGCCGACGACGACGCGGTGCTCGGCGTGCTGGCGCACGAATTCGGCCATGTACGGCTGCGCCATGCGATGCGCCAGCTGGTGCAGGCCTCCGCGGTCGGTTTCGGCGTGTCGGTGGCGTTCGGTGATTACGGCACGCTGATCGGCACCGCCCCGGTGCTGCTCGCCACGCTGGGCTATTCGCGCGATGCCGAACGCGAGGCCGACGAGGAATCGGTGCGGCTGATGCGGGCCGCCGGCCTCTCGCCGCGCGCCATGGTCGGCTTCTTCGAGGCCATCGAACGTTGGCGCGGCGCGCAGCGGCGCACCGGGCAGGACGACAGCGTCATCGGCATGGCCTTCGCCTCGCACCCCGCCACGGCCGAACGCATCGCGTTCTTCAAGGCGGCGGCCGAATAGAGGCGGCAGGCGGCCGCCTAAAATTCGCCGCATGAGCTTCTCCACCGTTTCCGCCCTTTCCCCCCTCGACGGCCGCTACGCCGCCAAGCTGGCCGCGCTGCGCCCCCTGATGAGCGAGCAGGGCTACATGCACCGGCGCGTGCAGGTCGAGGTGGCCTGGTTCATCGCGCTGTCGGACTGCGGCTTCGCCGAGTTCAAGCCGCTCACGCCGGGCGCGCGCAAGTACCTGCTGGGACTGGTCGCCAACTTCTCCGAAGCCGATGCGCTGGCCATCAAGGAGATCGAGAAGACCACCAACCACGACGTGAAGGCGGTCGAGTACTGGATCAAGTCCCGCTTCGAGGCGCGGCCGGAGCTGCTGGCCGCCGCCGAGTTCGTGCACTTCGCGTGCACCAGCGAAGACATCAACAACACCAGCCATGCGCTGCAGATCCAGTCGGCGCGCGAGAAGGTCCTGCTGCCCGCGCTCGACGGCATCGTCGCCAAGCTGCGGGAGATGGCGCACCAGTTCGCCGACGTGTCGATGCTCGCGCGCACCCACGGCCAGACCGCCAGCCCGACCACCGTCGGCAAGGAGATCGCCAACGTCGCGGTGCGCCTGGCCAAGGCGCGCGACCAGATCGCCGCCGTGCAGCTGCTCGGCAAGATGAACGGCGCCGTGGGCAACTACAACGCGCACCTGGCCGCCTGGCCCGACTTCGATTGGGAGAGCTTCAGCCGCAAGGTGATCGAGACGCCCGCACCGTTGGGCCTGGGCCTGACCTTCCAGCCCTACAGCATCCAGATCGAGCCGCACGACTACATGGCCGAACTGTTCGACGCGGTGGCGCGCGCCGACACCATCCTGATCGACTTCTCGCGCGACATCTGGGGCTACGTGAGCCTCGGCTATTTCAAGCAGCGCCTGAAGAAAGGTGAAATCGGCTCGTCGACCATGCCGCACAAGGTCAACCCGATCGACTTCGAGAACGCCGAGGGCAACCTGGGCCTGGCCAACGCGCTGCTGCGCCACCTGAGCGAGAAGCTGCCGATCAGCCGCTGGCAACGCGACCTGACCGACAGCACCGTGCTGCGCAACATCGGCGTGGCCTTTGGCTATGCCGTGCTCGCCTACGCCAGCCTGGCCACCGGCCTGGGCAAGCTCGAGCTCAACGAGGAGTCGCTGGCCGACGACCTCGACGCCTCGTGGGAAGTGCTGGCCGAACCGATCCAGACCGTGATGCGCCGCTTCGGTGTGCAGGGCGCCTATGAACAGCTGAAGGAAGTCACGCGCGGCAAGACCGTGACTGCAGAGGCGCTGCACGGGCTGATCCGCTCGCTGGAGATTCCTGAGGCCGAGAAGGAACGCCTGCTGGCGATGACGCCTGCGAGTTACACCGGCAAGGCCGCCGAGTTGGCTCGGCGAATCTGATGGCTCTCAAATCCACCATCTTCAAGGCCAACCTCGCGGTGGCCGACATCGACCACAGCTACTACGCCGACCATGCGCTCACGCTCGCTCGCCACCCGAGCGAGAACGACGAACGCATGATGGTGCGGTTGATCGCGCTGGCGCTCAATGCGCACAAGCTCGACAGCGTGTGCCACGGCGACGGCGTGCTGGGCTTCGGCGCGGGGCTCTCGAATCCCGACGACCCCGACGTGTCGTTGCGCGACTTCACCGGCCGCACGCGCGTCTGGATCGAGGTCGGCCAGCCGGAGGAAAAGCCGCTGATGAAGGCCTGCGGCAAGGCCGACGAAGTGCTGCTCTATTGCTTCAGCCATGCCGCCGGCATCTGGTGGAAAGGCATCGAGAACAAACTTGCACGGCTGCAGAACCTGCAGGTCTGGCGCATCCCCAGCGAAACCTCGCAAGCCGTTGCCAAACTGGCGCAGCGCAGCATGCAACTTCAGGCCACGGTTCAGGAAAACACGCTGACGCTGGGTGACGGCAAGGACAGCATCGACATCGAGCTGGCGCGGCTGAAATAACGCTGCCGGCGCCGGTGCGATTCAACGCAGCATGGCCTCCAGCAGCCGGGCGCCATCGGAGCCTCGCTTGCAACCGCTCCAGAGACGGTCGAACAGCTGTACGTGCAGGTCGACGGCCTCTGGCGACGAAGTGATCATGGCCACGCCAACGTGCAGATTGGGCAATTCGCCGATGCGAAACGGGCTGTTGCCCAGCACGACCGCATTGCCTTGGTAGAAAAGCTGGAAGGCGGCATTGGGCACGACGTCTTCGATCAATCCGATCTGGATGCCCAACGGTTCGGTCTGCATGAGCCCGGCCAGATGCTGGACCTGTCGTCTGGCGGCCTGCTTGCGCTTTGCAACCGTCGCAGCTGGCAGCCCGAGCCGGCCGACCAGCCCCAGCGTCACCAACCGGCGCAGCTCTTCCAGGGAAAAAAGACAGGTGATCGACGGTGTGTGCTCACGCGCCTGCAGCCGTCGCTGCCTCAGGGTCTCGAGAAGCGCCTGCTGTTCCGCGCGGCCTGCCGGCTTTCCGCGACTGGCGGCCGGGCGAGCCTCCTCGAGCATCAAGGCCAGATAGTCGTCGTACTCCTCGGTCGTGAGCAGGTAGGAAAGCGGGCTGAACAACGCAACGATGTGACTGGCATTTTTCTCCAGCTGTTGCATTCGGGCCTGGTAGCTCGCGGCGTTGGAGTGGTACTCCACGCTTGCACCCAACAGGGAGGCGAGGCTCGTGCCCAGGATCGCTGCAATGTTCTGGATCACGTCGATCTTGACGATGTCGCCCTGCTCGATGCGATAGAGGGCCGCGCGCGAGACGCCGAGCCTCGCGGCGAGTTCGTCCGCGTTGTAGCCCGCGCCCAAACGATAGGCGCGCACCCTGGCGCCGATGTCGGCCAAGTCGAAAGCCATGCGTCTCCCAGTGTTTCAAAAATTAGACAGCGCCGATTATGAGACGGCAGCACCCAGAAGTTGCGGCGCGCTGCGCGTTGTGCGCACTCCTCGCGCTCGCTTTGCTACGGGAATTCACCAATGCGAGATGGCAGGGTCGAATCAATACTTGGATGTTGTCTCAAAATTTAGTCATTGCCTCTTCATGAACGATCTTTCCAGGCCGACCGGTTCCGAGCGCTGGCGTCAGCGGCCGCCAGGATCGAACTGGGGCGACTTCGGGGCCGACGATCAAGCCGGCCGCATGAACCTCTTGACAGCCGAGAAGGTCCGCCAAGGCATCGCCGAGGTGCACGAGGGTTTGAGCTTCTGCCTGAGCCTGCCGCTCGATGTGCCGGGCGGCAACGTGCTCAACGAGAAGCGGCACCCTCCCATCCTGCGGCCCACGTTGCGCAACGGTCGCCCCAACATGAACTACCGGCTGTTCACCGAGCTGGTGACCCAGACCGATGTCATCTGCGACGACCTCGCGATCCTCTACCTGCAGTATTCGACGCAGTGGGACTCGCTCGCGCATGTGGGGCAGATGTTCGATGTCGCAGGAAGCGGTGTGCCCGAGCCGGTGTTCTACAACGGCTACCGGGCCCACATCGACATGGTCGGGCCGGATGATCCTGCCGATGCCGGACCGCCGGTCGCCGGCGTCACCCGATCCACGTCGCAGGCCAAGGCGCTCGGCATCGAGAACATGGCCGAACGCTGCGTCCAGGGCCGTGCCGTGATGATCGATCTGCATGCTCACCTCGGCAACGAGCGGGTGCGTGTGGGCTACGACACGCTGATGCGCGTGATCGAGGCCGACCGGGTCGAGGTCGAATGCGGCGACATGGTCTGTCTGCACACCGGCTTCGCACAGCGCCTGCTGGACATGAACCGACAGCCGGATGCCGCCGTGCTCGATCGCAGTTGTGCGGTGCTCGACGGACGCGACGAGCGACTGCTGCAATGGATCACGGACTCCAACCTCTCTGCGCTGATTGCGGACAACTACGCGGTCGAGGCCCAGCCCGCGAGCCCGTTCGACGGTTGCTGCGCCGCGTTGCCGCTGCATGAGCATTGCTTGTTCAAGCTGGGGGTGCATCTGGGCGAGCTGTGGCACCTCACGCCACTGGCGCAGCACCTGCGCGCACAACGCCGCAGCCGCTTCCTGCTGACGGCACCGCCCCTGCGTCTGCCGGGCGCCGTGGGCTCGCCCACGACGCCCATCGCGACCGTGTGAATCGGCAGCATGAGCTACAAGTTCGAATTCGCGAGTGTGCTGGCCTTCTGGCCGGATTTCCTGCACGGCACCTGGCTCACCGTACAACTGTCCTTCCTGGCGACGCTGCTCGGCTTTTTGCTGGGCACGCTGTGCGCCATCGGCCGACGCGGCCACATCGCCTGGCTGCGCCGGGTCTGCGGCTTCTACGTCGAAGTCATCCGCAACACACCGCTGCTGGTCCAGATCTTTCTTTTCTACTTCGGCCTTGCGAGCGTTGGCCTGCCGATGCCCGCCACCGTGGCGGCCCTGGTGGTGCTCGTCATCAACGTCGGCGCCTACACCACGGAGATCATGCGGGCCGGGTTCGACTCGGTGCATCCCGGACAGCTCGAGGCCGCCGAATGCCTGGGGCTCTCACGTCCGCAGATCTACTGGAATGTGGTGCTGCAGCCTGCCATGGAGCGGGTCTATCCGGCGCTCACCAGCCAGTTCGTGTTGTTGATGCTCGCCACGTCGATCACTTCGCAGATCTCGGCGGAAGAGCTCACTGCCGTGGCCAACCGCGTGCAGTCGATGACCTTCCGGGCCTTCGAGACCTACCTCGTCGTGGCGGCGTTCTACCTGGTGCTGTCCTTCGCCATGCGGCTGGGTTTCTGGCTGCTCGGCGTTGTCATCTTTCCACGGCGTCGCCGACTCGGCACCGCGCTTTGACGCCATGAACAACGAGTTCAACGCCAACCACCTGATGTACCTGCTGCATGGCGCGGCCTGGACGCTCGGCCTGTCGGCCGTCGGCTTTGTCGGCGGCAGTCTGCTGGGCTTCGTGGTGGCGCTCGGTCGCATCGCGCCGAGCCGCTGGCTGCGCGGCAGCGTGATGGTCTACGTGCAGCTGGTGCAAGGGACGCCGCTGCTGATCCTGATGTTCCTCGCCTATTTCGGGCTGAGCATCGCCGGGCTCGACGTGTCGCCGCTGGTGGCTGCCGGCTTGGCGATGACGGTCTATGCGAGCGCCTACCTGGGCGAAATCTGGCGCGGATCGTTGCAGTCGGTCCCGCGCACGCAATGGGAAGCGGCCGAATGCCTGTCCTTCAGCGCCTCTCAGCGTCTGTTCCTCATCATCGTGCCGCAGGCGCTGCGCATCGCGACGCCGCCGACGGTCGGCTTCCTGGTGCAGATCGTGAAGAACACTTCGCTGGCCTCCGTGGTCGGCTTCATCGAACTGGCGCGTGCCGGCCAGGTCATCAACAACGCCTTGTTCGAGCCCTTCCTGGTGTTCTCGATCATGGCGGTCCTCTACTTCGCCTTGTGCTACCCGCTCTCCCTTTGGGCGCATGCCCTCGAGACGCGACTGCAGGTCGGCCGCCGCGTGCCCCTTGGAACCTGAACGCATGACAGACAACGTCCCCATCGTGCGGCTCGACCGCGTACAGAAAAGCTTCGGCGCGGCGCGTGTTCTCGATGGCGTGTCTTTCGATGTGCAACGCGGCGAGGTGGTCGCCATCGTCGGCAAGAGCGGCTCCGGCAAGAGCACGGCGTTGCGCTGCATCGATCGGCTCGAGACCATCGACGGCGGCCAGATCACCGTCTGCGGCCAATCGCTCGACAGCCCTTCGCTGGACCTGCGGCGTCTGCGGCGCGAAGTCGGCATCGTGTTCCAGAGCTACAACCTGTTCCCGCATCTCACGGTGATGCAGAACGTCTCGCTGGCACTGCGCAAGGTCCGTCGCAAGTCCGCCGCCGAAGCGGCCACCATCGCGCAGCGGGTGCTGCACCAGGTCGGCATGGCGGACAAGGCGCAGGCCTACCCCGAACAGCTCTCCGGCGGACAGCAGCAACGGGTGGCCATCGCCCGCTCGCTCGCGATGGAGCCGCAACTCATGCTGTTCGACGAGGTCACTTCCGCGCTCGACCCTGAGCTCACGGGCGAGGTGCTGCAGGTCATGGAATCGCTCGCCAGGGGCGGCATGACCATGATCCTGGTCACGCACGAAATGGCCTTCGCCGCCAAGGTGGCCAACCAGATCATCTTCATGCACGCGGGGCGGGTGCATGAGGCCGGCGGGCCGGAAATCCTCGCCGCGCCGCAGACGCCGGAGTTACGCCGCTTCGTGGGCAACGGTCTCTGAGCACCGTCTGCCACGTTCTTTATTCCACAGGAGACAAACCCATGAAAAGCACTTTCTCTTTCAAGCATGCCGCACTGGCCCTTGCGCTCGTGGCCGCCGCAGGCGTGGCGCAGGCCGACCTGCTCGACAACATCCGTCAGACCAAGAAGCTTCGCGTGGCCATCGAGCTCGCGCTGCCCCCCTATGGCATGACGAACGACAAGTTGGAGCCCTATGGCTCCGACGTGGAGACCGCGCAGGCGATCGCCAAGGACCTGGGCGTGGCGCTGGAGATCGTGCCGGCGACGGGGCCCACGCGCATCCCCTTCCTGCAGACCAACAAGGCCGACCTGGCCATCGCGACGCTGTCGATCAGCCCGGAGCGCGCCAAGGTGATCGATTTCTCCACGCCGTATTCGGTGGTGCAGATCGTCGTGGCAGCGCCCAAGTCGATGCCGATCAAGGGCTACGCCGACTTGGCGGGCAAGTCGATCGCGATCACGCGCGGCAACGTGCAGGAGATGGAGCTGATGCAGAAAGCAGTGGGCGCGCAGATCGTGCGCTACGACGACGACGCCACGCTCGTCACCGCCGGTGTGAGCGGACAGGCGCCGATCGTGTCCACCGCCACCACGCTGCTGCAGGCGATCCAGACCAAGAACCCTTCGCGCGAGATGGAGACGAAGTTCGTCGTGAAGGAGTTCAACCTCGGCATCGGCATGCGCAAGGACGAGCCGAAACTGCTCGCCTGGGTCAATGACTGGGTCAAGACGAACCGCGCCAACGGCAAGCTCAACGAGATCTTCAAGAAGTACCACAAGGCCGAACTGCCGCCGCTCGCACCATGAGCACCACGATCCACGAACTGCGCGTGTATCACTGCGCGCAGGGGCGGCTGCCGGCGCTGCACCGGCGCTTCGAGGAAGCCACGCTGCCGCTCTGGCAGCGCCACGGCATCGACGCCGTCGGCTTCTGGACCACGGAGGTCGGGCCCAGCAACCAGGCTCTGACTTTCATGATCCGCTGGGACAGCCTGGCCACGCGCGAACGGATCTGGAGCGCCTTCTCGGCCGACCCTGAATGGATTGCCGCGCGCGCGCGCTTCGAGGCCGAAGGGCCGATCGTGGCGCGCATCGAGAACCAGCTTCTGGTGCCCACGCGGTACTCGCCGCTGCAGTAGAGCCTTCAGCCCGGCATCATCGCGCCGCACTGCCAGCACTGCTCGAAGCCGCCTTCGACCAGCTCGCCGCATCCGCAATGCCAGCGGCGCTGCGGCCGGTTCTGCAGCGCATGCAGCGCGCGCTCGGCGGACGCGAACTGCGCGTCGTCCTCGATCCAGAGCTCCGGCAGGCACTGGTCGGGCGGCAACTGGCCGACGGCCGCGCCGAGGTATTCGCGTTGCACCGATGCAGCGATACCGTCTTCCCGCAAGCCGTCCACCCACAGCGTCGCGATCGCAAGATTGGGCGCGCGTGCGAGGCGGCGCATGCGCAATCAGCCCGCAGCGTCGGGCAACGGCCCGGCCGATGCTTCGGACAGGTCCTTCGACACGGCTTCGCGAGCCCGCTCGGCATAGGTGTTGAAGCGCCAGGCCTTGTCTTCCATCGTGATGCGGCGCCAGGTCTGGCGCTTCTCGGCCGGCGTCATCGCGGGCCAGTGCTGCACCTCATCGAAGCTGCGGCCGCAGCCCTTGCACTCGTCGTCGCCCTGGCTGGTGGAGCAGATCGCGATGCAAGGCGTGTCGATGGTGGTCTGGTACCAGGCGAGCCAGGCGGACCAGGCTTTGGCGGGGAATCCGACCTCGTCGACCTCGTCCTCGTGGTGGTAGACCATCAGGGCGTAGACCTCGGCCAGCGCGCGCAATTCGGGCGCCAGCGTGACGCCGTCGGGCGACGGCTTGAGTTCGCGCCAGTGATTGATGGCGGCCTCGATGTCGGTGATGTGAATGGCGGCCATGAAGAAGCAGGAACGGGGGGAGCGGCATCATAGTGCGGCAAAGTCCCGGCGACACCCAAGGATATGAGGCGCTACTTTTTGTGTAGCACCCAACCCATTGGCGACAACGTCTGCAGAAGGGTTTCCTTTAAACCCCAGGTCGACCCGGTTGCCACACCCGCGCTGCGAATGCTCTAATCCCGGCCACGAAGGGGAGTAGCTCCCACCCGCGGTCCACGTCGCGGGTATCGCCAGGTCGTCAATACGAAGCACAACAACTTCCGGCCTGTCGGGCAGCCCCCTGGCTGCTGAGCAAGACCTTCGATTTGAACCGGCGCAGGTTTGATCGAAGCGATTGCATTGGGCAGGGGCACCCCGCCCTCATTCAGCTGCTTCGATCCGATCCGCGCGGCCCATATCGAAACGCATCGAGCGAAACGCACAGAGGACGCCATGGAAGCTTTTATGACCCCGGAATTCTGGGTCGCAGTCGGTCAGATCATCATGATCGACATTCTTTTGGGCGGCGACAACGCCGTCGTCATCGCGCTGGCCTGCCGCAAGCTGCCGCCGGCCCAACGCACCAAGGGCATCCTGTGGGGAACCGCCGGCGCCATCATCCTGCGGGTCGTGCTGATCTTCTTCGCACTCACGCTGCTGGCCATTCCGTTCCTGAAGATCGTCGGCGCCTTGTTGCTGCTGTGGATCGGCGTGAAGCTGCTGGCGCCCGAGCATGAAGACGCGCATGGCAACATCGCCGGGAGCGACAAGCTGTGGGCCGCCGTCAAGACCGTGATCATTGCCGACCTGGTGATGAGCGTGGACAACGTGATCGCCATCGCCGGTGCCGCACAGGGCGCAGGCGAAGGCCACCAGATGCCGCTGGTGATCTTCGGCCTGCTGGTGAGCATTCCGATCATCGTCTGGGGCAGCCAGCTGGTCATCAAGCTGATGGACCGCTTCCCGATGATCATCACGCTCGGCGGCATGCTGCTGGGCTGGATCGCCGGCACGATGCTGATCTCCGACCCTGCCGTGGTTCGCCTCGACGCCTGGACCTGGGTGCCGAAGATTCCGCAGACCGACGCCATCAAGTACGCCGCCGGCATTGCCGGAGCGCTGCTGGTGCTGGCCATCGGCAAGTGGGTTG
>Ga0247810_10001552_pt1 | contig 14199 bp, 15 predicted proteins | sample UWRJL119311C1_FD_179918 | JGI IMG/M metagenome (GOLD analysis project Ga0247810, IMG submission 179918) | Plant litter microbial communities from Arlington Agricultural Research Station in Wisconsin, United States - UWRJ-L119-311C-1 | ecosystem: Environmental > Terrestrial > Plant litter >...
GATTGAGAATATCTAACAGCTGTTTTTTAATATCAGGATCATAAAGAGGGAAACACACTTCAATACGATGGTAGATATTCCTGTTCATCCAGTCGGCAGACCCCATATATACCAAAGGGTCGTTATTATTATTAAACACAAAGATCCTTCCGTGTTCGAGATACCTGTCAACTATTCTTTTTACCGTAATATTTTCACTCATACCTGAAATACCGGGGACCAGGCAGCAAATCCCACGTATAATCAGATTTATGACAACACCCGCAGTAGAGGCTTCATATAGTTTCTCAATGAGCAGATGCTCCTCCAGGTTGTTGAGCTTTATAGTAATACCAGAAGCCAATCCATTTTTACAATTTGTAATTTCATTGTCAATCAGTGCTATAAATCGATCCCTCAGATTAAATTTTGCAACGAGTAAGTGTTTTAAACTCACCTTTTCTGGCTTGGGTATTTTTTTAATATGGATCAGTATATCAAATGTTTTTTGAAGATCCCTGAGCATACCACTATGAGCGGTCATCAGTATGTGATCAGTATAGAAGCGGGCAGTGCTTTCATTTAGATTGCCGGTTGCAAATAATCCCAGTGCGGTTACTGTACTGTCTTTCTTAAACCTAACCAGTGCTATTTTCGCATGTACTTTCAAAGAAGGCACGCTGTAAATGATCTTTACTCCGGCCTTTTTCATCTGCTTGGCCCATTTTATATTGTTAGCCTCATCAAACCTGGCTTTAAGTTCAACTATAACTGTGACTTTCTTACCATTTCTCGCAGCGCTTATGAGTGCATGGGCGATTCTGGAATCACCTGCCACACGATACAACGTTACAAAAATATCTTTTACATCAGGATGCACGGAGGCTTCATTAAAAAAACGAAGTACGCCATCGTAGGATTGGTAAGGGGTATGGAAAATCAGGTCTTTTTTAATTATCGTTTCAAACAGCGTATACTCCTTTTCAGGGTCAAACGAGATTGGCTTTTGCCGGGGATAAGAAAGAGCTACGTCTTTTATAGGCAATGAACCCAGGTCTTTTAAATTGTGATAGACCCCTCCAAGTACGACTGCCGCACCTTTAAGGCGGAATACGTCAATTAGTGATTGCAGGTAAGGCGGTGGCATAGCGGCGTCGAATAAGAATCGGGTTGCAAAACTAAAATCGCGTCTTGCTATCCTTTTTTCCATACGTTCGGCCATCCCTTCCCCATATTCATCATCGAGTTCCAGCGCGGCATCACGGGTCACTTTGAAGTTAAAGTCCCCAACCAGCTTGCGATCCTTAAACAAAAATGGGAGCCCCGCTTTGATCACATCATCCAGAAACACTATATATTCCGTTTCGTTTCTTTTGATCGATAAAAAACGGGGAAGTTCATCCGAAGGGATATTCATAATAACCAACTCCTGCTGTTCAGAGGTACCCTCAGGTATTACGAGTTTATACAGTTTGTTATTCTCAGGAAAGAAATCTGTTGATGCTGTCAGGTTGGTAATCTGGATGAATGCGAGGACTTCTGTAAAAAAATAATGCAAGACATCCGTAATTATATTTTCAGGAATAGGTTCGTTATAAAGTAAGCCAATATGCTCCTTTTGAAGCTCTGGCAGTATACATCCTATCATAATTCCTCCAAACAGCTTTAGCTGATTGTCTACTATATGCTGGATAGTATCAAGCGTATGCTGGAAGAGACTGTTGTTTTCAATTTCCTTTTGCGCTATTTTTTTTAACGCCATCAGAGAGGGTATGCGGACACGATAGAACTCGTCTAGATTAGAGGAGTAAATAGACAGGAAGCGGATACGTTCAAAAAGCGGTACTGTTTCATCATTAGCTTCAAGTAAAACCCTTTCATTAAAGGTCAGCCAACTGATATCCCTATCAAAAAACGAATAGTGTTCTGCTTTGTTTTTAGTGGCTGTTTCAGTACCCATGTTTTTTATGCTAAAAATAGTAAAGTCAAATGATTTTAATATTAAGATAAGATGATATTTTCAGGCGCTAAGTCCTTCTTTTGGTAAACTTAAATTACTGATCCTATCCAAAAACTGAAATAATGTTACAACCTTTCAAAATAATAGTGTAAGTATATTCTGCTTAAGTTTGACGATTTTTACATCCTAAAACCAACAGTCATGAATGTAAAAAGAATTTTCGGAACCATCCTTACCATATTAGGGATCATTGGGCTTATTTATGCAGCATATATTTTTGCCAACAGCAGTGGAGGCACTACAAATGTAAAATCTATTGCGATCTATGGTATATTGGGAATTGTTTTTTTTCTATCTGGTATCGGACTTGTAAAAGGCACTAAAGACGAGGCTTAAACCACCTCATCTTTTGTCACTATTTTTATTTGATCAGTAAGTCTACTGTAATGTTACCACGGGTTGCATTAGAGTATGGACATACCTGATGCGCTTTATGGGCAAGCTCTTCTGCAAGTGCCCTGGCGACATCAGGAATACTGATTGCCAAAACAACGCCCAATGCGAAAGCGCCATCATCCTTTTTTAATAGATCTACTTCTGCAGTCACAGAGGTAGTTCCTGTTTTTATCTTCTCTGTACGGATAATCATATTTAAGGCACTGTCAAAACAGGCAGCGAAACCTGCCGCAAAAAAAGTCTCCGGATTTAGAAATTTTCCCGCTGGCCCTCCCAATTCTTTAGGCATCTTTACTTCAACATCAAGTACGTTGTCAGCAGATTTTACAAAACCATTTCGTCCCCCTGTAGCCGTTACGGCTGTAGAATATATTTTTTCCATCTTAAGTTTATAATTTACGTAAAGATCGAAATTAATGGATGGATAAAAAGGTCTGTTTAAAGCGCAAGTTGGTCTATAGCGACTATTAAGCGTTAAGGAGTTCCTAATACAGAGATGATTCAGCCGACATTATAAAGAGCTTTTAATTAAGCTCCCTGTAGGAATTTAAGTTTTAAAACATATTTGATCGAGCGTTTCAATTCCCTTCTTTTCTCATAAAAGTTAGAAAAACAAAGGACAGCCTTGAAAATCTCATCGGTGCTTTTTTTATACACTACAGCATATAACGCACTAATGGTATACATAATCTTTTTATTATTGGACAATAAAGAAAGATTCTTCATCCTGGTCGAAAAATGCATAGGGGCAGAATGAAATTTCATCCTGTTAATATCAACAAGGTAAAACTCGAATCTGTTATTACCCATATCCCTTATTAATGTATTTCCCGTAGTGTTATCCAAAAACTCAACTCCCTTGTGATGTAAGTCAAATGTAAATGCTACATATTGCTCCATAACTTCTTTCTGGTTTGAACAAGTAGGGTGTTCCAAAAACTCGCGTAAAGTAAACGCGTCTTCGAGCTGTTCGCAGATATAATAACTCTTTCTAATTCCCATCATTTCAAAATCCTCATAATAAGCAACAGGCGCCGGAGTATTTATCCCAAGCTGGAGCAGCCTTTCGGCATATTCAAACGACCTCCTGGCCTTGGATTTACGGATATAACGGTAAGCCAGCCTATTAAATGCATTCGGAACTTTATATGACTTTATATTGAGCAGCAAATCACCAACCTCCATCTTTTTAATGGTGTTCCTGCTTTTTTGTATTATGACTCCCCGTTCTTCAAAATGATCAATTGAAGAATTCAATGCTGCTTGCAGCGATCGGTAGTTTTCGTGTATATATTGTGTCATAAAATAGGAATTAATAAAGGCTGAAAAGATATAATCTTATGAGGCAATACATTAGACGGCCAAACACGCATTAATCAAATAAAAAACTACATTTGGTAAAAAGATGCAAAGTTAATACCTTAATCTGTGCTAAAAAGGTCATTTTAAAACAAAAATTGGTCTGGATCGTTTATTTTAACTTTGCATTCACTTTAGGTTAACATAACTTTAACCAGGACCTGCTTGCATTAGATTACTTACAATGAAGGTAAGTATATTATTTCTTAATCCTGTATTTCGACGGTGAAAACCCCGTATTCTTTTTGAAAAACTTACCAAAAAACGACTGGTCGCTAAACTGAAGTTCATTGGCAACCTGTGAAACGGTAAGTGAAGGATCTGAGAGCAGTATTCTGGCTTCCAAAATAACGGCATCATCTATCAGTTGCCCAGCTGTCTTGCCTGATATCTCTTTTAACACTCTTGTAAGATGCCCGGTAGTAACGTACAAGGCATCTGCATAAAACTGTACCGTACGTTGCTTTTTAAAATTGTCATTTAGCAGTCGTGCAAACCGCATGGAAAGTTCTTCCTTACGCGGCATTTGGGTTTTTATTCCTTCGTACTGTTTTTTATAAAGGGCCGCAATCTCATACAGTATCATATGGAACGAATGTGAAAGCATTTCCTCGCCAAACAAGCCCACATTATTATCTTTATTCTTCTGTAATAACAATCCGGTTAATATATTGAAGGTATGCAATTCTTGCTCTGCGAGCTTTAACTTAGGGGTTATTTTAGCGGCAAAGAAATTAAAAGTATCTATTTCATTATTACTGAGATGGTTTTGAAGCACAAAATCCATTGAAAAGATAATTCCGGAACGCCTGCTTCCAGGCTCAATTTCAAGTACCTGAACAACTGTCTGTGGATTTATAATTATAAGATCATTGGCGTGCAATTCATAGGTCACAAGATTGAGCTGAATCTTTACCTTTCCGCGTGTAAGAAGTAAAATCGAAAAATTATCCGAGCGAAAAGGGTATGGAAAACGAATGTCATCAATTAATTCCCTATCCACATATACGTGTAATTTCTCTGATTGGGAAGTTTCATCCAATATACTTAGGATGTCCTGGATTGTATTATATTTTACGATACCGGTACTCAAATTACAGTCAATTATTTTACTCTCAAAGATACTGCTTTTAGACGTACTCCTGTACACATTATTTAACATCAAACAATAGGAAAGACCATAAAATGCACGAAACAGACCAACTCAATCATTTAAGTTTATGTAACTTTGATAGCATATCTTCAAAACCAACTAAAACCAGCAGTATGAAATATGTACCCCTTATTGGACGGATTCTATTCAGTATAATATTTATGTATTCTTCGCTATCCAAGTTCTCGAGCGGGTTTGTATATGAAGCCGCGGCCAAGGGAATCCCTATGGCAGATATACTTATACCCTTTTCAGGCATTCTGGAGTTAGTAGGTGCACTGACCATCCTATCCGGTTTTATGTCCAGATGGGGAGCCTGGCTAATTGTTATTGTATTGATTCCCGTATCCCTTATAATGCATGATTTCTGGACCGTCAGCGATCCCATTAGACACGAATTGGTATTACTTACTTTTATGAGGAATATGGGTCTTATTGGAGGGGCACTGATGATCGCTTATTTTGGGTCAGGGCCGGTCAGCATTGACGATTATAAACCAGAGGACGACAATAATTCTAATTGAACTAAAAAAACACCCTTGACTACCGCATAAAAAAAGCCACTTTTTTAAAAGTGGCTTTTATGATACTGTTTCATCCTTAACACTAGATAGCATGTGAAAGTTCGCTGATCCTTTGAAGCGCTTTTTCCCAGGCTGCGCTCATCCATTCCTGATTTTTCTCATCAGTATCTGAAGTAATGGACAACCATGTGTTTCCATTCTCTTCTGAAAGTTCATATGTCTCCGAATTGCCTTTTACAGCTTTGGCATCCTCACTGTCACTATCCTCTTCACCATCAACGACCATACCTTCATAAACAATTGAAAGTTTCTCATACGGCAATTTAGTATCCACCTTACCGAATATCCCATTTTTATTTTTATCAACAAATGCTACTTTGTGTCCTTCTACCCAGTCAGTATCCGCAAACAGGCCTTCCCCAAAAGCAGAAAACCAGTCACGGTTATAAGAGTCTTCCATTAAAACGGCCCATACTTTATCTTTAGGCGCAGTAATTTCAATTGATTTTTTAATCGTATTCATAAAGCTTTTTTTTAGGTTAGTTCTTTTTCCATAAGCTACTTAAAAAAGTAGGTTTATAAATTTACAAAAATATTTTTTAGCAAAACGCCTTTAAAGGCCCAGAGACACTAGTTTTGCGCCAAATATGGATATCTTGTAATTTTTGCTTCAAATCTTCAAACTTTAAATCCTCAGATTTCTTACTTATCTTTGCGCAAACAACACTATAATGAATTACTTCTCTTCGGAATTTAAACTTGGCATCCTTGGTGGGGGGCAACTAGGCAAAATGCTTCTTTCAGACACCCGCAAATTTGACATCCAAACGTATGTTCTTGACCCAAGCAATGAAGCTCCGGGAAGATTTGCATGCAATCAATTCTTTCAGGGAGACCTGATGGACTTCGAAACTGTTTATAATTTCGGCAAGCAGGTAGACGTACTTACGTTTGAAATAGAATTAGTCAATCTCGAAGCCCTTGAAAAACTCGAGAATGAAGGACTCCAAATATATCCTTCGCCAAAAACACTAAAACTGATACAAAATAAAGGCATCCAGAAAGACTTTTATATAAAAAATAATATTCCTTCTGCGGCATATAAAAGATTTCCAGATGCAGCTGCCTTAAAAGCAGCCGTTGCCAACAATGAAATCGCATTGCCCTTTATATGGAAATGTACTGAATTCGGTTATGACGGTAATGGCGTAAAAGTAATCCGCAAGCAGGAAGATACTAATTCGCTGCCCGATGTAGAATGTATAGCAGAAGAAATGATTGCGTTTAAAAACGAGCTCGCAGTAATAGTTGCAAGGAACGTTTCAGGCCAGATAAAAACCTATCCTGTTGTTGAAATGGAATTCCATCCGGATGCGAATCAGGTGGAATATGTTATTTGCCCTGCCAGGATAGATGATCAGGTCGCCCTAAAGGCCAGAGAACTCGCTTTAAAAGTTTCGGAGGCCTATAATCACGTTGGATTACTTGCCGTTGAAATGTTCCAGACCGAAAATGACGATATTCTTGTCAATGAGGTAGCGCCACGCCCGCACAATTCAGGCCACTATTCTATAGAAGCCAGCTATACTTCCCAATTCGAAAACCACCTAAGGGCTATTCTTGACCTGCCTCTGGGCAATACAGCTAGTAAAGTTGCAGGAATAATGGTAAATTTGGTAGGAGAAGAAGGCTTTTCCGGCGATGTCGTTTATGAAAACATTGAAAAGATCCTTGCCATTGATGGAGTGACCCCGCATATCTACGGGAAGATGCAGACAAGGCCTTTCCGGAAAATGGGGCATGTAACCATTGTCAATGAGAACATAGACGAAGCGAGAAAAATAGCAGAGCAGGTAAAAAATGCTATCAGGGTAATAAGCCAATAAATTAATACAGATAAGAAGCAAAGAGAATATCTCAGCCTTAATCTCAAACCATAAATATATGAAGGTAGCCATTATAATGGGAAGCATCTCCGATATGCCGGTAATGCAGGAAGCAATAGACGTCCTAAAATCATTTGACATTGAAACAGAAGTAGATATTGTATCTGCACACCGTACGCCGGAAAAGTTATTTGATTTCAGCAAAAATGCACATACAAGAGGAATAACCGTAATAATCGCAGGAGCCGGAGGCGCGGCACATTTACCGGGCATGGTTGCATCCATGTCGCCACTGCCTGTTATTGGCGTACCCGTAAAATCGAGTAATTCCATAGATGGCTGGGACAGCATCCTATCCATTTTACAGATGCCTGGAGGAGTTCCTGTAGCAACTGTTGCGCTAAACGGCGCCAAAAATGCAGGGATACTCGCAGCACAAATAATAGGAAGTAGTGATCCAGAAACCCTAAATAAAATTATTGAATACAAGGAAGGCCTTAAACAATCAGTTTACAAGTCTTCTGCTGGTTTAAAATAAAAAAAGCTCCTGTCGAAACGGGAGCTTTTAATAATTTAAAATCATTAGAATTATGAAATTTAATTTCGGTTTTGGGGACAAAATATTAAATTCCTAAATCTGTTGTGTAAAAAAAAAAATAAAATCTACGACAAACATACACAAAAAACCGATTAAATACACTTATTTAACGATTATAACAAATTAAATAATGGCTGTTATAAAATAACCTGCCGACTTTAATAAATTCAGACTTCAAATATGACAACTATAAATTATCCTTTTAAGACTAAATTCGATACTGCGCCATTTGCCTCGATTAAAAATGAAGATTATAAATCTGCCATAGAAGAAGCCATTGCAGAGGCCAGAAATGAGATCGATGCCATCATTAATAATAGCGAAACTGCAAGTTTCGCAAACACCATAGCGGCACTTGACTATTCAGGCCAGGCGCTGGACAGGGTATCCAGTATTTTTTTTAACCTGAATTCGGCCGAAACAAGTGAAGAAATACAAAAAATAGCACAAGAACTGTCGCCTTTGCTTACTGCCTTCAGCAATGATATTACGTTGAACGAAGATTTGTTTAAAAGAATCAAAACGGTATACGAACAACGCGAACAGTTAGACCTGACACCCGAGCAGGCTACACTACTGGATAAAAAATTCAAAAGTTTTTCGAGAAACGGTGCCTTATTAAGTGATGAAAAGAAATTACGCCTACGCGAAATAGATACCGAACTTTCACAGCTAAAACTTACTTATGGCGAAAATGTATTGGCAGAAACCAACAATTACCAACTGCATATTACTAATGCAGAAGACCTAAAAGGCCTACCGGAAGACACTATAGAAACGGCACATGCACTGGCAGTATCCAAAAATCTTGAAGGATGGATTTTTACATTGGACTTCCCAAGCTACCTGCCTTTTATAACCTATGCCGATAATCGCGAACTCAGAAAAGAAATTGCGATTGCGGCAGGAAAAAAGGCATTTCAGGACAACGAGTACAACAACAGCGAAATTACACTTAAGATTGCAAAACTACGGCATCAAAGGGCCAATCTGCTCAGCTACAGCACTCATGCGGATTTCGTCCTCGAAGAGCGTATGGCACAGAACCCCGACAAAGTAAGGTCGTTCTTGAACGACCTGCTTGAGAAAGCCAAACCGGCAGCCGTAAGAGAATTTGCCCAACTTACTGCCTTTGCCAAAGAGCTGGACGGAATTGAACAGTTGGAGAAATGGGATGGGTCTTATTATTCAGAAAAGCTAAAACAAAAATTGTTTAGCCTTGATGATGAGGTATTAAAACCTTACTTCAAATTAGAGAATGTACTTAATGGAGCCTTTACTGTAGCCGATAAACTATTCGGCCTTACTTTTAAAGAAATCTTCGATATTGACAAATACCATCCGGATGTACAGACGTTTGAGGTACTTGATTTTGAAAATAAATTGGTTGCCATTTTCTATGCCGACTTCTTTCCGCGAAAAGGAAAACGCAATGGTGCCTGGATGACTTCGTATAAACCGCAATTTATCCAGAATGGAGTTAATGAAAGGCCGCATGTATCTATAGTTTGCAACTTTACCCCTCCTACAGCAACCAAACCATCACTGCTTACTTTTAACGAAGTAACTACCTTGTTCCACGAGTTTGGGCACGCACTTCACGGAATGCTTGCCAATACAACCTACCCAAGCCTTTCAGGAACTTCCGTATACTGGGATTTCGTTGAATTGCCGAGCCAGGTAATGGAAAACTGGTGTTATGAGCCAGAAGCATTGGCACTGTTCGCAAGACACTATGAAACAGGAGAAGTTATTCCGCAGGACTATGTACAGAAAATCAGGGAAAGCGCAAGTTTCCTTGAGGGAATGGCCACACTGCGACAGTTGAGCTTTGGATTGCTTGATATGGCTTTCCATGGCAGTGACCCATCTGCAATTAAAGACATCAAGGCGTTTGAAAAAGCTACTTTTGAATATACTACCCTATACCCAGATGTAGCAGAAAATGCGATGAGTGTTTCATTCTCACATATTTTCAATGGTGGTTATTCATCAGGTTACTACAGCTATAAATGGGCTGAGGTACTGGATGCAGATGCTTTCGCCTATTTCCAGCAGAATGGTATTTTTAACAAAGAGGTTGCGGATAAGTTTAAGAACTTTGTGTTATCACAAGGCGGTACAGAACATCCTATGACATTATACAAACGCTTTAGAGGGCAGGAACCTCAGCCGGAAGCGCTTTTAAAAAGAGCAGGATTGCTTTAATCATGGAATTATAATAACAACCGGGCATAGTCCCGGTTTTTTTTTATACACATATAGCATAATAACTTTCATTTATTATTGAAACTATAAAAACTTTTACTTAGCTTTGTACGATGGAATTCAAGGAAGCAAAAAATAAGTTTGTACAAACCTGGGGAGCATTGGGGTCACAATGGGGAATTAATAAAACAATGGCACAGATCCATGCCTTGCTGATGGTTTCCAGTGATGCGGTTTCTATGGACGAAATTATGGAAGAATTACATATCTCCCGTGGAAATGCGAGTATGAACCTAAGGGCCTTAATGGATTGGGGAATCGTATACAAAGAATACAAGCAGGGTGAAAGAAGGGAGTTTTTTACAGCTGAAAAAGATTTGGATGAACTGGCCATAAAGATTTCAAAAGAGAGAAGCAAAAGGGAAATCAAACCTGCATTAAAAGTATTAAAAGAGGTTTCTTCTATCTCCGCGAATACCACCGCCGAAGAAAAACATTTTGTAGACCAGACAACTAAGCTATATGAGTTTGTACTAAAAGCAGATAATGTATTGGATAAAATTACAGAATATAAAGATAATTGGCTTACCAAATTGGTAGTCAAACTGATGAAGTAAAAAAATTTACAACAAACTTTCATATATTTCTGAAAGTTAAATACTACTAACTATGAGTTTCTTAAAAGCAGCCTGGAAAAACTTAGCCCTGATCAATTATGAGATCGATCCATCTGTACTCCAAAAGTATTTACCAGCCGGTACAGAACTGGACTTTTGGCAGGACAAATGTTATGTAAGCCTTGTAGGCTTTTTGTTTCACGATACACGAGTATTGGGACAAAGGATTCCGTTCCATATTGACTTTGAAGAAGTAAACCTCCGCTTTTATGTCAAGCGTTTTGAAGATGGGGCGTTCAAAAGAGGGGTCGTTTTTATTAAAGAGATTGTACCCAAACGCGCGATTGCATTAATTGCAAACCTGTTGTTTAAGGAGCATTACCAAACCCTAAAAATGAGTCATTCCTTTTTAGAAAGTGAAGATTCTTGTTTATTCACATATAACTGGTCTACTAAAAATCACAATAACTCTATTGCGATAGAAACTGCTAAAACAGCTATTCCTATAGAAATAGGATCGGAAGCCGAATTTATAACGGAACACTATTTCGGTTACACTAAATTCAATTCCGCAAAGACATTCGAATATGAGGTAACCCACCCCAGATGGAACCAATTTGAAGTAATAGGCTATACAATGGATGTAGACTTTGAAAATAATTATGGAGAGGATTTTAATTTTCTAAAGGATTTAAAACCTATTTCTGTACTGTTAGCAGAAGGATCCAGAATCACCGTAGAAAACAAAAGGCTAATCCGATAGCAATACTAAAAACAATTCACTATGAAAACGCTACAAAACCAAACCCTGCTTTATGACGAAGATTGTCCGCTTTGCAGTGTTTATACAGCAGGATTTATAAAAGCGGGAATGTTGGACCAAAATGGCAAAAAGCCATTTTCAAATCTCTCAGCCGATGATTTACAGATTGTTGATATCAAAAGGGCCTCTAATGAAATTGCATTGGTAGACAATATCAATAAAACGGTCCGCTATGGAATAGACAGCCTTTTGGCAGTAATCGGAAATTCATTTCCAATTATGGAAAAAGCAGGAAGGGTAAAGCCATTGAACTATCTGCTAAAAAAGTTGTATTCTTTTATTTCATACAATCGCAAAGTCATAATACCTAATAAAAACACTGACAGTGCAATCAGTTGTGTACCGGACTTCAGTTATAAATACAGGTTTTTATATATTGCTTTTTCAATTGCCGTAACAGCAACTATGCTATATTCGTTTTCAGGCCTTATTACTTTAATCCCAAATGCGAATTTCAACAGAGAATTACTGCTTGCGACCCTGCAGTTGCTATTTCAGGGAATGTTCCTTAGCCGACAAAATAGGCAGGCGGTAATCAATTATTTTGGCAATTTAATGACAGTTTCATTAATGGGTTCGCTATTGCTAATTCCTATAATATTGCTAAACAAACTCATTATAATGCCCGAAATCATTATCTTAGTATGGTTCGGACTGACTGTGGTAATTATGTTTGCGGAACATTTTAGAAGGATTAGGCTCCTTGAGCTTCCCTCCTATCTGTGTCTGACCTGGGTACTTTACAGATTGATTGCGCTTATACTATTACTAAACTTATAAATCCTAAACATGAAAAGCTTAAAAATATTGAATACTGTTGCTATAGGTATTCCAATTATTATTTCATTATTCGCCGTTTTTAATGAGGAAATCCTACTGGTAGCTTTGGGAGCTACAATGATTACCGGATTCTTACAGCTGATCGCTGCATGTATTTACTGGCTAAAGCATCCGGCAAACACTCATATAAAAATCTATTTTGTCGCTGTAATCCTGTTTTTCGCAATGTTATACCTCTTTTTTGACCGCTATGAAGTCTTATTCGCAATGCCGGCAATATTGTGTATTTACCTGTCTTTTATAATTTACAGCACTCCAAATGAAACGAAATAAACTGGTTGTCGCGGCCGGAACCGGCTTTTTAGGCCAGGTTCTAACCAATTATTTTATAGATAAATTTGAAGAGATCACAATCCTGACAAGAGGCAAGTCACAGACCAGGGATAAAATCAGGTATGTACGCTGGGATGCGCACACTCTGACCGGCTGGGAACAGGAACTCGAAAATGCCGATGTGCTGGTCAATCTCGCCGGAAAATCTGTAGACTGCCGCTATACCGAAGAAAACAAAAAGGAAATACTCGCCTCCAGAATTGACAGTACTTCTATTCTCAACAAGGCAGTCTTACAATGTAAGAACCCTCCTAAACATTGGCTTAATTCATCCACATCAACTATCTACAGGCATTCTGAAGACAAACAGATGGATGAGGAAAACGGAGAGATCGGCAATGACTTTTCGATGAATGTAGCCAAATCCTGGGAAAAAGTATTCTTCGAGACTGTAACACCACAGACTAAAAAAACAGCACTGCGCACTTCGATTGTACTCGGGCAAAATGGCGGCGCGTTTATACCTTTAAAAAACATAACCCGATTGGGTTTTGGCGGCCAACACGGAAATGGCAACCAATATATCAGCTGGATACACGAGAGCGATTTTGCAAAGGCTGTCGCATTTACGATAGAAAAAGAACTGACCGGAGTGATTAATATAGTATCGCCAACTCCAATCCGCAACAAAGACTTTATGAGCCTGCTGCGTTTAGAGCTTGGCGTTGTTACAGGTATTCCTGTCAGCCAAAAGCTATTGGCCTTTGGAGCAAAAATTATAGGTACTGAACCTGAGTTAATCCTTAAAAGCAGAAATGTAATCCCTAAAAGATTACAGGAGAACGGCTTTGAATTCGAATACGGCAACCTCAAAAATGCCTTTGATAACCTGATTACACACTTGAGCTAATATTCCAAAAATGAAGGTTATTCAAAATAATATATTTGATATAATTAAAAAAAGCAGTGAAACCAATTATCAAACCAATCACTAATGTCTACGATTCAACTCAGCACGCTAATCAACGCTCCGATAGCAAAAGTCTTTGACCTGAACAGGAATATCGGCATTCATCTCTTATCCACGAATCAATCCAAAGAAAAAGCAATTGCCGGACGAACCTCCGGGCTTATAGAGAAAGGAGAGACGGTAACCTGGAAAGGCCGACACTTTGGACTTTACCTGACCCATAAAAGCTATATCCCCGAAATGGTCATCCCGTTTCATTTCGTAGATGAAATGACCGAAGGCAGGTTTAAATCCTTTAGGCATACCCATCAATTTGTTGAACAAAACGGTTCTACGCTAATGAGCGATACCATTGAATACGAAACTCCATTTTGGTGGTTTGGTAAATTGTTTGACACCTTAATATTAAAAAGATACCTGACTGATTTCATACAAAAGAGAAACCAGGTAATTAAGCAACTGGCAGAAAAGCCATTGTAATATTGTAATAGAACAAGTAGCCACTCTTTATGGAGCAAATCTATAGCAATATAATTTGTAAAAAAAAATGCGG
>Ga0247810_10001553_pt1 | contig 14190 bp, 12 predicted proteins | sample UWRJL119311C1_FD_179918 | JGI IMG/M metagenome (GOLD analysis project Ga0247810, IMG submission 179918) | Plant litter microbial communities from Arlington Agricultural Research Station in Wisconsin, United States - UWRJ-L119-311C-1 | ecosystem: Environmental > Terrestrial > Plant litter >...
ACCGTCGACCGGGATGACCGCTCCGGAGATGTAGGCGGCGTCGTCGGAGGCGAGCCACAGGATCGCCTTGGCGACCTCGGCGGGCTGGGCGAAGCGTCCGGCCGGGATCGACTTCTTGTAGTCGGCCTGCTGCTGCTCCGGGAGTTCGGCCGTCATGTCGGTCTCGATGAAGCCGGGGGCCACGACGTTGGCCGTGATGCCGCGGGAGCCGAGCTCGCGCGTGATCGAGCGGGCGAAGCCGACGAGGCCGGCCTTCGACGAGGAGTAGTTGGCCTGCCCTGCACCACCGAAGAGACCGACGACGCTCGAGACGAGGATGATGCGGCCGAACTTCGCCTTGAGCATGCCCTTCGAGGCGCGCTTCGTGACGCGGAATGCACCCGTGAGGTTGGTGTCGATGACGTCGGTGAAGTCCTTCTCCTCCATGCGCATGAGGAGGGTGTCGCGCGTGATGCCGGCGTTGGCGACGACGACCTCGACCGGGCCGAGCTCCGCCTCGATGATCGTGAACGCGGCGTCGATGCTCGCGGAGTCGGTGACATCTGCCTTCACGGTCAGCGTCCCGGCGGGGCCTTCGCCCGAGCGCGCGGTGACAGCGACACGGTGGCCGGCGGCCACGAACTCCTCGGCGATGGCGTAACCGATTCCACGGTTTCCACCGGTGACAAGAACAGTGCGGGGCGTAGTCATGCGCACCAGCCTACTGTCAGCGAGGAAACGCCTAGGCTTGGTGGGAACGGCCTCCCGCGGCCGATCCGGAACGGTACACGACGATGAAACAGCAGCAGTCGATCACGACGCTGCCGCCCTCGCCCGACGAGGAGCGACACCACCGCATGGTGCAGTACAGCGTCACCATGGGCATCCGCATGGTGTGCGTCATCCTGATCTTCGTGGTGCCCGGGTGGTGGTCGCTCATCCCTCTGGCCGGCGCCGTCGTGCTCCCCGCGATCGGCGTGATGGTGGCCAACATCAGCAAGCGTGGGATCGGCGGAACGGTCGAGCGACCGAGCGTGATCGAGAGGTTCCGCCGGTGACCGCGACCTGTTCCCGTGCCGGATGCAGTCTCGACGCGAGTTGGACGGTGCACTGGCGCAACCCCCGGATCCACGGTGCGGATCGGGTGAAGACCTGGGCGGCCTGCGACGAGCACCGCCCGTTCCTGCACGACTACCTCGCGAATCGCGACTTCCCCGTCGTCGTCACACCGATCGGTGAGACCCTCGACCGACTTCCGGAGGCCTGATGGGCTGGCGCTTCGCCTTCAACCGTCGCTGGTTCGGCTACCTCGCGGCGGCCATCGGCTTCGCGGTCGCGTGCGTGCTGCTGTCGCAGTGGCAGTTCGCGCGGGCCGAGAACGCTTCCCTCGCCAACGAACGGGTCACGGCCAACTATGACGCCGATCCGGTCCCCCTTGCGCAGGCGGTGCCCGATCTCGACAGCTTCGACAAGAGCGACGAGTGGCAGCGCGTCGAGGTCAGTGGCCGGTACCTCGAGGACGAGCGGCTGCTCGTCCGCAACCGGCCGTACAACGGGGCGGCGGGATTCGAGGTGCTCGTACCGTTCCTCACCGAGGACGGCACCGTGTTCGTGGTCGACCGCGGCTGGCTGCCCGGCGGTCAGAAGGATCTCCCGGACGTGATCCCTGCGGCCCCGACCGGTGAGGTGACGATCGTCGCCCATCTCAAGGCCGGCGAGCCCGAACTGCCGGGTCGCAGCGCGCCCGCGGGTCAGCTGGCCACGATCCAGCTCGACGCCATCGCCGACCTCATGGATGAGCCGACCTACATCGGCGCGTACGGGCACATCGTCTCGGAGTCCCCCTCCGTGGCCGACATGCCGGAGCCGGCGCTCAAGCCGAGCGAGAACGAGGGCATGCACCTCTCCTACGCCCTGCAGTGGATCGTGTTCGCCTTCTTCGGCTTCGGCGGACTCGCCTGGGCCCTTCGGCAGGAGTACCGCCTGGTCAACGCGGACGATCCGAAGGAGCGGGAGCGCGCAGCCATCCGCCGCGAGAAGGCGGCGCGGCGCCCCACGGACGCCGACATCGAGGACGAGCTTCTCGACTCCGCCCGCCGCTAGGTGCTCAATGCTGCGCGCCGCTGAGCTCGCGCCGGTTTGTGGAGCGCGCGGCGGTGTGAATCTCAGCGCGCTCGACAGATGCCCGCGCGCTCAACGACGCTCAGCATTGGGCAATCGCTAGGCGAGGGAGATGAGCTCGAGGTAGCCGGGGTTGTAGTGGTCCTCGACGCCGTCGGGGAGGATGAGGACGCGCTCGGGGTTGAGCGCCTCCACGGCCCCCTCGTCGTGCGAGACGAGGACGACGGCGCCGGTGAAGGTCGACAGGGCGCCGAGGATCTCCTCACGGCTCGCCGGGTCGAGGTTGTTGGTCGGCTCGTCGAGGAGCAGCACGTTGGCTCCCGAGACGACGATCATGGCCAGCGCCAGGCGGGTCTTCTCACCGCCGGAGAGGACACCGGCCGGCTTCTTGCCGTCGTCGCCCGTGAACAGGAACGAGCCGAGCACGCGACGCGCCTCGACCTCGGTGATGTTCGGTGAGGACGACACCATGTTCTCGAGCACGGTGCGCTTGACGTCGATCGTCTCGTGCTCCTGGGCGAAGTAGCCGATCCGGAGACCGTGGCCGGGCTCCACCTGCCCGGTGTCCGGCTTGTCGACGCCCGCGAGCATCCGCAGCAGCGTCGTCTTTCCGGCACCGTTGAGACCGAGCACGACGACCTTCGACCCGCGGTCGATCGCCAGGTCGACGGACGTGAAGATCTCGAGCGAGCCATAGCTCTTGCTGAGATTCGACGCCATCAGCGGTGTCTTCCCGCACGGCGCAGGATCGGGGAAGCGCAGCTTCGCCACGCGATCGACGGCACGCACCTCCTCGAGCCCGGAGAGCATCTTCTCGGCACGGGCGACCATCTGGTGTGCGGCAGCCGCTTTCGAGGCTTTAGCACCGAACTTGGCAGCCTGGTCCTTGAGGACACCTGCCTTCTTCTCCACATTGGTGCGCTCTTTGCGGCGACGCTCCTCGTCGGCCGCGCGCTGACGCTGGTAGTGCTTCCAGCCCATGTTGTAGATGTCGATGACCTGGCGGTTCGCGTCCAGATAGAAGACCTTGTTGACGGTCTCCCCCACGAGCTCGACATCGTGGGTGATCACGATGAAGCCGCCAGCGTAGTTCTTGAGGAACTCCCGCAGCCACACCACCGAATCGGCGTCGAGGTGGTTCGTCGGTTCGTCGAGGATCATCGTGTCGGCGTCGGAGAACAGGATGCGCGCGAGCTCGATGCGGCGACGCTGACCACCGGAGAGGGTCTTGAGCGGCTGGTCGAGGATCCGGTCGGGCAGGTTGAGGTTGCTCGCGATGGACGCCGCCTCCGCCTCGGCCGAATACCCGCCGAGCGCCTCGAAGCGGTCGGTCAGCTTGGAGTACTTCTTCATCGCCGCTTCAGCCACGACGGGGTCGCTCGACCCCATGCCGCCGGTCGCCTCCTGCATGCCGAGGACGAGGGAACCGAGTCCGCGGGCGTTGAGGATGCGCGTGCGGGCCAACTCCTCCGGGTCGCCGGAGCGCGGGTCCTGCGGGAGGTAGCCCACCTCACCGGTGCGCTCGATGGTGCCGCCGGTCGGCAGGGTCTCACCCGCCAGCGTCTTGGTCATGGTCGTCTTGCCAGCACCGTTACGGCCCACCAGGCCGATCTTGTCGCCCTTGGAGACGCGGAAGTTCACGTTCTCCATGAGCAGGCGTGCCCCGACGCGGATCTCGAGGTCGTGTACGGAGAGCACAGGCAAAGTCCAATTGTTCCGTGGCGATACGCCAACGTGGGAGAGGGGATTCAACCCGATAGTCTACGGGGCATGTCGCTGACTCTTGCTGTCGGGCGCCCCACCCTCCTCGACCACGTCTTCGCCCGCCGCCTGTCGACGGATGTGGTGCTTGTCGTCTCCGGCGCGGCGGTCGTGTCGCTCGCGGCTCAGTTCACCGTCCCGCTCCCCTTCGTCCCGATCACCGGTCAGACCCTCGCCGTCCTGCTGGTGGGATCAGCACTCGGCGCATCGCGCGGAGCGCTCTCGCTCCTCGTCTACGCGTCTCTCGGACTCGCCGGCCTTCCGGTCTTCGCCCCCTCGGACGACGGCTCCCACCTCGTGGGTGTCGCCGCCTTCACCCATAGCAGTGGCGGCTACATCGTCGGGTTCATCGCGGCCGCGGCGGTGACCGGCTGGCTCGCGCAGCGGGCATGGGATCATCGGTGGCTCGGTGCTCTCGCCACTTTTGGCCTCGGGACGGTGGTGACCTTCCTCTTCGGAGCCGTCTGGCTCGCGATCTGGCTCGGGCAGAACGGATACCCCAACGATCTCGTGGCGGTACTCTCGCTCGGCGTGTTCCCCTTCGTCGTGGGCGGGGCGATCAAGGCGTTGCTCGCCGCCGTCATCGTGCGCGGCGCGTGGTCGGCCGTCAGGAGGGCCGACGAGCGCTCCGCCCTCTAGAACCCACGCCACGCGCGCCCCGCAACCAAGAAAGAGCCCCGATCCGCGAGGACCGGGGCTCTTTCGTGGTGATGTCTACATGTTGAAGCCGAGGGCCCTCATCATGTCGCGACCGTCGTCGGTGATCTTCTCCGGGCCCCACGGCGGCATCCAGACCCAATTGATCCGGAAGGCGTCGACGACGCCGTCGAGCGACTGGGCCGTCTGCTCCTCGAGGACGTCGGTCAGCGGGCAGCCGGCCGAGGTCAGCGTCATGCTGATGATGAGCGCGTTGTTCTCGTCGTCCCAGGTGAGGTCGTAGATGAGACCGAGGTCGACGATGTTGACACCCAGTTCGGGGTCGATGACGTCTTTGAGGGCCTCTTCGACCTGATCGAAGAGTGCCGGCGCGAGTGCGGAGGTCATGGTTTCAGACTACGCCGACTCGCCCGAGGTCACCGGGAGGAAGCGGTCGTAGCCCTCGTCCTCGAGGCGGTCGGCGAGCTCGGGGCCGCCCTCCTCGGCGACCTTGCCGTCGACGAAGACGTGCACGAAGTCCGGCTTGATGTAGCGGAGGATGCGCGTGTAGTGGGTGATGAGCAGGAGGCCGAGACCGGTGTTCTCCTTGGCGCGGTTGACACCCTCGGAGACGATCTTGAGCGCGTCGACGTCGAGACCGGAGTCGGTCTCGTCGAGGACCGCGAACTTCGGCTTGAGCAGCTCGAGCTGGAGGATCTCGTGACGCTTCTTCTCGCCACCGGAGAAGCCCTCGTTGACGTTGCGCTCGGCGAAGGCCTTGTCCATGCGGAGGGCGTCCATCGACGACTTGATCTCCTTGAGCCACGGGCGGAGCGCCGGCGCCTCACCGTCGATCGCCGTCTTGGCGGTGCGGAGGAAGTTGGAGACGGTCACACCGGGGATCTCGACCGGGTACTGCATCGCGAGGAAGAGCCCGGCGCGGGCGCGCTCGTCGACGCTCATGGCGAGGACGTCCTCACCGTCGAGCGTGATCGATCCCCTGTCCACCGTGTACTTGGGGTGGCCGGCGATCGTGTACGCGAGGGTCGACTTGCCGGAGCCGTTGGGCCCCATGATCGCGTGGATCTCGCCCTGCTTGATCGTGATGTCGACACCCTTGAGGATCTGCTTGGTGCCCTGCTCGGTCTCGACGCTCACGTGGAGGTCGGTCACCTGGAGTGTTGCCATGATTCGTATCTCTTTCAGACGGCGACGGTGTCGCTCGGGTCGATGTAGACGTCGCCATCGGTGATGGTCACGACGTAGACGGGGACCGGCTCGTAGGCCGGGAGGGTGAGGGGCTTGCCCGTGGTGAGCTGGAACTTGGAGCCGTGGGCCCAGCACTCGAGGGTGTCATCCTCGACGAAGCCCTCGGAGAGGGAGATGTCGCCGTGGGTGCAGGTGTCGCCGAGGGCGTGCACCGTTCCGGCGGAGTCCAGCACGACCGAGATGGCGGTGCCGTCGACGACGACCTTCAGCGCGGAGTTCGGCTGGAGTTCGTCGACGGCGCAGACGCGGGAGGCGGCCATCAGCGGGTCGCTCCCAGCTCGGCCTCCACGGCGGCGTGCAGGTGCTCCTCGAGCTCGGCGTCGCCGATCTTCTGGATGATCTCGGAGAGGAAGCCGAGCACGACGAGTCGACGCGCCTCCTCCTCGCTGATGCCGCGGGCCTGCAGGTAGAACAGCTGCTCGTCGTCGAAACGACCGGTCGCCGAGGCGTGGCCCGCTCCCTGGATGTCGCCGGTCTCGATCTCGAGGTTCGGGATCGAGTCGGCGCGCGTGCCCTCGGTGAGGACCAGGTTCCGGTTCTGCTCGTAGCTGTCGGTGCCGGCGGCGTCGCGACCGATGAGGACGTCGCCGACCCACACCGTGCGGGCACCCTTCCCCTGGAGCGCACCCTTATAGGTGACGCGACCACGGGTGTTCGCCGCCTGGTGGTGGAGGTAGACACGCTGCTCGAGGTGCTCCCCCGCGTCGGCGAAGTAGAGCCCGTACAGCTCGCCGTCGGCACCCTCGCCGGAGAGGTGGGCGGACGGGTTGACCCGCACGACCTTGCCGCTCATGGAGACGACGATGTGACGCAGGTAGGCGTCGCGGCCGACCTGGGCGAAGTGGCTCGCGAGGTGGCGGCCCTCGTCGTCCCACTCCTGCACGGAGACCACGGTGAGACGGGCGCCGTCCTCGACGACGATCTCGACGTTCTCGACGAGCGAGGCGGGGCCGGAGGACTCGATGACGACGATGCCGGAGGTGTTCGGCTTCGCGGTGATGACGGTGTGGGCCGCCCGCGGTGCGGATCCGAAGTCACCACGGCGCACGGTCACTCGCGCGGCGTCCCCGGTGATGGTGATGGCGAGGGCGTGCTCGATGCTGCCCCAGGCGTTCGCCGAGGCCTTGTCCTCCGGTGCGCCGGCGGTGCCGATGCGCGCGTCGCCGGCGGGGACCCAGTCGGTCGACCCGCCGTCGGACTCGGTGGAAAGGTACTTGTACGCCGCGCCGTCGAGCTCGCCGTCGATGAGATCGCGGACGAGCGCGACGGGGGTGAGCTTCCAGTCCACCTCGGTACCGACGACGTCGGGGAAGTCGGCGGCGTTGGTGGAGCTGAAGCGCTCGGAACGGGTCTGGACGGGCACGGTGGCCCATCCCCCGTCACTGTGGGCCTTCAGCCCGTGCTGTTCTGGGGTGACGATGCTCATGCCTTAGCCGACGCTGCCTTCCATGCTCATCTCGATGAGCTTGTTGAGTTCGAGTGCGTACTCCATCGGCAGTTCGCGGGCGATGGGCTCGATGAAGCCACGGACGATCATGGCCATGGCCTCGTCCTCGGCGAGCCCGCGCGACTGCAGATAGAAGAGTTGTTCGGCGCTGACACGCGAGACGGTGGCCTCGTGGCCCAGCTGGACGTCGTCGACCCGGATGTCGATGGCCGGGTAGGTGTCGGAGCGCGAGATGGTGTCGACCAGCAGGGCGTCGCATCGGACCGTGTTGGCGGAGTGGTGCGCCTTCTCGTCCACACGGACCTCGCCGCGGTAACCGGCACGACCACCGCCACGGGCGATGGACTTGGAGACGATCGAGGACGTCGTGTACGGCGCCATGTGGATCATCTTCGCGCCGGCGTCCTGGTGCTGGCCGGGGCCCGCGAACGCGACGGAGAGCGTCTCGCCCTTGGCGTGCTCGCCGACGAGGTAGATGCTCGGGTACTTCATGGTGACCTTGGAACCGATGTTGCCGTCGATCCACTCCATCGTCGCGCCCTCGTGCGCGATCGCGCGCTTGGTGACGAGGTTGTAGACGTTGTTCGACCAGTTCTGGATCGTCGTGTAGCGCACGCGGGCGTTCTTCTTCACGATGATCTCGACGACGGCCGAGTGGAGCGAGTCGCTCTTGTAGATCGGGGCGGTGCAGCCCTCGATGTAGTGCACGTAGGAGCCCTCGTCGGCGATGATGAGCGTGCGCTCGAACTGGCCCATGTTCTCCGTGTTGATGCGGAAGTAGGCCTGCAGCGGGATCTCGACGTGGACGCCCTTCGGGACGTAGACGAAGGATCCGCCCGACCAGACGGCCGTGTTGAGCGCGGCGAACTTGTTGTCGCCGGCCGGGATCACGGTGCCGAAGTACTCCTCGAAGAACTCGGGGTGCTCGCGGAGGGCCGTGTCGGTGTCCATGAAGATGACACCCTGCTTCTCGAGCTCCTCGTTGATCGTGTGGTACACGACCTCGGACTCGTACTGGGCGGCGACGCCGGCGACGAGGCGCTGGCGCTCGGCCTCGGGGATGCCGAGCTTCTCGTAGGTGTCCTTGATGTCGTCCGGGAGGTCCTCCCAGGTCTGCGCCTGCTTCTCGGTGGACCGGACGAAGTACTTGATGTTGTCGAAGTCGATGCCGGAGAGGTCGGCGCCCCAGGTCGGCATGGGCTTCATCCCGAAGAGCTTGAGGCCCTTGAGGCGGAGGTTGAGCATCGACTCCGGCTCGTTCTTGAGCGTCGAGATGTCGCGGACGACCTCCTCGTTGATACCGCGTCGGGCGGAGGCGCCGGCAGCGTCCGAATCGGACCAGCCGAATTCGTACTGGCCGAGGCTGTTGAGCTCGGGTCGGTCGATGAGCACGTCAGACATAAGTACCTCTTCTCTCACCGCTGTAACCGTTATCGCGGCCGCGGCATTCCTCCCCCGGGCACGAGCGCGTAGGGGATGTGGCCAGGATGCGGGCCTGTCGGATGCCGCGGGAAGGGTTCTCGCGCACCGGCACGGCCTATGTTCCTGGGCCGCTCAATCCTACAGTCTCCGGCTGGGGCTGTCAGGGGGCATGCGGTAACGACCCAGCAACGGCGAACCTAGACTTGGTGGTCGTGACCTCCCGTTTCATCACCCGGCTCCGGGACATCCGCGACCGCTTCGTGGCCTGGCTCCCCGCCACCATCGAGCGCCGCGTGCGCGTGTTCGCCTGGCTCTCCCTCGCCATCCAGTTGCTCATCGTGCTGACCGGCGGTGCCGTCCGCCTCACCGACTCGGGCCTCGGCTGCCCGACCTGGCCGCAGTGCGTCGAGGGCTCCTTCGTCGCCACGCCGGAGATGGGCATCCACGGTGCCATCGAGTTCGGCAACCGTCTGCTCTTCTTCGTCATCCAGATCGTCGCGCTCGTGACCTTCGCGTTCATCTGGCGCCTGCGCAAGCAGCGCCGCGACCTCTTCGTCCTCGCCCTCATCCCCTGCTTCAGCATCGTCCTGCAGGCGGTCCTCGGCGGCATCACCGTGTGGACGAACCTCAACCCCTATGTCGTCGGCCTGCACTTCCTGGTCAGTGTCGTGCTCGTCGTGCTCGCCGCCGTGTTCGTCTACCGCGTCTATTTCGGCCCGCGGGCCGTGCCGCTCCTCGTCCCGACCCACGTCCGTGTGGTCGCCTGGTTCACCGCCGTCCTCGTCGGCGTGACGGTCATCCTCGGGATCATCACCACGGGCTCCGGCCCGCACGCCGGGGATCACGGCGCGGCCCGCAACGGCCTCGACTCGGAACTGCTGCAGCACTTCCACAGTTGGCCCGCCTATGGCGCGCTGGCCGGGACGGTTCTCGTCCTCGGCCTCGCGCTCCGCGCCAGACTCGCCCGCCTGACGCGGTTCGCGACGTTGCTCCTGCTCATCGAGCTGGCGCAGGTGGCCGTCGGGCTGACCCAGGCGCGACTCGGGCTGCCCGAGGTGCTCGTGGCGATCCACATGGTACTCGCGTGCATGCTCGCCGCAGCGATGACCGCGGTGATCCTCAGCCTGCGCAGTGAGGCGGGGCCCGCCGCGGCGACCGTCACCGCACCCGCTTACCGGGAGAGCAGCGCGACCAGCGCGGACTTCGACAGCCGCGAGTAGCCGCTGAGACCGGCGTCCTTGGCGCGCTCGCGCAACTGCGCGACGGTCAGGTCGTCAAGGCCGTCGGCTGCGGCTGGGGTTACCGTCTTCTCGGAGACTGCATCGGAGACGTCTTCGGAGGCGACGACGGGAACGGGCGCCGTTACGGATGCGCGCTCGGACCCACGGGCCTTCTTCGCCTTGCCCTTGGCCTTCGCCTTGGCGGCGGCCTTCTTCTCGGCCTCCTTGGCGCGGCGCTTGGCCTTCGCGGCGCGCTCGGCCTCACGCTTCGCCGCCTTCTTCTCGGCCTCCTTGGCCGCCTTGCGCTCCGCGCGGGCGGCCGTCTTCGCCGCGTCCTTCGCCTTCTTCGCGGCCTTGCGCTCCTTCGGCTCCAGCTTCGCGGCCTTCGCCTCGAGCTTGTCGGCGCGCTTGCGGAGCGTCTTCGCCTCCGCCTTGAGCGCGCCGGAATCGGGGGCGGGTGTCGTGGTCTCGATGGTGTCAGCCATGGTGGCCCTTCCTAGACGGTCGATCGGGGGCTCCCCCGCGCGGTGATCATAGCGACGCCCGGTGGGCGGGAACGGGGAGGACAGACACGGTTCACGGGCCGTTCACCGGGCGAGGACAGGATCATCCGATCGTGCGTCCCTCGCGCGACCGCTCCATCGTTAGGCACGCGTGACCGACCTCACCGACTTCCCGCAGGCGATCCTCGACGCCGGACGACTCGCTCCCCCGCCGCGGACCCTGCTCGACATCCTGCGCGAGTCGACGGCCCGTCACCCCGATGCATCCGCCCTCGACGACGGAGATGGCGCGCTCAGCTATCGCGAACTGATGGCGCGGGTCATCGCCGGGGCGGCACGCCTGACGCTCGCCGGCGTGAGCCGGGGCGACCGGGTCGGCGTGCGGATGGCCTCGGGGTCCCGCGAGCTCTACATCTCGATCCTGTCGATCATCGCGGCCGGCGCCGCCTACGTCCCGGTCGACGCGGACGACCCGCAGGAGCGCGCCGATCTCGTCTTCGGCGAGGCCAGGGTCTGCGGCGTGATCACCAGCGACGGCGTCTTCCGATCGTCGCGGGAGACACCGGGGGCGCCGCTGTTCGATGGAACGCCGCCGCACCCCAGCACCGCCGCACTGGCGATCGTCGAACCGCCGACGATCGACGACGACGCGTGGATCATCTTCACCTCGGGATCGACCGGGACCCCGAAGGGTGTCGCGGTCTCCCACCGTTCGGCCGCAGCCTTCGTCGATGCCGAAGCACGGCTCTTCCTGCAGTCCGAGCCGCTCGGCCCCGGCGACCGGGTCCTGGCCGGGCTGTCGGTCGCCTTCGACGCCTCCTGCGAGGAGATGTGGCTCGCCTGGCGGCACGGCGCGTGTCTCGTCCCCGCGCCGCGCGCTCTGGTCCGCAGCGGCATGGACCTCGGGCCGTGGCTCACCGCCCGGGGCATCTCCGTGGTGTCCACCGTCCCCACCCTTGCGGCGCTCTGGCCTGCCGAGTCGTTGGAGAACGTCCGCATGCTCATCTTCGGCGGCGAGGCCTGCCCTCCGGAGCTCGCCGAACGGCTCGCCGTGGACGGCCGGGAGGTCTGGAACACCTATGGCCCGACCGAGGCAACGGTCGTGGCCTGCGCAGCGCTCCTCGACGGGTCCGACCCGGTTCGAATCGGGCTGCCCCTCGACGGATGGGACCTGGCGGTCGTCGACCAGGATGGCGCCCGGGTACCCGTGGGCGGCACCGGTGAGCTCATCATCGGTGGCGTCGGCCTGGCCCGCTACCTCGACCCGGCCAAGGACGCGGAGAAGTACGCACCCCACGACGCACTGGGCTGGGAGCGCGCCTACCGCAGCGGCGACATGGTGCGTTTCGAGCCGGAGGGCCTCGTGTTCCAGGGGCGGGTCGACGACCAGGTCAAGGTCGGCGGACGCCGGATCGAGCTCGGCGAGATCGAGGCGGCCCTCCAGCGGCTCCCCGGTGTGGTCGCCGCGGCCGTCACGGTGCGCGAGACGGACGCCGGGATCACCATGCTCGTCGGCTACCTCGCGGCCGCCGGTCCGGGAGCCTTCGACCGCGCTGCGGCGGTGGCGCGCTTGCGCGAGGAGCTGCCTGCCGCCCTCGTGCCTACCCTGGCCGTGCTGGACGAACTGCCGGTCCGGGTGTCCGGCAAGGTGGACAAGGCCGCCCTGCCGTGGCCACTGGTGAGCGAGGACGCGACGGCCCCCGGGCTCGACGACTCCCTCCGGCTGCTCGCCTCCCAGTGGCAGGCGGTCCTCGGGGTGCCGGTGGAGGACCCCGCCTCCAACTTCTTCGACCTCGGAGGCGGCTCGCTCGCGGCCGCACAGCTCGTGGCGCGCATCCGTGAGCTCGACCCGGAGTTCACCGTCGCCGACATCTACGCCCACCCCCGGCTCGGTGCGATGGCGGATGCCCTCGCGGATCGCGCCGCCGGCCCCCAGGTGGGGCCGCGCGAGTACCACCGGGTGACACCGACTCCGCGCCGCATGCAGGTGCTGCAGACGCTTCTCGGCGCTCCGCTGTTCATCCTCGCCGGGGCGCGCTGGCTGGTGTACCTCCTGACGGCCAGCACCCTTCTCCAGCTCGTGGACGGCTTCGACGTGCTGCCGACGCTGTCCCCCGTGATCCTGATTCCGGCGCTCCTGCTCTTCGCGACGCCCTTCGGGCGCATGCTCATCGCCGTCGTCTGCGCGCGCACCCTGCTCGCCGGCGTACGCCCCGGCGATCACCCGCGGGGCGGGAGCGTCCACCTGCGGCTCTGGCTGGCCGAACAGGTGGCGCATCAGGTGGGCGCCGTGAGTCTGGCCGGCGCCCCCTGGATCATCCACTACGCCAGGGCCCTCGGCGCCCGCATCGCCCCCGATGTCGACCTGCACTCGTTGCCGCCGGTCACCGGGATGCTGACGATCGGCTACGGCGCATCCATCGAGCCGGAGGTCGACCTCTCCGGGTACTGGATCGACGGCGACATCCTCCGCCTCGGCGCCATCAGGATCGGTGCGCACAGCGCCGTGGGTGCCCGCAGCACCCTGCTGCCGGGCACGCGGATCGGAAAGAACGCGGAGATCGCTCCGGGGTCGGCGGTCTTCGGGCGTGTCCGGTCCGGTCAACTCTGGGCCGGATCCCCCGCCCAGCGGGTCGGCAGGAGCCGCGCGTGGTGGCCGGAGGCACGCCCACCCCGCGGTCGCCGCTGGCTCCCCGCCTTCGCACTCTCCGCCGCGGCGCTCGCTCTCCTGCCGGGCCTCTCGCTGGCCGTCGGGGGTCTCGTCGTCGCGTCCGGGATCCGCCACGCGGTGTCCCTCGGTGATGCGACGCTCGCGGCTATCATCTGGACGGCTCCGGCCACCGTCGTCGCCGGGGTGGTGTTCGCCCTGCTCGTGCTCCTGGTGGTGCGCCTGCTCGGCGTCGGCGTGCACGAGGGTGTCCACGCGGTCCGCTCCCGCGTCGGCTGGCAGGTTTGGACGACCGAGAGGCTCCTCGACCTGTCCCGCACCTTCCTGTTCCCGCTGTATTCCAGCCTCCTCACGCCGCTGTGGCTCCGACTGCTCGGTGCACGGGTGGGGCGCGACGTCGAGGCGTCGACGGTCCTTTTGCTGCCCGTCATGACGACGATCCGTGACGGCGCCTTCCTCGCCGACGACACCATGGTCGGCTCCTACGAGCTCGGCGGCGGCTGGATGCGGATCGCCCATGTGGATATCGGCAAGCGCGCCTTCCTCGGCAACTCGGGGATGGCCCCCGCCGGGCATACGGTGCCGAAGGACGGCCTGGTCGCCGTCCTCGCCTCGGCACCGCGCACCTCGAAGGCCGGGTCGTCCTGGCTCGGCTCCCCCGCCATCCGGCTGCGGCGCACCATCGCGGCGGCCCCGGAGGGGCGCACCTTCCGTCCCCACGCCGGGCTCCGCCTTGCTCGGTCGGTGTGGGAGCTCGGGCGGATCGTGCCGGTCATCGTCACGAACCTCATCGGTGTGCTCGTCGTGTTCGCCCTCGCGGCGCTCGTCGTCGAGGGCGGGATCGTCGTGGCCGTCCTGTGCAGCGGGATCGTCCTCCTGGTGGCCGGCGCGGTCGCCGCCGGGGTGACCACCGCGGCGAAGTGGATCATTGTGGGGCGCATCCGTGCGGCGGAGCACCCCCTGTGGTCGTCCTTCGTCTGGCGCACGGAGGTGTCCGACACCTTCACCGAGATGGTGGCCGCCCCCTGGTTCGCCCAGTCCGCGCTCGGCACCCCCGCCCTGGCCTGGTGGCTGCGCAGCCTCGGCGCCTCGCTCGGGCGCGGGGTCTGGTGCGACACGTACTGGTTGCCCGAGGCAGACCTGGTCCGTCTCGGCGACGGCTCG
>Ga0247810_10001556_pt1 | contig 14177 bp, 12 predicted proteins | sample UWRJL119311C1_FD_179918 | JGI IMG/M metagenome (GOLD analysis project Ga0247810, IMG submission 179918) | Plant litter microbial communities from Arlington Agricultural Research Station in Wisconsin, United States - UWRJ-L119-311C-1 | ecosystem: Environmental > Terrestrial > Plant litter >...
TGATGCTTCATATATTTATGCTATTGACTTTGGAACTTCAAATACCCATATCGAATATGGCAGGGTGGAAGATGCCGGGGGACGTAACAGAATAGCGCTGGCAAAGCCGTTTGAAATTAAGGAGGAACATATGCAGATGTTTCTACTTAATAAGCCTAAACAGGTAGTGTTAAGCGCCGGAGCCGAAAAGTATACAGATTTTGAACGTAGTATGGGGAGCACGATTGACTCCGCGAGACAGATTACCATTCGGGAATTTGTGCCATTTCAGATCGGTGCTCAAAAATCATCTTCTGTAAAGTTTCCTTTTAGAACAGCCACCTGTGAAAGTAATACTTTCAATACTGGTACTAGCCGCTTATTCATCGATGCTAACATTGGTTTTTATATTGATGAAGATGTAATGTCAGATCATGTGCGGTATAAAACAGATTTGAAATGGTTACTTCAAAAAGCAAGTACAGATCAACTCAACATCAATAGAGTATCTCTATTTGCAAAAGAGCTGATGCTGATGATCAGAACCAAACTATTGCTGGGAGAGGATCATATTTTTGGTGACCTTAACAAGGTGCGTTTGATTCTTTCTTTCCCTATTAGTATGGGTGAAACACTTAAAAAGGACTTAACCAAAATATTTGAGGATCAAAGAATCGAAGTTTTTGGAAAGAAATCTTTGCCACTGGCACAGCCGGTTACAGAATCCATTGCACCTTATTACCAGTTGAAATCAAAATATAACAACATACAGAACGATAACTTCTGTAATATTGATATTGGAGGAGGAACAACTGACATCGTACTTACGAGGACGGAACTCGAACCAGGAGGTAATTCCAATGAGTTGCAGTGCTATTGCTCATCCTTCAAATTTGCCGGCAGACAGCTTTGGAGCAGTGGTGGAAATGAATATCAGCTCGAGGAAAACGGTTTTGTTGCACATTATAAGGATTTCATTAAACGTACTGATCCTGGAATCAGTGACAAGTTGGTGAAGATGCTCAACAATAATACTGTTAAAACAGAAGATGTTGTGGGTTTACTTTTTAGTAAACCAGAGTATAGATTCAAAGATATTTTTAGTGATAACCACGAATTGAAAGTTGTTCCCTTGATTCATTATGCATCAATACTTTTCTATATCAGCAGGCTTTCCGCCTGGAAAGGGATCAAGCTTCCAAGGACAGTAAGTTTTTCAGGGAAAGGGAGTGAATATCTTAACCTTTTGTTCCCCCTTCAGCATTCAACCAACGATTCAGACTTAAAAGGCTTTACACAAAGGTTATTGGGGATCTTTTCAAAGGAACAAGTCCGGTCAGATTTTCAGGTAAAAAGAGAGGAAGAACCTAAAGTAATTACCGCTCAGGGAGCATTGCATTATGCTGTTGAAGATATTAAAGATGATACTGATGAAGGATGGGGGAACGTGAGTGATAAATCAGGCATTACTTCAGAGAAAAAACTAATCAAGCGGGATGTGATTTTTATGGGATTCCAAGATCAGGAACTGGAGAAAGGCAATTATACTTATGGAGACTTTATCACTAAACAGGAGCTCTACAATGATGTAATGAAAAGCCAACTGGAGTTTTTTAATCTTTTATTTGACGATTTGGAATTTAATAACCAGATCAATAAAAAACTTGAACTCCGTGATTTTGGTAAATACAAGCAGTTTTTTGTTCCCCAGGACGGCGATATCCTTAACCATGGCGTGTTGAGGGATAGTTTTAAAGCAACCTTAGCCAATTATGATCCGACTGATAAGGTAGATGATTCTCCATTCTTTTTCCCACTTAATTATGCCCTAATAGAATTGTCCAAAAGTATCGCGGCATCAGCCATAAATCAACGTTAGTTATGAGAAAACTATTTTTTATATTATTTGCTCTCCCATTGATTTGTTTTGGGAAAACCACAGCTATAGCGTCCGCAGATTTATCTTCTTATGAAGGACTAATTGTAGGAGCTTTGGCCATACTTTCCATTTTACTTTGCGTCTATCTATTTCTACAGCTTTCCAGTTTGAGAAGTAAGATAGAAAAGCTGCAGTTTGAAGATAAAGTGAGAAGAGAAAGTGAGGTGCTTAAAAAGCAGCGGCAGGAACAAGAAGAAACCTTAACAAACAGAAATATAGATCCGGAGCGGCTTAACTCAATATCAGTACAAGGATCAGTTCTAAAGGATAAGCCTGAAAAAGAAGGACATGGATTTTTAACACTAGCGCTTTGGGAAAGAGCTTTCGACGAATTGAATATGCGTTTGTTAGCTCTGGAAGATCCAAAACTGGGAAAGAAACTTTTTGAAGACGTAGAGCCACTTGTAAACTCACAGCAAATTATCCCGGAAGATGTGCTTCAGGAGCAGCTCTTTTTTGCAAAGTTGCCAAGTAGCGATGGTGGCTTTAATGAAGAGGAATTTTTAAGTCAGCAAAATGGCGAGCAAATCTATGAGCTTAAATTGAAAGAAAATGAGGGAACCTTCACCATATCAGAAACGGCACAGGCACAGAAATACGCTTTAACCGATATAAGCTCATACCTGGGAAGCGCGTGCGAGTTTATTAATCAGGCAGATCGGGACAGTCAGATTAAAACAAATATTGCAGGTACAGTTCATAAACAAGGATCTCAGTGGTTAATTATTGATAAGGCAAAAATCGAATTTGTGTAATGGAGAAGCCCATAAATGTCTTAACAGCACAGGTCAGATCCTATCTGGTGGATCTGAAGTTGCGAGAGCCTGATAAATTTCAGGTGTACCAACATTTTTTAGGTCAATGTGTTCAATTTGAAATTAATGAAGAAGATTTTTTCAAAAATGTATTGAGACCAGCCTATCTTGATATCAACTTTGATGAGCTTATTGAAGATCCTGATCCAAGGAATGAGAAAAATACGCATGTCTTCATCTTTGGTGAAAAAATTCATAGTTTGAAAAGGTTAGGCCAGGTCCTATTTGACAATCAAAACCGGTCAGAAGAATATCTCGAGGATATGAGTCTGTTAAAGAACCATGTGGACACTTTAAGCACGGGCGATGATGCACTGGAATACGCTAAATTGTATAAAAGTGAAAATGATAAGTATAAAAAATTTCTACGTATCGTTTATCGTTTGAATCCTAAATTGCCCTACAGGATAGCTAATGAAACCCTGCCAACTTTAGAAAATATCTTCGAAAGAGGTTTTCAGGATCAATCATTTTATAATTTGATCTATAATGATTTTGCATCAGGTAAACTTTCCATCTGGTTATATGAGATAAATCATGAAATGGCTGGCAGGTCCACCGGAGGCAAAAGTCACAATGCATTTCTCCGGTTCATCTATAGCATCAATAACAATTATCCATTTTATATGGGTAATGAGTTATATGCCACTCCTAAGGAGATCATAGATAAAGCAAAAATAAACCCTGCATTTCGAAGCGAGCTGTATACCTACATCCAAAATGATATGCTATTCACATGGTTTGATTGTCTTGGCAGATCCGATTGGCAAAATCAATATGTTGCCGCCTCTGGTAAATTGTTGGAAGCGAAATTAAAGGGTGATGAGCTGATCAACGAATCACTCGAAAAACTGATTCAAATTGTAGAACCAGAAGTAGAAAAGCCGAAACTAAAGCTGTCGGTTCAAAACATAACCTTCGATAAGATAGAAGCTGGAAAAAAGATAGAGACGATTTTTGAGTTGGATTTAGCAGGTAGGGGATACGTAAAGGCTCGTATCGCACTTAGCCCCCCTACTAATGGTATTTGGATTAATACACCACAATTCATATTCTTCGATTTGAATCATCAGAACAAGTGCACAATAGTATTAAACATTGATCCACTCCAGTTAACCAAAGATCATTTGTATCAACTCAACATTAGTATTATTACCGATTATCAGATTCTGGAAATACCACTTGAGGTGAGAACTGTTTTCCCACTCCGTTCTTTTATCCTGCATATGGCAAAGTACGGTGCTCTGGGCTTTGTGGCGCTGGCATTTTTCAGATTTTTGGTACAGGTATTTACCGGGAATACTTCCTGGCTTAAACCTGAGTTGGTGACCGGCAATTTCGAGGAAGTATTACCCACTAATTATCCTGCCTATATATTCCTATTATTCCTGTTAATTTTGATGGTGTGGGGTTCCTTTCGGTTAATTAAAAAAATAGAAAAGATATGAAAAGAACAACAACATCAGCTTTTAAGACTCAGCCCGCAGTTGCTGCTAAAAAAAACAATTCATTCTTTATCATTGGAGTTCTCATTCTATTAGTTTTTCTTTTGTTGCGTAACTATATTGGTGCACTAAGTATCAACATACTCACTGTAATTGATCATTTCCTAAACCTGAACGCACGCCTCTCGCCGATATTGATGTGGGGAGCAATGGGTATACTGTTGGGAGCTATAGCAGGAAGTTTAACCGTTTGGAAGAAATATAAGCTTGCTTTTAAATGGAATTTCATATCCATCGGATTACTTGGAATATTTGTAATCATTTTGATAGCAATGAGTTCTCCAATGGGAACAGTAGTGGTTCCCGGAGTTTTTGAGACCAAGGAAGCAACAGATCTGATTGAAGTTAGTTCAGGCCAGTCATTATCGGCGTACAAAACTTATACTTATGATGCTGCAAATCTTATTGACGATGACAACAGTACAGCATGGATGTTTTTGCATGAGGATCTCCGGGAGGAATCTGTAAGCTACCTTTTCACCGACGAGAAGATGAGAAAAGCAAAACATGTTAAAGTGAATGGGATTCGCTTAATGAATGGCTTCAATAAGAGTCATGCAAAGTGGAACAGCTTTAACAGGGTAAGAGAATTCATCGTGTACCATAATGGTAAACAAGTTTTTGAAGGGATGGCAGGCGATTATTATAATTCTGATGAAACCATTGATTTTAAACCTGTAGAAATAAGCGCTGGAGATACGATAAGAGTGAATATACATTCAGTATACCGTGTAAGAAAAGATATGGGTTTTACTGCGGTGAGTAAGATGATACCAATGGTTACTTATAAAGTGGGAAAATAATTTTAGAAAATATCCTTCTCGTCAGATTTTATGTGTGTTTCCGGTTTCCCGTAAAATGGCAGTTAGGTTATTATCTATTTTTAGGATAGATAGTTTAAAATAACAATTCAAATAAAAACCTTAAACAATTAATTTATGCCACACAGAGTATTAAACGAAGATTGGGAAGATTATGACAATCGAAAAATTACAGGTCGTAAAGACAGTGCTTTTTTCTCATGCGAGGAACCTTGGGAAGTAGAATATTTAGTGAAGAAAATTTTAAAATTTCATCCAAATTCCGAAGCTAAAATAAGAATAGCCATTTCAATGTGCTGCAAAGAAGTTCCGGGCAATAAGCCTAGAAAGCGATTTGTTGAATGCGTGATGAGTAAACTGTAATAAGAAAATATACATAATGATCAAACAGGGTCATTATGTATATTGAATTCCACATTCGCAAAATCGTAAATGCGGTGAACATTAACTCCATCAGATTAGATCAGGAAGAAACTAAAGAATAATTGGGTAGTACGGATAAAAGCGAAAATTCTATAAAACGACTCAAGCTTAACTACGGATGTTGAATTATTTTCTATCATAATCAGTCTTCAGCTTCTCAGATGAGACAGATTCATCTGTTAGTAGAAATAACATTAACCAAAATATAAAATGGAATTAAAAAGATTAGGTCAAAATTTAGACCTTAAGGCAATAGTTATTCACCAGTTGAGTAAAAATGCAGGAAACCGTAATGTAGGCTTTAAACATGCTAAAAAGGTGATCACAATTAAAGATAAAGAAACGGCGTTTATTGGTAAGTTGAATCAATCATACCACAAAAAATCTAACCCTACTTATGGGATTTTTGCCGATATTCAGCCTGCCTTTAAAAATGTGCTCGACGAGTATATTGTTGACGATAAGTTTTATGATTTTTCAATTAAGGCTGCGAAAATTTATAAAACAGTTCTTGAGAATACGATAAGTGCCACAGGTGGGTTTTTAATTTTTACAGATTTTGTAAATACAGATAATAAAAGCCGTTATATGCTTATTCTCACTATTAATAACAAAGATGGTTATGTTGTAAGTGAGGATGATCTTACACTAGAGGACATAAAAAATCTTGATTTAAGTAAGGTCGATGTAGCCTGTATGATCAATCTCACAAAATGGAAAGAAATCGAAGATGGCGTTGAAGTTGACGCTAAAACATACCTTTCTTTTGTCAAAGGGAATAAAAATGTAAGCTATTATTTTATGTCATTTATTGATTGCGATAACAAGACTAGCAATACTGAGTCATCAAGGAGATTAAGTAGGGCTTTAGATGCGTACGCTAAAGAAAAGGGGTTTGATCGGAGCAAACGGATTAGTTTCAAAAATGCAGTTTATGATTATTGTATTGACTGCATGAATAAAAAAAAAGAAATTCAATTGACATCCATTTCTGCCTTGATAGATCCAGAAAATGTAGAAGACTTCTTGCAATTTGCTGCAGATGAAGAATATGCAGTAAGTGAAACAATTAAGGGCGACAAAACTCAATTGAAAAGGATCAAATTTATCATGTACGACGATGCGAAATATAGGTTGGAGTTCGATTTAGAATTGTTGGGTAAAGAGGTTATATACAATGAAAAGAAAAATGAGTTGACATTTAAAAAGCTTCCTTCTGCCTTGACTTCGCAAATTCCAACATAAATGCTATTACAAATTATTGACCTGATTTCTCAAACAAATACAAATAAAATTGAAGGGGCAATATCCTGTAAAGGAATTACCATCGATTCAATTAATTTGCCGATTATCGAATATTTGGAAAATGAGGATGCGATCGAAAATTCCGATTATGAAAAAAATCTTGGTTTTACCATTGACTTAGAACTTTCTTTAGCTAGGCTGCGTCATATTGGATATTACGAAGATGCCACAAATTTTTTAATCAAATTCCGGTATAAAAATCCATCTATGACCTGTTATATTGCGGATATAAAACAATTCAGCGATGATTCTATATCCCCATTTTTTCAAACTTATTGTCAGATAATTGATCTAATTGATGCATTAAAATCTTTAGCCAAACATGTCTATGAAGATAGTGACGGCGAGAATATTATAATATTCAAGGATGAAAGATCATTGTTGATTCCATTAGCCTATACATCAACACGTCTACTCAGTATATCTGATAGCAACTTAATAGACATTAGGGAAGTTGTAATGGCTTTTAATGATCATAATTCAGAAAAGAAATCATTGTTTATAAACGAATTGATAGAAATGTTATCAAATTCTGATGATAGATACCGGTTTAGTAATTTGCTTAAGGAAATTTCAGAATATAATGATAGATGTATAAATGCCTATCAATATTACTTAAGGGATTATTCATATAATAAACTCAAGATAGAACTTGATACAAAGGCACTTGATTTTACTCAGAAGATTCAGACGGTGATCAATGATTCGCAAACGAAATTAATTGCTATTCCGGCGGCGTTTGTATTAGTATTCTCAACTTTTGATTTTAACGATCCTCATTCTTTAAAGGACATTTTAGCTATTATTGGTCTCTTGCTATTTGCTGTTATTATTCAGCAATTTCTTAATAATCAATTCAGTTCTTTAAAGTTTACTGAGAGAAATATAGAATCATATAAAGCCACTTTCAAAAATAAAAATATGTCACAATTTCTAGAAAGGTTTCAGCTCGTGGATAGTGAGTTGGGAAAACAAAGATTACGTTTAAATATACTTACAGTACTTCTTTGGTTTGTCCCACTAAGTTTAGGTGTAATTTGGCTAATCATTTTAAAATAAAAACTTAAGAAAGCAAAAGTAAACTAACGCTACAAGCACATGGTTATTAGCTTTCTTTGATTATAAATTTGGTTTCGTAAAAATATTAATTTGAAGCTACAAAAAAGCAAACCCCGTAGAGCGTTTTCATTCGCAGCAAGCAGCTCATTATTCAAATGCAAGATTGAGACAAAGCAAAATCATTTAATGAACGTGTAACCCATCCTAAAAATCGGACTGTTTTGAAACGCGAAAATTCGTAACTTTAAAACAGGAAGATGAAAAAGTCAGTAATTACAGAAAGCCAGATTGTGGCTGCAATCAAAGAACATGAGTTTGGTAAAAAAGTGGCAGATATTTGCCGTGATCTTGGTGTTCACCAAGGCACTTTTTATAATTGGAAAAAGAAATATTCCGGTATGGAGAGCTAGGATCTTCACCGGTTAAAGGAACTGGAAGAGGAGAACCGTAGGCTCAAGCATATATATACTGAGCTGGCTCTTGACAATGAGATACTTAAAGGTGTCCTCTCAAAAAAAATTAAAGCCCTGCCAGCGTAAAAACATGGTTGCTTATGTGGTAGAGGTTCATCATATTAGCATTAGCAGGGCTTGTCGGGTACTTTCGCTGCCAAACTACATGTATTACTATATGACCGTCAGGGATGATTCCGAAACAATTGCAAAGCTGCAGGAATTAGCTGCAAATTATCCAACCGAAGGACAAGATCTATATTATGGACGAATTAGGACCCAGGGTTACAAATGGAATTATAAACGTGTACGCCGTGTTTATCTTCTGTTGGGACTGAATCATAGAAGAAAAGTTAAAAAGCGATTGCCTGAAAGAGCTAAGAATCCTTTACGTCCATCGGCACCTCTGGAAATGTGGTCCGTAGATTTTATGAGCGATGTGCTGATCAACCAAAGGAAATTCCGGACACTAAATGTGATAGATGATTTTAACTGGGAAGCGATAGCAATTAAGGTTGCCCATTCCATGCCAGCGATCAGAGTTACCGCATTATTGGAACAGATCATTTGTCAATACGATAAACCGAAATGCATAAGGAGTAACAATGGACCCGAATTTGTCAGTAAGGAGTTCAGCGTCTAGTGTGAATTAAAAGGTATTAAAATTCAATATACTCAGCCGGGAAGGCCAATGCAAAATGGATACATAGAACGCTTCAACCGAAGCTTTAGGGAAAGTATTTTAGATGCATATTTATTTAAAAATATAACACAGGTACAGATTTTAGCAGAGGGGTGGATAGCAGATTACAATTCAAAGCGGCCACACGAAGCATTGGGAGTTAAAACTCCGCTGGAATATAGAGCGCAATTTAGCCTCAGCATGTAGTCAACACCTTCGGAGTTGACTACATGCTGAGGGATGGAAAATAATATATAAATTTGAACGCTCGCCACCTAAACCAGCTCGAAAAAAGGGAGGGTTACACTGGATTTAGAGTGTTGTATGAAAATACAAGTGGACTAATCCATTTCTCCTATAAACAGATGCAAATAAATACCGACAGAATTGAACGGGGATGAATTTATAATGTATATAAGATTGGCAGAAACCACGGAGTTTTCTATCAGCAAGAAAGTAGATTACGCTTTCAATATGTTTATTGTGAGTAAGGAATTGCACAGCCTTTTAAATGGTTATAAACTAAGTATGATAGAATTTATGAAACGATGCGATAAGGACTATTTTTTTTAAAAACGAACTATCTGAATCAACATGTAGAATCACTATTTATTGAATGTACTGGCCTAGATGCAAACTTGCTTGTTATGGACAGCTTTGTTTCTTCCAGAGGTCAGCAATTGCAGGAGAATTTTTCTTTTCCAAATTATGAACTGATCGGGATGATCACCACCTATAGGGATTTATCACAATTGGAGGGTGGAAATAATCTTTACGACACCAAGGTTGGATATTCATTAATTGCCGATAATCTACCTGCCGAAATAACAATAAGCTTCATAATTGGGGTAAAAGGTGTATTTTGCCCGTTGAATGAATTAAAATATTGACCCCTTTAGCAAAATTCTTATGATTATTCGTGTTAACTTGCAACCCCGCAATGCTATACTTACAATAAGTTGGAAGATTATATTGCATTTGCTTTTTATAAAGGGAGTCCATATAGGGAAGGCGTCTTAGATAAATTTAGAAAAAAAATTATAATGACAAGCATAGCACAAAGAGCAGAATTACAAGCTAAAATATGGAAAATAGCCAATGAGGTACGAGGCTCTGTTGATGGATGGGATTTCAAACACTTTGTGTTAGGATCACTTTTCTATCGATTTATTAGTGAAAATTTCACAAAATATATAGAAGGTGGTGATGATAGCATTAATTATGCAAACTTATCAGATGATGTAATAACACCAGATATAAAAGATGATGCTATTAAAACAAAAGGGTATTTTATTTATCCTAGCCAGCTTTTTGTAAATATTGCGAAAACGGCCAATACCAATCCAAATCTTAATACAGATTTAAAAGCCATTTTTGTATCCATTGAAAGTTCTGCAAATGGCTATCCATCGGAACAAGATATAAAAGGCTTATTCGCCGATTTTGACACGACCAGTACTCGATTGGGTAACACCGTCGAAAATAAAAACAGCCGTTTAGCTTCTGTGTTAAAAGGTGTTGAAGAACTAAATTTTGGCAATTTTGAAGACAGCGAAATAGAACTTTTTGGCGATGCCTATGAATTTCTCATTGGCAATTATGCCGCTAATGCAGGCAAATCGGGTGGTGAGTTTTTTACACCTGTGCACGTGTCTAAGCTCATTGCACAATTGGCAATGCACAAACAAGAAAAAGTAAATAAGATTTATGATCCTGCTGCAGGTTCTGGCTCTCTACTGCTCCAAGCAAAAAAACACTTTGATAACCACATCATCGAAGAAGGCTTTTTTGGTCAGGAAATAAACCATACCACTTATAATTTGGCTCGTATGAATATGTTTTTGCACAATATTAATTACGACAAGTTTAATATTGCGTTGGGTAATACGCTTATAAATCCTCACTTTGGAGATGACAAACCTTTTGATGCCATTGTTTCCAATCCGCCTTACTCGATACCTTGGATTGGTGACGGAGATCCAACATTGATTAATGATGATCGTTTTGCTCCTGCTGGTGTATTGGCTCCTAAATCAAAAGCAGATTTTGCTTTTGTCCTGCATGCATTGAGTTATCTTTCTAATAAAGGAAGAGCAGCCATTGTTTGTTTTCCTGGTATGTTTTACCGTGGTGGGGCAGAACAAAAAATTAGAAAATACCTAGTTGATAATAATTTTGTAGAGACTGTTATCGCTTTAGCTCCAAACTTGTTTTACGGCACCTCAATTTCAGTAAATATTCTAGTGCTTTCAAAACATAAAACCGATACAAAAACACAGTTTATTGATGTTAGTGGTGAAAATTTCTTCAAGAAAGTAACGAATAACAATATGATGACCGCTACACATCTTGAGAAAGTTATGGAAATGTTTGATAGCAAAGACGATGTGGAACATGTTGCAAAATCTGTCGACTATGACGTAATTACTAAAAACGATTACAACCTTACTGTTAGCGAATATATAAAACTAAAAGATACACGTGATAAAATTGAAATTGATGAATTGAATAAAGAGATTTCAGACTTAGCAGAAAAAATAGATTCGCTTCGTGATAAAATTAATGTAATAGTAAAGGATATTGGATCTGAAAGTGGAATGGGTTTTATGGAAAATTTACTTGATGGAATTGAGGTTGAGTGGAAACCAATAAGTAACGCACTAATTCGCACGACAGGTACAAAGATTACTGCTGAACAGATGAAAAAATTGCATAACAATCAAGCACCTTTAAAAATTTTTGCAGGTGGCAAGACAGTCGCATTTGTTGATTTTTCGGATATACCTGAAAAAGATATAAATAGAGAGCCTTCTATTATTGTTAAGTCTCGTGGTGTTATTGAATTTGAGTATTATGACAAGCCTTTTTCACACAAAAATGAGATGTGGTCATATCATTCTAAAAATGAATATCTTGACATAAAGTTCATTTATTACTTCTTAAAAATAAATGAACCTTATTTTCAAAATATTGGTAGCAGGATGCAAATGCCGCAGATTTCAACACCTGATACTGAAAAATTAAAAATCCCCATTCCTTGCCCAGAAAGTCCAGAAAAATCTCTTGAAATCCAAAAAAAAATCGTTTGTATTCTTGACACATTTACAGAGCTAAAAGCAAATCTAGAAAAAGAGCTGGTAAAGGAGTTAAAAGCGCGTGAAAAACAGTATGGATATTACCGAGATATGTTACTTACATTTCCAAAGGACACTTTAAGTGCATGATATGGGACAGTTATTAACAGAAATAGCTCAAACCCTTAGGGGTGCAGATAAAAAAATGCAATTAATCTATGCATTTAATGGTACAGGAAAAACTCGGTTGTCACGTGAATTTAAAGAATTGATCTCACCAAAAGAAACTGAGGATGAAGATGAATCAGGTGTTAAAGTTCTTTATTATAATGCATTCACAGAAGATTTATTCTTTTGGGATAATGATTTGGATACTGACCAATTAAGAAAACTTAAAATACAGCCCAATAATTTCACCAATTGGGTACTACGCGATGAAGGCAAAGGACCAAATGTTATTACTAATTTTCAAAATTATACTAGTGATAAATTAACCCCTAGGTTCAATGAAACATATATTACCAAAGACAAAGAAAATAATGACATTAATGTTAATGCCTATACAGAAGTAACATTTTCCATTGAAGGAGGTAATGCTGAAAACATTGAAAACATTAAGATTTCCAAAGGGGAAGAAAGCTGCTTTATCTGGAGTGTCTTTTATTGTTTACTTGAACAAGTAATTGAAGTTTTAAATAAAGTAGAGGAGGGTGACCGAGAAACTGATCAATTTGACAAGCTAGAATATGTATTTATCGATGACCCGGTAAGTTCTTTGGATGATACTCACCTAATTGAACTAGCTGTAAATATTGCTAAGCTAATTAAGTCCAGTACGTCAGAATTGAAGTTCATCATCACTACACACAATCCACTTTTCTATAATGTTATATACAATGAATTTAATAGAGTAAAAAAAACTAAGAAGTGGCGTTTAGAAAAATTGAATGACGGTACTCTTTCTATTGTCGAACAATTAAAAGACTCTCCTTTTTCTTATCATCTATTTCTTTTGTCTGAACTTGAAAAAGCAATAGCATCAAAAGACATCCAAAAATTTCACTTTAATTTTCTACGTAACATATTCGAAAAGACCTCTACATTTCTCGGTTTCAATAATTGGGAGGATCTTTTGCCCCAAGAATCACGTGAAGCATATTATAACCGCATTATCAACCTGTCTAGCCATTCGAAACATCATGGCGAAGAAGTTTCTATTATTGAAGAAAATGATAAGAGAGTATTGAGTTATCTAGTAGGTGAAGTGAAAAGAATGTATGGGTTCAAATCAACTATTATCCCTAATGTAATTGAAGAAAATGACACAGTATAAAACCATTGCAGAATCGAACAATTTTATTGTTTTAGACATCTACACCAAGTATATAGAAGTGAATGAGGCGCCAGTGGTTTATCAAACGGAGGCGGCTCTTGAGAAAGAATTTATTCAAGACTTAATCAATCAAGGTTATGAAAATCCTTCTGATCTTAATTCTATTGAAGCAATGCTTGCCAATGTAAGAATACAGCTTCAGAAGCTTAACAACATGGAGTTTACAGACGGTGAATGGGCTCGTTTTGTGGAAGAGTATTTGAATAAACCAAGTGATAACCTTGTTGAAAAAACAAGGATAATTCATGACAATTATATTTACGATTTTGTTTTTGATGATGGTCATATCCAAAATATCTACTTAGTAGACAAAAAAAATATTGCTAGTAATAAAGTACAGGTAATCTCACAATTTAAACAAAAAGGAACGAATACCAATCGTTATGATGTTACCATATTAGTCAATGGATTGCCTTTAGTACAAGTAGAACTAAAAAAACGTGGGGTCGCTATCCGTGAGGCGTTCAATCAAGTGCATCGCTATACTAAAGAGAGTTATAATAGCAACAACTCACTCTTTAAGTACGTACAGATTTTTGTTATCTCAAATGGTACTGACAGCCGTTATTTTGCAAACACCGTTGAGCGTGATAAAAACAGCTTTGACTTTACCATGAACTGGGCAAAAGCCGACAATACATTGATTAAAGACCTTAAAGATTTTACAACAACCTTTTTACAAAAACACACTTTATTAAGTGTATTGCTCATGTATTCGGTTTTTGATACG
>Ga0247810_10001557_pt1 | contig 14170 bp, 15 predicted proteins | sample UWRJL119311C1_FD_179918 | JGI IMG/M metagenome (GOLD analysis project Ga0247810, IMG submission 179918) | Plant litter microbial communities from Arlington Agricultural Research Station in Wisconsin, United States - UWRJ-L119-311C-1 | ecosystem: Environmental > Terrestrial > Plant litter >...
GCGTGAGTAGTCGATCGTCAAAGGCAACGGTGATGCCTGAGCGTCCGTAGATCAGTGTGCCGATGGCCGAAACTCCTCGAATGCAGCGGACGAGAAAGGCTCAGTCCGATATGTAATGTACCCGCCGGAGTGTGCTGAATTTGCCCCCTTGACAATTGGGTTTGCATGGGCCGAATTAGGGGTGCATCGATCAGTCTGCACTCTCCTCTTCGGTTGCCATTCGGCCGAATATCCCGTATTGGTCACGTTGTGTCAATGGGGTACAAAACGCCCCAGGGCGGGTGACATACTTCGGAGGCGGACGGTTCAGAGGAGAGGGGGCGCCATGACGCTCGGCTTCCCCACACACCTAGCTCCACGGAGCACCAATCGCTCGCTCGCGAAGGGCACCCACGCGGCCGCACTCGTCTGCGTCGTCGGCGCATTTCTCCTGCTTGAGGCGTTCCAGCTGGCATCGAGTAGCGCGCGGTATTGGCCGGCCCTGCTCGCGATCGTGCCGGTGGCGATTACGGTCTACCTGCTCGACCACTCTCGCACCCGCAGACTTGCTGTCGTTAACCTGGTGGTCGGTGCCGCGTGCCTGTTTTTCTACACACAGTGTCTCTTCGATGAGCATCCCATGGTGTGGGCTAGTGACGCGCTGCTGCTCAGCCTGCCCAAAGTGGCCCTGATCTTGTGCTGCGGCCCCTCTCGACACCTTGCGTCCGCCATCGGGTGGGCACTCGCCGGCTATGTGGTCGGCGAAGCAGCGGTCTCCGCAGGCGCAGTCGTGGCACAGGGAGTTGTGCAGTTCGATGTCACTGCGTTCGTCGCGCTTGTGGCGATCATCGGCATACGCGTTCTGTCGACTGTCGCCGCGGGGCCGAGCACACGTGCCCAAACACGCCTGCATCGTGCCGCCCGTGATGAAGAGCTTGCCGTCGTTCGCTCACGCATCGAGCTCAAGGCCTCGGCGCTACTCCACGACACCGTGCTCAGTCACTTGGCGGCGATCTCGGCGACTATTCCCGGCGGGCTCACCCGTGACCTCAGGGACGGCGTCGAACACGACCTGATGATGCTGGTGAGCGAGCAATGGCTCGGTGAGAGCAACGGCGCAATTGAGCGTGACAACGCTGTCGACTGGGAGACCAGCGCGCTTCGGGCATCGATCAATCTCATTCGAGACATGGGACTTGAGGTGGATGTGACCGGGGACCACGCCGTTCTCGACCGGCTCACTGCGGAGCGCGCATCCTCCCTGGCCCTCGCCGTGCACCAGTGCCTTGTCAACGTGGTGAATCACGCCGACACCGACCGGGCCGAGGTACTTCTCGCGCGCACCGATACCGAAGTGTCCGTGATGGTGATTGACGGAGGAAAGGGATTCTCTGTAGAGGACACTCCTTCTGACCGGCTGGGATTGCGGCAGTCCGTGCGCCGACGGGTGGAATCAGCTGGCGGTGCCGTGCGTATCTGGTCAACGCCAGGCCGGGGAACCTCCGTGATGATTCGTTTGCCCCTGAGCCCTAGCGTTGAAGGAGCCTGATCGTGGCTGAACGAAGTATGCGTCGGATCGACCCGCTGGCCACGCTGGCATCGTTTCCCCTCACGGTAGCTGCTGCCGGCGCCGCGCCGATCATTGCCTTACTACTGACCGTGCAGCACCTCGACGAGATCGACTCCGCGGCGATCATGGTCGCCGCGCTTCTCGTTCTGATACTGGCCTGTGCCACCCTTGTGTCGCGTGTGATGGCAGCGAACGCTGTACGGCAACAGTTTTCCGCTGTGACTCACTTCACGATCGTGGGCCTTGGGGTTCTCGCCGCAACGCTTGCCTCGATCGCCCAGTGGCGCAGCAATGAGATGTTGCGGGATGACTGGGGTCCTATCGCCGTCGGCATTCTGCCGCTGGGTATAGCGCCCTACCGTTCCATCCGAAGCCTTATCGTCTCGGGCGGGGTTGCAGCGGTGCTCATAGGGTTGCTCACAGCGATACAGGCCCAGCCCATGGTCTCTCCTGTTCCCACCATGGCGTACGTGGTACTCGCCATGACCCCCGTGCTGGCTCTTTCCGCTGGGGGAGTGGCGTACGCGATTGCTGCAGTGCAGTCGAGGGAGCGTTGGCAACTCGTCACGGCGGAGGTTGCTCGGGCCCACGCGTCAAACTTGCGAGACCCGATTGCGCAGTCGGTACAGCAGGAGCGGGTGATGCTCCTCGACCGCGAGGTCGTTCCGTTTTTCACATCAGTACTGCAACGCCAGTCGATCACGGTTGACGACACCGAGCGCGCACAGCGAATCGCGGGCACCGTGCGCGGCATCATGGTCGCGGAAGCGAATCGAAGTTGGCTGGGTGCAACCGTCGATGAGATCGCAACACGGCGCGGAATACCTCCGCTCGACGTGGTATTCGACCCAGGCCGGTCGTCCGACCGCATGACTTTTGGGCAACGGGCTGCGGTGCGAGCACTGCTCGACGCGCTCATTAGCCACCCGGGTTTCGACCCCAATACCTTCACCGCCGCGACCGTCACATCAACGACCCAATTCTCGATGAGCATCACCGCAACGGTGGCCTCGAGACCACGACGGTTGAACAAAGTGGTTGCGCCATATCTGGCGGTTATCCGCGCAGTATTTTGTGATCTAGAAGTCACCGTAGCGTCACCCAATCTGACACTAAGGTTCTCCTATGAGCATTAGTGACGGATCGATGCGGTTCTTTCCGCAATCGGCCACTACGTCGGGAAATACCCCCGTTGTGCCTCGTAAGCCGAGGATTCGTCTCGCCCTGCTCGACGACCATGAAGTGCTTCTCGACAGCCTGAGTAGTTGGATCCGCAGCAACGCGACCGACTTCGATCTAGTGCTGTCGGCGAGCACCTGGCTTGAGCTGGTGCACAGCGATAATTTCCCGACTGACCTGGTGCTCTTGGACTTCCAGCTGAAGGAGCCCGTCTCGATCGAAGCGCGTGTTCGCACCTGCCGAGCGGCCGGGGCAAAGGTCATTGTGTTGACGAGCCTCGACAGCCGCGAGTCGGAAGATCGCGCGATGGCCGCGGGCGCATCCGCATTCGTCTCCAAGTCGCGGTCAATGCGTGAAGTGATGGATACCGCCCGCAAAGTAATGGGAATCGCGCGCGATACCAATCTCCAGAGAGATTGGCGCCCGTTGCCCGGGGGAGCGACGAAGCGCGAAGTGCCGAAGCTGTCGGCTGGCGAGTCAGAAGCGTTTCGTCTGTACGTAGCGGGTCACTCCACCACGCAGGTTGCGCAGAAAATGAACGTCCAATATGAGACGGCCAAGACGTATCTGCGGCGGGTTCGCGAAAAGTACGCGAGAGTTAACCGGCCAGCAAGTAAAAAGGCGGACTTGATTCGCCGGGCAGCAGAGGACGGGTACCTGGAATAGTGTCAAAGCTTTATTTTCGCTACGGAGCGATGAACAGCGGAAAAAGCACAGCACTTCTGCAAGCGGCCTTTAACTATGAAGAGCGGCACCAACAAGTGCTGCTCGCTAAACCCGAGGTCGACACCAAGGGTGAGTCGCTGATTGTGTCGCGGCTGGGGGTATCGCGCCCGGTCGACTTTACGGTTGCGCCTGCCGACTCGATGCGGCAGTCATTCGGCAGGGAGCGTGCGTCGGTTCTTTTGACGACCGGTGCCGATGTGAGTTGCCTGCTCGTTGACGAGGCGCAGTTCTTGTCGCCCGAGCAGGTCGACGACCTGCTGCGCATTGCGATTCTCGACGGTGTACCTGTGCTTGCCTATGGAATTCGCACGGACTTCCGCACCATCGCCTTTCCGGGTAGCGCCCGCTTGCTCGAAGTCGCGCATTCGCTCGAAGAGCTCAAAACCATCTGCCGTTGTGGCCGCAAAGCCGTCTTCAACGCGCGCAAGGTCGGCGACGTCTTTGTGTTCGCCGGCGATCAGGTAGCCATCGACGGTGTTGATGTCACATACGAGAGCCTCTGCGGCGCGTGTTATCTCGAAGAATCCGGCGGAGTTCTCGCGCCTGCCGCATAGCCATTCAGATGCACGCGGTTGATGCGACTGCGTGCTGCGAGCGGAAATGAGTTACCCAACTCTACTCCCGCCCGCAGCCGTGTCGAGATGTCTCCCACCGACGACGATTTAGGTGGTCGGGCGGGCGGCTTCACCGGTATGTTCGCCGGTTCCGCGCGTCCAACCTATGCTTCACGGACGCGTCAGAATCAAACGATCTGGCGAATAGGTCTCGCGAAGTATCAATAATTCTGCCCTGCGCCGGAGGGCTGTGTCGAGGAAAATCGGCGGGACTTTGCGATTGTTTTCCTCACCTTTAGGTAGCGCTGTTGCGGGCGGCTGGGATACTGACTGGGGGATAACCCCCAGATAATCTCGGATGCAAGCCCTCTGGGCGACAATCCTCCAGCGCGGAAGGATCGATGTATGACGACCTTTCCTGCAGCCCCCAGTGTTCCGCACACCGCATCCCGCAACTACGGTCAGCGGTGGCGGTCGGTCCCTCGCGACCTCGGTTTTCTTTTGCTTGGACTGCCCATCTCGATAGTGGGGTTTTCCGTAACGATCTCCCTAATCGCTCTGGGAGCGTCAACGATCGTTATCTGGATCGGTGTGCCGATCATGGCGGCCGCGTTGTATTGTGCTCGAGGATTCGGCGAGCTTGAGTTAGGCCGTCTGCGGCTCGCGGGAGCAACTCCGATTGCTGCTCCCCAATGGTCGCGCAGTGTGCGACCAGGCTTCGTTGGCCATATGCGGTCGGTCCTCAGCACAGCCGCCTATTGGCGATACCTCCTTCACGCTGCATTGGTGAATTTTGTGCTGAGTCTCTTTTCGTGGATCTTCGCTGTTGTCTGGACTGTTGTAGGCCTAGGCGGACTCACCCATTGGTTTTGGGCACAGTTCATTCCGGTGGACGATGACCCCTTCTGGTTGCACACCAGGATCTTCGGGTTCCTACTACCGGGATTTAGCCCCGCGGCAACGTATGACGGACTTTTTGCTGCGGAAAGCGGGCTCTACGCGATCTGGGGAGTGATCCTCCTAGGGACCCTCCCTTGGGTGACGAATGCACTGGTCGGCCTGCATCAGCTCTTTGCCGAGCTGTTGCTGGGCGAAAGTGCCAATGCAGCGCTGGTTCGCGAGAACGAGGACCTTGCAGCATCGCGTGGCTCCGCCGTGATTGCGGAGGACCACTCGCTGCGTCGTCTTGAGCGAGATATCCATGACGGACCGCAACAGCGTTTGATTCGGTTGCAATTCGATATCTCGAGCGCTCAGCGCAAGATGGACGCCGATCCCGTGGCCGCGCAGGCCCTGTTGGCTGGTGCGCTGCAACAGTCCAAAGAGACCCTCGATGAACTGCGTTCGCTATCGCGAGGTTTTGCGCCGCCGATCCTTCAGGATCGCGGCTTGGTCGCGGCCGTGGAGTCCCTCGCGGGCCGGAGTGCAGTTCCGGTGACTGTCTCATTGAATGCAGACCCGTCGCTGGGGCTGACCGCCATTGAACGTAGCGCCTATTTTGTGATTGCGGAGCTCCTCACCAATGTGGATAAGCACGCACACGCAACGACTGCAGCGGTGAAGATTGCTGTCGAACAGGGCCCCGCAATGTCGTCAATGCTCGTCATCACCGTGAGGGACGACGGTGACGGAGGTGCGGTCGTCCAGCTCGACCACGGTCTGGCTGGCCTGCGCGAGCGTGTTCTTGGGTTGCGGGGAACGTTAGAGATTTCGAGCCCTCAGGGCGGCCCGACGGTGGTGACTGTGCGGATCCCGTTTGACGACGCAGGTACTCGTGCCTGAGCCGACCGCCAGGTTGCGCATCGTGCTCGCCGAGGATTCCATGTTGCTGCGCGAAGGCCTTGTGCGATTGTTCGACGAAGCAGGGTTCGAGATTGTGGCGTCGTTCGGCGATGCGGATTCTCTGCTCGCCAAAATTGACGATCTCCATCCCGACTTCGCAGTGCTCGACGTGCGGATGCCTCCGACGTTTCGTGATGAGGGTGTGCGCGCTGCGGTGCAGTTGCGGCGGACACATCCATTCATAGGCATCTTGCTTCTGAGCCAGTACGCGGAGGAACAATACGCCACAGAGCTGCTGGAGGCGGGTGACGCTGGTGTGGGTTACTTACTTAAGGACCGCATCTCGTCACTTGACGAGTTGCAGGAGGCCGTCACGCGGATCGCTGCCGGCGGCACGGTGCTCGATGAGCAGGTCGTGCGGCAGATGTTTGCTCGTCGCCGGGACCCTCTCAAGGCGCTGACTCCGCGCGAGCGAGACGTTCTCGGGCTGATGGCTGAGGGTCGCACCAATCAGGGAATCGCGAACTCACTGGTTGTAGGTGTGGGCTCTGTGGAAAAGCACGTGACGTCCATCTTTGCGAAACTCGCGATTGATGACACGGGGTCATCGCATCGACGGGTGCTTGCGGTGTTGGCTTGGTTGCAGCGCTAAATGTGGACTGAACTGTTATCTAGCGGATTGCCCCACCTTGCGATCTTTACTTGACGAGAAGCGTAACCACCGCGGTCGCGCTCAATCGTCACCTCTATTGGTCGAAGAGCATTGTCAAGTAGTTTCGATGGTTAGGTGGAGATCGGCTCAAGCAGTTCTTTCAACGCCGGGATTATCTTCTTTGCGTACCAAGGTGTCATGTGAACGGCGTCCATCTTGACGGGAGTTGCACCGATAAAAGATGGGCATTCGCCGTTTGATGCGCAGAACATGCTCCGTGTCTCCAGATAGGTCGCCCCCGCCGCCTCCGACGCGCGTCGCTCGGCATACGTGAGCTCTTGATACCACCCGCGCGAGCTCGCGGTGCAATCAGAGGGCGCGCTCCCTGGGCGGTAGCATTCGGCGACGTCTGCACCGTGCGGAACCGATGCTAGAACGATCGTTCGAGTTGCCCCTGCTGCGCTCGAAAGCATCGCCGAGACCTCGTTGCCCCAGCTGATCGCATTTCCAGAATCGGGATAGTTGTTAGCCACGATAAGTAGGTCCGGCGCATTCGCCTGGATTTCAGACACGACGGCAGCCTTGTGCTTAACGCAACCTGCCTCGATCCCGTCGGTACCGCGATCCGTAAATGGGCAACCATAGTGAGCGCGCATCACGAGCTGCCAGTCGCCTTCTCCGTAGATACCAATCAGCGCGGGCATCCAGGCGACAGCGATCGAATCGCCAACGATCATTGCAGTCTTGGGCGCAGAGGGGTCGCCCCATACGCACTGGTCTGTTTCAGTGATCACTGCGGTGCCGCATTCGTTGACGCCTGCGGGCTCCGGATTCTCGGAGATCGCTACTTCCATAGTCGGGCTGAGCTCTGGCCATTGCGAAGCGGAAAGCGCACTCACAATTTGTTCTTGTAGCTGAGAAACTTCAGGCCCATTCGCGTTCTCGCCTTCGGGCGCAGCCGTGTCAGGAGCGCCAATGACTAGCGCGCTGCTCGGCTCAACCTTCGTAGGAAGGACGGCGGGCACAACGAGTGCGGCGGTGAGTACGGCGAGTGCAGCAAGTGCTGTGAACTTGAACGATGCGGAAAGAGTCGAAGGTTGGTTTCGGCTACGCGACCGTTTGAAGCTCCACTTCATCTTCCGCAGAGGGTCTTCGACGAGGTGGTACGCAAATACTGAAAATAATGAGATTGCTACAGCAGTTACAAGAAAGTAGGTGATCCCGTGATCTGGGAACAACGAGCCGCCAATAATGATGATGGGGAAGTGCCACAGGTAGATCGAGTAGGAGATATTTCCTAGGTAGCCCATGACTGGATTGGTGAGCGGAGTGAGCAAGCGGTGTGGTTCGGCATTAGTACCTACTGCGATGACTAGAGCGGTCGCTAGCACAGGCAGTGCGGCAGATGGCGCAGGGAATGCAACGCTCGCATCAATGACAAACATCGAGATGGCGATTCCTGTCAGCCCTGCCCAAGCTAATGCGAGCCGAACCCCGGCGGCCAACTGTGGGAGCAATGGAGCGGCGATTGCCAAAAGAGCGCCTATTCCAAGTTCCCATGCACGCGAGAAGGTCGAGAAGTACGCCACCGTTGGACTATTCGCGGTCTCCCAGACTGACCAAGCGAATGATCCTGCGGTCAGTAGAAGCATTGCGACTCCGGCGACGAGTCGAGGTTTGTTGCCCGCTCGGAACACTCTCGTCGAGATGATAAACAGGATGAGCATAAGCCAGGGCCACACGAAGTAGAACTGTTCCTCGACTGCAAGTGACCAATAATGTTGGAGCGGAGAAATGGGCCCTGTCGCAGCGAAATAGTCGGTGCCAATTGCAGTCTGCCGCCAGTTCGCAGCGAACAGCATGGACCAAATTCCATCGACGAGAGTCTCTCGAGCGCGAATTTGATTGAATACAAAGAAACCAGCAACCACAGTTGCCAGCAATACCAGGGTCGCTGCGGGCAAAATTCGTTTGATCCGTTTGACGTAGAAGTCGCGAAAGGAAATTCGACCTGTGGTCTCGTAGGTTCGGATAAGGTGCCCGGTGATCAGGAAGCCGGATATTACGAAGAAGATGTCGACGCCGACGAAGCCGCCGGCAGGCCATCCCAGCAGATGATCCAGAACTACGGCGACTACGGCTATCGCGCGAAGACCTTGGACGTCAGCGCGAAACGGCTTTCGCTTCCGCTCCCGTAAGTCAGTGTTGGACCGAGACAGAGCGGTCGATCGAGACGACATGTTTCCCCCACGTTGACAATTATTCGAATCATATCGTGAGGAGATTCCTCAATAGTGGCGGCGAGCCTGGGTCGCTCACGGCAATGTCCGTTTCGCTACAGCGCTCGAATCGATCCGCCAGGACATCCGCAGGCACCGTGGCTCTATTCTGAATCGCCATTTCTTGCTCGTTCTGAGTCAGTAGTCAACTCAAACTGCGCGCTCGGGCGTTTCAGCGGAAACAGAATAAAGCCGACATGCAGGACGCAGAATGTAAACCCGCGCCTGGCTCCACGAGTATTAGATGAGTCCTGCGCGGGAGAAATTAGCTATCACATACGAAACAACCAGCCGTCGTCCACTGGCGCTCGTTCGGAGGGACGTAGATCAATGCTCCAGCGGTCGGGATTGATGAATTGCTGGAAAGCATCTGCTGTGCGAATTGGGAACCGACCAACGATGCGTGTCGCTGCTACCCGAGGGCTAGTCAGGTGCTCTGCTGAGCGGATCAAGCCCGCCGTTTCGGATTCTCACGATTTTCGCGGGCACGCCCACAACCGTTGCATATTCCGGGACGTCATGGATCACTACGGCCCCGGACCCGATCCGGGCCCGTGTTCCAACAGTTATGTCGCCAAGTATCTTTGCGCCTGCACCGACGTAGACGTAGTCTCCCAAGGTGGGCGCTCCTCCGTTGCCCTGACCTATCGTCACCTGGTGATAGATATAGCAGTTTCTCCCCAATACGGTGTCGGGATGCAGTATGACGCCGCGTCCCCAATGGGCGAGTCGGAACCCGCCGCCCGCTTTCACGGTCGACGGAAGTTCGGCACCAACAACTGCGTTGATCCACACAAAGTTAAGAATTAGGTAGACAAGATGCACCGGGAGGCGACACCGTTTTTCATGGGTGTATTGACCCAAACGAAAAATCGCGACGGTGAGCCGATCAGACCTCGCTCCTCTTGCAGCGAGATCAGATCGGATCAACATTCGAAGCCCCCGAACGTCCATGGAGAAATTTTAGCAACTTCGACCTTCCGCGCTCTACATGCTGGTAGTCGCACACCAAAGCATGTTTGTTCAGAGTGCACCCCGCGCTAGATGCAATATGCGGGTTACGCGAGGATGGTCGTCGCCAATGACGCTGCGCTCCCGAGTCCAATCGATGCGACAGGAATAGGGTGTCCACTAGTGCGGAAGTGGTGCGGTCACAATTTGAAGCCAGTCCGTCGCTAGTATCCCAGCGCGTCCGATCGGACCGACTTTGGCCGCGCCGAGGCGCGGTAGCGGTGGTACGCGAGTTGGCGCTGCATTTTAATTGGTCGGTTGCAATGGACTCGCCAAAGAACACTAGATAAGCGTGATTTTTCGTTGAAAAGAACGCGATGTCATCTGGAATTCGGGCGTTGTGACTATGCCGAATATGGAGGGACACCATCCGCACACGGCATTCTCGAACGCAGAGAGGTGACAGGCTTCAGCGCACCGCTCGGGACGTGGCGGGCAGTTAGGTGTCATCGGCGTGACCTGTTGAAGGGGCGGGACGATGCCGCCAGCGGAGATTACCGGCACGAACTGCTGACAAGCATGCTGATGCATCCCGATGACCCCTGAGCGCCGCCGAACGTAAAGAGCTGCTCGAAGCAGAATCATCCACACAGGAGTCGCAGGGGTCGATATGACGCGACGGCGGCCCGTGCTGTGCACCACCATCAGTCGTTGACTGAGCCGTATGAACCTCGTTTCAGGGGGAGATGAGTACTTTTTCCCCTGTTCGGCGTCTGTAAGCGAACGATAGGCCGTCGAACCATGTCGAAGGCCCCCGGAAGAAGAAGACGGCGTAGACGAAGAGATAGCTGAAATAGTCGATCGCCAGAGTCAGGTAAACCCCAACATGGAAAGCGGCCATGATCAACAGCCCGATCCTAAACAGCGGTGGGAAAAAGACAGCGAGGATGAGCCACCCTTCCGCAAAGATCGTCGCCCAGTCCATGAACTTCCAGAAAAACTGGAGGTCAAGTGACGTCATGAATTCGGCCAAGAGGCCAACTTGCACACCGTCCGAGACGTCGCGCACCACAAATTCTCGGGTGGCCTCACGTGCTGGGCTCAACCATCCAGTGAGGACCTTCGGGTATGCCGCGGTGAACATAGCAAACGCAACGGTGAGGCCCCACAGCAGAACGACGAATCCATCCGTCCTAGCAACGCAGTGACGAATGAGCCGGTCCACCGACAGCGTCGCGCCCCAACCGATGAAGCCAAGCGCCAGAGGTAGCAATGCATAAAGAATCGTGTGGTCGACTTTATTGAACGAGAAGACGATCCCATTTCCCACCACGAGCACAACTGAAAGTGCCGTTGAGGTTATCTTGGTTCCAAATCCAACAAGAACTAGTACAGCCAATGCTGCCTGTGCAATTTGCAGGGTGAGGATGGCCCACTCAGGCGGGATCGTGTGGAGCAAGGCGATGGGACCTGGCGGTGGCAAAAAAAGAGCGTTAGGAACACGTGCCACCCACGAGTAGTCAACGGGAAATAAAAGCACGTGCGCCGCGAAAGCGATCCTCAGGACTCCGAGAGCGACAGGATTCGGTCGGTATGAGTTGGAGAGCCAGTTGACATAGGTCTGCAGGTGGCTCAATATGTTTCTCAAAAGTCGAGTCTCATGATTTCGCAAGGTTGCGTTGAGACAGGCTGACCGGTAGCTATGTCCAGCCTCGTGTCTTTCCAGCAAAATTCCATCGAGACCACCTCGGACTTCTCATTCAAGACTTGGGCACGTGAGGATAGCCAACTGATCATCTCAGGGTCGCTGAGGGCCCCCTTGCCGCCTGCGTTATTCTCCGGACGGAAAGCGTAGTCGTACGACGGTCCGACTGCGGAATACCTGAAATCCTCGCCCATGAGTTCGCGCACGGCGGGTGTGATCACTGTCCCATCTTCATAGGTGATAGTCGTCAGTTGTGGTCGGGATAGCACGGTCCCCTCAGTCTCGGCCTGGAGAGCAAAAGCGGGCATCTTGACCACCGGATATGGCTCTCTGTCAGAAAGAAGCGACCATGCGAGTTGCGCGCCGAGAAACAAGATGAAGACAGCTAACGCCACAAGCCGCCGATTCGCGGTGTTGGGGCGTTGCGCTACCTCGTCGGGACTTTGCACGCTGCAGTACCGCCAGGCATGAGGTGTCGATTTTTTGCGATGCGACTGTATACAACTCGCGCAATCGGGCGTACTGGCCGTGCATTCGTGATGCCCCCAAGAATCCGTGCGACACCCCCACGTTGCTTCAGCGCTTCGCCGATGGCCTCGGCGCCGCTAGCGACCACTCTGCCATCCACTACCCAGTGGGAAGCTGACGTGACCGCGTCAAAGTCTAATCCGAGGTCCTCTAGATTCTCGTGAAATTGCCACGCTTGAGTTTCGAATTTCCCGCGCTTGGCTAACCACATGGCTGAGGTGGTGCAGAAGCCGCAGTCGGCGTCGTAAATAAGGGCTGGCATGTCACGAATGTTAGACCAGATCGCACCGGGACCGGGATTTATGTTTTGCATCCACCAATTGGTGCTCACTTACCTTGATGAAGTCTCGTCGCGTGTGCACTCTGTAAATGCTGTGGGGGCCGTGCGCGGTTGTCGTGTTGCCCAGTTTGAGACACCGGGCCGTTTCCCAATGGCACGACTCCACCGCGGCAGCCCAGGACCAGACATCATTCTTCACCTCCACTAAGTGGGAAGCGTTGAGCTAACCGACCTTTTCGGGCACCGCATCATGGACTGGTCCTGTGCCCCTCCTGCGCGGCCGCAACAGCTTTTCCATCGGTGCCTCTACGAGCTTGTGCAGGATGCCGGCGGCACCGATGGAAACTGCTGCAGAGAGCAAGATGGCAAAAACGATCGGCACACCTGAACCGTTGTAGATATCGACACCCGCTTTGTCGAGGATCGCATTGACCACGAAAACGACCTGCGAGTGGATCAAGTAGAACGCGTACGACCAGACGCCAAGAGTGACAATTGGTGCCCATCGGAACGGTGACCGCAACCCGAGCAGGTCGGCGCGCGCAGCTGACCAGACCAGTAGGGCGAACGGGATTAGAGTCACAGCAACTCGCATGTAAGAACCGGGGGCTAGGGCGGAGACAAAGAATGAAGCGACAGTCAGCAGCGTCGCAGCCCACAATGGAAATGCAAACGCCGTGCTCTTCTTCATCTGTAAGGCGAGGAGGATGCCCAGTACGAACTCGAGCAGCCGCACGGGCGGGAAGATGTAAAGGAACCAATGGCCGACTGAGCCGCTTACGAGAGGGTCGATCAGCGCAGCTATGCTGAACACGGCTGCCACGATCGCCGCCAGGAGAATGAGCCGACCGCGGGTTTCGAGGCGCTGCAAGTACGGAAGGATCCACGGGAACACGAGGTAGAAGAATGCCTCGCATGACAGGCTCCAAAACACGGCGCTCACCGCGAAGTAGGCGGTCTCGTTTGGTACCCACGACTGTAGGAGCGTGAGCGGCAGGAGCTCGACTACGCTGAAATCTTCGTTCTTCATGGTGACCAGAAGGCCGAGCGCGACTGCCCAGCAGACGAAGTAGAGCGGGTAGATGCGTGCGAACCGCCGCTGGTAAAACTGCTTCGTTCGATCTCCCGGGCGGGCGGTCCATGCCAGGACGAACCCGCTCACGATGTAAAAAAATGAAACACCGACCATGCCCGGCGACAGGAAATTGACTACGCCTTCGGTGTTGTCCATCGTTCCCATCCACGAGACATGTCGCCCGAGCACCAACAGTGCCGCGAAAATGCGCAGGCCGGTAAGTGAGTCCAGGCGCGTTCTAGTTGTTTCCCCCATGCTGCGACCCTACCTGTCGCGGAATTTTTGTCTAGTTCGGGGAATGGCTCATTGCACTAAAGCCCCCAGTTGGTTATGCAGAGAGATGAATATCTCGCGCGCAAGCCGCTCAGCTCGAGTACGTCAACCGCGAGGGCGCCCCGTGCGAGCGGAGGTAGGCGGAGTGGATCTCCCACGCCGATCTCTTGAGGGTGGTGAAGTAGCCGACGTTCGCAATGACCGTTCCGGTGTCGTCGGTGCGGTCGGTGCGGTCGGCGCGGTAGCCGCGTTGCTCGCCGCGCTTGACGAGTGTGATCTCGCCGTAGGGTTCGCCGACGTGCGCAATGCTGAACCAGCGGCCGGGGAGACCTCGCGGGCCGACTGGATGGGACGCCAAACAGGCTCGTTACGGGTGGCCAACGGAACTCCTCACATCGAGCAGAGCGCGCTCGCGGTACCCTGACGCATGGCTCTCACAGCAGCACACCCCGGCGTTGTTCGCTGGCGCAACATGCTCTGGGTCACGAACCCTGATGTGAAAGACGCCAAGCGTGCGCCCAAAGGTCCGCCACTTCGTGGAGGTAGCCCGTGGGCGTACCTAATCGTGGCGGTGGTGTTCGCACCCGTCATTCTTCTCCCTATCTACGTGCCGTGGAAGGTGCAGCAGCTTCTCGGT
>Ga0247810_10001558_pt1 | contig 14168 bp, 11 predicted proteins | sample UWRJL119311C1_FD_179918 | JGI IMG/M metagenome (GOLD analysis project Ga0247810, IMG submission 179918) | Plant litter microbial communities from Arlington Agricultural Research Station in Wisconsin, United States - UWRJ-L119-311C-1 | ecosystem: Environmental > Terrestrial > Plant litter >...
CTGATTTCAAAAAAGTAACACAAAAAGAATTAGGAAAATATGAAGTTGAAGATCAGATTGATGCTGCAAAAGTAATTGGAGCTTATCCGTATGTTGATGCGTCAAGAATTGGAATCTTTGGATGGAGTTATGGTGGTTTTATGGCTTCAAATTGTATTTTTCAAGGGAATGATGTTTTCAAAATGGCAATTGCTGTTGCTCCGGTGACGAACTGGCGTTTTTATGACAGCGTTTATACAGAGAGATATATGCAGACACCACAGGAAAATGCAAGTGGATACGATCAGAATTCTCCAATAAATCACGTTGATAAATTAAAAGGGAAGTTTTTATTGATTCACGGATCTGGTGATGACAACGTTCATGTGCAAAACTCCATGCAAATGATGGAAGCTTTAATTCAGGCTAACAAACAATTTGATTCTCAAATATATCCTGACAAAAATCACGGAATTTATGGTGGAAAAACCAGAATTCAGCTTTACAATAAAATGACTAACTTTATCAAAGAAAATTTATAATAATCAGCGCTTTATGACAAATACCTCAGTAAACAAGGAAGAATTTTTTGGACATCCAAAAGCACTTTTTATACTATTTTTTACAGAAATGTGGGAACGGTTTTCATTTTACGGAATGAAAGCACTACTAATATTTTATTTAACACGCTATCATCTTTTTACTGATACGAATGGAAATTTACTAATAGGAAGTTACGCTGCATTAGTATATGCTGTTCCGGTAATTGGAGGTTTTATTGCAGATAGATATTTAGGTTTTAGAAAGGCAATTGTATTTGGCGGAATTATGCTTGTATTGGGTCATTTAGGTATGGCTTATGAAGGAAATGCTGCAACGCAATCTGTCACAGGTGAAATTACACGGGATGATGCCGCTTTACAGATATTTTATTTTTCACTCTCGCTGATTATTGTAGGTGTTGGGTTTCTTAAAGCTAATATTTCATCGCTAGTGGGTGAATTGTATGAGGTTGGAGATAAAAGAAGAGATTCCGGATTTACCTTATTTTACATGGGAATCAATTTAGGTTCTTTTCTGGCTACTTTAATCTGTGTATGGCTTGGGGAAAAATATGGCTGGAGTTACGGATTTGGTGCAGCCGGTGTAGGTATGTTTTTTGGACTGCTGACTTTTATTTCAGGAAGAAAATTATTGAAAGGCAAGGGAGAATCAAAAGTACCGGAGTTGTTAGAAAAAAAATCTTTTGGTATAAAAAATGAATGGATTATTTATGCTGTAAGTGTTTTATCTGCGTTGGTTTTTTGGCAAATGGTACAACGTCATCAAGTGGTTTCTTATTCATTAATGATTGCCGGTGCCGCTTCATTTATTTATATTGTTTATTATAGTATTACCCAATTAGACAAAAAAGCCAGAGAACAATTGATGGCTCTGACAATTTTGATTGTTTTTACAGTCATTTTTTGGGCTTTGTTCGAACAGGCTTATACTTCATTAAATTTATTTGCTGACAGAATCTTAGACAGGGACTTTTTTGGGCACACTATTTCTGCAGGACAATTTTTAAGCTTTAATGCTTTGTTTATTATTTTATTGGCTCCTGTTTTTGCATGGTTATGGGTAAAACTTGGTAAGTATAATCCAAATACCGCAGTAAAATTCTCTATGGCATTGTTACTAGTAGGATTAGGTTTTGGTTCTTTGGTTTTAGGTATTAGTTTGTCAGGACTTGGCAAAGTAGCTATGATTTGGTTAATTCTTACTTACTTTTTACATACTTGTGGCGAATTATGTCTTTCTCCTGTTGGACTTTCTGCCGTTACAAAATTATCACCTGCAAAAATCGTAGGATTTATGATGGGAGTGTGGTTTTTAGCAACAGCCAGTTCTGAATTTATCGCTTCTATTTTAGCAAACATAGCTTCAGTTGATACCTCAAATGGTACTGCTCCTGATTTAAATCTGGCAAAACAAAGTTATCTTGTTCTTTTTGAATATCTTTTTTATACAGGATTAGGTTTCGGAATCGTATTATTAGCACTTTCTCCCCTAATTAAAAAGTTAATGCACGGAGTTGATAAAGAATTAAATAATTAGTATAAATGAGTCAAAATAATACCGATCAATTTTTTAAAAGCACTGTTTTAGGACATCCTGCCGGTTTATTCGTTTTGTTTTTTACAGAGATGTGGGAGCGATTTTCTTTTTACGGAATGCGTTCCTTGTTAATATTATTTTTAACGACTTCTTTTGTTGATGGTGGCTGGGAATGGACTCGCGAAAACGCATCTGCTCTTTTTGGATCTTACGTAGGTTTGGTTTATTTATCCACTATGTTGGGAGGTTATTTTGCTGATAAAGTAATTGGTTTTCGATGGGCAGTTGTAGTTGGAGCAGTTTTAATGACTTTAGGTCATGCTTCGATGGCTGTTGAAACAGAATTTTCAATCTATTTAGGATTGATATTGTTAGTATTTGGAAATGGTTTTTTTAAGCCAAATATGACTTCTATTGTTTCAGAAATGTACAAAGACCGTCCTGAAAAAAAAGACGGGGCTTATACTTTATTTTATATGGGTGTAAATGCAGGAGCCTTCTTCGGAATTTTACTTTGTGGCTATTTAGGTGAAAAAGTGGGGTGGAGTTACGGTTTTGGATTAGCAGGAATTTTTATGTTTTTTGGAATGTTGCAGTTTTGGCTGTCTCAAAATATTTTTGGGGATATTGGTTTAAAACCAAACAAGGAAAGCAAAGCAAAAGCGGAAGCTTTGGAAACAGATAAAAGAAATCCTTTTTCTCCCTTACAGTTGGTGGCAATAGCTTTCTCTGCAATTGTAGCATTATTATGGCTGATCAATGATCCCGCTGCAAAAATATCTGGAGGAAAAGTTAATCTCTTTTCTTTCTTAGGTTCTAATGGAAACTCAATTGCAATTATTTCTGCCTTAGTTGTTTTTATTGTGTTATTGGTTTACAGATTTACCCAATATTCTAAAATCACCAAAGAAAAATTAATTGCAGTAACATTTTTTGCTTTCCTGACTATTTTCTTTTGGGCAATTTTTGAGCAATCTCCAAATAGTTTGACCATTTTCGCTAATGATTATACTGATCGTGTCTTGGTTGGAAACTGGAGTGTGATTTTTTTAGTTGTTAATTCTTTAATCACTATTTTGCCTTTGGTTATTATTACCTGGGTTTTAATTTTATTATTTAAACAGACTTTCAAATTGTATGCTGTTGCTAATATTATTTTGAGTATCAGTTTTCTTATAATTTGGGCAATTGCAATCTGGATGTTAACTAAAGATTATTATACAGCTGGTTACCTTTCATTATCGGATGAAACATTACAGACATTGAAAATTGATAAAGTAACTACCGCATTGACCGAAGTTCCGGCAACATGGTTTTCTACTTTAAATTCATTGTTTATTATTTCTTTGGCTCCGTTGTTTTCTAAATGGTGGGAAAGTAAATACAACCCTTCAGCCAATTTAAAATACGGAATAGGAATGGGATTGCTGGCTCTGGGGATGGCTTGTGTGGCTTTTGGTGCAAGCGGAATTGAGCCAGGTGCAAAAACAGCCTCTGTAAGTATGATTTGGTTGATTTTGGTTTATCTTTTTCACACAATGGGAGAACTATGTATTTCGCCAGTCGGACTTTCATATGTTAGTAAATTAGTTCCGGCCCGTATGATAGCATTTATGTTTGGGGTTTGGTATTTAGCAGTAGCAATTGGAATGAAAGGTGCAGGTATGTTTGGTGAAAATATTGATAAAATAGCCAATGAACATGGATTAAGTTATTTCTTTTGGATGCTGACTATTATCTCTGTTTTGGTTGCATTGTTTTCAATTTTAATGACTCCGGTTATTAAAAAATTAATGCACGGTGTTCGATAAATTTAAATACTATTTTTATTTAAATTTGAAGAAAAATAAAGCGACATGAAAAAAATATTTATACTGACATTTTTTATTATTGGTTCTTTTGCTGTAGAAGCTCAGGAACTAAATTGGCATACAGATGTAAGAGAAGCAATAACAGTGAGTAACAAAGAAAGAAAACCTTTGTTGATGTTTTTTACAGGAAGTGATTGGTGTGGTTGGTGCATTCGTTTACAAAACGAGGTTTTAAAAACACCGGAATTTCAAAAATGGGCTAAGGAAAATGTAATTTTGGTTGAATTGGACTATCCTAGAAGAACTGCTCAGACACCAGAAATCAAAAATCAAAATGCCGAATTGCAGCAAGCTTTCGCAATACAAGGATTTCCAACGGTTTATTTTACCAGTGCAGAAAGTAAAGATGGTAAAGTAAATTTCAAAGGACTTGGACAGACCGGGTATGTTGCCGGAGGCCCAACAGCTTGGTTAGCAGTAGCAGACGGAATAATAAAGTCGCAGAAAATGTAAAAAAACATCTTTATAAAATAAATCTTCAATCCTTTCACATTCAAACGTGAAAGGATTTTTTGTTTAGTAGGAAAATATTTTTCCAATTATTTAAGACTATGTTATAAGAGTTGTATTTCCATAAAATATTACAAATAAAAAAACATATAATGTAATTTTAATACTAAAAAACCTTGTAGAATTAAAATATAATGTTAATTTCGTTTTGCTAACTAACCAAATCTTTTATATTATGATTAAAAAATTACTTCTACTAATTTTCTTTTTAGGTTCAATTTCCTTTCAAGCTCAAAATTTAGTTTGGAAGACGAGTATGGATGCTGCTATAACAGCCAGCAATGATGAAAATAAACCCATGTTGATTTTTTTTACTGCTTCGAGTGCTCCAAATAATCTTCAAAATGAAGTTTTCAAAACACCTGATTTTGCAGTTTGGTCAAGAGATAATGTTATTTTAGTTAAATTAGATCTCTCTGATATCAATGCATCTGATAGTGATAAAGAACAAAATATTAAACTTAAAAATGCCTTTGGAGTTCAGGATCTACCGGAAGTTTGTTTTGCAAGTGCTTCAATTAGAAAAAATAAAACTACATTTCAGGCACTTGGTAAAATTGGTTATAGACCTGGAGGAGCAAAAGTGTGGATTTCTGAATCTGATGCTATTTTGCATCCAAGTGAATAAAACTTTAATTCAACAATTTATAATATCCCTTTTCATTTGTCGCATGAAAAGGGATTTTTTGTTTCAAACAAGTTGCTTTCCAATACTTTTGAATGGAATATGAATTGGATGCATCGACAATAATAATTTTAGGATGGATATTTTTTAAAATTCGATCCAGATTAATTTTAGGAGACTGAGTTAAAAGCAAAATATCTGGCTGTATCTTTTTTTGATAAATACCTGAACTATCAATTATAAAAATCTTTTTGTTATTGAAATATAACGTGTTTTTAATTTTTACGTGCTTTTTTAAATTGCTGAAATTGCCAACCAGATAAGACTTTAAAATGTTGTTTTTTGATGTTTCCTTTAAAAAATCATCACTACCAAAAAAAGTAACGTTGTCTCCGTTTCTTTCAGAAATAATTGTTTTTTTCTTCATGTTGTAAATAACAATTTCTTGTTGGCTTTGTGTCTCTTTTTTAGTAAATATAAATGAAAACTGTAAAATGATTATTGATACCAAAACACCAATCAATTTTAAATAATTTGGTCTTTTTATCCAAATTATAGTAAACGTTATCCATAGGTAAAATGCAAATAAATAGTAATTATTGAAACTGATGTCTCTTATTACAAACGAATCAAAAGAAGCTACAAAATGGATAATCTTATTTAATGCGTAAATACTCTTTTCTAATATTTGAATTAGAAATAGGGGTGCAATATTAAAAACAGCCAAAATCATAACGACTATTCCGGCAATCATGATGAAAGATAAAACAGGAATTATAACAATATTAGTCACAAAAAACAAACCTGGAAATTGATGGAAATAATACAAACAGAGTGGCAGTGTTCCAATTTGTGCAGCGAATGAAACGGTTAGTACATTCCATATATTTGTAACGATTTTATTTTTAGGACTCCATATACTTTTTAATATTGGCTGTAGCCAAAGAATAAAAAACAACGCTAAATAACTGAGCTGAAAACCTATATCGAATAAAAAGTAAGGTTCGAAAAGTAAAATTAAGAGTATGGAAACTAATAAAGTATGATAGGTATTACCACTTCGACGTAAATGATTTGCAATTGCAAGAAATGAAAACATTACTACCGAACGTAAAACGCAGGGAGATAAACCTGAGATTATGGCGAAAATTATCAATGAAGTTAAAATGGCAATTAATTTTATTAACGAACCTTTTGGTGTGTTTCCAATTGGTTTTAGAATAAAAGCAATAAACAACATTATAAAGCCTACATGAAGCCCTGAAACCGAAAGAATATGTGTTGCGCCCGAAAATTGATAATCCTGAACAATTTGGGAAGATATTTCTTGTCTTTGTCCTAAAATGAGCGCTAATGCGACATTCATTTCATCAGGATTAAAATGGTTTCGGGTAAGATTATTTACAATCCTTGAATGCAATTTTGCCGAGTAATACCAGATATCTTTATTTATGTTTTTGTTAATGCTGATTTCTGATTTAGTTGCATACACCTGAGCATAAATTTGTTTGTCTTTTAAATATTTACTGTAATCAAACTGATTAGGATTTTTAGGAGAAGGATTGTTTTGTAAAGTAGTTTTTAAACGAATGATATTTCCAATTATAAGAGAATTAGGTAAGCTGTCTTTTTGAATATTTATAATAACTTTACCTGAATAATTTTTATTCTCAATTTGATTAATTAAAGCAATATATCGGTCATTATAATCATTGCCTTTTAATTTCTCCCGAAGACAGAGTGTTATGTTTTGAGGGTTTTCAAAAGCTTTTTTACAATTAGAATAATTTGTTTTTTGTAAAGATTCGGTATGGAATAATAAAGTTAAACATCCAATGAAAAATGATATGGCATAACTATTTACAGTAAACAGAAAAATAAATTTCTTTCCTCTTCCAGATAAAAAATAGGAGACTGAAAACGTAAGTAGCGTGATAATTAAAGCTACATTTATAAAAAAGAGAATTGGTTGCCAATAATAAGCTGCCAAAATACCAAATACGAACCAAATCGTAATTTTGGTCAAAGGAAAATTTAATACTTTCATATTATAAAAGTATTAAAAAACGTAAGAAAAGTTTGTTTTTTTTATTAAAACTTATTCAACTATTCTATTTATTTGAATAAATGAGTTTTTATAATAAAGTTCTTTTGTAGAAGAAATAATCACTCCCTTGGATGTTGATGAGTGTACAAATTTTATTTCATCACGGTTGACTTCTGTTATCAGTCCGACATGATTTATTCTGCTACTTTTGTTGGTTTTGAAGAAAATCAGATCACCTTTTTTGGCATCATCAAATGAGATGGTTTTACCAATTTTAGCCTGGTCATAAGAAGTTCTTGGTAATTTTATATTCTCAGATTCAAAAGTAGAGAAAACTAAACCTGAACAATCATAACCGGCATTTGTAGTGCCGGCAGCTTTATATCGTATGCCAATTTTGTCTTTAGCCGTATCAATTAATTTGTTTACAAGCTGTTTGGATTCTCTTTTATTTTCTTTTTTACTTACCGCAGTAGAACCAGATTTACATGAGGTTAAAAGAATGCAAAATGACAAAAAAATAAATAATTTTTTCAAATCTTAAAGAGTTGTATTATTTTTTTAAATCAGTAAAAATTAGTTTTGCTGTTTTTTTACTGGCTCCAATTCCACCTAGTTTTTGTTCTAAAATATCATAATTTCTAAGCAATTTTTCACGGTAAACCGGCTTCAATAATTTTTGTAATTCTTCTTTAATTCTTTTGGTATTGCATTCGTTTTGAATCAATTCTGTTACGACTTCTTCATCCATGATTAAATTAACCAAAGAAATGTATTTAAGGGTAATAATACGTTTAGCAATTTGATAAGATGCCCAGCTTCCTTTATAACAAACAACTTCCGGTACTTTAAAAAGTGCCGTTTCTAATGTTGCTGTTCCTGAAGTCACTAAAGCAGCTGTTGAAGAACGAAGTAAATCATACGTTTTATTCGAAATAAACTTGATGTTTTTATTCGAAATAAACTGTTGGTAAAACTCAAAATCCTGACTGGGTGCGCCGGCAATTACAAATTGATACTCTTTAAAATCATCCACAACGCTTAACATTACGCTTAACATTTTGGTAATTTCCTGTTTACGGCTTCCCGGTAAAACAGCAATAATTGGTTTGTCACTCAATTGATTTTCTGATCTGAAAAAATTTTCATCAAAAACAGGCTGATTATGAATAGCATCAATTAATGGGTGTCCAACAAATTCTACCGGAAAGTTATGTTTGTCTTCGTAAAAGCTTTTTTCGAAAGGCAAAATCACGAACATTTTGTCTACATCATTTTTTATTGCTGTAATTCGGTTTTCTTTCCATGCCCAAATTTGAGGCGAAATGTAATAATGAGTTTTATAATGTAATCCTTTTGCCCATTTTGCAATACGCATATTGAATCCCGGATAATCAATAAAAATGATGACATCTGGTTTAAATTCTAAAATATCTTTTTTGCAGAATTTAATGTTGCTTAGAATAGTTTTTAAATTAAAAACCACTTCTATAAATCCCATGAAGGCCAATTCCCGATAGTGTTTTACTAAAGTTCCGCCTGTTTTTTGCATTAAATCACCTCCCCAAAATCTAATTTCAGCTTCAGGATCTTCTTCATATAAGGCTTTCATTAAATTAGAACCGTGTAAATCACCCGAGGCTTCACCTGCAATAATGTAGTATTTCATATGTAGATACTTATTGATTTTTATCGGTTATATATAGTTCGCAGATGTTTATTGGTGTTTGCGACCAAATTACCGTCATGCTCATTTTCATACGCCGATATTATTTTTTAAAGGAATGTGATGCAAAGATAGTAACTTAAGTCAGTAAAGTTGAAATTCCAAGATAATGACTGCTAAAATGATGCTGTCGGCCTAAATCTTTGTCTTTTTTTATTCATTCAAATCCCAGGTATTTAGTTGTTGAATGGCATGATGGGCAGTTAAGTCAAATTGAACCGGAACAACGGAGATATATCCATTTTCTAATGCCCATTCATCTGTATCATCTCCTTTATCCTGATTTACGAATTCACCCGAAAGCCAGTAGTAGTCTTTTCCGAAAGGTGTTTGTCTTTTGTCAAATTTCTCTACCCAAAGCGCTTTTGCCTGTCTGCAAATTTTAATGCCTTTGATTTCTTTTTCCTTTAATTTAGGGAAATTAACATTTAAAATGACGTCCGGTGGTAAGCCTTTTTCAAGGGTTTCCAAAACTATTTTTTTGACGAATGTTTTGGTTGGTTCAAAATCAGCATCCCAATTATAATCCAATAATGAAAAACCAATGGCCGGAATTCCTTCAATTCCTGCCTCAACAGCAGCACTCAAAGTTCCTGAATAAATTACATTTATAGAAGAATTTGAACCGTGATTGATTCCGGATACGCATAAGTCAGGTTTTCTTTTCAAAATTTCATTAACCGCCAGTTTTACACAATCTACAGGAGTGCCTGAACAGCTATATTCTGTAATTGGATCATTTTCTTTAGAAATTTTATTCAAATAGAGTGTATTATTTATAGTAATGGCATGGCCTGTAGCGCTTTGAGGTTTGTCAGGTGCAACAACAATCACTTCTCCAATCGTTTTCATTACCTCGATTAAGCTTCTTATGCCAGGCGCAGTAATACCATCATCATTGGTGACTAATATTAAAGGTTTTTTGTTTTTCATGATAAAAATTATTGTGAATATAAGATTTTGAAGACAAATGTAGGAACAGATTTTCTTAGAATACTAACAAATAAATTAAAATTTGTCAACTAATATATCTTGTGTTTTTACCATCCAAAGATTTTCATATCTTTAACAAAAAATTATAGTAGACTTGGCTTTATTGGCTTGGTTTTTACCATAACTTAGATTAAAAAATTGATGAATGCTATTATTAAATTTATGAAACGAAATTATAAAATCCTCATAGCCGTATTATGCTTGTCTGTAACCTTGTTTGCATTCAAGGTAAATGCAGATAAAACAGTAGATCCGGATCCTAATAAAGACAAAATGCTTTTGGAATTATTAGCTTTTGTTATAGAAAAAGGCCACTATAATCCACCTCCGATAGATGATGCTTTTTCAAAAGGAATCTTCAAGGATTATATTGAAGCACTTGATCCTTCAAAAAGGTTTTTTCTTCAATCTGATATTGATGAATTCAAACAATATGAATTAATGTTAGATGATCAGTTCATCAATAAAGACCTAACCTTTTTTAATCTTACTTATACCAGATTAATGAAGCGTATGGAAGAAAGCAAAAAAAGATACAAAGTGCTGTTGGCACAACCTTTCAATTATAATATTGATGAGACCTTTAATGCAGATTATGAAACGATTCCGTATGCGAAAAATCCGGCTGAAATAAACGAAAGATGGAGAAAGCAAATTAAACTATCAACCCTTTCATCTTTGGTAACAAAACAGAAGTTAGAGGAAGATAAAAAGAAAACGGATCCGGATTATAAAATAAAATCTTTTGAAGCCTTGGAGAAAGAAACACGTGAAAGTTCTCTGAAATCATTAGACGATAATTTTAGTTTAATAAAAGATTTGGACAAGCAAGATTGGTTTTCAGTTTATGTTAACTCAATTATGACTCGTTTTGATCCCCATACAAGCTATTTTGCGCCTGAAGAAAAAGACCGCTTTGATGTAAATATTAGTGGAAAATTAGAAGGTATTGGTGCTCGCTTGACTAAGAAAAACGATTTTACCCAAATTGATGAATTGATTTCCGGAGGCCCTGCATGGAAAGGTAAGCAACTTGAAGCGGGAGATCTAATCCTGAAAGTAGCTCAGGGAAACCAGGAGCCCGTTGATGTTGTAGGTATGCGTCTGGATGATGTTGTGAAAAAAATTAAAGGACATAAAGGCACAGAAGTAAAACTTACTGTAAAAAAAGTTGACGGAACAATTAAAGTAATCTCAATCATTAGAGATGTAGTGGAAATTGAAGAAACCTACGCTAAGTCAAGTATTGTTGAAAGAAACGGATTGAAATATGGGGTGATTTATCTACCAAAATTTTATATCGATTTTGAAAACAAAGATGGACGCGATGCAGGTAAAGATATTGCATTAGAAGTTGAAAGGCTTAAAAAAGAAGATATTAGCGGAATTGTACTTGATGTGCGTGATGATGGTGGTGGATCACTTTCGACTGTAGTTGATATTGCAGGATTATTTATAGAAGAAGGACCAATTGTTCAGGTGAAATCGGCTGGAAAAAAGAAAGAGGTTTTATATGACAAAGATAAAAAGATAGAGTGGGATGGACCATTGGTAATAATGGTGAACAGTTTCTCTGCATCTGCATCTGAAATACTAGCAGCTGCAATTCAGGATTACAAACGTGGCGTTATAATTGGTAGTAAACAAACCTATGGTAAAGGTACAGTGCAAACAGTTATCGATTTAAATCAGTTTGTTCGTAATAGTGAGTTTGGAGATTTTGGAGCATTAAAAGCAACTGCTCAAAAATTTTATAGAATTAATGGTGGTTCTACACAGTTAGAAGGAGTAAAAAGTGATGTTGTAATGCCAGATCGTTATGCTTATTTAAAAATGGGTGAACGCGATATGGATAATGCAATGCCATGGGACAAAATAGATCCGGCAAATTATAATGTATGGAATCCCAATGAAAATTTTAATCAGGCGATATCAAATAGTAAACTTAGAATTGCTCAAAATCCTCAGTTTAAATTAATAGAGGATAATGCTAAATGGATTGATGTTAAAAATAAGGAAAACACATACAGTCTTAATATTAAAAGCTTCAAAGCTACACAAGAGCAAGTAGAAGGTGAAGGCAAAAAATATAAAGCAATTGCTGATTATAAAAACAATTTGATCTTTAAATCATTGCCTTATGAAAATCTTGAAATGGCTAGTGATGCTTCTTTAAAAGAAAAAAGAGAAGCTTGGCATCAGGCTTTAGCTAAAGACGTTTATGTGGAAGAAGCTTTGAATGTATTAGATGATTTGCAGTCTAAAAGCAATATTAATAAACAGACTAATTCTTCTAAAATTAAAAAAGACAAACTGGTTAAATCTTAATTTTTTTGAAATTAGTTAAACTTAAATTAACTTAAAACTCCATATTTTTTTAAAATTTATGGAGTTTTTTTTGAAAAAGATAATCATAAAATATGAAAAAAATACTCGTTTTATTTTTAATTACACTATCTATTGTATCTTGTAAAAGAGAGAATAACGAAAAAAAAGAAATACTGCTGGCTCAAAATACTTTTATAAACCAATCGCAAAATGTTTCTCAATCAGCTTATTCAATTGCATATTTACCCACTTCGACAACTCGACAAATTGTGAAACACGATTATTATACCTTATCGTATAATGAAAAATTTGAACAGGCAGAATGGGTAGCATATGAATTAAAAAAAGAATATATAAAAAATAATGATTTTAAAAGGCCTTATTTTATTGAAGATCCAAAAGTAACAACTGGTTCAGCAGACTGGAGAAATTATAAAAAATCCGGGTATGATAAAGGACATCTTTGTCCCGCAGGTGATATGGAATTTGATAAAAAAGCGTATGATGATACATTTTACACCTCGAATATTTCACCTCAAAATCATGAATTTAATAGCGGAATTTGGAATCGTTTAGAAAATAAAGTACGTTATTGGGCAGAAAAGTATAATGATGTGTATGTAGTTACGGGAGGGATTTTGAAAGATTCAGATAAAAAAATAGGAACAGAAGAGGTTTCTGTTCCTAAATATTTTTATAAAATTGTTTTAGCTAAATCAGGAAAAGAACATAAAGCAATTGCTTTTTTAGTTCCAAATGAAAAAAGTCAGAAAGGAATTTATGAATTCATGGTTCCTGTTGAAACTTTAGAAAAAATGACTGGAATTAATTTTTTTCCTAATTTAAAAAACTTAAAAAGCAGTAAGGACTTTTAGATCTGCAATAGTTGTTATTGGATTTTCTGCCTTAAAAACAAAACTTCCGGCAACTAGAACATCAGCACCTGCTCCTACTAATTGTTTTGCATTTTTATTAGTTACACCGCCATCAATTTCGATAAGTGTCGAAGCATTCTTGCGAGTAATTAAAGCTTTTAGTTTTTTAACTTTATCATAAGTGTTTTCTATAAATGACTGTCCTCCAAAACCTGGATTCACACTCATAATACAAACTAAATCAATATCATTAATTACATCTTCCAATAAATCGATATTTGTATGTGGATTAATAGCCACTCCTGCTTTCATTCCTTCAGCTTTAATGGCTTGTAAAGTTCTGTGTAAATGTGTACAAGCTTCATAATGCACACTCAGAATGTTTGCTCCTAAATCTGCAAAAGTTTTAATGTAACGATCCGGATCAATAATCATTAAATGGACATCAATAGTTTTTTTGGCATGTTTTGAAATTGCTTCTAAAACCGGCATTCCAAAAGAAATATTCGGAACAAAAACTCCATCCATAATATCAATATGAAACCAATCAGCCTGGCTGTTGTTGATCATTTCGATATCACGCTGTAAATTGGCAAAATCAGCTGCAAGAACAGAAGGAGCAATAAGTGTATTCTTCATTGTGTAGTTGTGTTGTGTTATTTTTTGCAAAGGTAATTATAAAAAATAAAAAACTCCGGTAATCAGCCGGAGTTTCAATCATCAATCAAAAAACGAACAGTCAATCAAACTGTTGTTTACTGTTAGCCGAAAGTCAAATGTCTAAAATCAAAATAGACCTTATGACTTTATGAACTTTCTAACTTAAGACTAATTAGCCTAAATATGTTTTTAATATTTTACTTCTTGAAGTATGTTTTAATCTACGGATTGCTTTTTCTTTAATCTGACGAACACGCTCACGGGTTAGGTCGAAAGTTTCTCCAATTTCTTCTAAAGTCATTGGGTGCTGATCACCAAGACCAAAATACAAACGAACTACATCTGCCTCTCTTGGAGTTAATGTTTCTAATGAACGCTCAATTTCAGTACGTAATGATTCGTGAATTAACTCTCTGTCAGGATTTGGAGATTCACCGGAACGTAAAACGTCATA
>Ga0247810_10001560_pt1 | contig 14148 bp, 16 predicted proteins | sample UWRJL119311C1_FD_179918 | JGI IMG/M metagenome (GOLD analysis project Ga0247810, IMG submission 179918) | Plant litter microbial communities from Arlington Agricultural Research Station in Wisconsin, United States - UWRJ-L119-311C-1 | ecosystem: Environmental > Terrestrial > Plant litter >...
GGAGTTTGGTGAAGTGAGGTCGGTCGTCGGATGTGGCTGAGTGAGATGTTGCTGGGGTGGTGCGACTTGTACTTGGTTTTTGGTTGCTTTGCGAAAAAGGGCGAGGGGGGCCGGTCGCTCTGGTTGTGGGTTCTTGATGCTCTTGATTTTTGGAAAAGGGCGGTTGGGGTTTAGGATAGAAAAGGGGAGAGGGGAAGGGAAAAGGTTGGTTTTTGTGTGTATAAACATGAGATGAAATGGGAGTTTGATGTGTTCCCTTTTTTTAAAAAAAGGTGATCTTGCGAGCTGGATTTGGGGGACTTGGCTTTGGAGCTTGTTGATGGTAGAGAATAGGGATGGGAACGGTGGTTGGAGTGGAGGTGGGAGGTGGGTGTGTTACTTGGGCTTTGTATCAATTGTTCTCCTTTCTGGTATTTTAGCAGTTGATGATGATAGCTGGCTTTTGAGTTTTGTGTTTATTGTTGATTTGATGTTCGCTGTGGCATGTGGCGTCCTGATTCATTCTCATCTAGATATTAAGTGCTATTCTATCTATCTAGCATTCTATTCAAGAACCCATAAGGTAGTTCATCTCACATTACACCGATCAAGACCATGTCGTTGTAACCAGACGGCAACATGCGACCTGTTTCTAGAGTTACATCTAACTCCATTAGAGATTACGGAGAAGTGAGTTGTGTAAGTACCTCAAGATGGCGGAGTAACCCGTTTAAACCATTGGCTATTTATTCTTTGTTGATAGACCAGATGAAACTTTAATATTTTATCTCCAATCTAAAAAAATAGGATAAAGAAGATGGCATTTGACAAGACTACTTGGTCTCTAACAGAGTACCATCGTACAATACAATCTGAGATGTATGGGTGTGATGGAAAAGCTGACTGCACTCTCCTCACTGCAAGATAAGGAAGAAGTCTCGGAACCCATAACCATGCACCTCAAATATCCCAAAGCCATCCATCATAAGACATTGGCTCGATGGAGGTGGGATATATGGTTATTTCCATCTGTATCTCCCAGACCCACGATTACAAGAAGTGTTATATGATCAGACTGAGGGGAAGGCCTTTGAGGAACACCACCCAAGCCATCACACTGCATTTGCCTGCGTACAGACGATGGCCAGCTGGTCATGAGTGTTTCTTGCATGGCCCAAACCACGTTAACACCACTGGTTTGTAATTTAAATTACGTTATAGTTAGCTAAAAGCCCGTACGCCTAATAGTTTTCTGTACGCATTTTTTTTGAACCTCTGGAGTGAGACGACAGCGCGGGGCTGTTTATAAGTCGAAGCTGCAAAAGCCATGCCTCACTTCACATGAAAGACCATCATCGTCGTCTAAGGGTGTGGGTTCTCGACAACCTTGTAGGGGGGTGAACAAAATGGGGTCGGCAAGAGTTGTATGTGGGACGATATGGTGTATAGTAAGTTAAGATGGGAGGGAGGATGGTCGGCATATTGTAAATAGTTCACGGGGGCTGACATTTCGCTTATTGTACTTCTGTTGTTATGGCAAGGAAGAACACATGTCGACACCCAAAGCACAACAGCAAGCCCTTAAACTGGAGCAAGAAATTGGTCTTTGCTCTGTTAGATTGCTGGCGCTTACGGTTTAGATAATTTGACCCTTGATACTATTAATCCGTAGTTAAAACCTGGACACTATTTCAATCATCAACACCACCATTCAACATCCCCATTGTATGATGCATGCACTGTCCGCCCAATATATCTCGATGGATTCGGTCAGCACACAGGCTCGCATCCTATTGGACATCGGGTTCCAATCTGATCCAGGTTGGTGATTGGATATATGTTTGTACGGGCGGCCCCAGCCCAGGAACAGACTAGGGATGCCGGTAGAAAATCTCGGAGGAAAAAGATGGAGCGGCAGGGAGACGATGTGTGCCTTGTTGTTACAGACAGTATCCTCTCTCTCTCTCTCTCTGTGCCTTTCACCCTTACGTGTCGGCGAGGCGGAGTTCTCCCGGGCCCAGTGCGGTCCATGGGTTGATCGGACCTACTCAACCTTACAGTATTACATGTGAGGGGCCAGTGCAAAGATGAGCAAGATGGGATAGGATGGGATGCAAGGAAAAGTGAGAGAGTGGGTGTGTTTGTTGGTCTCTGGAAGTGGTGCAGTGTTGTCACTCACTTTTTGTTTCTTTTCTGGGGTGGTGGACAATGTACTGACTATTACGGTACGACTGCTACTTATAGAATAATACGGTAATGCGGTATTATCTCAATACGCTCATACGGTATTATACGTTGTATATTAATATCCTGATTTACTACTAGAAAGCTTTTCCGAGACAGGACAGGGTAGGCAGGTAGCAGACCCTCTCATTGGACACATGTCTAGTCGATGCCCCATTCTGTTCCTGGCTAGTACCGACCTGTCAGCGCTAGTCGCCCGTACCCGGTCTATGCCTGATATCCCAGGCTGCTATCAACAAGGGATCGTACTCCGCCCAGCTGGATGTCCAATTCTCGGTCTCTTCGTTTTGTTTGTCTTCCACCTCCATCCGCCATCGTTGCCTTTTGTCTTTACTTTCCACCACCACAGCTCGACGCTTGTATTCTGCGCATACTTTACATTCATTCATTCAAACCAACCCACTTCGAGATATCACTTCTCAACACCTTCTTTGCACTCTTGTCGACCCATCAGATATTCCATCGCAACCTGATTCCCCAGTCCAGTCGCTACACATCACAGTATCCTGCACAGAAACAAACGTCGTCTAGGCATAAATATACCCATCTGCTTTACAAAACAGACATTCACGAACATCATGAAGTCAACAACATTCGCCCTCGGCTCGCTGCTAGCCACCATTGCCATCGCACAACCCCACCGTCACCAACAATTCCACCAGAAGCGAGCCGACGCTGCTCCGGTCGTAATCACCACCGAATGGGTGGAGGTCTACGAGACCGAATATGTGACCGCTACCATCTGGGTCTCTGAAGGCGAGGTTCCGGCTACCAGCGCTGCAGAGTCTACTGCCCTCCCATCTGCAATCCCAGCTCAATTCTTCGAGCCAAAATCTCCCGCCGTGGTTGCTGCCCCAAAACCTTCCACCTCCTCCGTCTATGTTGCCCCAGCACCTCAGTCAACTTCGGCCCCGGCTCCGGCCCCAGTCGTTGAGACACCTGCTCCCGTTGCCGCAAAGGTTGAAGCACCTAAGGTTGAGGCTCCCAAGGTTGAAACTCCGGCTCCAGTTGTGGCAGCTCCCGTCGTTCAAACCCAAGCTGCTCCTACAACCGCTCCCGTTGTCGCCCCAGTCGTGGCCCCAGTCGTGGCTCCAGTGGTCGCACCAGTTTCATCCGTAGTAGCCCCAGTTGCTGCTCCCGTTGTCGATACTTCCGGCAAAGGCTCTTCAACCGGACTTTGCACAAGCAAATCCGAGCTTTGCGGAGGTGACCTCACCTTCTATGACCCAGTCATGGAATCGTGGGGAGCATGTGGATGGCACAACGACGGGCTCACGGAGAAGGTCGTCGCCCTCCCTGTTGGTCTCATGGGTGCTCAGTCCAATGGAAACCCATACTGCGGCAAATACATCACCATCCTGCACAAGGGTAAATCCACCGTCGCCAAGGTCGTCGATAAGTGCATGGGCTGCGAGGGTCGTGATATCGACATCTCCCGCTTTGCTTTTGACGATCTAGATGACCAAGGAGTCGGCCGTACCACCGCTACCTGGTATTTCAACTAGAAAACTTGCTTGGCTCGTTGAAAATGTGTGTATGGGAGTCGACCTCTCAGCCTACGAAACTGCTAGTTGGTTTCGGACGATTCTCGTTGATATTTTTGGGAAGGCGAACGACAGGCGCGCTGCATATACTTGGAAAGTATACAAAAGAGAAATCTACTCACATGATGACAATGTGGTGCCAGGAGCACGGATAGAAACGTTCAGGATATGGATATAGAACTTCTTGTAAATACTTTAGACCATTATGTGTTCACACACATAACTGGCAATTTTGATGCAAACCGCTTCAACATCACTTTAAGCCTTTGCTATTCTCATTCCGTGCTAGTTGTGATACTCTTGATACCAAAAGGTTGGTGTTTGTAGGCCTAATCTTTGCATTGCAATTGACTTCCGACATTTGTGATCAGTCCATATCAACAGAATAATGGTGCGCTCTAGGTATCATAAGCTCTTCATTGGTGTGTGAATAAGTTCTCCCATCACCTTTATTTGTTTCGATGAATTGAAAAATAGATCGTTGGCCTCTTGCCACTTTTGCCATATACACACATCCTCCTCCACCGATCACAAAGCTTTCCTTCGTTGATTCTCAAGCATCCAGCGTTTCCCGAGAATTGTACATGTCATTACGTTTCGCACTTTTTATACATATTGTCCGCTCCAACCCATCATTCTTCTCCTTCTCTCAGCCCTACGAAGAAGGCGCGTTCCCTCCCTTGCTCTCCACCTCGCCCTCCTCCGCCGGCACCAACACCTTCTTCTCCTCCAACATCTTAGCCAGCTCGCCGCTCTGATGCATCGCCACCAGGATATCACACCCGCCTACGAACTCCTTGTCCACGTATAGCTGCGGTATGGTTGGCCACTCCGAAAACTCCTTGATCCCTAAATGCACCAAGCCCACGATTAGCCTCTATTCAAACCCTCTTTAAAAAGCCGCAGGCAAGTTCATCAAAAGCCCCCATTGAGTACACAGTAGCTTTGCGGCATAGGCTTCATAAGCCTACATCTAACATCTAACATCTAACATCTCCCGCCCCCGAACCCAAGGTCTCAAACCAATATATTATTAAAAAAAGGAGGCACGGAATGTGAGAAGATGAACAAGATGAAACAAAGAACATACCAGCTCGCAAGCCCTCGTCCTCGAGCACGTTGAACGCGCTGAACTTCTTAGGGTCCACGCCCTGCAGGCCTAGGATCTGGATGCTGGCGCGCGAGAACCCGCACTGCGGCGTCTCGGGCGTGCCCTTCATGAACAGCACCACGGGGGCGGAGGAGATGGCCGAGGTGATGGCGGCGCGCGTTTCGGAGGAGAGGCCGCGGCGCAGGATCGTCGTGCTGGCGCTGGGTTTTTGGAACGCGGCGGAGAGGGGGGTGTGGGTGGCGCGGATGGCCTGCGTGGGAGACGAGAGAGATGGTTAGTCTTTTTTTTGGTGAGAGGAGGGGAGGGAAGATTGGGGTTTGGGATTGGGAGGAGATGAGGTGTGCTGGGGAGGATGAACATACCGTGCGGAATAGTGGGCGGGCGAACATTTTGGTTTGTGGTATTGTGTGAGGTTGGATGAGGTTGGAGGTTGCGTGAGGCTTGGTGGTGGTGGTTTGAAAGGTGATGATGAAATTGTTTCGGAGGCGAGGCTGACGGGCCATTGGTTTTGGTCAGCAGCGAGGCTGTCGCTTTGATGTCGCATCTTCCATCAACCTCTGTTGTCGAGATACTAATGTTTAAATTCGAAAAAGACATTGATGACTTTTAAAGTTAGTAGTCTAGGCTTCTTATTCTTTGGTGTTTTCATGCGTATCTTCCACCCATTAATTAGAAATATGTACGTCAAGTCATATTTTCTGTAGGCAAGGATTTATATACTTCCTCAACGATGTCACCAATACTCGGTTCTCTTCCTTTTCTTAAAAACCTTTATCTATATCCATCTCAACCAGCCATGTACTATACTCTTAAGCCCGCCTGATTTCAGTCACCACCTTCTCGCTTCATTTCTTCGGTTCAGCCAAGTGACCACGGAGAGGCAACCACGTTAGCAAGTTGAATATAGTAAAGTATGTCTTCCTCGTTACTGCCATTTAGGCACGTTGACCATGGATTTTGATTAGCCAAAGAAGTAGTGTCTCCCTACTGATGAAGCATTTGTCAACTCTCACCAAACACTTGCGTTACGCTTTGCCATATTCATTGAACTGTAAGCGTGTCTACCCAATAAGCTCTCTTAATTTAAGGACAAATTCTTGTAGGTAATATACGGCTTGGAGGTATATGTATCTATGGGAGCTTATCAAAGGGTATATTAGTGTTAAATTAATATATCAACTAAAGTCTCATCTCATAGCTAGGGCTCTCAGGGGCCTAAGCGAGTGATATCAAAACGCTTTGATCACATGATTTAAGTGTGTATACAGATGTTTTAACAAAGTACTTTCTTTGTGGTTTACTGCCTGAGTAAATAAAGAGTCTGACGATATATATCGGACGCATTAGTCGACACCATTGAAGAGTTGCCTGCAAAACCACTCTCCGTACGCGCGTACCATCTACTGCGGCATCTTGCGCGTCTCCGGAAGAAAACTACCTGTACATGGAGCTACGTGACCAATTGCAAAGCATCAGAAAGAAGGCGCCGCCTTGCCAGGTGGGTATGATAAAGCTACAGCACTGTTCACCTTACGACCGGCCCGAAGAGTCCCTGTATAGAGAGGAACACAGGGTACGGACCTTATATGTTTAAAGATCATTGCCTTATATAACAAATCTCATACGAAGACGCTTGAGCATTGGTAGATACAGTGAATGGAAAGGGCCCAAGGAAAGTTTGATGCTCATCAACATTGGAAAATGATCTACTCTCTTCTCATGTCATAACACCGTTTCTATACCATGTCACTTGTCCATTTTGTATAGAACTATACTTCAGCACACCAGCAAATTGACATCTCATCTTGTTTCATCGAAGGATCGAGCAACCTAAAACAAAGTTGATTCCTGCCATAGTCGGCTAGTACCTGGATGTCACGTCGAGGAATTCTTGGTTGACATATTGGCAGAGGAATAGGTTTCACCCAAGTCAACAAGAGAAACGAAAATAAATGGTCCTGACAAGAGGATCCAAAGAATGTAAATCTAGCACTAGATTTGAACAGGGCCGGTTGCTTCTCACAGGCTAACTTGCGTAGCTTCAATTGCAACCCTTCAACTCTGTCAATTATCTCTTAGCGTTCAATCGAGGTGGATTACAGTAAGAATAAGAATCATCCGCCACACTTGCCCAGCCACACGAGCACCGCCACACTGGGTTAGCTGCAACAGCTGGGATTGGTTGTCGATCATGATGTCAGCCAAATCTAGAATGTGCGTCTCGTCATTGTTTGGGGGATGTCAAAGAAAAACATCGTGGGGATGGAAGCTGTATAATATACCGTGAAGATTGAAATATAGCAGATATTGTTTTAATTGTACGGTCGCATTACCAAACTTCTTGATAATCAATCACGTCACGCCACAACTGAAGCAACAGCATGCCATTTCCAAATCATCTGGCCAACTCCTCACGATCATCGAGCCCCGCGTGTCCGTCATCGAACCTAAGTCCAAGGCCTTGGCCACCAAACCATCGTGCTTTCTCCAAGGAAGGCTGAGCATCCGAGTCTGACGCTACCCATCCACCAACTCTCATAAAACTTCTTCTGATCCCCCCACCCGCCGCGATCTTCATCTTGCAGCATCTCGCATCACCTTGACAGTAACAATACTCTATAACAAAAGGCTTCACAAACATCTTCAACATGATTCTCCCACGTGCAGCAGATGTCGCTACCGATGCGCTCGAGATGCTCGTCCCTCGTCAATTCACCTCAACTCGGTATGTTCTATCTCCATATCCATTGCGATGCATCATGCAGCTCTCGAGACAATCACTAACAATTAATCTAGCTCCTGTCGATACAACAGAAGATACTGCAGAACGCCATGGAACAGCTACGGACGATGGGTTCTGGCCGGCATCTTGATTTTCTTTGCGCTCATGCTGGTCTTCTTCCTCCTGTAAGTCTTCTCCCTCCCGTTATGGACAAAACCACACACCCTTGAAGTCAATGGCTAACACCCCATCCAGCTGCTGCCGTAACCGTCGTCGCCGCCGTGCAATGACCACAAACAACACGCACTCCACCCCCATGAACACCCAGCAAGCATACGTCAACAACAACCCAGCCGGCTACGGAAACCAAAACCACAACCAAGGCTTCAGCAACGCCCCTCAGTACGCGCCACCCGCTGGAGCTCCTCCGCAACAGTATGGCGGAAGCAATGATGGCTACTACGGTCAACAGAACGGGATCTCGCAGCCACAGAACACGTATCAGCAGGGGTTCAAGTGAGCATGCTCGCTAAGATGAAAAGGAGTTACGTTTCGTTAAGACGCGCTTGTATATACGTTTATGATTTTGATGAATTTTCGGGAAGGGGGCCTGGCTTATTTACTGGTTTGTGCACTATTCGGAGTATCTATTTCACGTGGGGAACAAATGATACACACTACTAGTTGTGCAGTTAAAGATAGAATCTAATTTAAAACACATAATAATCCAAACCTGCATCTCTGACATGTGAACCATAGAAATATATTGGACTTTCCAAATCAGACTTGAGGTATTAAAGTATCATCTTAGAAAACCAGAGCTCTGTCCTCACCCCTAAGACTGCAAGGGGGGTCATAGTATTAAACATACCATAGTAACTTACTTACTCACACTCGCTGTTGTTACTTCATTATACAGCTCTCCTCCTCCAGACGTCTAGATCGTCTTTAAAACCCGAGCGTGCTACGTCTTCTTCCACCAGTGGTCTACGCAAAAAATAAGGTCAACCCTTGCCATATAGAAACCAACACCATTTGGCGGCAGCATGACTCAGTATTGCATGTGTATTCGCTTTGTTGGTTCCTGCTCGGTCTATCACGAGTCGAGATTGTTGAAGAACGACCAGTATTGATTAAAGAACTAGTCAGTTGCGATCTCATTCCAGCCTCTTATCGGACTTTCCGCCATAGCTTTCTCAACTGATTCACAAGGCACTTCCCCAAAAACTCGAGGACCATATACAGGCATAGCATGGCGTAGAAAGGGCCGAGGAGGATGTGAACGAAGCAGGAAGGCGATCCTCCTCTACCGTTAATAATAGGCGCCCCTATATTCACATTCCAGTCTGCGGCGGTGGGCCGTCTTTCAATCACAAATGGAGCCACGAGCGTTGACTCCCATAGCCTTCCGCCGCTTGCATCCTCTGCATGCCAGTCTTGGAGACTCGGCAGCTCAACGGTGAAAGACCCACCGTGCACAGAGATCGGTAACAGGGCATTGAGGTCTTCTTTCACCTTGTCACTGTATTGGCAGTCATAAATGGCAATATGAAGTTTGGTGATTGCAGGCATCCCTTTCAGGAAATCGCACAGGTTCGCCCAATCTTCCTGCTCTGATGCCGTCCCATGAGGCCGGACATAGTCCGAAAAACTCACCCGCCAAATCACGCTCACCGAGCGGATCGTGGCTCGATTTTGCGGATGGATTGTAGACAAGAATCGCACCGCGGTGCGAATATCCAGAAAGTTGAATTCTAAGCTCGAGTATAGGAGGGATGACATCTCCTTGTATCTTATAGCTCGTCAGTCTTGATCATGCTTTGTGGAAATCGGGTCTTACATGCGTTGGCAAGCTAGCAAGATGTTCACCTTGGAAGCCTCTCCCATCTCGGCTTTGACCACTCCGGACTCTTGAACCACATGGTCCGCTTCCATTGTCTGTGGAATCTCCCGTCTCCAATTGGCAATCCCACAGCAAGCCAGATGACCTTTGGGCCAGGCTCCAAAATGGGTCCCAGTCATCAAGAACGGATCACCTAGGGTAGATGCACAAGGCGTCCACGTAAGATTCCCTACCCCAACTCCTTGTTGTTCCCACGGTGCTGTTGGGGGGGTGTTGACTTGCGATGTGGCGACGACATGAATGGCATCTGTGGTCCAACCCCAACTTGCGAGAATTTGTCTGTAGATTAATATCCTCACTTCCAGAGGGAGTTTGGTGAAGAATCGAGCATCCAACTTTTCGTTGACTGGTTGTGAGTATTTGTTTAGAGATCTCACCGGCATCGCACTTATGGAACTAGCTCCTTTATCGTGAAGTTCGATCCCATCCTTGATGGTCTTGGATCGTTTAAAGAAGCCAACCATCATTCAGATAGCTGACTACCTTATATGGATCACGTGAGTATTGATGCTGTTGTGGAACTTGATCAAGTTGACGGCCGTGTACAAATTAAAAGGAAACAAGGTTTGGCAGGTCCGATGCATTCACTGTCGAGATTGCATAGTGGGTGAGTTGAGGAGGAGTGCAGGTGTACTTGTGGGATTCAAGACACGGGCTGTCTACTGTAGCCTTGACAGTCCTTTGTTTCTGGCAGCGTAGATCTTGCGAAGAGGAGAAAGTCAGGACTCTTGTCAAGATCTGACCTGGCAGTATCTTACATGGTCATGAACGAGATGAACAGAAATAGGTTGTTGGTACTGGGGAAGAATGAACAAGAGTTGCATTCTACGTAACCTGTTGGCTTGGCAGTAGGCTTTCCTCAGCCCTGTAACTCTGTGAGGCTTTTTCGTATGAAGGACTTTGGTGCGAAACTACCTATCGAGTACCGCTAGCCAGTATCATTGAAATGATCAATACATTGATTCTCTTTAGAGGGTTAGAGTTTGGGCATCAAGTGTTAGTTATATATGGACTCTCTGGCGTCAACCAGCTCACCCAAACAACCTTTCTATCAACACAAAATAGTGTTTATTACGTAGGGATCCATGGAAAGGTGGCATTACGAATTGGAACTCTGGACTATCTATTATCCTAAGCAAATCAGACTCTGAATTAGTTCAATCCAGCTTTCAATTCATCAAAAATATTTCTAGAAGTCTTTTGGCTATTGTACATCGCCCAGTTATAGATAGCATGTGTCAGAAGTGCAGCAAATTAAGACGTTGAGATGCCTCAGAGGATAAAATCTACAAGCTGCAAGTACTTTGGTTAATTAGTATATTCAATATGAGTTGTATGAATAACATGTCAGACACAGAGCAAGTCTACTTGAATGAGATTCCTTAGATGATCATCGCTAAAACAGCCCCGCAGAATATTACATCATTTTATACTCCACATCAGATCAACCCAAAAAAAATGCGTCCAGGTGAGTCCACTGGTGGACAGATTGATAGAGCAGCATAGAATAGTAGGATACAAAAAGGACAAAAAAAAGACAAAAAATAGGTTAAGCAATAAGCTACTCCAGGTCAGGGTCGAACTGACGGCTTTCGCATGACATATTTATCAGTTACCCGATATATATAAGAACGACACGCTAACCACTCTATAAACCAGTTAGTTTCAAGGGTTCCTCTGATTTGGTCAAAGGCAGTGACTTACGCGTCACTGGAGTTGTTTGGTTTAGTTTTGAGAATTGTTCTCAATCTTTTAATTCATATAGTGGGCGTATTTAAAGTGGGGCCGTTAGTCAGACGTAAGTGCTCTCTAGCCTCATCCCGCATTCCCTTAGGCACTATTAATCTGAGCTTAGAGGCGCCGAATACATACTCTCTTCTACAACAGAATTAAAATCCACATCTAGTTGGAAATCACAAACGGTTTTTCTGACATAGTCCATAATTTCTTACCTGGCACAAAGCTATTTCCATAGCTAAGATATTTTACAGGAAAGACCACGGGATAGACTGGACATAGATGCGTGCTAATATTCCTCAAATGGTTGATCGCGACAACAAAGCTCAAGCGCAAATGTAAGACGGGTACACTGCCTCTGAGTAATTGTTCCTCTTGTTCTTCGTTCAGGATTTGTCGTTGAGTCATAGACGAGTAGTCATCTGGCTGAACTGCACTCTGTGATATGTGAACGCGATGTCAATATGAGAATTTAGGTAATAGCGAAAATTCATGATTGGAATATAGCTGATAGATTTTCATTTAGTGGGAAAATGATTTGATATCTCCCGCTGCTCTTATACAGAAACTTATTTAGTCACGCTCGCTGAAATCAACACAACGGCAGCCTTCATAACTCCAAAACATGCAAATATACGCCACTGAAGAAAGTAAGTGCCAATTAAAGTAGGGCTGGCGCTGTCAACCTGTAATCATCCAGCCGTAGAGTCATCTGCTTATGATGTGTCCAGATTCTCCTCTGCTGTTTACTCTGTTATTTCTTCAAGTTCTGCATCGACGTCATGGTCGTTGAGGCAAGTGTTGATCTCAGCCCTCACGATATCTGCGTCTTGTTCTCGTCCTATATTTCGCAGAAACTCTTCCAGCCTCCCCATTTGTTGTATCACCCATGGACTCCTTGGGCCCAAAGTCTTTTCTGTTTCGACTATAGTAATACTTCTTCGAAAATTTGCCTCGGCCAATTCGTTCTTACCAAGCTTTGCTTGTGCGGGTCCAAGAAGCACGACTCCTTTTAGCTCTTCAATGAGGGAGCCAGTTGACCTTCCATAGGCAGCGAGCTCCAAAGCGACGATCTCTTCTTCGTCGTACCTATGTAGGTACTCTAGGCAGTTGCCTAAGTTAAACAGTATCTTTGCCCGGGCTGCGGCTTTTTCTTTTCCAGCAGGCAGCCTATCAATTTCTAAAAGGAACTTTGACAAAACCAATTCCTCTTCCTGATCATCTAACAGACGCATGTGAGTTCGATTAATGAAATTACTTATAGTCCAAGGATGAAATCGCCCAAATTCCTTTTCTGCGGTGTCGTTTGCGCATTGCCAACACTGCAACAGTACGTCTCTAATACTGTTCGAAATAATTAGTAACCTGATATCCAAATAGTGATATATCAATCAACTTTGTATGGGTTTGAAATGATTGGTTGGGATTGACAAGGTCTTACTCATTGGAATCAATTGTACCCAACTTTCGCCAAATGCCGGCCCACGGGGTTTCATGTAAGAAGACAATGTTGGACATGCTGCTGATGTATTTTCGAACAAGCACATCGATCTCGTGCATACCATGACTTCTGAGTCGACAGAGAGCTTCTAATACATAAAATAAAGCTGACGGATGTTCGTATTCGAGAATAGAACGAATGAAACCAAAACCAGTAGACAATCTATGGAAAGGTAAAGTTAGTCTTGTCTTCGCTATGAAACTTTTTCGAAAAGAGGAATTAAGGACCATAAGCAATAAAAACGCATACTATGACTGCTTAGGGCAAAATTGATAAAGGAATGACCTTCAAATGAGGCAACGTGCACACAAATCAATCAGAAATAGGGAGGCTCTCTGCCACGATACTATCGAGATGACTTACATTCTTCTAGCTTCAACATACGACTTCTTTTCGATGAGGTTCGTAGCTGATTGACAACTGCTAAGAAATCCATCAAGATGGCCCACTTCGGTTTCGCCTGTGTTATTATTGATACAAATTGCACCATCAATTCTCCATAGTCCACTGGCATAAGACATTTCATAGAATTCCTTAATACTCATAAAGAGATTCTCCGATACTAGGAATGTGGGAGGAGGTGAAGGCGTACGGTAGAGTATATGTGGGGGGGTGGAAGGCTGCGATTCTGTCATGTCGAGCGACTTCTTTCTCTTCTCAAAATAGTATTTGACCTTTTCGTAGCTGATTTCTTTTCCACGCACAGTGAATGCGGTGTTTTTACCCAGAGCCTGCCTTTGCTGATATTTATGCATGAGAAATACCATGTCGCCCACTTTCTTGTTCTTCACAAGACCCCATGCTTCAAGGCGACTGATATACATCCGTTTTCTATCTCAGAGTCAGAACTCTCACCCAAATCAAGTCAATATAGATTCTATATGTCACAGTAACCCTTACGTTCCATAGTGTCCATACTCCTTGGCCATTATAGCCATCACATCTTTAAGTGACTTATCCTGGTTGATATATAATTCTGTCACGGCATCTTGGATACGATCATTCCCTGAGGATGTGGTTAGAAAAGCGTGGACATCCTAGTAAATCAATGCTTCCATCCTAGAGTAAAATTCCAATAACTGCAAATGGTTTTGAGAGCAAGAGATGTGTGAAGTAAGGCACGTACAATCCTTAGGTGATGCCCACTTCTGCTGCCGGTTCGGTGTAGGTCCTCCAGTCTGGGCTGATTGACGAGCCACCGTCCTTAAAACAACCTGTTTATTTTGCTCAGACATCGGATCAATTCGTTGAATACCATCTAATTGATTAATTTCGTCAAGCTTCAAACTCTTTCGAAATTCGAGATTAGGCAATCAAATGCTAGGTTGGCAGAAACATTTTCCTGGCACAGAAAACAGGGATGGGGCAAGGCTGGAGTCTAGGCACGGCTCGGCCCTATAACCTTAA
>Ga0247810_10001561_pt1 | contig 14138 bp, 11 predicted proteins | sample UWRJL119311C1_FD_179918 | JGI IMG/M metagenome (GOLD analysis project Ga0247810, IMG submission 179918) | Plant litter microbial communities from Arlington Agricultural Research Station in Wisconsin, United States - UWRJ-L119-311C-1 | ecosystem: Environmental > Terrestrial > Plant litter >...
CGGTTCATATCGCAATGCATTTATAACCAAAACCTTTACTCCTTTGAGTTTTTCAAGCTCTACGGTATCAACCGTTTTCACATCTGTGAGGTATACAAAATCGTCTATACGATATCCAAATACCTGTAGGCTGCCATGCCAGGCACTGATAGGAATTACAGTTTTATCGGATATGGTAAAGGGATGGTTGTTTATTACTTCATGTACCTCTACCGATGGGGCGCCCGGATATTTATTTACGGTTTCAAATATGTACTCAAAACGCCTTTTTAGGTTTTCTATTACCCTTGTATGCGCGTAAATAGGAATATTGCCCTGCCTGAAGTTAAAGGGACGGATATCATCAATTCCCGCAGTATGATCGGAGTGCTCGTGTGTAAAAAGTATAGCATCAACCCTGGAACATCCCGAAGCCAGCATTTGCTGCCTAAAATCAGGACCGCAATCGATTACTAAAGAGGTCCCTTCCCATTGTATCCAAACCGATACACGCAGCCTTTTGTCCTTGGGATCAGTACTTTTACAAACAGGATGATCGCTTCCTATTACCGGAATCCCTTGTGAAGTGCCTGTACCTAAAAAATATACTTTCAAAATCAGTTAATTTTTCACAAAAATAGGACATTTATCTTTTGCTAAAGCCCTATTTTGTTAACTTTGTAAAGTATATAGTGATTTTTATAAAATGGATATTGAAATAAAATTAAAAGGCGACAGGATAATCGAACAAATACCTTCGATCAAGGACAAAGCCCTTCGAATCAATTTGAACGAAAACATCTATGGTACCTTTGCCGAGATTGGTGCAGGACAGGAAACTGTAAGACATTTCTTCCGATCTGGCGGTTCGTCAGGCACAATTGCAAAAGCAATGTCGGCCTATGATAAAGATTTTAGTGATGCTATTTACGGGATTGAAAGCGATGGCCGGTATGTGACTGAAAGCAGGCTTAAGAAGATGCTTGGTCATGAGGTCAACATAATGGAAAAACGCCTCAGCCGTGAGAAACACCCTAACAAGATGTTCTTTAGTTATGCGAATACTGTTGCGACCATTGACTTTGCAAAACAATTCAAAGGACATGGCTGGGTAGGGATCCGCTACCAGATAGAGCCTGATGAAGACTACAATGAAATCATTATACACATCCGTTTTAAAGAAACAGATGCCAAACTACAACAGGAGACCCTTGGTATCCTTGGGGTAAATCTAATATATGGTGCCTACTATAAGTACAACGATCCTAAAAGGTTACTACGCTATTTATATGATCACCTCGACAAAGACCAGCTTGAAATTGATACTATCAATTTCTCAGGGCCGCGTTTCGCTAATGTCGATAACCGCCTTATGAGTCTTCAGCTCGTTAAAAATGGAATGACAGATGCGGTAATGTTTGATCCAAACGGAAACAACATACTTCCTGCAGCTATATTATACAAGAAGAATATCCTTGCCTTAAGAGGAAGTTTCCGTCCTGTAACTAAAGTAAATATGGATATGTATGAGAAGTCATACAAGATGTTTTTACAGGAAAATAAGGTTGAAGAAAAGAATACACTAGTCGTATTCGAAATTACCCTTTCTAATCTTAGGTCTGATGGTGAAATTGACGAACGTGACTTTATGGACAGGGCAGAATTATTGTGTTCACTCGGGCAAACAGTAATGATTTCTAATTTCCAGGAATATTATAAGGTAGTCGAATATTTCTCTAACTACACTAAAGCAAGGATGGGTCTGGCCATGGGCGTAAACAACCTGGTCGATATTTTTGATGAGAAATACTACCGTCACTTAAGTGGTGGTATACTTGAAGCCTTCGGTAAATTATTTTACAGGGATTTAAAAGTATTCCTTTACCCTATGATCGGGGATAATGGAGAAATCATAACATCAGCAAGCCTAAAAGTACACCCTAGAATGAAAGAACTGTATAAGTTCTTCAAATTCAATGGGAAGGTAGTAGATATAGATGATTTTGATCCGCATACCCTTGAAGTATTCTCCAGGGAAGTACTTAAAATGATTAATAAAGGCAAACAGGGCTGGGAAGAAATGCTTCCAAGCGGTATTGCTGAAATCATCAAGCAGCATCATCTTTTTGGATATGATCCGAATAGGATTTTAGAAGAAACGAATTAAGATTAAGAAAAAAGAGTCAAGAAGCAAGAGCCAAGATCATAAAATGAGGAAACTCATCGAATTGTATTGCTTCTTTTTTCTTGACTCTTGTTTCTATTTTCTTCATCAAAACAAACCAATAAAAGTCTTGTTTCTTGGCTCTTGCTTCTATTCTCTTTTCTAAAAACAAATCAATAAAGTCTTGATTCTTGGCTCTTGCTTCTATTCTCTTTCTCAACACAAACCAATAAAGTCTTGTTTCTTGGCTCTTGCTTCTATTCTCTTTCTCCACACCAACCATAAAGTCTTGATTCTTGCTTCTTGACTCTATTTTCTATCCTTTTATAATCTGATTGGCATGTGCTTTAGTTTTCACATCTGAAATGACCTCATCAATAACTCCGTTTTCGTCAATTACGAACGTAGTTCTGTGAATGCCGTCATATTCGCGTCCCATAAACTTTTTAGGTCCCCAAACACCAAATGCCTGGATTACCGATTTATCTTCATCTGCCAGTAAAGGGAAAGGAAAATTGTACTTATCCTTAAATTTTAATTGTGCTTTTGCACTGTCTGCACTTACCCCCAAAAGCTCATAATTATTAGCCTGAAAACGCCCGTAATTATCCCTTAGGTCACAGGCTTCAGCCGTACATCCCGGGGTATTTGCTTTTGGGTAAAAGAAAACGACTAGTTTTTTACCTTTATAATCTGCCAGTGCATGCGTTTTACCTTCCTGGTCTATGCCTGAAAATGCCGGTGCCTTATCGCCTTTCTTTAATGTAGTCATGTGGAGTTTATGGTATTAGTTTTGCCTGTCCAAGATTATTATAGATTAGGCATTTAATTAATTTTAAAGTATTTTTACGCTACTAAAATTAGTTAAAAATGACCAAAGAAGAACGTGTAAAGTTTGTTATAAATACGTTAAAAGAACTGTATCCTACTATTCCTATCCCTTTGGACCATAAGGATCCCTACACTTTACTAATTGCAGTATTGCTTTCTGCCCAGTGTACTGATGTCCGTGTCAATCAGATAACACCAATTTTATTTGCCAAGGCAGACAATCCCTACGACATGGTTAAGATGTCTGTAGAAGAAATAAAGGAGATAATCAGGCCATGTGGGCTTTCTCCAATGAAATCAAAAGGTATTCACGGATTGTCAGAAATATTAATACAGAAATATAATGGCGAGGTACCTCAAAGCTTTGAGGCTTTGGAAGCTTTACCGGCCGTGGGCCACAAGACTGCAAGCGTTGTAATGTCGCAGGCCTTTGGGATTCCCGCTTTTCCAGTAGATACCCATATACACCGACTAATGTACCGTTGGAACCTTAGTAATGGTAAGAATGTGGTGCAGACTGAAAAAGATGCCAAAAGGCTATTCCCACGGGAATTATGGAATGACCTGCATTTACAGATCATTTGGTACGGCAGGCAATATTCACCGGCAAGGGGATGGGATTTGAATAAGGATGTCATAACCGGGACTATAGGAAGGAAAGCTGTTCTTGAAGAGTATTATAAAAAAAATCCCGCTATGTTATAGCGGGATTTTCTTAATTAGCAATATGCTCAATTTTGGTATTACCCACTTTTATAAAGCTTAGTGCTTTGGAGTAATTTAATAAAAAAGAAACCGTATCTTTTTTAGGATTCATTTTAGATGTTGCTAATGTTTTTCCAGAGTAAATTTTTGCCATCTTAAGAAATTGTTTGTTTCCTTTAGAACGCAGCAAATTATTAAATAGTATTTTAATTCGTTAAAATAATTTTATTTTTATCTATTATCTTTCTTAGGTTGATGATTGCATATCTCATTCTGCCTAAGGCAGTATTGATACTCACCCCGGTCAGGTCTGATATTTCCTTAAAACTTAAGTCTTGATAGATTCGCATCATTAATACTTCTTTCTGATCTATAGGAAGTTCAAGTATTAATTTCTGTAGGTCGTTTTCTATCTGTTCTGTTATCATTCTGGTCTCAATATGAGGCACATCATCAGTCATTATGGAGAAGATAGAGAATTCGGCAGTCTCCCTAAACATAGGCATCTTCTTATTCCTTCTAAAATGGTCAACAATCAGATTATGCGCAATACGCATCACCCAGGGAAGAAATTTACCCTCTTCGTTATACGAATTAGATTTTAGGGTTTTGATTACCTTTATGAAAGTATCCTGGAAGATATCATCAGATATATCCCTATCGCCTACTTTTGAATAGATAAAACCGTAAATTTTAGATTGGTGTCTGTTGATTAGGGAAGCCAAAGCATTTTCGTCTCCTGCTACATAACTCTTCAACAATAAAGCATCCGGGATTTGAATATTAACGTTAGCCATAAGATTACCTTTTAGTTTTTGGTTGGTGTAAATTGTCTAAAAAGTAGTTTTATTGTATAGGCTTGTGTTAATTAAAGATTAAAATATTTGACCAAATATAACATTAAAACTTTTTAATTTCCAAACCACAAATGAAAATTTAACACTATTGATGCAATAAACGTTATTTTGCTTTCAGTTTATCTTATTTTTAGTTACTAACCTATAAAAGCGTAAGGTTTACTTGTCAAAAAATGAGAAATGGCTTTAATTGTACAATGCCGTTATAATGATTGTAAATCGTTATTTGATTATCTTTGCTAAAATTGACTTTTTTGCTATGAAAATCGATATAAGTACACTCGAACCAAAGAAAAATATTATTATAAAAGGGGCTCAGGTCCACAACCTTAAAAACCTTGATGTTGCAATTCCAAGAAACAAACTTGTAGTAATTACAGGACTTTCCGGCTCGGGAAAATCGAGTCTGGCATTTGACACTTTATATGCTGAAGGGCAAAGGCGTTATGTAGAAAGTTTATCCTCTTATGCACGCCAATTCCTGGGCAGGCTTGACAAACCCAAAGTAGAGTACATAAAAGGAATCGCTCCTGCTATTGCAATCGAGCAAAAAGTAAATACTACCAACGCACGGTCTACTGTAGGGACTTCAACTGAGATCTACGACTATATGAAACTGCTGTTTGCCAGAATAGGAAAAACCTTTTCCCCTATCTCCGGGCTCGAAGTAAAAAAGCATACTGTTACTGATGTGATCAATGAAGTAAAGACATTTGATCTTGAGAGCAGATGGCTTTTACTTGCACCTGTTCATCCCGAAAAAGACAGAAGTCTCGAGGAGAAACTCGGCATTTTACTCCAACAAGGATTTGCCCGTATACTTGTGGATAATGAGATGCTGCGTTTGGATGACATTAAAGGCCTTTCCCTGAAAAATAAAGAAGTATTGTTGATTATCGACCGTATCGTCGTAAAAGAAGAAGAAGAATTTTATAACCGTTTGTCAGATGCCGTACAGACCGCCTTTTTTGAAGGTAAGGGGCATAGTGCGCTTCAGCAGGTAGAAACAGGAAAAAGGCTTACTTATAGCAATAACTTTGAATTGGATGGTATTCTATTCCCCGAACCAAACGTACATTTATTTAGCTTTAATAATCCTTATGGTGCCTGCCCGGTTTGTGAAGGATACGGAAATATCATAGGAATAGACGAAGAACTCGTAGTACCCAATACGGCCTTATCCATTTATGAAAATGCAGTTTATGCCTGGAGAGGGGAAAGTATGAGCGCCTACCGTGATGCACTTGTCAACAGTGCCTATCTGTTTGATTTCCCTATCCATAAGCCTTATTATCAGCTATCAGACGCGAATAAGGAGGTGCTTTGGAATGGAAACAAGCACTTCACTGGCTTACACGACTTTTTTAAGGAACTCGAAGAAAAGAATTATAAAATACAGAACCGGGTAATGCTTTCGCGTTACCGCGGAAAGACAAAATGTTATGCCTGTAAAGGAAAACGCCTAAGGCCTGAGGCCTCCTATATCAAGGTAGGTGGCAAAACGATTTCTGACCTTGTAGATATGCCGATCAAAAACCTGGTTCTTTTTTTTAAAGAAATGCAGCTGTCTGAATTTGACATCCAAATTGCCAAAAGACTGTTAACCGAAATCAACAACCGCTTAAGCTTTCTTTCTGAGGTAGGTTTGGATTACCTGACACTAAACAGGAATTCTGCTACGCTTTCGGGCGGAGAATCACAGCGTATTAACCTCGCAACGTCATTGGGAAGCAGCCTTGTGGGCTCGATGTACATTCTTGATGAGCCAAGTATAGGACTACACCCTAAAGACACAGAACGGCTTATAAAAGTGTTGCTTTCACTCAGGGATCTTGGAAATACTGTTATTGTAGTCGAGCATGATGAAGATATTATGAAAGCTGCCGATATGATTATTGATATTGGTCCAGAAGCCGGGACACATGGTGGCGAACTCGTCGCTCAGGGTACTTATGCTGAGATACTGCAATCTGATTCGCTCACTGCAAAATACCTAAATGGTGATTTGGAGATAAAAGTCCCACGTATAAGAAGAAAGTCCGGTACCTATATTGAAATACTGGGAGCAAGGGAAAACAACCTTCGGGATGTTGATGTAAAGTTTCCTTTGGAAATGCTGACAGTGATTACCGGTGTTTCAGGAAGCGGGAAAAGTACATTGGTAAAAAAAATATTGTTTCCTGCCATGCAGAAGAAACTAGAAGGTGTAGGTGAAAAGGCAGGCCAGTTTACTGATATGCGAGGCCATTACCACAAAATACACCATATTGAATACGTGGATCAAAATCCTATCGGAAGAAGTTCGCGGTCCAATCCCGTGACTTATATCAAGGCATATGATGATATCAGGGATTTATATGCAAAAGAAAAGCTCTCTAAAATCAGGGGTTACCAGCCTAAACATTTCTCATTTAATGTTGATGGCGGCCGTTGCGAAACCTGTAAGGGCGAGGGCTCGATTAATGTTGAAATGGTATTTATGGCCGATGTACAGCTACAGTGTGATACCTGCCACGGAAAAAGGTTTAAGAAAGAAATACTTGAGGTCAATTTTGAAGGCAAAAACATTGATGACATACTGACGATGACCATCGATGATTCACTGGAATTTTTCACTGCAACCAAACAAGCTAAAATAGTACAGAAATTACAGCCACTACAGGATGTAGGATTGGGATACGTGCAATTAGGGCAATCCTCCTCTACGCTGTCAGGCGGTGAGGCACAGCGTATTAAATTAGCATCTTTCCTGGTTAAGGGAAGTACTAAAGAAAAGGCATTGTTCGTATTTGACGAACCGACGACAGGTTTGCACTTTCACGATATACAAAAACTGCTCCAATCATTTGATGCACTGATTGATAAAGGACACTCGATTATTGTTATTGAACACAATCTGGACTTGATTAAATGTGCAGACTGGGTGATTGACCTGGGACCCGAAGGTGGTGAGAATGGAGGACATTTGCTTGCCGTAGGAACACCTGAAGAAATTGTAAAGAACAAGGCTTCGGTAACAGGAAAATATTTAAAGGAAAAACTAATTTAAGTTTTTCCTTTTTTTCTTGGATGTTTTTTTTCTCTCATGTGATTCTTTAGCCTCATCAATGGAATGGGAATGCTGAAGGCTATCCTCCTTCTTGCTAAGCTCACTAAGCAATACATAATAACGCTGAAGGACTTTCATTTCTTTTTCTGATAAATCCTCTACATCAACAAGGCGGTTACTTGCAAACTCATGTGAAGCGACCAGCTCATTTAATTTTAATTGTATAGCCATAGAATCCTTATTCTGTGCTTTCTGTATTAGGAATACCATTAAAAAGGTAATGATGGTCGTCCCTGTATTAATAACAAGCTGCCAGGTCTCCGAATAATTAAATATTGGCCCACATGCCCCCCAAACTAATACAATACAAAAAGCAGTAAGGAATACCGGAGTGCTCCCGGTAGCTTTTGTAACATTAGAAGCAAAACGCTCAAAAACTCCTGGCCCTTCATTTTTACTTTTTTCCATTTTTTATGTTATTTTCAATAAGATTGTTTTGACAATTTTAGTAGTAACAAATATCAGCATTATCTTACCTTATCTATCGCAGGAATGAATATTTATTCCAATCGTACATTTAGCTAAATTTTAAATGAGAAATATAATCTTGGCACGCAAATTGGATATAGTCTGTGTAACCATAAATATTTATGGGAGGTGTATATGATATTGCTGTTTTGTCAGAGACATGACATTATTTAAAAATCCAATACACTAGTATACAAAGAGATAATAATAAGGTTTGTTGATAAATAGTTAGGTTTGTTTGTTAGTCCCGCAGCTGGTTACTGCGGGATTTTTTTTACCTTCTACTTTCGTCTTATCCTGATAATGGCTTTATCCATCACATCATTTATTTCTGTAGAAATAGCCAACTTATAGTTGGCCCAAGTATATACGGCAGTAATAAGAATGGATTTCAAAATGATATTGACAATAGGATAAAAATGAAAATCCCAAAAGTAAAAGGCAATAAAAATAACGGTTATAATCCCAAATGATTTTAATGTGTTTACCGTAAAAGGATAGAGATCCATTTTCTTAACAACAAACAAAAGCTTGATCGTATTATAAACCACCACCGAAATAAGCGTCGCCAATGCAGATCCTGTGATACCATATATCGGAATCAGCCACCTGTTTAGCACTATCATCATAAACACCAACAGTAAACCGAAGAATAATACAGACCTGTAATATTTTGTATTTAGGATAATCGCATTATTGTTTCCGAGAATCACGTCGTAGAACTTGGCCAGGCCTATCAGAAAAACCACTAGCGTTCCTGATTCATACTTGCCGGGAATAATCAGGTACATCTGATTGATATTAAGAAACACACCCAGCATTACCAATCCTCCAAAAACCTGTAAAGTTATAGCACTTTTTTTATAGAGATCATTAAGTTCGACCATTTTATTCTCACTCATCAGCCTGGCAGTTATGGGATAAATAATCTGTAGCATCGCACGGCTTGGAACAGCAATCACAGTAGCTATAAATATCGCTACCGTATAGATCGCATTACTGGTGATCTTTTCATAGTATGGTATCATTACTTTGTCAAAATCCAGCAATAGGACCGCTACACTACCTGAAAGGATAATGAAGAAGGAATAGGCAAAGATATCCTTTACATTATGTGGCATCTTAAAAGTCAGCGATGGTACCTTTACATATATCGCATATACTTTCATCGCTATAAATTGCAATGCATAAGCTCCTGCAGCTCCATAGATAAAAGTATCTTTAGTGATCCAGTCAAAATGTACAGCCAAAAGCAATACCATAATGACTACCCTTACTAAAACCTCACTTATAAAGTTTCCAAAAACCGATTGCATATGGATTTTTACCCAGGCATAAAATATTTCAAAGTATGCCATAAACAATCCTATAACCGGTATTAACCAAAGGAAAGGGCCAACAGTAGGGTTTTTCTTTAAAAGTAAAAGTGCCAGGCTGTCATAGAAAAAATAAATTCCGAGGCTTAGCGGAATGATAACCAATAAAGGCATCAACAGCATAAAGCTTAGAAAGCGCTCTTTCTCCAGTTCTGATTTACAATGAGAATAAAAACGGATCATCGTGTTGTTGACGCCAAAAGCCATTAACGGCATCATTATGTTCGCAGCCGAAAGCAGGAACGTAACTATCCCATAATGGGTCTTTCCTAAAAATGTAGTATATAAGAAAAGGGCATTAATAGCACCAATCCCAAAACCGAAGTAGGTGATTACAACATTTTTAGCAGATTGCTTAAGGACGATTCCCATATGGATTGTTATTTATTCTATTTAGCCTATTCCGTACAGTAATCATTGTAAAACTCAACAAGACCCAAAATAGCACTTTGTGGATATTTATTGTCTTCTATTCTTTTTACCAACGTTTCACAATCGCTAAAATAGCTTAGTGCCTTTTTCTTGAAATTCCCGTTTAACAGGGTTGGATACTCTTCTGTAGCTTTTTTTACATACAGATAATCCTTTTCCTGAAGTTTTGGAATACGCATCACTGGAGTATCTGCATCGTCGGACTGGCCAGCATTCTTTTTGGAATCATAAATGGTTATCCGTACCCAGTCAACATATAAATTGACATTGCCTTCAGCCATAACTTCCATAAGGACTGGCTCGTCTGCCTTACCCGAAACTATATATTCAAATTTACGGCTTTCGTCTACGCTTGTAAACGTTACTCCCTTCGCCATAGTCTCATCCCATTCATCAGCTTTGTCTGCTGTCGAAACTCTAAATTCTATTATATATTTTCTTAAGAATCCTATTTTTTTTTCTTTTATGCCCGCGAGTCCTTTAATCGAACTGCCGTCAGTAAAGTAGATAGTAGCCTCCTCCTCTTGGGAGAAAGCCGATGCGCATAATAAAAGCAATATAGCTATTGTAAATTGTCTGATCATATCTGGTCTATTTGTTTATAAGAGCTGCTAAATTTTGCGTTAGCTTCCTCCTTGAATATTGCTGTAATCCCACCGCATTTACGTTTAAATCCTTGTTCTTATACTGAAGATAATATGTATTGAGTGTAGCTTTTAAGAGTTCCTTTTGGCCATAACCTATAAAAATACCCGTATTGGTCTCACTTATGATTGCTTCAAAGTCAGAGCCTTCTGGCCCTATCCCTATAATCGGCCTTTCAGAAACCATATATTCAAAAAGCTTACCGGGTATAATGCTTTTTGTATCGGGAGAATCGATTTCTATAAGCAACAATAATTGTGATTTCCTTTGGTGTGCTATTGCTTCTTTATGCGGAAGATAACCCAGATTATCTACATAATCTGCCAATCCATGCTTATTGATAGTATCCAGCACCTCCTGGCTTACTGCTCCTATAAGCTTTAAACGAAAATTCTGTGCAAAACTGTTATCTTCCTGTAACAATTCACTAAGGCATTCCCATAATACAGTTGGATTCCGTTCTGACAAAAATGATCCTATATGCGCTATGGTAAACTTTTCATCCATTACCTGCGGCTCCACCTGTTCTTCATCATAACCATTTGTTATGACCTCAATAGGTGTTGCTGTCAATAGCTCAAACTCTTTTTTTGTAGTATTGCTGGTGACAATTATTGTGTCAGCAGCATCCAAAACTTTACGTTCCAGATATTTATGCTTATTGGAAGCATATGAGGACAGCTTTAAGGCTTTATGGTATCCTATTGTAGTCCATGGATCCCGAAAATCAGCAAACCATTCAATATTTAGTTTTTGTTTTAATTCCAGTCCTATCAAATGCAAACTATGTGGAGGCCCTGAAGTAATTATGGTATTTATCTCATTGTTGGCAATATAATCCGTCAAATAAGCAACTGAAGGTTTTACCCATAAAAAACGGGCATCCGGGATAAATATATTGCCCCTAATCCATAGCAGCGTTTTATCAATAAAAGTCTGCTTTCTGGTATTTGGAATAATACCAGAACTTATCTTTTTTGTCTTATTCTTTGAAAAAAAAGCAGCCAGTTGGTACGGTTCCCTGATTGTATTGCGGAGTATAATCGCTTTATCGGTAACCTCGTTTACCAGTTCCTGGTCTATTATGGGATAAGTGGGATTATCAGGTATATAAACTATTGGCTGTATCCCAAAATCCGGTAAGTACTTTACAAACTTTAGCCATCTCTGTACTCCAGGACCACCAGCAGGCGGCCAATAATACGTAATGATTAAAACTTTTTTAGTTCCGGATTTCAAAATAACTGATGAATTTATAAGTGACTATTACTGTTTTGCTTCTTACTGCCAATCTAAGCTCTTGCCTCTTGATTCTTATTTCTTATTTCTTTTCTCTTCTCTCATACCAGATACCACCAATCAACAGTAACAACATCACAATCGTGCTAATTAATGATAGTATACTTCCTGTCTTCACAACCTGAGGTTCAAATTTGAATTCAACAGTGTGTTTTCCCGGCGGAAGTAACATTCCCCTCAGAACATAATCCGTCCTGAAATGGGTGGATGGATTACCATCAACATATACATTCCAGCCTTTAGGGTAATAGATCTCTGAAAATACAGCCAGTCCTTTATTGGCATTCTGGCTGGTATACTTAATATAATTGGGTTTATAAACAGCTGCAATGATAGTTGCAGTACTGTCCTTAACAAATGCCGTTTCTTTGACATCTGCAAACTCTTTTTGATTTACAACAGCTGTATTTTTAAGGTCAGCAGTACCTAAATTTTTCATTTCCTCATCTGCAGATGCAACCTTTTTTACATCCGATACAAACCAGGCATTACCATAGGCAAACGGATTGATAACAGGAACTTCCTTGCCGTCATTAGTTTGGAGCAACAGGTATTTTACATTTAGCGCATTAAGTAAAGGAATACTTTTTGTAAGTCCCATAGTCTCCGGGCTTATCATTTTTCCTATATCTGCCAGGCTCCTGTCAATTTGATAGTCAAACAGTTGATCTATTCTCCTTGGCCTTACCGCACTATATCCTCCTACTGCTTTATGAAAATAAGACGTTCTTCCCTGTAGCCTTCCCTGTACGTCATAAACCCTGTAAATACTAGTATCTTTTAAGATCTGTAGATCAGCATCAGTCGGTTGGAATGGCTCCCTAACTTCCCTGGCACTTACAAACCCTTTGGTATCTACATAGTTTTTATCGATTACAACTAAATCAGTAACCATAAGTAATCCTACAATTATGACTGTAGATGTCTGGGATAATTTGTTCTTTATGTTAAGCCACAACACCAGTATTGCCAATGCAATAAAGATTCCTGAACGCAATAAATCCGAAGTATACATACTTTTACGGTCTGCTTTTAAAGCAGTTATAAACCCTTCACCAAATCCGGGACCACTTTGGGCAAACATCTGGGCAAGCTGTTCATCAGCCCCACCTGAATAATTGAAGAATCCTTTGATTATAAAGAGAAACGTTAATAGTCCTAAGCTAACTGCTGCCGATTTCCACAATGAATCCCATTGTTTTTCCTTCTCAGATTTAAAAAAGGTATGAAGTCCCATTATCGCAAGTACCGGTATACATAGTTCAAGTATTACCTGTATGGATGAAACAGCCCTAAACTTATCGTACATCGGTACATAGTCAATGAAGAAAGCCGTCAATGCATTAAAGTTTTTACCCCATGATAACAATAATGCTACTATGGCTCCGGCAAGAAAAGCGTATTTGATTTTCCTTTTGTCGTTAAACAATGCAAAAACACAAAGGAAGAATACGATGGCTCCAATATAAGCGGGAGCTGCAACTATAGGCTGATCTCCCCAGTATGTAAGTCCGTATTGCTCGGTAAATTCTTTGGCCTGTTCGGTACTCGCTCCTCCCTCTTTTATAATAAATTCGCTTACATTTGAGTTCGGCCCAAGGTTTTCACTATTGGAACCGCCAAAAAGTCTTGGTGCAATAAGGTTAAGGCTTTCTGCGATACCATAACTATATTCAGTGATATAATCATAATCCATAGCCGATTTGGTTTCATTCTTCGTACCGTCAGGATTGAATGTCAGTTCGCTCTTACCTCGCATACTGAAGTTGGCATACTCTGCCGTAGCCAATAAATTCGCTGCATTTGCACCGATAGCCAGTATCCCGGCAATTGTGAAAACACCAATCGAATAGAACAGCGATTTAAATTCCTTTTCCTTAATCAGCACATAGATAAAATAAACAGCTATGACCAATAAAAGTATCATCAGATAATACGTCATCTGAAAGTGGTTTGCATTGATTTCTAAGGCTGCGGCTATCATGGTGACGAGTCCCCCCAATATAAATCTTTTGCGGAACACCAGGATTGTTCCCGCCACTACAAGCGGCATATAGGCTATAGCGTGGGCTTTGGCATTATGCCCTACACCGAGAATAATAATAAGATAGGTAGAGAATCCGAAGGCAAGCGCTCCAAAGAACGCCTTTAGCGGATCGGTTTTTAAAACGAGTAAGAGACCGTAAAACCCTAAAAAGTAGAGGAATAGATAATCAGCAGGACGCGGAAGAAAACGCAGCGCACTGTCTAATTTTTTAATATAATTATGAGGA
>Ga0247810_10001567_pt1 | contig 14126 bp, 13 predicted proteins | sample UWRJL119311C1_FD_179918 | JGI IMG/M metagenome (GOLD analysis project Ga0247810, IMG submission 179918) | Plant litter microbial communities from Arlington Agricultural Research Station in Wisconsin, United States - UWRJ-L119-311C-1 | ecosystem: Environmental > Terrestrial > Plant litter >...
AGCGGATCCTCATCGCCGCGGCCACCATGCTCGGGGAGGACCCGACCGCGCGCCTGTCGGTCCGCGCCGTCGCTGCGAAGGCGGGGGTGAGCACGGGGTCACTCCGGCACTTCTTCCCGACCCAGAAGGAGCTGCTCGACACGGTCATCGCGATGATCTACGACGTGATCCTCCCCGGGGATCCGCTCGACGACGTCGACGGGCCCCCCGCCGATCGTCTCGTCGCCCGCCTGCAGCAGATGTTGGCGACCACCGGGACGGGCGAGAAGGCGCGCGACCTCTGGCGGTCCACCTATCGCGCCTACATCGCGACCCCTCCGTCCGATGACGCCACGTCGAACTATCTGGCCTTCGAGCGCCTGGGGCGGCTGCGAATCCAGGGGTTGCTCGATGAGTTGGTCGACGAGGGTGCCATCCCGGGCGGAGACACGGAGCAGCGCGCGCGGTTCCTCACTGCCGTGTTGGACGGCCTCTCCATCGAGCGGGCCCTTCCCGCCGACGCTCCACGGCTCGCCGTCGAGGAGGACACCCTGCGCATCGCGGTTCAGGCGATCATCCCGGAGGCCTAGTCCCCCACCAGCGGCAGCACGATCGTGAAAGTCGATCCGACTCCGACGACGCTCGTCGCCTCCACATGGCCGTGGTGGGCTCGTACGACACCGTCGACGATGTGGAGCCCGAGCCCGATGCCCTGGATAGCGGCGTCGGTCGCTGTGGAGGCCCGGAAGAACTTGTCGAACAGCTGGTCGATCTCCTCCGGCGGGATTCCCATTCCGGTGTCGGTGATCGAGAGACGCGCCTCGGAGCCCGCGGTCTCCAGCCCGACGGTGATGGTGCCGCCCGCCCACGTGAACTTGACGGCGTTGGTGAGCAGGTTGTCGATCGCCTGGCCGAGACGGATCACATCCGCGCTGACGATCGCGGAACCGGTGAGCGCGTCCACCACCGCGATGTCCTTCTCCACGCAGCGGGGTCGCAGCGACTCGATGCTCTCCTGCGCCAGCTCGGCCAGGTCGACGTCGATCACGTCGAGGGAGTCGAGCCCCGCATCCACCTGCGCCGTGGCGAGCAGGTCGTTGACGAGACGCATGAGGCGCTGGCCGTTCCGCTCGATCACGTCGAGGTAGCGCACCCGCTCGTCCACCGCCTCCGGATCGCCGTTCTCGTCCCGGAGCAGCTCGAGGTAACCGAGGATCGAACTGAGCGGCGTGCGGAGTTCGTGCGAGACCAGCCCGATGAACTCGTCCTTGAGCCGGATGATCTCCTTCATCCGCGAGACGTCGTGGGCCACGAAGAGGTAGCCGCTGACGGTGCCGTCAAGGGTGCGCCGGGTGGTGACGGTCATCTCGACCGGGATGGTCGTCCCGTCCTTCGCCGTCAGGGTCCACTCGACCGGGAAGCCCGAGTCCGCGGCAGCAGTCAGCATCTGCAGCGAGGTCCGGTCGGGCACCATCGCCGTGCGCCGTGCGAGCTCGTCCTGCTCGAAGATCGCAGCGACCGGCATGAATCCGTCGGCCTCCTCCACGCGGTACTGCAGCATCCGGCGGGCGCCGCGGTTCCAGGCGTCGATGACGCCGTCGAGGTCGCTGCCGACGACCGCCTGCTCGGTGACCGCCTCCCAGACCTCCCGGAACCGCGCGTTGGCAAGGACAAGGCGGTCCTCGCTCTCGGAGAGCCGACGGGCGTACTCCAGGCCCTCCGCGATCGCCACCTCCTGGCGCGTGGCCAGTTGGCGCTGCGCCTCGGCACGGAGGCGGGCGAGCCTGCTGAGCTCGTTGATGATGACGGCGAGGAGCGAGAAGATGCCGACGGCGAAGACTGCGCGCAGCGCTTCCCCCAACGACGTCGCGATCGGGCGCCCGATGATGAGGGGCGAGAGGGAGACGAGGATGACGCCCGCGATCGCGTAGACCACGTACCGCCTGCCGGGACCGCCAGCGAGCCACAACACGGGCAGGACGAGCAGCACGACATAGGCGGACGTCCCGACCGGGGCCGTCATCAGCAGGATGCCGATGGCGACGAGATCCGCTGCGGCGATCGCGTAGCCGTAGCGCCAGGCGTCCGGTCGGCGCGAGAGGAGGGCCGCACCGAGCGTGGCGACGAGCACGATGACCGTCGAGATGTGGACGTCGCGGCTGTTGTCCACGACGACATCGGGGTCGATCAGGTTGAGCAGCCAGATGAGCACGAAAATCACCGCGACAGGGATCTGCCGCATGAGCGGCAGGCGGGAGTCGAAGACGGAACGCGTCCAGCGATCGAGTGGGGTGGAGATGGTCATGGCCTTCGTTACGTGCACGACTCCGCGTGAGTCGTTTCATCACCCTAGGTCGACTCCATGCGGATTGCCCGTCCGTGGCAGACAGGTGCACGTCGGGGCGACACCTGCTAGGCCGACACATCCGCGTAACGGGCGAGCCCTATTGTCGATCGCAACTGCGGGATAAGGTGGGAAAAACCACCTTGTGTGCACCCCGGCCATCCGGGGATTCCCGATGCACCCACACCACCGCACGCGAGGAGGCAGCACATGAGTACCGCTATCGCCCCGCGCCTGGTGTGGGAATCCGTGGCCACCGGCATCTGGATCGGTCGACGGGACGGACGCTTCGAGGGTGTCATCGAGGCGCGCCCGGGCGGCGACTTCATCGCCAACGACAGCGTCGCCACCGTCGTCTACCGCACCTTCCCTGAGGCTCAGGCGCACTTCGAGCGCTGACCCACCTCAGGAGGGCGTGACCCTCAGAGCGTGTGGAACATCCGCTGGATCTCGGCCGGGTCGTGCGTGACCGTCAACGCGAGGCTCGCGAGGATGCGCGCACGCTGCGGGTTCTGGTCGTCGACGGCGACCCACCCGTTGACGGTCTCCCCGCTCGCTCCGACCAGGGTGATCGTGCCGCTCCCCGTCCGTGACGCCCGCACGAGGAGCGCCCCGCGCGATCGGGCTTCCTCGAGCGCGTCGACGAGGCGCGACGACACGGTAGCGTTGCCGAAGCCGGCGTGCACGATGACGTCGAAGCCCTCCAAAACCCCGAGCTCGAGTTGTTCGAGGCCGGAGTGGGCGAACAGGACGACAGACCGCGGCAGCTCCGTCGGGATCCCGAACGGCGTTGCGGCCGTGTGCGGCCGGGCCAGACGCCGGTAGAGGACGACCCGCCCACCGGCGACCACGCCGAGCGCACCGTGCGGGGACTGGAAGGAATCGACCGCGAGACTCGACGTCTTCGTCACATCGCGCGCGGAGTGGATCTCGTCGTTCATCACCACGAGCACGCCTTCGCCACGCACCTCCGGGGAGGAGGCGACGGCGACGGCCGCGAACACGTTGCGGGGCCCGTCCGGGCTCAGTGCCGTCGGCGGGCGCATGGAGCCGACCAGGACGACCGGCTTCGCACCCGATCCGACCAGGTGCAGGAAGTACGCGGTCTCCTCGAGCGTGTCCGTGCCGTGCGTGATGACAAGGGCGTCGACGTAGTCATCGGCGACGAGCTCCTCGACCCGGTGGGCGAGCGCGATGAGCATGGCGTCGGTCATGTCCGACGAGTCGACCTGGGAGAACTGTTCGCCGCGCAGCTCCGCCAGCTCTGCCGCCTCGGGAACGGCAGCGATGAGGTCCTCGACGCCGGTCGTTCCCGCGCGATAGCCGGTCGGGTCGGTGGCCAGGGCGGCGCTGCCGGCGATCGTCCCGCCCGTGGCAAGAACGACGACGCGGGGAAGGCTCATGCCGACAGGCTACCGCCGCCGCTCAACCCCAGGCGGAGGCGGGGGCCGACACCACGGGCACGTCGGTGTAGTGCCAGTGGGCACCGTTCGCGTAGTGGCTGGTCGCCCACGGGGAGGCCCAGATGGCCGACTCGATGACGCTCGCCTCGGCACCCGAGGACAGCGCCGCGACGATGGAACCGTAGCCGGGGTTGCCGTGCAGCGCCGCGGCCGCGTTCTCCGCCGCCACCTGCAGGTTGGGGTAGCTGCCGAGGCCGGCGCCGCCGCCGGATCCCCAGCCGTTGTTGAGCGGGTTGTTGCGGTTGAACCAGTCGTCCGGTCCGTTCTCCTGCCGCATCCAGCGCAGCACGACCGTGACATTCGTCTCGCTCATCTCCCACCCGCCGTCGAGCAGGACGAGCTTCGCCCAGTCGTGGTTGGTGCCACCGGCAACGAGTGTCTCGACGCCGGCCGTCGCGGAGTAGTTCTCGCGCGTGACGGTCGCGGGAGTCGCGGTCGAGGCGACCGTCAACTCCTGCGTGTCATCCGCGTAGTAGAGCGAGAGGATCGCGGCCTCGCTCGGCATGGGTGGCGGCGTGAGAGCCACCGTGGCGACGACGGCGAGAGCGGCGACCGTGGCGGTCTGGGCGATGACGCCGCGCGCACCGCGCGGGTGGAGGGAGCGGCGCAGGACGGAGCGGATGCGGGTGAAGGTTCTCATAGAGGTGGTGGCCGCAGTCGAACCGGGGGATCGGGTGCCACCCGGCGACAGGCCGTCGGCGAACCTAACAACCGTTCTTGGGAGCCCGCTGGCAATCAGGAGGTCGCGGAGTCGGCATCCGGTTCGTCGACGAGGCTGAGACCCACGGCCGTATTGGCCTGCCGTGTCAGAGCCTCGAGCCAGGCCCGGTTGAGGTTCGGGCGGGCCGCATCCTCGTACTCGAAGTGCAGCTCGACGCCGGGATGCACCCAGATCGTGGAGCGACCGCTGCCCTGTTCGGCTGTCTTTCCCCAGCTGAACCCGAAGCCCTCGCCACGACGCAGCTTCCCCATCATCACTGCCTGGAGATGCGCGAGCGCACGGTCGTTGAAGGTGGCGGACTGCCGCTGGCTGCCGTAATAGAGAGTTCCCACGCGGCAAGGGTAACCCTCCGAGGTGGCTGTGCGACTGGTGGGAGGCCGTCGATGCGTCAGGGCGCCGACGTAACGTGAGCACATGATGCGGATCGGATACGGCGAAGGCACCCTTCTGGTGGGCGACAGCGCGGCCCGCGCGCTGATGACGTTGGCGGCGATCGAGGCCGAGGACTCCACGGCGAGAAGTGTCCACCTGGCGGCTATCGACTCCGGTGGCGTCCTCCGCGAGGTCGACCTCCTCATCGGTCCGGCGACGATGATGACCACCATCTCGGAGACGAGCGAGTTCGACGAGCCCGACAACTCGGCATTCGAGGAGATCGTCGCGTCCATCGTGGCCGCGCGCCACGCACCCGTCCAGCCGGAGACACAGAGCCCGGTCGACACCGCGATCGACGAGATCTAGCACCGAGATCTGGTCCAAGCGATGGAAAAAGCCCCGCGCGTACGCGGGACTTTTCTGTCGGTAGCTGAGGCGGGGCACGATCCCGCGACCTCACGATTAGGGGCCTGGCCATTTCGCTGAGGAGCGATAAGTTCCTGAGCCTTTACTTCCGCGGATTTTCGAGTGCGGGGTGTTCCTCGAGATAGCGCTTCTGCGTGATGATTACGCGGGGTAAAAGCGGGGTCGATGTGTGGACAGTTGCAACGCGCCATTGCTCGCAGCAGCAACTCTTCTTGAATGGACGATGACCTGACGCTCATTTCTGCACCGAACTGCCCGAGCTGCCTACACCCGATGGAGGCAGTGGTCGTCGCATGGTGGTGCGGCCAGTGCCGCATCACGACTTGGAGCTGACTAGTGGTCGGAAGTCAACGGCTCAACCTGTCGAACAACCGGATCTAGTTCCGAGTGGGAAACGCCGTAGTACTCGCTGACGACGTCATCGATCCGGTTGTCAACCACGCGACGTTCACGTCCCGGCGCGAGCTTCATTCTTGTGTCCCACAAGCCCGCCAACCGATCCCAAATCGCCACCTCACTCGGGCTCACGGGAACCTTAATCGGCAGGTTCTCGATGTGGACCTTCGAGAACTTGTGGTAACCGCCCTGGTAGTACGGACTGTGAGCCATGGCAAAGGTGGACATCAGGCGGCTGTTCAGAATCGCGAGCAGAGCGCGCTCGTCGTAATCAGTAGGCAGTTCCACGCTCGTCACTCCTGCGGTGCCTGTAGGGAAGAGGCGACCGTCTCCGAGCGCAAAATTCGCCTTCCCGCTCAGGCTCGGGGTGAGGAGATGCTTGCCCGCGAAAGCAGACGCCGCATCGAGATACATCATCCCCCACCACTGACCGGTCAGCTCGAAGGCGCTCTTCCCAAACCAACGTCGCGCCCTCAGCGCAGACTCGTTGGCGTGCAGGTAGGCCTCCAACCACGGTGCACGCGACAACTCCGAATCAGTCAAGACACGAAACTCACCAGCTCGTTCTTCATAGGGCAAGACGACGAACTTGCTGGACCTGGCGAGATCACCGTCACGAATATCTTGTCCGCGCAAGAGAGGTCGGGTGTATCGCTGTTCGATCTTCAGGCCTTCGATCTGCTCGCCTGTCAGAATGAGCAGCGGGTCCTTGCCCGTCTGGACACCATTCCCGAAACCGTCGGCGATATCCCTCAGCTTCGTGCCCTGCGCAGCAACGCGGTCCCACAACGCTGCAGCCTCCGGAGAGGAAAGGTCCCACTCCTCAGCAGAGAGGCGACTTCGCGGCACCGACCATGATTGCTGCACCGACAAGTCGCCGGTGGAGCGCACGTAAGTAATCACATCTGCGGCACCGATTGACTGCTTAGAAGCAACGAGGACCTGTGTGTAGTTGGTGGCCCCTTCGAACAACTGCGCTGCCTGGAAGTCGATGATTCGTTCCACCCGCGGTTTCCTGGCCAGCACCTTGCGCAGGCCGCTAGCGGCCGTCGTGGAAAACATCTTGTTCGGCACTACTAGCCCGAACCGGCCACCGTCCTCGAGTAGTTCGAGGCTTTTCTCGACGAAGAGATAGTAAAGGTCCGCTTTCCCGGTATAGCTGTCGTATTTACGCTTCAGATATGCCAAGGCCTCGCCTTCGATCTCGTATCCCGCCATTAGCCATGGAGGATTTCCGACGATCGCAGAGAACTCCCCTCCGAAGCCTCGCCAGTCGAAGGGGTTTATCTTTGCTCGTCTAGGACTAAATACATCCGCGAGTTCGTCATCGCTGAGGATGTCAGGCGCGATGAGGCTGTTGCCGCAACGGACATTCTCGTCGAGGTCCGGAAGGATTCGGTCCTTGAAAATTGCTAGCTGCTGAGCCACATCACTAGCGTCCTGGTCTTCCATGACCGTCAAAAGGAGGCTCAGCTTTGCCACCTCGACTGCCTGCTCATCGACATCTACGCCGAAGATGTGATCGAGAAGGATTCGCTTCCGCTCCGGCAGGGCGAGGACAATCTCCCCCAACTTGTTTCGCTCCAGAGGCGGTTTCTTCGCACCCAACCATCGTTCGGCATCCGCCGCATAGAAACGCAAGTGCCAATCCAGGAGGTGTCTGTACGCCTGCACCAAGAAGCTGCCTGAGCCACACGCTGGGTCAAGAACGCGAAGGCGCTTCCTTGAATTGAAGCTCTGGGGCGTCTTTCCCTCGAGCAAGGGAGCGAGCGTAACCTCGAGTACTTCCGAGGTCAACCATTCCGGGGTGTAATAGACCCCTCCCGCTTTGCGAACCTCAGGTTTGAGTTCCAGTGCAACCTTCCCGCCTGCACGAGTGATCCTTTGCGAGAGGAAGCTTTCATACGCTTTGCCGAGAACCTCGACAGGCATCAGGCCGAAGGCGTAGGGCGATACTGGCGGGTAGAACCGCAGGATCGTCTCGCGCACGACACTGTCATCGATGTTGAGGGAGGGCGTCAGCACGTCGGGCTCCACTCGTCCTGTTTCCACCTCGAAGTGGAACAGTCCTGAGTTATAACGAGAGTCGGCTGCCATATATAGGGCGTTGAGAGCTGCGCGCGGATTCTCACTCTCGGCAGCTGCTCGGAGCGAACCAAAGGGCTCTACCAATCTGTCCTCGCAGATGCGGAGGAAGATGATTCTGTCGAGGGTCAACTGAATCGAACGAAGCAGTTCAGAATCTGTGAGAGCGGGGTTCTTCTCTGCGACATGGGCGAGAAGAAGGCTGCGCGCCTCCTCAAGGTCCTTGAGAAAGACGCGATCGATTCGTTCCGCACCACTTCGACCGCTGAGCGTCGACACAAAGGCATCGAGAGAACCGGCGCGGACAGCCTCACGCCCGATCAATGACACGATCTCGGGCCAGCGCGCTTCCAGCTCGTCAGACTTGAAGTACATCAATCGTGCTTTGCGGGCGGGATCCGAGAGGTTCGGCTTCACCCGCCCGTCGTAAATCGCGAACTCGCTGAAGTTTGTGAGAAGCGCTATGGGCTGCTGTGCCGACCACGCGTACCGCCGAACTTGGTACGCCGGTTCCACTTGCATCTTGAGGTAGACGCTGGGCTTCTTGGCCTCAACAAACATTTTGCTGACGCCGTCGACCCGGAGCGCGTAGTCGGGCGCTCGTTTGTGACCGTCTACGTCCTGACTAGGCTCGACGACCACCTCCTTAAACCGCTCGGGGAGCCCCGCCGAATTAGAGACGTCCCATCCCAAACTTGTTAGGAAGTGGTCCACGAACTCGACCCGCGTGGAGGCCTCTTTGTGGGTTGGTCCACTCAGTTCGAGACGACGCTCGCGGAAGGTCGCTACCTTCTGCCGCAGGACCTCCGGAAAGTTGATCTCGTCACTCATGGCGTAGCGCTTTCGTTACGGGGACTGCGGATTCTCTCACCTTATCGATGCGCGAAAGAATAGGACCGTCGACTTGGAAACCCGTACGGCTTGTCAGGCGGTATACGCGAAGCGGGGGGAGGAAGCCAGGGGAGGGGTAACTAGGGGTGGCTAGTTCGCCACCACTGAGTACGGACTGGACTGCGGAGAGTTCACGATTCGCTTCCTGAGTTCATCCCTGTCACTCCCGAGCTCAAGTGCGACCCAGACTCGGGTGATGAGCACGCTCTCCCGCCAGCGATTGAGAACGTCAACTTCCGCTGGGAGTATTCGGTTCGCGTGCTTGACGGCGTTGTAGGCAATAACCGTCTCGGCAGCCCACTCAGCGACGTCAAATGGCATCACACCGGCGACCTCTCTGGCGATTCGATCGAGGCGTGAGCGGAGGTACGCGCGCGCGGCCTGATCAGCGCTTTTCCCGTCTCGAAGGAAGAGGAGATAGCCCAGTGCCTCTATAGCGGGCCCCGTCTGAGCCAGCAGCGAGGTGGCTGACACACCGTCCAAAAAACGGGTTGAGACCACCGGGTCAAGGGCTCGCGCAAACTCGTCGCGCAGCTTTATCCACTTTTCCAGGCCAGCCAAGCCGACTTCGCTGAAGAGGATCAGGTGCTCAGAGGTGTCACGAGCCTTGGGCCGCTTCTCGTAGACCGCGGGAACAAGGTCTCTCCAGTAGTCGCCGTACTTGCCGTCAAAATCCTGCGCGTCCGGGTCGTCCCGCCTCATCACTGCGAGAGGAATGCAGATCTCGGCACGCCAATGAGAAAGAACGAGCAGATCGCGCATGGCCAAATGCAGCTTTTCTGCGTCGCGCACGTCGATGAGTTCAGAATGCGTGGTCTCGACCCTGAGCAGATCACCGACTACCACCCGGTCTTCATCCGTACTTACGGACCAGGATGGGATAAACCTGAAAGGGGGATCACTCGCGACGCTCAGCGAGTCATCTGAACTCGCTGTCACGATGAGCCTGATCGGGTGCTCTGCGCTGCGGGTTTCGAAGTCACGTTGGACGCTGCTGATCTCGAGCCAATCTCGCAGCCCCGTAACCTCCGTCTTCAATCCGTTCACGTATCGGAAGTCAGTGTTGTGCTCCACGTTGAAGATGGCGTACCGCGCCCGGATGAAGCCAGTGCCAGGTCCAAAGACGCTCGACCTGAATCCACGTTTCCAGCACCCGACCAGAAGCACGAGACCGTGAGAGTCCTGGAATAGGAGATTCTTCGGAACTGGGGTGGCGGGCGGCGAGGTTTCGGAGGCCGGGAGACCATATTTGCCGCTCACGAACCATGCGGCGAATGGACTTTCGTAGTCCGGCCACGAGATTGTGAGACGAATTCCTCGTTTGTCTCGCTCCAAGGTGACGTTGACGTGCGGTGTGGAGTCATCAAAGTCGATAAGCGTGCCGTAACGCCGGTCGCCGATATTCAGTTCGTTGGGCACCCGCAAATCGTAGCCTCGGGATGGGCGGAAAGTAGCGGCGGGCTTCTCTCGTCATCGCCAGACCCGAGGGGTGCCAAAGGAAGACCAGGTATAGAGCCGGCGGGCCCATGCACTCACACGGGCCCACCGAAATACCTAGTTGACAGTGATCTTCTGGATCGCGCCGGGACGAGTGAAGGCGAATCCGGCACGCAAGGTCGCGCGGACGTAAGTCAAGTCGTTGCGGAATCCCGCATCGGCGCTGGTAGCGAGCTCCGGGTCTCCCGAAATGACCAGCACGCTCGTGCGACGCGGGATGCCCCAGATGGTGCCGGGCGTGATTGCAGGCGAACCAAACACCGGAATGCCCGAGACCACGAGCGACACCGAATCGCCTGAAGTGGCGATCGACTGGCTCACGGGGGACGGCTGCAAAAGGGGGCGGTTGGAGCCGGTCGATTCCTTCGCAGTGGCCAGAGCGAGCAGGGTCTCGGGATCGGTCGCGAAGGCGGTGATGACCTCCCCCGACTTGGACGCCTCGATACGGGCCTTCTCAAACACGTCCAAGGTAGCGAGGTCCGTCGTCAGTTCGTTGACGCTCGTGAGAGATGCCAAGCCTCTCGGGGCTGGGGCCGCGAGGTTGCCGAAGTAGGCGGCGTCGAGCTTGGCAGAGATATCTCGGACGAGGGAGTCCAAGGCCATGCTTGCGACGTTGCCGATTCCCGACGTGATCGTCTCGTTGGAGACTGCGGTGATCCCGGCCAGCTTCGTCGGCGTGACGGGGATCGTCACGAAGGTCGGGTCGTCTGAGGCGATCTCCGCGCCTTCGACGTACCATCCTGCGTCGGCGTCCTCCATGATGACGGGGATCTCGACGCGACCTGCGAGGGTCTGAATCGTGGCGGAAACCTGTGCCGCGATGGACACCTGGCCGAGTGGGGCAATCAGGGTTGACTGGAGGAGCTTGATGAAGCCGCTGGCTCCGGGGGTGGTGGTGTAAACGGACACGATGCCTCTTCAGGAATCGGTGCCGCCGCGAAATGGGCGAAGCCCCGACAGGCGACACGAACGAGGTTTGAAGGCCATGACGGGAGATGCCGCGTCAATGTGCTTCTCGCAGGTGGAGTGTGACCTGCTGCTCCGGGATTAGAGCGGGCCTCGCTTGCGCCCCTGTCGGGGCTACCGGGGATTTTGCGCCCCGTACGCTATTCCGAACCTTGAGGCGGTTCGTGGACCTATGGTGCTACCCACCTTCTCTCGCTAAGGATCGCGAAGGTATGTAGTGCCTATTTTACCTCTCCGACTAGTCGCAGGGGTCGTGAGGGGCCTCAGTACTGACGCTGGTGTCATCAAAGACCCAATAGCCCTCAACCGGCTCGGCTTCACCAGGGTGAATCACACGCTGCTCACCCATGCCGACCCACTCTCCTTCCGAGTAGATCGGCTCCCCGGGGAACCTAACTTCAATCGAGCGGCTTGAGGAGAGCGCCTCGAGAATTGCCCTCACCTCGTCCGGGACCGGTGCTCGTCGCGGCTGAATGTCCCTCTCGGGCAACAAAAAGAAATCGGGTCCGATGGGGATCTCGGCGTTCATCAGGGCTCTCTTCTGGTTGGTGTTATAGATGGAGTTAATTGAGTTGAGTTCTCGTTTAGGTGACATGCACGACAGGGGTTACCAGACGGGACAATCGGATTCGTGGGCGACCTGGTCATCCCTGTCGCGACGTGCGTGCGCTCGCCGAAGCAAGCCAAGGGCTCTGGGACTTCTCGGACGCAGGGTCATACAGCGGCAGATAGAAGGCGCTCGTCAGGCGAAGCCCGCTCTCGCGATACCGAGCCTCGGTTTCGACCAGGCCCTCCTCGCGCAGACGCTTGAGAGCCCGGAACACTGATCGCTCAGTGAGGCCCATAATCTGAGCGAGGGTGAAGATCGACGGCCATGCGTAGTGCTTAGAGTCGTTGAAGTAGTCGGCGATCAGGATCAGGAGAAACCGCTCGGAGCGATTGAGCTCGCCCGTCCAGGTCTTCGCCCAGGTCACGGCCCCGACACTCACGCGCCAACCTGCCGTCCGGCATCGATCCAGTCGACAACGTCGGACTTTCGATAGCGGGCGGCCTGGCCGAGCTTGGTCAGGCGAGGCCCTCGACCCTCGACCACCCACCTGGCGAGGGTCTGGGATGCAATGCCGGTGAAGTCAGCGAGCTGCTGGCGGGTGAGCAGCTCGGGCAGGTCAGCCAGCTGAAGCGGGATACCGGGTCCGGTCCGAATAGCCATCGTCGTCCAATCGTTGTTATGAGACGCCGCTCAGTGCGACGCGCTTCGATGTGGCCCAACGCTAGCCAGCCACTTTCACCCTGGGAAGTCCTTGGCGATACGTCGCACATCGGACACCTTGCCCTCGACCTGCATTTTTCTGGATCCTGCCCGCATTTAGTGGGATGCAAGCCAATGCTTGAGCTCAAAAAAACTTTGCTCATGTGCGATGCGTCGCACACAACCAAACTGCGGGGTGTTTCCAGGGCGGAAGTCGCCCTATGATCGCTCTCACCCCGTATCAGCCGGACCCGTTCACTAGATTGGATTTCCTCCTCATGACCTATTGCTCTCTAGGGTTTCGAGTAACTCGTGGCTAGGCCCAGGACTCCCGTAAGCAGCCACGGCGAGATTCATATCGCCAAGATGGCCTCCGGGAAATGGCGTGCGCGCGCACGTTATCGTTTCGACGATGGTCGCCTCCGGCAGGTCGAGCGCTTCGCGAGCACCGGCCCCAAGGCCAGAGCGTCACTCCAACTAGCGCTCACTTCGATCACCCTTACCCACGATCACGGATTGACCGGCCAAACCTCCATCAGTGAACTCGCTGATCGCTGGCTGATTTCCAAGGCTCACCTGGCCCCAAGGAGCGTCGACACGTACACGCAGACCGTCAACCATCTGATCCGCCCACACATCGGGTCACTGAGCGTCGCGGAGGCTACTACGCAGCGCCTGGATCGCTTCGTGAGAGGCCTTGTGGAGACGAATGGCCCCGGCGCTGCCAAGGCCGCCAAAACGGCTCTAAGCGGCATGCTCGGGCTTGCAGCCCAAACGGACGCCGTTAAGGTCAACCCTGTGCGGGAGGTCTCAATCATTCGTCGTCCCGGCAAGGGGGCAACCGCCATCGCGCTCGCCGAGGTCCCCACTCTCCTAAACGCCGTCAGAAATGACCCTCGCCTTCTTCAAGTCGATCACGCGGACCTACTCGAGTTTCTAGTCGGCACCGGATGCAGGATTGGAGAAGCCCTGGCGCTTCGATGGGAGGATTTGGACAGCTCCCGCCACACGGCCCATATTCGGGCAAATGTCGTGAGGGCCAAGGGGAGAGGGCTTATTCGCCAGGACCACCCCAAGACCGCAGCAGGCGTTCGCACCATCTCGTTGCCCGCCCCGCTAGTGGCCCTCCTCCGACGCCGGGAGACTCAGCAGCTCCCAAATGAGTTGGGGCTCGTGTTCCCGACCGTCACCGGCGCACTTCGGGACCCACGCGGGACATCTCGAGACTGGCAAGAGGCCCGCGATCGACTCGGGTTCCCTAACGTGACGGCACACAGCTTCCGAAAGACCGTTGCGACCGCTCTGGACTCGGCGGGTCTCTCAGCTCGAGAAATTGCCGATTATCTAGGTCTCTCCAACCCGAGTCTTACTCAAGACGTATACATGGCCCGAAACATCGGAGGGCCACGGGCAGCACGGGCCCTGGACGCGATGATGGAGTGACCAAATCCGCGGGGTAAGTGCGGGATGAGGATGGTCCCGAAATACCAAATCCCGCAAAATCATTGATATTGCGGGATTCCGGTAGCTGAGGCGGGGCACGATCCCGCGACCTCACGATTATGAGTCGTGCGCTCTAACCAACTGAGCTACTCAGCCATACGACCGCCGAGGCGATCAGGCAACCGCCGGAGGCGATTACGGAGCCCCCTGTGGGAATCGGACCCACTACCTCTTCCTTACCAAGGAAGTGCTCTACCAATGAGCTAAGGGGGCGCGCAGCATCACCGAGAG
>Ga0247810_10001568_pt1 | contig 14114 bp, 14 predicted proteins | sample UWRJL119311C1_FD_179918 | JGI IMG/M metagenome (GOLD analysis project Ga0247810, IMG submission 179918) | Plant litter microbial communities from Arlington Agricultural Research Station in Wisconsin, United States - UWRJ-L119-311C-1 | ecosystem: Environmental > Terrestrial > Plant litter >...
CATTTTTCTGGTAATAATTAAACATTTCACCATACATGGTAAATGTAAAAATTGGAGTTTTATCCTTTGGAATCGATCTGGTTACCAAATCGATTTGCGTACGGATTACATCACGAAAAGTCGCTGCTTTTTGTTCATCTGTCATTCCCTCAGGAAATTCAAATGGCTCATCTGACAAACCACGCATTCCCACAGGCCAGATTACATTGAGATCACGATTCTCGTTTATTCCACCCTGCCAATATTTAATCATGCCTTCCCTGTTTGTAAACCAATTCCATACAGGCTTTACGCCACGTTCCTTAGCAAGATTGAAACGATCAAATCCAAAGGGATTAGAAACCAAAACGTCGTAATGTTGCCCCGAAAAAAATAAACCCCAGTCACTGGCAATTTTTTGAACTTCATAACGGCGATGTGCCCTGGTGTAAGGAACAACAAAATTCATCCGCAGGCGCAGTTCAGTCTCAAACCACTTTTTATACCACTCCAGAGAAATGTCACCATCTAATTTGGGGTAACCCTGCTCGTTGAAAGGTCTTTGCAAAATGTCCTCATCATCATGGAAGCAACCGCGGTAACGAAAGATAGGCGGATCGGCTTTAAAATTCGTTTGTTTGAGGACTAACGGATTATGATATTCCGGACGATAGCCGGTCCAAATATAAAGGGGGTCAATACCTAACCGTTCCGAAAGTGTGTATGCAGCAAATGCTGTACCTCGGAAATCCGACCCTACAAGCCACACATCCTTGCCGGAAGTTATAATCTGATAGCTCTCCCACTTACCTTTTAATGACGTGATTTCAACTTCTGATGGAATTTTGCCATTACCCAGGGTAACAAGCCTGATGCTACCTGCACGTTTCGTAGGACTTTCTACTATTTCTGGCCTAATACCACAAATTTTCTCAAGATCTCCTGCCAGAAACTCAGCCGCCTGCTTAACAGCGCTGTTTTCATTATTGCCAACAACAATTTCAGATACCTTTCCATTCCCTGCTAGAATTACATCTTTGGCAGCTGGCTTATCATTTTGGATCCATGCACCTCTTAGGGATTCATCCCAGGCAGACTTTTTAGTTTGGGCATTGCTTAAATGCACAAAGCACAATAGTATAAATAAAGAGAGAACAGAGATTCTTGGGTTAGCTTTTAAATTCATATTAATAATCGGTTATTATTATAGTTCGCAGTTTATTCAAAATATAGCTTAGAAACTGTGTGTCATGATACTTCTTATTATATTCACTAGAAATTGTGTGTCTTTAAATAAATACGAACTGAAATCGTTATAGTAGCAAATTTATTTAAAAAGGTAGCTGCGATGCAGTACTATCCTGTCAAAATACGCAACTATTTATATATAGGGTCTGTGTAATGAAGGTTTCACCAAGCATCCTCCGCTCCGTAATTGATGATTTGGAACTTTTAATTGCTGAAAGATGCGTCAGCATCATAGCCCTATTTATTTATAAGAATATTCCGAAAATGAGGTAACAATACAATACCCACTAACACTCGTATTGCCTTTTTTTTCACTATCCGTTTTGGCTAAATATGCCTCATCGTCTTATCAAGTTATTTCTGTACATCTTTGGGATAGATACATGAACTGCCACTTGACATACATTTGAAGGAATTTATATCGCTGAGTTTTTGATGCCGTTATCTTTGATCTTTAATCAGACAAACAGATTGTAAAGGCAGTTCATCATGGTCATAGATTTCTTTCTCTTTTACGAATCCTTCGGTTTCAAGAAAATCAATTATAGTATTTTCACTGTATTCATTTACCCAAATGGCATCATGTGGCTTACAGACAGACTTGCACTTGTCAAATAATGATTGTCTGACAGCTGGATCAGCATATTTTTTTAGAATGCCGAAATCCGCTATGCGAATAATCCGTTTACCGTCAAGGCGTCCGGGTCTCCTCCCTTTAGATGTAATTCTTGCATATCCAGACGGTTGATCATCTGCATAAACTACTAGCCATTCGTTGGACATGCTATTCAATTCCTCAATGAGTGTTTTTTCGCTAAAATTTTCTGCGATATAGTTCTCTAATATATCTGCGCCCAATAAATTGGAGAATTTTTCAATAGCAATCTCTTTGGTTAGCAACAACAAGGCATCCATTCCTTGCTCTGTGGCCACTGTAAATTTTGTGACAATCTTTGTATCCATCTCATATGTTTAAGTTTACAAAGTTAAGAAGGCTAGTGAAAAAATACAGATACACAACTTGAAATAAATACCAGTACAGATCTTATCGTGCCCGCTGTCCGGCAAGTTTAATAGCCTCAATTCTCTTCGGAGAAAACTTATCGGCGAAGACTACCCTGAAATATTTATCGAAAGCGCCTGAAAATGAAAATGTATAGCCTGGTGTAAATCGTACTCCAATCTTTTCGCATTGATCATAAAAATAGGCCATGTCCGTGTCCTCAGGCATCTTTACCCAAATATTATATCCCCCCGACGGAGTAATGATTGAGGTTTTTTCAGGAAAATTAGCGGCTATCATATCAATGGTAAAATACGCATTTTTTGCCAGTTGCATTCTGAATGCACGCACATGCCGGTCGTAGCTGCTGCTAGACAATAAGCGGTTGACAGTTTCCTGATATAGCGGTGAGACTGTACTTCCTAGTGCAAATTTAATCTGTTCTGCCCGTAGCATGAATTTACCTGCACTTAAGTAACCTAGGCGAATACCAGGAGCCAATGTTTTTGCATAAGAAGAGTATGATAGTACCAGTCCGCTATCATCAAATCTTTTAATGGTAGTGGGCCTTTGTCCATGAAAGTTCAAATCACCATAAATGTCATTTTCAATAAGTGCTACGTTGTATCGATGGGCAATAGACAATAATGCCATTTTTTGTTCATCTGTTAGTGTTAGGCCCGTAGGGTTATGAAAATTGGGCGTCAATACGGCCGCTTTCACGGCATTGTTTTGGCAAGCCCTTTTAAAAAAGTCAACGTCAAACCCTGTTTTCGAATCAATAGGGATTTCAATCACTTTGAGGTTTAACACCCTTATCACTTCCAGCACAGAAAATACGCACGGGCTCTCAACTGCTATTACATCGCCTGATTCACATACTGCCGCTAAGGATATATATAGTGCCTGCAATGCTCCGTCTGTAATCAATAGTTCGTCAGGATTTATTACGGCTTGGTAAGCTGCAGCCCTTTTAACAATATTGTTTTTCAGGTCCACTGAACCATTGGAAGGATAATATCGCAATAGTCCAGCACTTTGCTCCCTGATTACCTGTTGCATGGTACGTAACAATAATTTTTGAGGTATTAAAAGATCGCCCGCAGCAGCTACATTAAATTCAGAAAATTTACTTCCTGCCCTCAAAGAGGTGGTAAGCCCACGATGATGCTTAAAAATGGCATCTCTGACTACCGGCCGATGTTTTGCCTTTACCTGCGGTGTCGTTAATTCCAACCTATTACTAACGTAATACCCTGATTTCGGCACGCTTTCAACCAATCCACCGATAATAAGATATTCATAACCCTTCTGTATGGTACTAATGCTGGTTTGATAATGCTCCTTGAGCTCACGGACAGAAGGCAATTTATGTCCTGGTTTAAAAATCCCTTCCCGGATATTTTTTTCCAAGACTGTGGTAAATACCTCAAATTTATATGTTTTCATCTGTATCGTTACTTTTTATGAAATCTATACCTGTATTACAAATCTAATAAATTATCTCTAGCAAAAACGATAACAAATGCAACCAGCTATGATAATCTACTCATGATGAACAAACCGAAATTATCCGTAAACGAGTGCAGGACGAAAAGCAAAAACCACCGACTGAACTAAAGCGATACTCACGTTTAGGTATCATTTTGTGATTATTATTTTTACCAACGTTGCAAAGGCGTTGTTTTTTGTAGCATACTTTAAAAAATTAAAAAGATTGCTTTTCACCTTTCCAATTGGTAGTACGTAAAAATTGTTCCCAGGTAAGAGAGCCAGGGTTTATTTGCCTACTCCACTGAAGGTCGCGCTCCTTACTGAAATAACCATATTTAACAGCATACTCAGACATCCCTATAATCTCGCGAACCAAGGTTTCATTAGAGCTAAATTCAGGGAAATGATCGAGAAATTCTTTTTGTGTAAATGCAGAACTGTAAACGGCCTTTTTGCCTGTGACTTTTATGAAAGTATCAACCATTTCCTGAGGCGATATAATATCTCCAATAACAGGTAAAGACTTTCCGGAATATTTGTCCGGGTTTGAAAAAATTTCTGAAACAATCGGCCCCGTAGCGGTAAGCGGATCTACAAATGGCGCACGGAAGTCTTTAGGCAAATAAACGGGAAATACAAGCACATCATCTTTGATAATCGGAGTATAGAATTCCATCAGGTTAGTGTAAAAGAAGGACATATAAATGAACGAACTTATAATGGGGAGCGTACGTATATAATCTTCAATCCTGGCCTTATCTGTAAAATGGGGAGCAAACTTTTCACCACCGGTAATCTTATCGACATTTTCTAAACTGCTAAAGATTAGGTGCCGGACACCTGCCTCGACAGCAGCATCTGCCAACTCTTTTCCTAATGCAAACTCATGGGTTTGCGGAGGGGCAATGTTTGGTGTCATCATAAAAATACCGTAGGAGCCACGAAATGCCTCCAAAAAATCTTTTTTATGTCCGGGAACAAGAGGTATGTCCACCAGCTCGGCACCCATTTCAAGTAAACGGATCGCTTCGGCAGAATCAACGCGCCGTGTTGTGCCCCGTACCCTGTAGTGCCCGGTTTCTAACAGGGTTTTCGCAACACTGCGGCCCTGCTTGCCCAAAAGGCCAACAATTGTTATGAGCGGTTTACTTATTTCTTTTTTCATTTCATGCACTTTTAAATCTGAGACCATACGTGATGTTTTTAAAATAATTTGAACTATAAAAATTATAGTAGCAAAACTATTGATAGTTTAATATATTTGCAATAACTATCCATTTAGATAGCCCAATAAAACAAAATACTATGGGAATTGAGTGTGAAAGTGATGTAGTAAAAGTCGGGAATAAGCTATTTCCCTGTACGGTAAGTTTGGCAATGGACTTAATTGGTGGAAAGTGGAAAGCGGTAATATTATACCACCTGAAAGATGGTGACAAACGGTATAGCGAACTGAGAAAAGAAATGCTTGCCGTGACCGAAATGACCCTTAGCCTGCAATTAAAGCAGCTTGAAAAAGATGGCCTTGTATGGCGTACGGTGCATGGCACTAAGCCACCTATAAAAGTCGTTTATAACTTAACAGATTTAGGCCAATCCTGTATTCCATTACTCAATGCAATTACGGAGTGGGGCAACCTGGTTGCTGTGCAAAAAGGCGAATTCATCATTGCTAAACCGGCGGCTATAAAGACCTAAGAATTTTACTGACATGGCTTTCATCGGTCAGTCCAAATTCTGAGGCGATCTCTTTAAGGCTATAGCGCCCACTGCCTATCCGTTGCTCAACAATGCTTTTGCGGTAAACTTTAATATAATCCCTTAATGTAATCCCGGCATTCCTCTTAAAGTAAGGGCCCATGTATTCGCCAGAGATATTAAAATGAGCAGCCATTACTGTTGCTTTTAGCCTTTCAGGAGAATAAATATATTTGTGTATATAGCAAAATACAGCTTGCATATCTTTGTTTCTTTCCCTGGTATTTTTTAGTTCAGGCATATTGCGATGCATAATGGAAGCTATAGATAACACCTGCAGCCATAGCAATTCTTCATTGCTGAAAATTTCATCCTTTAGGGATACGATGACATCTATAATTTTATCTATCGTCTGTAGATCTCCGGATTTTAGTGTAAAACCTGACGCATGGGTTTCCCTGCTTTTAATTAGGTATTCAAGATTTTGCAAATGGGAAGCACTAGTATTTGAAGCAGCATAGATATAAGGATCCGTAAATTTTATGTAGACAAACCTTGTACGTTGCCTTATTTCAAAATAATGGTCGTCTTGTGGTCCTAAAAGAAACAGGTCTCCCTGGCTGTACTTATTAATGATATCCTGTATATAGTGATTGCCGCTTCCTTTTTTTACATAGATAAGCTCATAATGGTTATGATTGTGAACAGGGTGTTCCCAGCAGTCTGTCTCAAAATCCGAGATTACTAAGGGCTGGTATTGGTGATAACGTTCCATAGCGGAAAGATACAAAATTGTATAGGAATTATACAATCAAACGCTTTTCGTTTTATCCAACTTTGTACCCGTAAAACAAATAGTAAAAACTGGTATGGACAGAAGAAAATTTATAGGTACTGGCACCTTTAGGAAGTGCGGCATTGGCACTTGGCTGTGTATTGGAAACATTTTACGGACATCCTGAGCATAAGAAATTGAACAATGATCCCATTCTTCCCATTAAAGCAGCAATGCCCGTTATCGATTACGGGCAATCATTCAACTAAATAATAACACAAATCAATATGGATACAATGAATACCGCACTCGTAGTAGGTGCAAACGGCGTTATAGGCACCAACCTTATCAATCATTTACTATCGCTCGGTAATTGGAATATTGTTGGGCTATCACGAAAAGGCGGAACTGATACCGCCAACCTCAGGCATATCACGGTTGACTTATTGGATGCAGACAGCTGCCAGGCAAAATTATCTGGTTTAAAAGTTATTACTCACATTTTTTATGCTGCTTACCAGGACAGGCCAACATGGTCGGAATTAGTAGCGCCTAATCTGGCGATGCTGGTAAACGTTCTCGAAACTATCGAACCTGTTGCAGTGGGACTGCAGCACATCAGCCTGATGCAGGGGTATAAAGTCTATGGTGCCCATTTAGGGCCATTTAAAACCCCTGCGAAAGAAAGCGATGCCGGACACATGCCCCCGGAATTTAATGTAGACCAACAGCAGTACCTTGAAAAAAAGCAGCTTAATAAAGCATGGTCATGGACTGCCATCAGGCCATCTGTCGTAGGAGGCACGGCTATCGGCAACCCTATGAACCTTGCACTTGTAATTGCGGTGTATGCTTCCATCTCTAAAGCGCTTGGGCTACCGTTGCGTTTTCCCGGAAAGCCGGGGGCGTATCATACATTACTGGAAATGACCGATGCTGGCCTACTGGCAAAAGCAACGGTTTGGGCCGCCACAACGGCTGAGTGCGCTAACCAGGCCTTTAACATCACTAACGGTGACCTCTTCCGTTGGAACGAGATGTGGCCTAAGATAGCTGCCTACTTTAAAATGGAGGTAGCGCCGCCGCTTCAAATGCCCTTACAAAACGTTATGGCAGATAAGGCGGCTTTATGGAAAACAGTACAGCAGAAATACAAATTGGAACCCCACAGTTATGAGCAGCTTTCAAGCTGGGCATTCGGTGATTTTGTATTCTCATGGGATTATGACTTCTTCGCCGATGGAACCAAAGCAAGGATTCTTGGATTCCATGAATATACCGATACTGAAAAAATGTTTTATAGCCTTTTTGATGAATTTCGAATTAATAAAATCATTCCATAATAAGTTTATATTTTATTCAATTTTTAAACTCACATCATGGTTAATTAATAGGTGTTCGATGAATTTTGTTACCTCATATCAAGTGGTTAAAGTATTCATAAATATATTGGCAATCTGTTTTATATTATAGAAATTTATTACTCACCAGTACTAATAAAAACCTAAACAATTTAACTATTTTATAAAACTCAAATCATGAAAAAATTATTTAAATTTTCCGGCCTACTACTTTTGTTATTTATTTCTTTATCGCTGAAAGCGCAATCTGAAGATCGTAATAATATTCAAATGGTTGTCAACTATGAAGGTAAAACCATTACTACTGAACTTACAAACGTGGGCATTGGAATTACACGTTATAAAGATTATACCGATACAACTACAGATGCTGCTGCAGTAACTAAAGAAAAAAGTACAGCACCAGGTGGCTATTACCTTACTATGAGCGTAAAAAAGGTAAACAACGACCTGTTAAAGCTTTTTTCTAAAAAGCAAGCAGTTTTTAGTGGAAGCATTACAATAAGCGATAGCTATGGCAAAAATCCAACCAGGGAAATAAAGTTTAGCAATGCATCATTAGAGAGTTACTCTGACCAGTTTAGTACCCAATCTTACGATGATTCCTATTCTACTGCCGCTGTATCGCTGTCTGCCAAAGGTCTTACAATTAATGGAATAGCAATGGAATAAAGTATATTTCATATTTTCTAAATTAAAAAAATGGTACATTCTTTTTTAATGGTTGGACAGTCAAATATGGCAGGAAGTGGCTTTTTTAAATGAGGTACCACCTTATCCACCCATGCACTAACTACACTCCCAATGCTCACAACGCTATAAAAAAAACGCCCATTATTTAGCACTAAAATGTTATATATTTTACCCGATTATGGCTTAGACAAACCCGATTTCGGATAAATTGTTCTCTATACTAATGATGACCTTTGTTATTATTAATTCATAAAATAACATCATGAAAGTATTTGTTACAGGAGCCACAGGTTTTGTAGGAACAGCCATAGTTAAGGACTTAATTGCAGCAGGACATCAGGTTTTGGGATTAGCAAGATCCGATTCGTCTGCACAGGCACTGATTGCGGCAGGAGCTGAAGTGCACCATGGCGACCTCGAAGATCTGGATAGTTTACGCAGCGGAGCCACACAGGCGGATGGAGTGATCCATGCGGGTTTTATACATGACTTTGCTCGCTTTAAAGAAGTCTGCGAGGTAGACAGGATTGCAATAACAACCATTGGCGAAGTGCTTGCCGGCTCTAACCGTCCGTTTGTTGTTACCAGTGGTACGGCATTGGTAAATCCGGGTAATCTGGCAACAGAAGATATGATTCCTGACCACCATGGCCAGAATATTCCACGTCGCTCGGAAGAAGCTTCTGATGCAATAGCCGATTTAGGGGTACGCACATCGGTAATCCGACTCTCTCCATCTGTTCACGGTAATGGCGATCATGGGTTTGTACCTATGCTAATTGATATTGCACGCCAAAAAGGAGTCTCTGCGTATATTGGAGACGGCCAAAACCGCTGGACTGGCGTACATCGATATGATACAGGTAGCTTATACAGACTTGCACTCGAAAAAGGAACCCCTAAAGCACGTTTCCATGGTGTCGCTGAAGAAAGTATTCCTTTCAAAGACATAGCTGAAAGCATTGGAAAGCATTTGAACTTACCGGTAGTTTCGTTATCTAAAGAGGAAGCTGTAGCCCATTTTGGCTGGTTATCTAATTTTGCAGGTATAGACTGCCCGGCTTCGAGCAGAATCACCCGTGAAAAATTAGGATGGGAGCCAACTGGGATAACACTACTTGCTGATATGGAACAATCGGATTATTTCAGATCATAAAAATTAGTACATTGTGCCATGACGAACTCACAAACCTGCCGTTTCAAGACTATTAGCGAGTACCATCAAATGGTAGGCTTGCCCAAACCCGAGCACCCGCTTATTAGTGTAATAGATGTAGCCGCCATAAAATCCCCATTTACCGAGGGACATGTCAGTTTGATATTTGATTATTACTCTATTGCGCTCAAAAGGGCCCCAAATACTAAATATAAATACGGGCAGCAGACTTATGATTTTGAAGAAGGGGTGCTGTTTTGCATGGCACCAGGACAGGTGTTTGGTTTCGAAATTAAAAACGGCGTTGAACATAAACCTTCGGGATGGATGATTTTGATCCATCCCGATTTTTTGTGGAATACTGCACTCGCAAAAACAATTAAGCAGTACGAATATTTTAATTATTCAGCTAATGAGTCCTTGCATTTGTCCGATAAGGAAGAAACCATGATGACAGGAATTGTGCAATATATGCAACAGGAATATCACTCCAATATCGATAAATTTAGTCAAAGCGTTATTATTGCCCAGATGGAGTTATTGCTCACTTATACCGACAGGTTTTACCAGCGGCAGTTTATTACCCGTAAAATATCGAGCCATCAGATCATCAACCGGTTAGAAGATTTCCTGACCGATTATTTCAATGGTGATGCCTTAGCCAAACATGGACTCCCGACTGTGGGATATATTGCTGATCACTTAAACATATCTGCCGGTTATTTGAGCGAACTACTCAAAGCACTTACCGGGCAAAATACACAACAGCATATTCACAATAAGCTGATAGAAAAAGCAAAGGAATTATTATCAACCAGTGAATTAGCAATCAGTGAAATTGCTTACGAACTTGGCTTTGAACATCCGCAGTCATTCAATAAACTATTTAAGAATAAGACCAATATATCTCCTTTGAAATTTAGGCAGTCATTCAATTAGTCCATGCAACAAAACCTTAGTATTAACACGCTTTTTAGATGGTACAACGGTATTATATTTGATACGATTATAGTAAAAGATAAATTAATCGTAAAAAAACAGTAACCATGAACAAGATAGCACGTCTATTATTCTTAGCTCTTCTTATCATTTCAGTTGGGTGCGCGGTACAAAAGCAAAGCAAATTTACATCCAGCCAATTAAAAGCAGGGATGACAAAAGAAAACATTATAGGTTTGTATGGCAAGCCCTATAAGGAAAGCGCATCTATTGACAACAATCAGACCTTACATGAAACTTTATTCTATAAGGAACAGCTATACCTTGGACAATGGTATGAAATAAATAACATCCTTCATTTTGAAAACTCAGTATTTAAATCACTCGAACAAGGCAAAGAGCAATTGCTGTATCAGGATAATCAGGTCTTAGCCAAATAAATTTCATAATAACAGATATATGTGAAACTATATTACTTTTTTAAACAATACCATCAGTTGACATTCCGAAGCGATCTTTGTAATCAATGTAGACTCACCTGTAAACCTAAAGACCTATCAATATAAAATCGCCGGATAAAAATATCCGTAGATGAATATTTAGGTAGTTAACAGTAAACTTTATACTTTTGAAAATAATTAAATGATAACAAATGTCTAAGAATGGAAATATCCTAATTGTTGAGGATGATGTTGATGATAAAGAGTTTCTGGAAGAATTAATAATTGGCCTCGGAATCACTAACAAGATTGTCTGGATGACCAATGGAGCCGAAGCATTTAAATTCTTATGCACAAGCACAGAGCCAATATTTATTATTTTTTCGGATATCAATATGCCTATTATGAATGGCCTGGAATTAAAACGGGATATAGATGCTGATCCTGGACTTAGGGAGAAAAGTATTCCATTCGTGTTTTATTCCACGGCAGCGACCAAGGAAGCTGTTCATGAAGCCTATACGCAACTGACTATTCAGGGCTTTTTTATTAAAGGTAATGACTACAATAGAACCAAACAGATGGTACATACAATTATCGATTATTGGAAACACTGCATTCATCCCAATACATAGGCTTCTAACTGTTTATGGAATGTGTTGATATCTTTGTTAATCTTAATCTACCTTTTTCAGGTCTGCCAAAGACAGATATCCTGACGTTTCTTTACCTGCCGGATTAGTGTAGTAAACATATACCAATTTCCCTGCTGTTACCCGGTCTATATTAAGAGTGACTTTGTTTCCTTTGACCACATACGTCTTAAGTTTGGTAGTAGCGTCTGCCTTTTTGTGAAAGTACGACTTGGATGCTGTAACAATATAATCTCCTGCTGTGGCATCGGTTATTTTATTGTATAAGCCGTTGAAATCTTCTGTAAGGTGATCCGTGGAGCAGCGCTCATATGATGCCTTGAGTCCACTTTTTTCTACTGTAATTACCACCTTACAATCAGGCTCGTTTTCATCGCTTTTTAGTACACAGGTATTAGACTTTAAGACACCTTCACCATAATAAGAGCCTGTCTGTGCATTTGCCGTATTCCACCATGCAAATATCTCCGACTTTATATGTTCGCCGTTTTTATTAAAAGAGATGTAGCAGTATGAGCCATTTTTATTCTTTTTTTCATAAGTGCCACTTTGTGCATTTAAATTCAAAGCCGAAAACAGTAATAATAGCAATACTACTAGAGTTTGTTTTTTAGATAGTTTCATAGTTGATAAATAAGATTTGTACTAATTTACTCTGCCCGTTTGATTAAATAATCACTCACTATCTCCCCTTTAGGCGTAATTACTAGTACTCCCGAAATATAATCATGGTCTTCTCCTGAGCTGTATTCTATAGCAAAGCCTTCGGTACATTTCGCGGCGCTTCTGTAATAGAAAGTTTTTGCAGGCATTGACCATATAATTTTACCGGTATTTGTATCAATGCTCTGCAGCATTACAGGACCATCAGGTTTTGCAGTAGCCCCTGTAGCAATAATAAGGCTTGCTTCATCCTGATATATTATTTCAGGTTCAAAATACTTTCTCGCAGGTGTCAGATTGGTTGCTTCCCCGTTATATTTCATTAACTGATCAGAGTTGTCGAATCTAAAAATTAAATTATTTTGTTCTGCTACTATTTCTTCAGTCTTCTCTAAATCATTAGTAAGCAGATCCTTTGCTGGAACATAGTAGTATTTGTTCCCTTCATTGGTTAAAATGTTAATATAATAATCATTCATATCTATTGTAGCAAGTCCGGCTCCCAGTTCAGGATGATTTTTAATAAGGACGTTTGTTATTTCGATAAGTTTATCTTTTGCCCTATCAAGTTTAAAAAGCTTTGGACCGGGATACTTCATGTATATTGTTCCATCGCCAAAAACATTAAAAGTTGTGGAGTATTCATCCACCCTCCTTGTATGCTCTACTATTACTTGGTCCTTAAACTGTTTCTTAGTTACGGGATCAATAAATACGGCATGTGTATTTACATAATCTACACTGTTATCTTTACCCTCGATATCTTCCCTTCCAATTCGCATAAATACAGCTTTTCCCGTAATTGTATTCTGATATACAATTTCTCCAGGTCCAACAAAATCATATTTTCTCTCCGTTTTATATTCCGGGATACTGGCACCGCTTTTATTATTTTGTAAAATTATATTAGTAAAGATAATAAATAGTACCATCGCAACTACCGCTACTATCAGAACTGTCTTTTTATTACTTTTATGATCTATGCCAACGTTAGGATTAGGAACGTGATTAATATTTATGTTGATAGCATCATTATCAAGATAGTACTCAGTATCACAATTTAAACAGCGAAATTGTTCAGGTTTTATTTCCGTCTTTTGGGTGCTTCCACAACTAGGGCATTTTATTGCCTTAATATTTTTGGCCATATTATTTAAGTTTATAATTCCGGTATTTAATTAAATATAGCATCAAATTCACTTAACAAAGTATTGAGGCGTTCGTATCGCCCTTCATCCAGATTGCGATACGCATAAGTTGCCACCTGAGAAGATTGTGGAAATGTCCCGCGCTCGGTTATGATCTTCTTTACATTTGGAACAAATACAAATTGGAGCCACATGGTAAACGGCATAGTATTACTGCCAAATGCGCCCATATTTTCAAATACTTTTGGATCAGGAGATACATCCTGCCAGTGGTTAAGCTCTTTTAATTCTTGTACAATCAAGGCTATTTGCTCTTCTACTCTGTGGTACATATCCCCATTTTCATATTTTGCCATATCGGTTAAAAATTATTTAATAGTCTACTTCTAGCTTTTCTCAGTATATTCTACGTTAAACAAATGATTGGGCTTTAAATAAATAATATTGTTTTGAAAATCAAAAAAGCTGTTAAACCTTTTCAGCACTTCATTACCTAAAATGTGAATATTTTCTCCTTTCAACGGTTTATTAGTTGTTAGCAGTTGAACCGGAACGTTGGTCAATTCATAATCCCCTATTTTTAAAACTTCAAGATTTGAAGTAATTACAGGTATTTCATTTCCCTGGGCTCCTCTCATAATTACTGTTTTTATTACTTTCATTTTTTCTATAGGGAAGCTGCCGGCTTTTAGCAAATCATTGTCTAACATTGCGGTTCTTTGATAACCTGTATCAAATAGAAAGTAGTCTGTGTTTTCATGTGCGCTTTGCGAAATGCTGCTTTCCACTAAAACCAGGTCTTTAAAATATTTGATATTGAGTTTTGTAAATGTTTTGTCTTTCAAAACATATTCAGGAATCTGA